>SR_TP_S13solDRAFT_1000496_pt1 | contig 16003 bp, 27 predicted proteins | sample SodReaTP_S13sol_FD_11159 | JGI IMG/M metagenome (IMG submission 11159)
CGCCATCCTCGGTCAGCCGCAGTAGCGTCCCGGCATGGTCGGCCAGGTCCTGCGAGCGCGGCGGCTCGGCGCCGCGGTCTCCGATCGACATCAGCAAGGAACCATCCGGCAGCCAGGCCAGGCGCGAACCGTAGTGGCGGCCGGGTGACGAAAACCGGTCCTGGACAAAGAGGGTCTCGACATCGACCAGACGATCCTCTTCCAGCCGCCCGCGCGACAGCGAAGTCGCGGTGTTGACGCCGTCCTCGGCGCCTTGCGACCAGGTCAGATAAACTAGGCGGTTATTCTCGAAATCTGGGTGCAGCGCGACATCCAGCAGCCCGCCCTGTCCGCGCGCGGTAACCTCGGGCGCGCCCTGGACCTCGCTGACTTCGTCCCCGTCGATGATCAGCAGCCGCCCCGACCGTTCGGTCACCAGCAACCGGCCATCGGGCAGGAACGCCAGCGCCCAGGGATTGCTCAGGCCGCCTGCAACCTGTTCCAGATTGATCTGCTGATACTCGGTACGCAGCGTCTCGGCTGCAACCGGAACGGCAAGTGCCAGCGCGATCGATGCAATTGCAATGTTTCGCGAGAATTTCATGAACAGCTCCTTGGTAAGGGTCGGAAACCGGAAATTGGAATGCCTCCATCATAACGAATTCGCATTCCGCAATCACCGGCCGAATCGGTCGGCCAGGGCACTAAGCCCGCCTTATTCACCACCCTTCCTACTGCGGCGCCACCAGACCCGCGTCTGCGGCGTTTCGCTCGGTCGCGCATCCTCAACGGACAGGCGAGTACGCCTGCGGTGCGCTCGGTCGCGAAACGCCACAGCCGCTGGGCCTGACGACCCCTCGCGACGGAACGGTGGCGAATAAGGCGGGATAAAAAAACCCGGCACGAGGCCGGGTTTTCCTGAACCTCCGGTATGCAACCGGAAAATCATTCAGCGGGCGAAGGCTCCGACAACGGAGAATCCGGCCGATCGACCAGTTCAACGTAGGCCATCGGTGCCTTGTCACCGGCACGGAATCCGCATTTGAGGATCCGGATATAGCCGCCCGGACGTTCGCGATAGCGCGGACCGAGCTCGACAAACAGCTTGCCGACTGCCTCCTTGTCGCGCAGCCGTGCAAATGCCAGCCGGCGCTTGGCCACGGTGTCATCACCGGCCATGGTGATCAACGGTTCGGCAACCCGACGCAACTCCTTGGCTTTGGGCAAGGTCGTGCGGATCAGTTCGTGCTTGAACAGGCTCGATGCCATGTTCTTGAACATCGCCTGCCGGTGCGACGAATTACGGTTGAGCTTGCGGCCCGCTTTGCGATGACGCATGGTGGTTCTCCTAAATCTCGAATTTGCTCACAGGGATTCGCGCGCAAGATTGGACGGCGGCCAGTTTTCAAGCCGGGTACCCAGCGCCAGGTCATGGGCTGCAAGCACGGTCTTGATCTCGGTCAGTGATTTCTTGCCCAGGTTCGGCGTCTTGAGCAATTCGGTCTCGCTGCGCTGGACCAGGTCGCCGACGTACTGGATGTGTTCGGCCTTCAGGCAGTTGGCCGAACGCACGGTCAGTTCGAGATCGTCGATCGGGCGCAGCAGCACCGGGTCGAAGTTTTCCTCCTCGCGCTTTTCCTCTTCGCGATCACGGGCCACGAAATCAACGAATACCGACATCTGATCGACCAGAACTCCGGCCGCGAGCTTGACTGCATCCTCGCACGACATCGTGCCGTTGGTCTCGATATCCAGGATCAGCTTGTCGAGGTCGGTACGCTGGGCAACACGGGCACTCTCGACACTGTAGGAGACGCGATGAACCGGACAATAGGAAGCATCCAGACGCAGCCGCCCGATGGTGCGCGACTCCTCCTCGTTGAAGCGCATTATGGCCGCCGGCTGGTAGCCGACACCGGTGGTCACCTTGAGCTGCATGCGCAGCTTCTGGTTCTTGGTCAGGGTGCAGATGACGTGATCGGGATTGACGATCTCGACATCGTGGTCAGTCTGGATATCACCGGCCGTGACCGGCCCGGCCTTCTCGGCTGAAAGCGTCAAGGTGGCTTCTTCGCGGCTGTACAGGCGGACCGCGACTTCCTTGAGGTTGAGCAAGACTTCGACGATGTCTTCCTGCAGACCCTCGACCGAAGTGTACTCATGAAGCACACCCTCGATCTCCGCTTCGGTAATGGCGGCACCCGGTATCGAGGACAGCAGTACCCGTCGCAGCGCGTTGCCCAGGGTGTGGCCAAAGCCCCGCTCCAGCGGCTCCAGCGTAACCCGGGCGCGGCGATTGGAAAGCTCGTCGACGATCAGCCCCTTGGGCTTGAGCATCTTTTCAATCAGTGAAGTTGCACTCGACATGCATGCCTCTCAATGTTGCATCTTGTTGAAGTAGATCCGACGGGCGAATTCAGCCTCGAATGGATTACTTGAAATTGGATTACCTGGCTGGCTTACTTGGAATAAAGCTCGACAATCAGGTTCTCATTGATCTCATTGGGCAGATCATCGCGATCGGGCAGGCTCTTGACCACGCCTTCAAGCTTGTCGGAGTCAACTTCCAGCCACCCTGCGACCATGTCCAGATCGCGCGCGATCTCCACAGATTCCTTGATTCGCAAATGATTGCGGGCTTTCTCACGCACCGCGATGCGATCGCCGGCCGATACTTGGGCGGACGGCACGTTGACCACCTGCCCGTTGACCTCGATCAGGCGATGACTGACCATTTGCCGGGCCTGGGCGCGCGTGATAGCAAACCCCATCCGGTAGACGATGTTGTCAAGACGCCCTTCCAGCAGCATCAAAAGGTTCTCACCGGTCGCACCTTTCTTCTGCGCGGCCTTCTTGTAGTAGTTGCGGAACTGGCGCTCCAGCACGCCGTACATGCGGCGCACCTTCTGCTTTTCACGCAGCTGCAGTGCATAATCCGACAGCCGCTGGCGACGCGATGCGCCATGCTGGCCGGGCGGCTGCTCCAGCTTGCACTTGGAGTCGAGACTGCGCGCCGGGCTCTTCAACCCGAGGTCGGTCCCCTCGCGGCGCGAAAGTTTGCAGGTCGGTCCGGTATATCTAGCCATTTGCGTTTCGTATCCTAAAATGGTCGCCGGCGTCAGACGCGGCGCTTTTTCGGTGGACGACAGCCGTTGTGCGGAATCGGCGTGACATCGATGATGTTGATGATCTTGTAGCCCAGGGCGTTCAATGAGCGCACCGAAGACTCACGTCCAGGCCCCGGCCCGTTGACGCGCACTTCCAGGTTCTTGACACCGTAATCCTGGGCTGCCCGGCCGGCATTCTCGGCCGCGACCTGGGCCGCGAACGGCGTGGACTTGCGCGAGCCGCGGAAGCCTGAGCCCCCTGAAGTCGCCCACGACAAGGCGTTACCCTGACGATCGGTGATCGTGATGATGGTGTTGTTGAAGGAAGCGTGCACGTGGGCGATCCCGTCGGCCACGACCTTCTTGACTTTTTTCTTGCCCTTGGCGGTTTGCTTGGCCATGTTGCATCAAATCCTTTAGCGAATCGGGCGCCGCGGACCCTTGCGGGTGCGAGCATTGGTGCGGGTGCGCTGTCCCCGCACCGGCAGGCCGCGGCGGTGGCGCAGGCCGCGATAGCAGCCAAGGTCCATCAACCGCTTGATGTTCATCCCGACTTCGCGGCGCAGGTCGCCCTCGACGGTCAGGTCGGAAATTGCGTTACGCAGCTTTTCCTCGTCGCTCTCGCTCAGGTCGCGAACGCGGGTTTCAGGTGCGATGGTGCAGCGGTCGCAAATCTGCATCGAGCTCGTTCGGCCGATGCCGTAGATCGCCGTAAGCGCGATCCAGATATGCTTGTTGGGCTGCAGATTGACGCCTGCAATACGAGCCATTTTCAGTTCTCCACGAAAAATCTGCCAGCCACGCCAAGCGCGACCGGCGAAAACCAGCAATTATAGCAGTTTATCAGCTGCATTCCAAGTCCCTCACCGCGCCTTCTGTACTTCCGCAAAACCATTCCAAAACGCAGCGTTCGGGTGGCCGGCGGAGCGCCGGATCCCCAACGCATATGCCGATTCGCGTGTATCCCGAGACCCGCCGGACCTCGGCAGCCGCACGCGCAGCAGTCTTGAGGTGGTTTTTCTCAACCCTGGCGCTGCTTGTGCTTGGGGTCGGAACAGATCACGAAAACCACACCGCGTCGCCGCACGATCTTGCAGTTGCGACAGATCTTCTTGACCGATGCCTGTACCTTCATTTCCTCTTCCTCTTGCATGGGCGCGCGCCAGTCGGGCGCACGCGGAATTCATATCGACAGTCTAGCGGCGCACCACGCCGGAGCGGCCATAGCCCTTGAGGTTCGCTTTCTTCAGCAGGCTGTCGTACTGGTGCGACATCAGATGCGCCTGCACCTGGGCAATGAAGTCCATCGTCACCACGACGATGATCAGCAACGAAGTGCCGCCCAGGTAGAACGGGACATTCCATCGCATGCGCAGAAACTCCGGCATCAGACAGACCCCGACCAGGTACACCGCACCGACCGCGGTCAGCCGGGTCAGCACGTAGTCGATGTATTCAGCGGTCTGGCGACCGGGACGAATCCCCGGAATGAATGCGCCCGACTTCTTCAGGTTATCGGCTGTTTCGCGCGAATTGAACACGATCGCGGTGTAGAAGAAACAGAAGAACGCGATCAGGCCACCGAACAGCATCAGGTAGATCGGCGAGCCCGGCGTGAGCTGCTGGGCGACCTCCTGCAGCCAGCTGGCCTGGCCGGCCTGGCCGAACCAGGTCGACATGGTGGCCGGAAACAGCACCAGGGAGGAGGCGAAGATGGCCGGGATGACACCGGACATGTTGACCTTCAACGGCAGGTGCGTGGACTGGTTCTGATAGGCCTTTCGACCCTGCCGCTGCGCATAGTTGACCGTGATCCGGCGCTGACCGCGCTCCACGAACACCACGAAAGCGGTGATTGCGATTGCCAGCACCAGCAGGAACAGCACCGAGATCGGGCTCAGTTCTCCGGTGCGCGACAGTTCCAGCGTGGAGCCAATGGCCGCCGGAAGGCCGGCCACGATACCGGCGAAAATGATGATCGAGATCCCGTTGCCGATGCCCCGCTCGGTAACCTGCTCGCCCAGCCACATCAGGAAAACGGTACCGGCGGTCAGAGTCACGATGGCACTGAAGATGAAACCCGGACCGGTGATCACGACCACCGGCAAACCCGCGCCAGCACTCTGGCTCTGCAGCGCGGCGGCCACGCCGAATGACTGGAACAGTGCCAGTACCACGGTGAAATAACGCGTGTACTGGGTGATCTTGCGTCGGCCGGCCTCGCCTTCCTTGCGCAACTGCTGCAGCTGCGGCACGGCATGGCTCATCAACTGCATTATGATTGCCGCCGAAATGTACGGCATGATGCCCAGCGCGAAGATCGAAAAACGACCCAACGCGCCGCCGGAGAACATGTTGAACATGTCCACGATGGTGCCGCGCTGCTGATCCATCAGCTGCATCAATGCATCCGGATTGATGCCGGGCACCGGAATGAACGTGCCGAACCGGAATACCGCCAGCGCGGCCAGCACGAACAGCAGCCGATTGCGCAACTCGGTCATGCGCCCCATGCTGCCGAGCATGCCGGCGACTTGCGACTGGCTGGTAGCCATTACTCGACCTTGCCCCCGGCCGCTTCGATCGCCGCGGTCGCGCCGGCAGTGGCCGTCAGGCCGCGCACCGTGACCGAACGCTCAAGCTTGCCGGTATTGATCAGGCGAACCTTGCGCGTACCCAAAGGCACGATGCGCGCCTTTTTCAGCGCGTCGAGGTCGATGACTTCGACATCGAGACCGTTGAGCTGGTAGAGCCGGACTTCGCGCGTGTGGCGATTGACCGCCGAAGCAAAGCCGACTTTGGGCAGACGGCGCTGCAGCGGCATCTGGCCGCCTTCGAAACCGCTCTTGTGGAAGCCACCGGAACGCGACTTCTGGCCCTTGTGGCCCCGGCCGCCGGTCTTGCCCAGCCCGGAGCCGATTCCGCGACCAACGCGCTTGCGCGCTGGTTTCGAACCTTCCGCCGGCTTGATGGTATTGAGTTTCATGATTGCATTCCCGTAATTTCGCTGTTGCAGCCGATCGACGCTCAAATTTCCTCGACCCGGACCAGGTAATCGACCTTTCTGACCATCCCGCGAATTGCGGGCGTGTCGTCGAGCTCCACGCTGTGGTGCATGCGTCGAAGCCCCAGGCCGCGAACCGTGTCGCGATGCTTGCCGATCTTGCCGACCGGGCTACGCACCAGCGTGACCCGAATCCGCCCGACCTTTCCTGCAGCCGCCTTTTCCGGCGCTGACCCGGTGGCCGTGCTGCCGGTCCCGGAGGTGCTCGCGGCCTTGCTGGCGGCGGTCTTTTTCGAAGCCGTTTTCTTGGAAGCCGTCTTCTTGGAAGCAGACTTCTTCGAGGCCGTCTTCTTCGAGCCAGTCTTGCTGGCCGCGGCCTTGCTGGTTTTCTTTTTCTCAGCCATGATTTTCCAGGATCTCCTCGATGCTCTTGCCGCGCTTGGCCGCCACTGTTTCGGGCGAGGCCATGGCCTCCAGCCCCTTGACGGTCGCGCGGACCAGGTTGATCGGATTGTTCGAACCCACACTCTTGGCCAGAACGTTGTGCACACCGACTGCCTCGAACACCGCGCGCATGGCACCGCCGGCGATCACTCCAGTACCTTCCGAGGCCGGCTGCATGTAAATGCGCGATCCACTGTGCCGGGACTTGACCGGGTGCCAAAGCGTGCCGCTGTTGAGCGAAATGGTCTTCATGTCGCGACGCGCCTTTTCCATGGCCTTCTGAATGGCGAGCGGGACTTCACGCGCCTTGCCATAGCCGAACCCGACCTTGCCGTTGCCGTCACCGACCACGGTCAGTGCGGTGAAGCCGAACTGCCGGCCGCCCTTGACCACCTTGGCCACGCGGTTGACAGCTACCAGCTTCTCGATGTAGTCGTCGGATCTTTCGTAGTCTCTCGCCATTTTCTTCAGGTCCAGGATTCGAATCGATTAAAACTTGAGGCCAGCTTCACGCGCGGCATCGGCCAGCGACTTGACCCGGCCGTGATACTTGAAGCCGCCGCGGTCGAAGGCGACTTCACTGATGCCTTCGGCAATTGCTTTCTCGGCGATTGCCTTGCCGACCGCAGCCGCGGCCGCGCGATCACCGGTGCTTTTGACTTCGCCACGCATTGCCGGGGCAACCGTGGAGACGGACGCCAGCGTGCGATCTCCGGCAGGCGTGGTGACCTGCGCGTAGATGTGCCGACTGGATCGGAACACCGAAAGCCGCGGCTTCTCGCCGCGGGCGATCCTTGCCCGCGTCTTGCGTGCGCGCCGCAGTCTGCTTTCACTCTTGCTGCTCATTGCTGCTTCCTCACAAATTCTCGGGATCAGGACCTGATGATCTTCACGATCAGGCCTTCTTGGCTTCCTTCATCACGACGCGCTCATCGTGATAGCGCACACCTTTGCCCTTGTACGGCTCCGGCGGACGAAACGCGCGAATCTCGGCGGCGACCTGACCCACTTTCTGCTTGTCGGCACCACGTACGATCACTTCAGTCTGGCTGGGCGTCTCGACCGTCACGCCTTCGGGAACATCGAACTCCACCGGATGGCTGAAGCCAAGCTGCAGGTTGAGCTTGCTGCCCTGGGCCTGAGCCCGGTAGCCGACTCCGACCAGACTGAGCTTCTTTTCGAAGCCGTTGGCTACACCCTGGATCATGTTGTTGACCAGGGCGCGCATGGTGCCGGCCATGGCCGTGCTGCCATCTCCGGACGCGGCGAACTTCAGGACGCCGTCTTCATTGGCAAGCTCCACTTCCGGGTGCAGCTGCATGGTCAACTCGCCCTTGGTGCCCTTGGCCCGCAAGGTCTGCCCCTGCTGGCTGAATTCCACACCCTTGGGCAACTCGATCGGATAACTGGCAATTCTCGACATTTCGATTTCCTCGCTCAGGCTACGGTGCAGAGAACTTCGCCGCCGTGACCTTCACGACGTGCCTGGGCATCGGTCATCACACCACGCGATGTGCTGACAATGGCGATGCCAAGGCCGTCACGCACGCGCGGGAGCTCCTGGGCAGCGTAATAACGGCGTCGGCCCGGCTTGCTGATCCGCACCACCTTCTCGATTACACCGCGACCTTCCAGGTACTTGAGCTCGATTTCAAGCTGCTTGCCGGCACCATCGCCGATCTCTCGGAAATTCAGGATGTAACCCTCGTCCTTGAGGACGGCGGCAATCGCCAGCTTGGAGCGGGATGCCGGCATCAACACCGTTTTCATCCGGACTTCCTGGGCGTTGCGCACCCGGGTCAGCATGTCGGCAATGGGGTCATTCATGCTCATATTCGATTCCTCTTACCAACTGGCCTTGCGCAGACCGGGGATGTCACCCGCCATGGCCGATTCACGCAGCTTGTTGCGCGCCAGACCGAACTTGCGGTAATAACCGCGCGGACGACCGGTCACGCGGCAGCGATTGCGCCCGCGGGACGAGCTGGAATCACGCGGCAATTTCGACAATGCGAAAATCGCTGCCTGCTTTTCCTCGAACTCGACTTCCGGGTCGGCGATGATGCGCTTGAGCTCGGCACGCTTGGCGACATGCTTGCCTGCCAGTTGCTTGCGCTTGACGTCACGCGCGATCATGGATTTCTTGGCCATACTCGTCTGACTCCTGAGATTACGTTTGCGCGCCGGATCAGCGTGCGCGGAAGGGAAAGCCGAACGCCTCAAGCAGCGCCTTGCCTTCCTCGTCGCTTGCAGCCGACGTCGTGATCGCGATGTCCATGCCCCGGATCGCGTCGACCTTGTCGTAGTCGATTTCCGGGAAGATGATCTGTTCGCGAACACCCAGATTGAAATTTCCTCGCCCGTCGAACGACTTCGGGCTGATACCGCGAAAGTCACGCACGCGCGGCAATGCGACACTGATCAAGCGGTCGAAAAACTCGTACATGTGCTCACGCCGGAGCGTGACCTTGGCGCCGATCGGGTAACCGTCGCGAATCTTGAAGCTGGCCACCGACTTGCGTGCGACAGTCACGATCGGCTTCTGGCCGGTGATCTGTGCCAGATCGCCGACGGCCTTCTCGATCACCTTCTTTTCGGCCACGGCTTCACCCAGGCCCATATTGACCGTAATCTTGCGCAACCGCGGCACCTGCATGGTATTTGCATAGCCGAATTTTTCCTTCAGCTGACCGGCGACCGTGTCGCGATAAAAATCCTGCAACCTGCTCATTTCAATTCGCCTCAAATATCCACAACTTCGCCGGTAGAACGGAAAATCCGCACCTTGCGGCCGTCCTCGAGCACCTTGAATCCGACCCGGTCGCCACGATCCGTGGCCGGGTTGTACAGCATCACGTTGGAAGCCTGGATCGGCCCCTCCCGCTCTACGATGCCGCCCGGTTGCTGCCGTTGCGGATCCGGTTTCATGTGACGCTTGATCATGTTGACATTTTCGACCAGCAGCCGATCCTCGCCGAGCATTTTCAGCACATGGCCTCGCTGGCCCTTGCTGCGCCCGGCAATCACGATCACTTCGTCACCCTTGCGTATGCGTTGCATTGATAAAGCTCCTTACAGCACTTCCGGTGCGAGCGAGATGATTTTCATGAACCGCTCACCCCTGAGTTCGCGCGTGACCGGCCCGAAAATGCGCGTTCCAATCGGCTCCAGCTTGTTGTTCAGGATCACGGCAGCATTTCCGTCGAACCGGATCAACGAGCCATCGCGCCGACGCACGCCCTTACGGGTACGCACCACCACGGCATTGTAAACCTCGCCCTTCTTGACCTTGCCTCGCGGAATCGCATCTTTCACGGTGACCTTGATGACGTCACCGATATTGGCGTAACGCCGCTTGGACCCGCCCAGCACCTTGATACACATCAGCTCGCGGGCACCGCTGTTGTCCGCTGCTGACAATCTGCTCTGCATCTGAATCATGATTTCAAGCTCCGTTGACTGGGTCGCTTACTGGGCGCGCTCGAGAATCTCGACGACCTTCCAGCTCTTGGTCTTCGACATCGGGCGATCCGGAGCAATGCGCACGGTGTCACCTTCGTTGCACTCGTTGGTCTCGTCGTGCGCATGCACCTTACTGGACCGGCGGATGTACTTGCCGTAAAGCGGATGCTTCAGGTAACGCTCCAGGCGAACCGTTACGGTCTTGTCCATCTTGTTGCTGACGACCTTGCCGGTCGCACTGCGCTCGACGCGCGTGGTTTCCGCGTTACTCATGAATTCTCACCCTGCGACATGTTCATTACCGTCTTGACCCGGGCAATATCGCGACGCACTTGCCGAATCTCGTGCGATGCGCCCAACTGACCGGTACCGAGCTGCATGCGCAGATCGAACTGGCGCTTGCGCAGTTTGATCAGCATCTCGTTCAACTCGGATGCGGATTTCTGCCTGATCTCGCTTGCTTTCATCACAGAGCCCTCGCAACCATGGTGGTCTTGACGCTGAGCTTGGCCGCGGCACGTCGAAACGCTTCGCGCGCAACCTCTTCGCTGACACCCTGAATCTCGTAAATCACCCGACCGGGCTGCACCGGTGCAACCCAGTACTCGACATTACCCTTGCCCTTGCCCATACGGACTTCGACCGGCTTCTTGGTAATCGGCTTGTCCGGGAACACCCGGATCCACAACTTGCCGCCGCGCTTGACGTGGCGGGTAATGGCACGACGCGCCGCCTCGATCTGGCGCGCGGTCAAAAATCCGCGCGTGGTCGCCTGCAGCGCATATTCGCCGAAGCTGACCTGGTTGCCGACCTGGGCCAGGCCACGATTTCGACCTTTCTGCTGCTTGCGGAATTTGGTTCGTTTCGGTTGCAGCATGATCAGTTCTCCCGTCGGGCGCCCTTGCGGCCCGGATTCTGTTCCTCGCTCTTCTCGGCATGCAGGTCGAACACATCACCGGTGTAGACCCACACCTTGACGCCGATGACGCCGTAGGTGGTCTTGGCGGTTGCGACACCGTAATCGACGCCGGCACGAAGCGTGTGCAACGGCACCCGACCCTCGCGATACCACTCGCTGCGCGCGATATCCGCGCCATTGAGTCGACCGCCCACCTGGACCTTGATGCCCTGGGCACCCAGACGCATCGCGTTTCCGACCGCGCGCTTCATCGCACGCCGGAACATGATGCGCTTTTCAAGCTGCTGGGCAATGCTTTCGGCAACCAGCTTGGCATCGAGTTCCGGCTTGCGGATTTCGTTGACGCTGACGGCGGTCGGCACGCCGAGCAGATCGGTCAGCTTGCGTCGCAGCTTCTCGATGTCCTCGCCCTTCTTGCCGATCACGATGCCGGGGCGCGCGGTGTGAATGGTCACCTGCGCCTGCTTGGCCGGTCGATCGATCTGAATGCGACTGACCGCTGCATGCGCCAACGACTTTTCAATGAACCGGCGCGCTTCCAGATCACCGATCAGATTGTCGGCGAATGCTTCGCGCTCGGCGTACCAGCGCGCATCCCAGTCCTTGGAAATGCCCAGCCGAATCCCGTTTGGATGTACCTTCTGACCCATGCTCGTTCCTTATTGCTCGGCTACCGTGATCGTGATATGGCTGGTGCGCTTGAGAATGCGCGTATACCGGCCCTTGGCCCGTGCCCGACCACGCTTGAAGGTGGGCCCTTCGTCGACCATGATGCTGGAGATCTTCAGTTCGTCGATATCCGCACCCTGGTTGTTCTCGGCGTTGGCGACCGCACTGAGCAGCACCTTGCGCACGATCTGCGCGCCCTTCTTGTTGCTGAACTCCAGTAACTGGTCGGCACGCTCGACCGCCAGACCACGGATCTGGTCTGCCAGCAACCGCGCCTTCTGCGCCGAAATCCGGGCACCTCTGAGTTTTGCTTTCGCTTCCATCATCGAGTCCGCCATTACTTGCTCTTGCGATCCGCAGCGTGACCCTTGAAGGTCCGCGTCGGCGCGAATTCACCCAGCTTGTGGCCCACCATGTTCTCGTTGATCAGCACCGGCACGTGCTGACGACCGTTGTGAACGGCAATCGTCAGACCGACCATATCGGGCATGATCATGGAACGCCGCGACCAGGTCTTGATCGGGCGCTTGCTGTTGGCTTCGAGTGCCACCTGCACCTTGGCGTGCAGATGGTGGTCGATGAACGGGCCTTTCTTTAGAGAACGTGGCATTGCTGTTTCCTGATTCCTGACCTGTTACTTGCGCTTGCGCGAGCGCACGATGAATTTAGTGGTCCGCTTGTTGCTGCGGGTGCGCTTGCCCTTGGTCTGTACACCCCAGGGCGTGACCGGGTGACGACCACCGGAAGTGCGGCCTTCGCCGCCGCCGTGCGGGTGATCGACCGGGTTCATGACCACGCCACGTACCGTTGGCCGCACACCGCGCCAGCGCTTGGCGCCAGCCTTGCCCAGCTTTTCAAGACTGTGCTCGTTGTTGGATACCTGGCCGATGGTTGCACGGCACTGCACGTGCACCCTGCGCATCTCACCGGAGCGCAACAGCACCGTGGCGTAACGGCCCTCACGCGCGACCAGCTGGACGGAAGCCCCGGCCGAACGAGCAAGCTGCCCGCCCTTGCCCGGCTTCAGTTCCACGTTGTGCAACGTGGTGCCGACCGGAATGGAGTTGATCTTCATTGCATTGCCCGGCTTGATCGGTGCTTCCGACCCGCTCAGCACCTGATCGTCCGCGCGCAGCTCGCGCGGCGCAAGGATGTAGCGGCGCTCACCATCGCTGTACTTGATCAACGCGATATGAGCACTGCGGTTCGGATCATATTCAATCCGCTCGACAATGCCGCGAATACCATCCTTGTCACGCTTGAAGTCGATCACGCGGTAGCGCTGCTTGTGACCACCGCCCTGGTGACGGACGGTGATCCGGCCGGCGCTGTTGCGCCCGCCAGTCGACTTCTTGGACTCGGTCAGTGCCTCAAACGGCTTGCCTTTCCACAAATGGGCGTGCTTTACGCTCACCAATCCGCGGCGGCCCGGCGATGTTGGTTTTGCCTTGACGATTGCCATGGTCTTCAGATCCCGGCTTGAATTCAGTCTGCGTTCAATTGTTCGATGACCTCGCCGGCTACAAGCCGAACGTAGGCCTTCTTCCAGCCTTTCTGGCGCCCAGGGCGCATACGAAAGCTCTTGGACTTGCCTTTTACATTGACCACGCGCACACCCTCGACCTTGACGTCGAACAGGCCCTGGACCGCGTCGCGGATCTCATTCTTGTCGGCATCGCGAGCGACCTCGAACACGTACTGGTTCGAATCCGCCTGCAGGCGAGCCGTCTTTTCCGATACGTGCGGCAGGCGCACGACCTGGTACATGCGTTCACGATTCATGCCAGCCACTCCTGGATGCGGGTGATTGCAGCGGTGGTCAACATCACCTTGTCGGCACCGACCAGACTGACCGGATCAAGCTGATCCACGGTCAGCACGAACACGCCCGGCAGGTTGCGACTTGCCAGAAACAGGTTGGTGTCCAGGTCCGCGTCAATGACCAGCACGCGATCCAGGCCGAGCTCGTCGAGCCGGGCAGTCAGCAGACGCGTCTTCGGTTCGGCGACCTTCAGTTCTTCGACCACGACCAGTCTGTCCTGGCGCACCAGTTCCGAAAGAATGGACGAGATCGCGGCCCGGTACTGCTTGCGATTGACCTTCTGCGAGTGATCACGCGGGGTCGCCGCGAAAGTCCGGCCGCCACCGCGCCACAACGGGCTGCGGATGGTACCGGCGCGGGCATTGCCCGTACCCTTCTGCTTGTACGGCTTGCGACCACCGCCGGACACTGCCGAGCGATTCTTCTGCGCCTTCGTTCCGGCCCGTGCACCGGCCAGGTATGCGGTCACGACCTGGTGCACCAGCGGCTCGGAGAACGGCCGCGCAAAAACGCTGTCGTTGACTTCGACCTTGCTGCTGCCACCTGTGATTGCGAGTTCCATGCTCAAATTCCTTGAATTCTTACTTCTTGACCGTCGGCCGCACCAGCACATGCCCGCCCGGCGCACCGGGAACGGCACCGCGGATCAGCAGCAGGTTGCGTTCGGCATCGACCCGGACGACTTCCAGGTTCTGCGTGGTTACACGCTCGGCACCCATGTGACCGGCCATCTTCTTGCCCTTGAACACCCGGCCCGGGGTCTGGCACTGGCCGATGGAACCCGGCGCGCGATGCGACAGCGAGTTGCCGTGAGTGGCGTCCTGCATGCTGAAATTGTGGCGCTTGATGACACCGGCAAAGCCCTTGCCCTTGCTGGTACCGGTCACGTCGACCTTCTGTCCGTTTTCGAACCGTTCGACCGTGATTTCGCCACCGACCTCGAAGGACTCGCCATCTTCCAGGCGGAACTCCCACAGACCGTCGCCCGGCTCTACGCCGGCAGTGCGAAAGTGCCCGGATGCGGGCTGATTGACCAGAGACGAACGGCGCGCGCCCGCGGTGACCTGGATGGCCGAATAACCATCCCTGTCGGGGACACGAATCTGCGTGATCCGGTTCGGAGTGGCCTCGACCACGGTCACCGGCACCGAGGTTCCTTCCTCGGTGAAGATGCGGGTCATGCCACGCTTGCGTCCTACGATTCCGATTGCCATGCCTGCTTCAACCTTTATCAGTACAGCTTGATCTGGACGTCCACACCGGCGGCCAGGTCGAGTTTCATCAATGCATCCACTGTCTTGTCGTTGGGATCCACGATGTCCATGAGTCGCTTGTGGGTGCGAATCTCGTACTGATCCCGCGCATCCTTGTTGACATGCGGTGAAATCAGCACGGTGTAACGCTCCTTGCGGGTAGGCAAGGGAATCGGTCCACGCACCTGGGCCCCGGTCCGCTTTGCAGTCTCGACGATTTCCTGAGTCGAGCGATCAATCAAGCGATGATCGAAGCCCTTCAAACGAATACGAATTCTCTGTTCGGCCATTGCCGTTACGCCTTTGGTCTGTAAAAGAACAAATTCAATCGTTACCTGCTCTTGGCAGGCTTTCCGCCAGGCCCGAGGCCCGGCGGTCTTTCCTGTAGGAGCGGCTTCCAGCCGCGATTCATTTCAATGCCGGCTGAAAACCGTCACCAATCGCGATTTGGAAATCGCTCCTACAGCTCCATCATTCGTGAATCTTCGCAACCACGCCGGCGCCGACCGTGCGGCCGCCTTCGCGGATGGCGAATCTCAGGCCGTCTTCCATCGCGATCGGCGCGATCAGCTCGACCTGGATCTTCACGTTATCGCCCGGCATTACCATTTCCACGCCTTCGGGCAGTTCCACCGAGCCGGTCACGTCCGTGGTCCGGAAGTAAAACTGCGGGCGGTAACCCTTGAAAAACGGCGTGTGACGACCGCCTTCTTCCTTGGAAAGCACGTACACCTCGGCTTCGAACTTCGTGTGCGGCGTGATCGTGCCCGGCTTGGCCAGCACCTGGCCACGCTCGACTTCGTCACGCTTGGTGCCTCTGAGCAGCACGCCGACGTTGTCGCCCGCCTGACCCTGATCCAGCAGCTTGCGGAACATCTCCACACCGGTGCAGATCGTCTTGGTCGTGTCGTGAATGCCGACAATCTCGATTTCATCGCCGACCTTGACAATCCCGCGCTCGATTCGGCCCGTCACCACCGTGCCGCGGCCGGAAATCGAGAACACGTCCTCGATCGGCATCAGGAACGGCTTGTCGGTCTCGCGCTCAGGCTCCGGAATGTATTCATCCAGCGCCTCGACCAGCTTGATGATCGACGGCACGCCGATTTCCGATTCGTCGCCTTCCAGCGCCTTGAGCGCCGAACCGGTGATGATCGGGGTGTCGTCGCCCGGAAAGTCATAGTCGCTCAGAAGTTCGCGAACTTCCATCTCGACCAGTTCCAGCAGCTCTTCGTCGTCGACCATGTCGGCCTTGTTCAGGTACACCAGAATCTGCGGCACCCCGACCTGGCGCGCCAGCAGAATGTGCTCGCGCGTCTGCGGCATCGGGCCGTCGGCCGCCGA
>SR_TP_S13solDRAFT_1000497_pt1 | contig 15998 bp, 25 predicted proteins | sample SodReaTP_S13sol_FD_11159 | JGI IMG/M metagenome (IMG submission 11159)
CGCCCGCCCGCCCCACCTTCTTGGCGATAGCCAGGGTGTGCTCCGGCACCCGGCGGGCGTCGATCATCGCCCGGAGGTGTTGGGCCGCGGACTTTGCGGACACGACGCCCGCGACCACCTTGTCGAGCTCCACCTTGATCAACGCCAGCCGCATCTCGGCACGCTCACGCTTGTACTCCGGGAGCCGCGCCCACTCGTCGTCCGATCGAGCGGGTTGTGGTAATGGGCGCGGGGTATAGGGGGTGGCGATTACGTTGCCCATTTCACGCCCCCTTGCGCCGGCTCTTGTTCTTGCTGCCCTTCGGCCGTCCGGGCTTCCGAACCCCTTGCTGCATACGCACCGCCTCGCGGGCATGCGCCTCGGCCTCGTGTTCGTTGAGGATCAGGCGGCGCAGGTGCAGGAACTGATGTGCCTCTTCTTCAGGCATCATCGGCAAGTTGCCCGCCTCCTCGCCGATGGTCTCCGCGAAGGTCTCGCCCGCGATGGCCGCCAGGCGCGCCGCCCGCGCATGCACCGCGCTCAGGTTTTGCCAGAACGCCATCACCGCCGCGCCGTAGTGCGCAAACCGCTCAGGGTCATCGAGCGGCAGGTCCGGGTCCTCCAGCTTGGCCGTCAGCCGCTCAAGATCGTCCAGGCACAGCAGCGCCTTCTCCGCCAGGGCGGAGGAATCCATGCGCACCTGGGTCGTAAACTCGGGCCACGTGCGGGCCTCGGCCTTGCGCAGGCGTTCGCGCAGCTGCTCGGCCTCCACCTCGGCCAACTCACGGGCGTGCTGCTCCCGCATCAGCCCGTGCTGAGCGTCCTTGAGCTGGCGGCGGGTATCGAGAGACCGCTCCACCACGGCCTCCAGGATCTCCAACACCTCGTCCTTGTCCTGCGCGGCCTCGGCCCGGCGGATCACCTCGCCGCGCTCGTCCTCGGGCAACTGACGGAGCTGGCGCAGTTCGCGATAGCCAAGCCCGGCGCCACGCATCGCTTGCAGCGCCTCCTCGCCGAGGGCGGACAGATTGGCCAGGTCCTCATCAACCTTCTGCCTGGACAGGCCCAGCCCGTAGCGGCAGTAATCCTCAAAACTGCTAACCTGTCGGCAGTTTCCTTCCGGCGTGTTTATCGACAACCCTTTGAAAAGCTTGCGTTTCTTTATTTCCGCGAGCACCTTCAAGGTGCTGACGGTAAATAAATTGCGGCTGGCATTGGCCATTTGAGCCAAGCCCAGCATCCGGTACGCCTCGCCAGCGGCCTCGTCTGTCGTCGGCTCTTGCGTCTCGGTTGCGGGGAGCTTCTTGGTCATGCTGCACCCCCGGAATTCAGGACGTCTTCGGTGCGACCGGCCAGATCTACGGCGGCCGCACGAAACAGAAGGCGCATGGTGTAGCTGTGCTGAGTCTCGATGGAGTCCAGGAAGCCCAGCAGTTGTTTCATGTCGGTGCCGTGACGGCCGCCGTCCGTCATGATGCGCACGGCGTAGTCGGCCACTGCCTCCGCGGCTTCCACCGTGCCGGGCGCGTTAACGCAATCAGCGAGCAGATTGGCCATTTCACGCAGGTTGTCCATGTGCATGAGACTCCCGAACAGTTCGCGATTGATGCGGTTTGCATCGTCCATCTAACCCTCCAAGGTCTTCTTCAGATTTCGGATATCCCGCCCCAGCCGCGCGTGGGCCACCAGGCGCTCACCCAGGGCCAGCGCGGCCTGCTCGCGGCCGTCCACCAGGTCGTGGCCGATGGCCTGGGCCAGCACCAGCAGCGGGGCGATGGAGCCCGTGGCCCAGCACAACGCGGGCAGGTAGCGGGCGGGGAATTCGTGGTATTCCTTGCTGTGGGCCGTCCAGGCGTTGAGCTGGCGCGGCGTGATCGGGCGCTCCTGGTCCGGCAGGACCAGATTCATGCGCTGGACGATCCGCTCCCGGGACAGCCCCCGGCGCTTGGCCTCCCGGATCGCCTGGTTGACGGCGCCCAGCAGCTCGGGGCCGATGTCCAGGTCCTGCGCGGCCTGTGCCTCCAGGGCCTCCTGCTCCGCCAGTCGCTGGAACAGATCGGCCTGAACACTGGAAAAATCCGCCCGCGTCTTAGCCACTGACGGCGTCCTCCCCGGGCTGTACGGTAGAGCCCATGAGAGACAGCAGCTCGCCAACAGTCAGGTCCTCCAGCGCCTTGCCGCTGGCTGCGATGCGGGCGGCCAGTGCGTGCGTGGCCTGGCCGTTCATCTCCGCGATGCAGCCGATGTTCTGGGACGCGTCGATCAGGGCGCGTTGGATGGGGGTGGTGATCATGCCGCCCTCCGGGTCTTGGCCTGGCGGGGCGGTTCGCTGTAGCACCCGTCCGGCCAGAGCCTGGAGAGCGGGGTCTTTGTGATTGCGGCGATGAAACTCGCGATGTTGTACGATCTGGCTTGGTCGCGGAGGACCTGGCTGACGGCATTTGGGTTGCAGCCCAGCTCCCGAGCGATACGGGTCGGTGTATAACCGGCCTTGTGAATCAGGCAATAGCGGTCGGCCCAGTGCACGGCGGACTCCTTCTGTCTGGCAAACCGACAGCGCGCTGTCGATTTGGGCTTACGGTGGCGGTCTGGTGGGACCGCCGTTTTTTGGGGTTCGGTGCTGCTGTTTGGCAGCCTTGGATGGGAGCATAAGAGACTAAAAAGTCTCTTGTCAAGAATGTCAGATACTATTTCGTCTCGATTCCGGGAAGAGCGAGTGCGCCTCGGCCTGTCCCAAGCGGAGGTTGCAGGCATCTGTGGTGTGCGCCGTGAAATCGTTGGTCGCTGGGAACGAGGGATCAACGCTCCTGGAGGGGAGGCGCTGGCCGCATTTGGGATGCATGGAGCTGATCTCCACTACATCCTGACCGGCCGCGACAAAGACGCTCCCCAGCCGGTCATGCTCCGCCCCGATGAGTTGGAGCTGGTGCTGCTGTGGCGGGATCTGACAGAGGAACAGAGGAAGGGCATACGCGCCCAGGTGCGCGCGCTAGCGGCGCTGAGGAAAGGACGTAAGAAGACTTAGCCAGGCCGATCTCTTAACTGGTACACGCCGAGCAATCCGGCGTCATGGACGAAGGGAGAAAAATCGATGAACCTGAGAACGATGATCGTGGCTGTGCCGCTGTGCCTGCTCCTGGCCGCCTCTGTGGCATGGGCCAGCGACTTCCGGATCAAGGGCTACTTCAAGGACCGAGCCACCAATCGAATATTCACCATCGAATACCGTGGCGATCCCGGTGCTGACCAGGCGCGACGATACGCCGAGCAACGACCTTACGCTGCCGGTCAAATGACCGCGGTGTACTTCTATCCGGCGGGTTCTCGCATGCCTGTCGACGGGATCACCCGAGCCAAGAACCTCTTTGATGCCAATCGCATCCTCTACGATGTGCCTGGGCTGGCGGCCTGGCGCTATGCCTACATGCGCGGCTTCGACGGGCGCTCGCAGTTCGTGGATTGCCTGGAATCTGCCGGACATGATCTGTGCCGGTAGAGGAAAAGGTTGCTGGGCCGCGCGGTGCAGGTGGCGCACCTGGTGATGGGGCTCTCCGATGCAAATGCGCGGCGAGCCGCACATTTGCCCCGAAATGACGAGGCAGCCTCAGAAGCTCTGAGAGCCCTCCGGGGCGCTCGGCCGCCCCCATGGGTATCCGGCGGGGCGATCGGGGCGGATGCGGGGATTTGAAACGGTTTTGAATCGGGTGGCGCCAGAGCCATGCGCCCGGATCTGGCGATAATCTTCTCTTTACAGGGACAGGGAGGCGATATGGGTATCCTGAGATTGGTGTTGATCGCGCTGGTGGCGTTCGGATTGCTGGCGGCCGTCAACTATGCCCTGGACCAACGCAAGGCCTCGCGGACCCAGGCGGCCGACGAGGCCCGTTGGCAGGCGCTCATCGACAGCTGTCATTCACACGTCATTCGCATGGCCAGATACCCATCGAAGGTCGAGTTCACCAAAACCAGGCACGGCACCACCGGCGGCGGCCGATCGGTGCTGGGCATCGTCGACCTCTACAACGCGCTCGGTGTCCATATCCCGCATCAATACCACTGCCAGTTCGATGAGCATGGAGAGCTGATTGGGGAACCCTATCTGGTTGAGGAAGGCGCTTGAGTCTTAGCTGTCAGATTTCTCTCAGCCGCGCGGTAATCTTGTCGTATTGCTCGTTAAGCACCGATCCGATTGCCTCCATTACCTCAGCCTTTAGTCCTGGCAGTTCTATTTCGATATGTGTGTCTTTTTCCACAAGCGCGAACGTTTCGTAGCTTCCCCCGTCCTCCCCTGTGGCGGCATTGATACTTTCCTTTGCAGCCTGCACTGTCCGCAGCTTTTCAATCAGTTGCTCGGCTTCGTCGATGTTTTCAATATCCATCGAATCTCCAGTAAAAATCTAACATCAGCGTCAACTCGGACGCTCGTACCTCGCGCCGGTTACGCTGGCCGTTAGGGCTTCGGTAGTGGTGGTGGGGTGAGTGGTCCGCACCAATGCGTGATTCCCCACCATTCGGTTGCGCCTGCGCATCCAATTTGCTGACCGCCATTGACGGGTCTGCCAGTCTGTCGCACGCTATGACTGTATCCGCATTCCCATCACTGGGAAACATTTCCCGCTGATCCCCCCGGCCTGATTCCCCCAAAGTGCGTGTCATGCCGACACGCACTCAAGCCTTCCGTGGGTTCAACGACTGGATCGAGGTGTTTCGCGCCGGCGAGCACACCGATGCGGCGGGGAACACGCGCACCTGGACAGAGGATGATCTCGACCAGATCGTCCGCAACCATTCCGAAGCTGATGCCGCGCCGATCGTCATCGGCCACCCCAAGACGAATGATCCCGCCTACGGCTGGACCGCCGCCCTGAAGCGCGAGGGCGGGCGTCTGCTTGCCCGCTTCAAGGACGTCGCCAACGAGTTCGCCGCCGCCGTGGAGGCCGGGCGCTACCGCAAGCGTTCGATCCGAGTCGCCCCCTCTCCCGAGGGTTGGCGTCTGCTGCACGTGGGCTTTCTGGGCGCAGCCCCGCCGGCCGTCTCCGGTTTGGCAGCGCTCAACTACCAGGAGCCCGAGGGTGAGTACCACGATTACGCGGCCGACTGGTACACACCGTCCGTGATGGCGCGCCTGATGCGGCGCATGCGCGACTTTCTCATTGAGCACTTCGGCGCCGAGGCGGCGGATCGTGTCATGCCCGAGGGGGAGCTCGACGCCCTGAAGGAGCACGCGGATTCGGCGCTGGAACAGAGCATCGGCCCGGAGGACGAACCCACCCCTGCATTCGCACAGTCACAGACAGGAGACCTGGACATGCCTACCCAGGAAGATATCGAGCGCGCCCGACGGGAGGCGCGGGAGGAAGCCGCGGCGGAGTTCGCCCGGCGTGAGACCGAGCTCAACGACCAGCTCAGCCAGGAGCGAACGGGGCGGCTGCGCGCAGCCTACGAGACCGAGCTGCGCGCCCACGTGGATGCCGGCCGGCTGACGCCGGCCCAGGCCGAGGGGGCGGCGGAGTTCATGCTGGCGCTGCCGGATGAGACGTTCGAGTTCTCCAGTGGTGAGGGCGACCAGGCGCGCACCGAGAAGAAGGCGCCGCTCGACTGGTTCCGGGAGTTCGTCGGCCGGCTGCCGAAGCAGGTGAGTCTCGGCGAGGACGGCCGGGAGGGCCCCGGGGGCGCGCCGGATCAGGCCGCCAGCTTCAACGCGCCCCAGGGCTACGCGGTGGACGGCGACCAGCTCGAACTGCACCGCAAGGCGCTGGATTACCAGAAGGCCCACCCGGGCGCGGACTACATCACGGCCGTGCGCGCCGTGAACGAGAGCTGAGGAGCACACCATGCCGAGCCAGAACATCGCCATCCTGACGCTTTCCATCGCCGCCGCGGCGGCCCTGTCGCCGCACCGCTTCGTGACCGCCGCCGGTGCGGTCGCAAGCGCTGGTGGCAACGCCCTGGGCGTGACCCGCTCCGAGGCAGATACCGGCGACATGACGCCGGTCGACGTGCTGGGCACCACCCGCGTGACCGCGGGCGCCGCCATCACGGCCGGCGCGGCCGTGCAGGTGGGCTCCGACGGCAAGGCCATCACGCTGGCCGCCGGCGAGAAGGTCGGGCGGGCCCTGGAGGCCGCCGGCGCCGACGGTGATCTCATCGAGATCGTCCTGATCCCCAACTGACGCGCGCGTCGCGAGACCCAAGGAGACTTAGACCATGCCTCAGATGACCCCCCGTCAGGCCCGGGTGATCGATCCCATCCTGACCCAGGTGGCCCAGGGCCACAAGAACGCGGACTTCGTTGGCGAGGCGCTCTTTCCGGTGGTGCCGGTGGAGCAGCGCGGCGGCAAGATCATCCAGTTCGGCAAGGAGGACTTCAAACTCTACGCCACCGGCCGCGCCCCGGGCGCCAACACCAAGCGTGTGAACTACGGCTACCAGGGCGACCCCTACAGCCTGGAGCAGCACGCGCTGGAAGGCCAGGTGCCGTTCGAGATCATGGAAGACGCCAACGCGGTGCCAAACATCGACATGGCCACCGTGGCGATCCGCAAGACGCAGAACATCATCGATCTGCGCCTGGAGAAGGCACGGGCGGATATCGCGCGCGACGAGGCCAGCTACGACAACGACCACAAGGTCACGCTATCCGGCACCGATCAGTGGAGCGACCACGACAACAGCGATCCGACCGGCGATATCGACGCGGCGCGCTCCGCGGTGCGCTCGACCATCGGCCGCCGCCCGAATACCGCGCTGCTCTCCGGCAAGGCCTTCGACGCCGTGCGCAACCACCCGAAGATCATCGACCGCATCAAGTACACCGGGCGCGATTCCATCACCCCGGAGATGCTGGCCAGCCTGTGGAACCTGCAGCGCGTGGTGGTCGGCGATGCGGTATATGCCGAGGACGATGGCGACCTGGTGGACGTGTGGGGCGGCGACGTGATCGTGGCCTACACCGAGGTAGGCTCTCTCGCCGACATGGGTCTGCCCAGCTACGGCTACACCTATCGGCTGCGCAACTTCCCCATCGTCGAGCAGCCCTACCAGGACCGCAACGCCAAGAGCTGGATCTATCCGGTGACCGACGAGGTGGACCCCGTGATGGCCGCCGGGCTGGCCGGATTCCTGATCCGCAACGCGGCCTGATCCGGCGCGCCCCCAGCCGAGATGAGAGCGGGGCCGAGAGGCCCCGCTTTATTGGAGAGCGAAACGATGCGTGAGTACCTGGTCAAGACCCCGCTAAGACACAACGGTGTGCTATACCGCCCGGATCCCGCGAACGAGGTCCTCGTGGCCCTGGACGAAAAGCATGCCGCCCCCCTCCTGGCGCTGAGTGCCATCGCGCCCCTGCATAACACCGCGACGATGACCAGGCCGGCGGGAGGTCAGGATGACAGCACGAACACAGGCGAGGGATCGCCCCCGCAGGGCGCCGTGAACATCAACACCGCCACCCCCGAAGAGTTGGCCTCCGCGATCTCCGGTGTGGGCGATGGCGTGGCTGCCCGGATCGTGGCCTATCGCGAGGAGCACGGGCCCTTCGAAAGCGTGGATCATCTCACCCGCGTGCAGGGCATCGGCAAGGCCACCCTGGCGGCCCACAAGGACGGGCTGACCGTCTGAGCTCATGTACACGGACCGCGATGACCTGATCCAGCGATATGGCGAGGCCGAGCTGATCCAGCTCACCGATCGCCATCGCCAGGGCATCGTGGACGAGGAAGTGCTCGCCAGAGCCATCGCCGACGCCGAGGCCCTGGTGGATTCCTATCTGGCGCCGCGCTACGTGCTTCCCCTGGCCGTCGACCTGGTGCAGGGCTCCAACCTCCCCCAGGCCGCCGCAGACATTGCCCGATACAACCTCTACGGCGCGCATGCACCGGAGGAAGTGGAGAAGCGATACGAGCGCCAGGTGAAGTGGCTGCGCGATCTCTCGCAGGGCGCAGCGAGCCTCGGCGTGCAGGACACCGCCACCGCCACACCCGCTGGACGCGCAGTAGTGCGCGGTGGAGCCAGTCAATTCAATTGGGAGAAATTCTGATGCGACACATACTGACTGCCCTGCTGTGCCTGTTTGCCCTCGGGTCCGCCGTTGCCCAGGAGCTCGATCCGCTCGAGGTCACGGTCACCTGGGATCCACCCACGCAGCGCCTGGACGGCATGCCGATGGATCCGGCGACCGAGATCAGCCACTACACGCTGCGCTGCGCGGCAGACGAGGCTGGGCCCTTTGAGGGCGGCTACCAGATCCCTGGGATGACTGGCGACGGCACTCACGTGGCGGACATGACCGACGTGTTCGGCCACGGCTACGGGGACTACTGGTGCGTGATGACTGCGACGGACACGCAGGGGCGCGAGAGCGGTCCGAGCAATGTGGCTGCGTTCAGTTGGGAGCCGGCATCGCCGGGATCGCCGACGCAGTTGCTGATTATTCGGGTGCAGTGATCGTAGTGAGGTCCGTCACCTGCATCGTGTGCCACGATCCGCTGCCGCCGGATTGCGCTCCGCAACGGATCTATTGCTCGGTGCGGTGCAAGCGGGTGGGGTGTGAGCTGGCAGGGGCGCAGCGGCCTGCCACAGAGGCTGAGCGCCGGGCCTTCCGCCCCCTGCTGGCGGACGCATTCGATATCAGGGACCGCTGCTTGTGATCACGCTCTGGACCAACATGCAGGGCGTAATGGACAGCGGTGTGTATACCCACGGCGAGACCGAGCATCCGCCCGATCTCACCTATCTGCAGGACCCGTCGTGGTGCTCACCGTTTGCTATCACCGCGCCGGGTGGCGACTGGGGGGCCAGACTCGCGATGGATATTGGCGTCACGTGGTGCACGCGGGCAGCCAGTACCCCGCCTCACGGTACGCTCGCGCCGGCAGGTCGTGTGCTGCTGCTCTACGAGCCCGTCCAGGACGCGGCAACCGAGATATTCGGGATCCGGGCTGCCACCCAGTCCAACGGTCGAGTTCGCGCATTCCGCATCGGTAGCGATCTGCGCATACAGATCCAGTGGGCGGAGTTCGGCGTCATTTTGGAGCGCAACTACCCCATCCCCACGGGTCTGACCTGGATAGAGATCGTCTGGGACATCACCGTCGATACCCCGGATCTCGCGGACGGTTTGCGCTGCCGGGTCTGGCCATTCGGGGCATCTGTGCCTGCGCTCGATGCGCCCACTGTCGTGGTCGGTACGGCGGGCACATACGATCCGCTGGTGCAGCTGTCGCTGGGCAATGGTGACGCCGAGACGCCGTGGCTCGTCGGGCAGATTATCGTGAGCGACGATCCCGGCGAGGACCTCAGTGCGTACGTAGACACCATCGTGTATCCCGGCGAGGGGCCTGGCGACGCTCTCGACGTCGGCGGTGCTTACCATTCCCTCCGCTCCCCTGAGATCCAACTGATCCAGGGGCACGTGCTCTCCGTGGGTGGTGTGCGTCATGGCCATACGGCCGAAGCCGCTGATCTGGTGCAGGCGGCGGTACTGGCGGTGGCGGGGGCGCTGCATGGGCATACCTCCGGTTCGCCTGCTCTTTCCCAGGCGGCCACGCTGACCGTGGCCGGTGCCCTGCATGGCCACACGGCCGCGGCTGTCGTGTTGACGCAGGCGGGGCTGCTGGATGTGCTCGCTGCCTGGCATGGGCACACCTCGACGGCGCCGGCGGTGACGACGGAGGCGATGCTCGACGTCGGCGCGGCGCATCACGGGCACTTCGCCCAGGATACGCAACTGACCCAGGCGCACCTCCTGGTGGTGGGCGATGCGGTGCACGGGCATCGCGTGGAGAGCGTGACGCTCTCGGAGGCGCTGCTGCTGGAGATCGGCAGCGCGCTGCATGGGCACACGGTGCAAGGGGTGGCGCTGACGCAGGGGCACGTGCTGGCGGTGGCGGGCGCGGTGCATGCGCTGACCTCGGATGCCATCGACGGGATGCCGACGGACGCGGTGCTGGTGGTGGATAACGCGGTGCATGCGCACATCGCGCAGCAGGTTGCGCTGTTTGATCCGCTGGCGACGGTGGATCTCGGCAATCGGATTTTCGTGGTGCAGGCGGAGGACCGCCTGTTCGTGGTGCAGGCGGAGGACCGGATCGGGAGGGTGCATTGATGGACAAGAGTGGGATGGTTTGGATCGACGTGCTGCGTGACTTTCGCGCGCGGGACGGCTCGGCGTATTACGCCGAGGAAAAACGGCTGGTGAGCACGGAACAGCGCGCACGCTTCTGCGCCGCTGGCTGGGCCAGCGACCCGAGCGGCGCCGTACCGACCGGCACGCCCAACACGGCAGGCACACGGCTGGAGGGTGTGCAGGACATCGTGCACCAGGTGAGCATGACCGAGGGGGATCACTGAGATGGCACGTTTCGCGAACGATTATGTACTGGACGGCACGCTCGACCGCGCTGCCGAGGCCACACAGCTCCTGGTGTGCGTGGGCCAGCCCATCGACCGGGCCGCGGCGCTCGCCAGCGCCCTGGCCTCCGAGTCGCTGACCGGTGCCGATTTCACCAAAGCGACGGGCGACGTCTCGGGGCGCAAGGTGACGGTGGCACAGCAGGCGGATCTCTCGATCACTGATTCCGGCGAGGCGGACCACGTGGTGCTGATCGATGCCACGCGCCTGCTCTACGCCACGGTGTGCACACCGCAGGTCCTGACCGAGGGCGGGACGGTGACGGTGCCGGCCTGGGCGATCGAGGTGGCCGACCCGGTGGCGCCGGCGTAAGGGGTGATGGTTGAGCGATGAGCCGCATCACTCCACGTGACTTCGTCAAGGACCCCGATGCAGTGCTGCCATTCGGGATTGACTGGACCGACTGGCTGGTCCGCGAGGGCATCACGTCCCCGTCATTCAGCTGGCAACTTCCCGAGGGCATCACGTCTGCGGAGCAGTCCGTGCAGAACATAGATGGGCGCACCGTGGCGGTGGCCTGGATCTCGGGTGGCGAGCACGGTCGCAGGTATCGAGTGACATGCCGAGTAGATGACGCTGCAACGGATAAGCGCGATGAACGATCGATTCTGATTCAGGTGAGGGAGCGATGACCGGCCACTTCCTCGCACTGGAACCGCTCATCGAGGCCCGATTGAAGGCGCATTTGCCCGCCGGCGTACATGTGCTGACCGCTGCGGATCTCGCGGGCGTCGAGGAACGTGCGCAGGTGACGCCGGCGGTGCACCTGATCTATCGCGGCTATCGCCCCACGCAGGACCAGGGCCAGGGGAAGATCCAGGAGATCGAACAGATCTGGTGGACGGTGGTGGCCGTGCGTTCCGCGCGCGACATCAAGGGCGGCTCGGGCACGCGCGAGCAGGCCGGGCCGATCATCGATGCGGTGCTGGAGGCCCTGATGGGCTGGCGCCCCATCGAGGGCTATCTGCCCCTGAAACTCGCGCCCTCCGCAGCGCCCGCCTACCGGGCCGGATTTGCCTACCACCCGCTGGGGTGGACCACACGCACAACCAAGAGAGGTGCACAACAGTGAGCACGAAAAGCGAAACGAAGAAGCCCGAGGCAAAGACGGTGAGCGTCACGCTCATCGCGCCGCACACCCACCACGGCACGCACTACACGCCGGGCCAGACCATCCAGGTGCGCGAGCACCTGGTGCCCTGGCTCGCCCGCCACCGGGTGATCGAAGCCCCCGCCCAGACCAAGGAGTAAATCATGCCGACGACCGACTACAGCTACCTGGGCTCCGGCCAGGTTTACATGCGCGACCGCTCCGAGGGCGGCGGCGGGCTGGTGCCCGTGGGCAACATCTCCGCCCTGGGCCTGGCCGTGAACGAGAACGTCATCGAGCTGCGCGACCACACCCGCCCCGGCGGCGGCACCCGCAACGAGGTGCGCCGCATCGAGAGCGTGGAGCTCTCGGCGACGCTGCACGACCTCTCGCCGGCGAACTTCGCCCGTGGCACCTACGGCCTGACCGAGGCCGTTACGGCAGGCTCCGTGAGCAGCGAGATCGTCACCGCCCACAAGGGCGCGCTGGTTCGCCTGGCCCACGCCAACCCCACGGACGTGGTGGTGGTTGACGAGGACACCGGCACCACTACCTACGTAGCCGGCACCGACTACGAGGTACGCCCTGGCGGCATCTTCATCCTGAAGGGCGGCGCGATCACCGACGGTGAAGAGCTGGATGTGGCCTACGAGCACGGCGCCGAGGATCTGGTGCAGGCCCTGGTGCGCGCCGGGGCGGAGTTCGAGATCCACTTCGAGGGCCTGAACGAGGCCCGCTCTGGGAAGGCCGTGCTGGTGGATATCTGGCGCTGCCGCCTGGGCGCGGCCCAGAACATCAGCCTGATCGGCGATGAGTTCGCCGCGCTGGAGTTGACCGGACGCTTGCTGGCCGACGGCTCCAGGGGCGCCGGCGAGAGCGCCTACTTCCGCACCACGATCCAGAGGTAAGCCATGCGCCAGGAAAAACAGATCGATGTAGCCGGGCGCACCGTCACCGTGAAGGAACTCACGGTGGCGGAAATCCGCGCCTGGCTGCGCGGGCTCGATCAGGCCGAGGCGGGCGGGGGCATGCAGGACCTGGTGGATCTGGCCCTGATGGACGACGTGTCGCTCTCCGACATCGCCCGGATGACCAGCCTGCGGACCGCCGAGATCGAGGAGCTCACGCCCAGCGAGATCGGGGCGGTGGTGGCTGTGTGCCGGGAGGTGAACCCGCGTTTTTTCGGCCTGCAGGACCGGCTGCGGATGGTGGCCCGCCGGGTGGCGGGCCGGGCGGTCAGCACACCCGCCGCCGAGGCCGAGCCACTCAGCTCGAGCTGAGCGTGGCGGCGCTCATTCGCGCCGGCCATCCGATGGCGTGGAGCTACCCGTGGGACGTGTACCTGAGCGCGTGGGAGCAGGCGACTCATCGGCGCCAGTGATGGAGTAGCCGGTGTCCGCCGGAGAGGAGGCAGGATGCCCCTTCTTCCCTGCGGCCTGGGTCTCCCGGTATCTGGCCGTGGCCTCGGCCAGCTTGGCCCGCTCAGCGGCGCCCTTGGCGAACACTTTGGCGTCGGGATCGGAGCCTGCGGAGTCCTGGTGTTGCCCGTAGCGCGCCGATAGCTCTTGGCCCGCAGGGCTGGTGAGGGGCACCAGGTCAGCCGATCCGCAAACACCGCACACCTTGCCCCGGGTGGTCAGACGCCAGATGGAGTAGATCAAGCCCGGAATGATGAACATCAGCCACAACAGGATTTCGATGAAGATGCTGCCGCGGGTGTGGGTACGTGCCTTGTTGGCCGTGCCACACCGCGAGCAGATGAGGGCCTTTTTTGAGTCGAGCCTGATGCTTCTGAACAACACAACAACGACCCCAACGTACACAAAGATCATCAGCAACTGCCAAAGCGAAATTCCTCCAATACCCATTATCTCGTCCTCACCGTCAACCGTTCTGCCACCAGGAACCAAGCTTGGCCCAGGTCACAAGACCCAATCCAGCAATCAAGAGGACAGCGGCCCAAGCCCCGTTATTAGCGCCAGCAATCCAGAGCACGAGCGATCCGAACAGGATCAGTGTGACGCCAATGGCTTGCAACGCCTTGAAACTCTTCGCGGTGCTTTGTGTGGTTGTATAGGCGCCATCTTGAGTCTGCATGGGCCTACCGCACTTAGGGCAAGTTGGAGCGCGGTCGGAAACTTGGTTCCCACAGTCAGGGCAGTTAACCAATGCCATCGCAACTTCTCCTTGTTTGGGCTGAGGTCTGAGTATGGCTGATATGGAACTCGCGCTCCAGATTCGCGCCGAGGCTCGCCAGGCAGTCCGTGAGCTGCAGGGCACGCGCCAGGAGATGGGACGCATGGGCCAGAGCGGGCGCACGGCCGGCGAGGACCTGCGCGGCCTGAATCAGCGCGTGGATGAGCTGCAGCGAGGCCTCGATGGCGTGCAGCGCACCGGACGCATGGTCCGCAACGTGCTCGGCGCCCTGGGCGTGGGCTTCTCCATCCGCGCCGTCTTCCAGGCCACCATCGAGCAGGAGCGGGTGCTTGCCCAGCTCGATGCGCGAATCCGGTCCACGGGTGGCGCCGCAGGATACACCCGCGACGAACTTGCCAAGATGGCGGCCGAGTTGCAGCAGGTGACCACCTACGGCGATGAAGCTGTCATGGCCATGCAGGGTGTGCTGCTCACCTTCACGCAGGTGCGCGGTGCTGAGTTCAGGGATGCGACCGGCCTGATTCTGGACATGGCGACCGCCCTGGGGCAGGACCTGCAGTCGGCCGCCATGCAGGTGGGTCGGTCCTTGAACGACCCGATCCAGGGCATCACGGCGCTGAATCGGGCGGGTGTTCAATTCACTCAGGATCAACGCGAGTTGGTTCGCCAGCTCGTTGAGACTGGCGATGTGGCTGGTGCCCAACGCGTCATTCTGAAAGAGCTGGAAACCCAGTTCGGTGGATCAGCAAAGGCCGCACGAAACACATTTGGGGGGGCTTTACAGGCGCTGCGTAACGCCGTCGGTGATCTCTTTGAGGCCGAGGGCGGCGGGCTCGTGTCCGCCAAGGAGAACATCGAAGCCCTGACGACGATGCTCTCAGATCCTGATGTCGTAGCCGGGGTGGACAGCCTCACCACGGGATTCATACAGCTCTTCAGCTGGATTGCGAAAGCCGGTGCCGAGGGGGGCAAATTCGCCAAGTGGCTGGGAGAGGAACTGGCTGCCAGAAGCTCCGGGGCGGCTGCTGGCGACCTGGTGAGGATCGGGCAGGAACTTGATCGGATCACTAAAAGCATCGAGGGGCTCAATACCCAGGAGCAGCGTTTCGGGCGCCTGGCTCCTGCAATGCAGGAAGAGTTGGAACGCCTGCTCCAGCGCCGATCTGATCTATTACGCATGGAAAAGGAGGCGCTCGAAGCCGGCGTCACCAATGAACGCAAGGCCGCCGACGACAAGTCCAAGATCCGTCAGCAGGACACTCGGGACCTCGGCCGAAATCTCGGTGCACAACTCAAGCTTCACGAGGAGCACAAAAAGGCCCTTGAGCAGGCGCGCCGCGAGCGCAAAAGCCTGGAGCGCATGGCCGATGACCTGGAGACGGAGTTCGCGCCCCAGGCGCCCAGCATCAACGCCGAGCTGGAGAACGTGCTCGACATTTACCGCGAGCTGCCCGCCGCTCAGCGGGCGCTGGAGCGCGGCGAGTTCGACCAGGCCGCCGAGGGGGCGCAGAAGCTCGTGGAACGGCTGCGCCAGGCACGTGAGGAGGGGCGGCTCTCGGGCCCTGAACTGGCGCGCATGAGCCGGGAGCTGGCCAAGATCCTGCGTGAGTCGGGGGCAGGCAAGGAGGCACAGGCCGAAGGGGTACCGCTGAAACTGGATGCCAACAGTCTGCAGGATGCTATCGATGACGGGCGCGCCTGGATCCGCTGGGCCTTCGAGGAGGACCCGCCGAAGATCCCGGTGGCGCTTGAACTCGACCGCCATAGCCTGCTCGATGACCTGGAGATCCCGGGGGCCGAGGGCGAGGACATGCAGATCCCGGCGACGCTGGATACCGCCCCGGCGGCGGAGGAGTTCCGGGCGCTCGCCGAGCGCCTGCGCGCCGTGGCGATCCGCATCCCGGTGCAGCTGGAGGTCAGCGGCGGCGCAGGCGGCGATGCCGTGCAGGAGACCATCGCCCGTGAGGCGGCCAAGCGCGGGAGGCGGGGATGAGCGACGCGGCATTGTTCGTGCTCGGTGGCGTGGAAGTCGAGCTCCACGCCCGACTGCGCTGGACGCAGAGCTATACGCCCATCGGCGGTTCGACGGTGCAGCGTTTGTCCGATGGCGCTGGTCACAAGCAGAGCCGCTGGCGCAGGACAGCCACGGTGCTCACCTGCGAGGGCTGGATTCCTCCAGGGCTGGGGAGCCTGGATTATGCCGGGGCGCTGGAGATGCGCTGCGTCTCGCCCCGGGCCATTGCTGGCCCGGGCACGAGCTTCACGCTGCCCGCCGCGCGCCGCTCGGATAGCGGCTACGAGCCGTTCGGCTTCGCGCGCCTGGGCGATGAGTGGTTGCCCACGGCTGTGATGATGACGGG
>SR_TP_S13solDRAFT_1000498_pt1 | contig 15963 bp, 14 predicted proteins | sample SodReaTP_S13sol_FD_11159 | JGI IMG/M metagenome (IMG submission 11159)
GGAACGCTGGGCCGGGGCAATCCGGGACTTCGGTCTACCGGAGGCCGTCGCCTCGAACCCGGAAACGGCGGCCAATTGTTAAAGAACCGAGAAACCTCTCAGGCGTCATCTACGTTGACAGATAGCGGGCGTTCTATCGGCGCTTTAGTCTGACCGGTGATGCCTGACCTGACCACGATCCGGGTTTACGGTGAGGCGGAACTGGAGGAGGATATTCGCCGCGACGGACGCAGCTAAGACCGGAGGCCGCATCGTATGAAGCTGTCGAGTACCGGATTCGCAGTCCTTGGGGCCGCGCTGATCGCCATCAGTTACGGGTTGGCACGCTTCGCTTTCGGTCTCTTCGTACCACCCATCCGCGAAGAGCTGGGTCTCTCGGCGTCGGTGATCGGCATCATCGGGGCGTTGCCGTTGATCAGCTTTCTTCTGGCGACCGCAGTTGCGCCGCTGGTCACCAAAATTCTCGGTTCCCGCTACACCGCGACGCTCTCCGGGGCATTCGGCGCCGGCGGGCTTGGACTCATCAGTCAGGCTGACGGCGCGGTGGCGCTCGGCGTGGGCGTATTCGCGTGCGGCATCTGTACAGGCTTAATGATGCCCGCCCTCACGGCGGCCATGCAGGCCGTGGTGAAGCGCACGCTGCACGGTCGCGTTAGTTCGGTGATGAACGCAGGCACCAGTATCGGTGTGGTGGTGGCTGTCCCCACGGTACTGCTGTTGACGGACGCCTGGCGGCTTGCGTACGTCTCTTTTGCCGTACTGGCCGTCGTCGGCCTGTTGGCCGCGTGGCGTTTCCTCCCCTCGGTGACACGGATCGTGCCCGCTCAGGCCGCCCCTCCACCGCCTCTGAGGGAGCTGCCCTGGTCGCGCCTGGTCCGGCTGTCGCTCTTTGCCTTCCTCATGGGTGTCGTCTCCTCCGCCTACTGGATCTTCGCGCCAGACCTGGTGGTCAACCTTGGGGGCCTTCCCTCCGCTTCCACGGCCTGGCTCTGGCTCGCGGTAGGGGTGGCCGGGCTTGGTGGCGCTGCGGTAGCCGACCTGGCCGACCGCAACAACCCGCCGATCACCCAGGCGCTGATGCTGATGATGCTCGCCGCCAGCCTTGCGCTGCTCGCCGCAAGTCCGGCGCAACCGCTGCTGACGGCGTTCTCGGCGCTGGTCTTCGGGCTCGCCTACATGAGCCTGACCGGGCTTTACCTGATGACTGGCATACGCTTGCTGCCCGGGCGCCTCTCGGTTGGCCCTGTGCTGCCCTTCATGGCGGTATCGCTGGGCCAGGCCAGCGGGTCGCCGTTGGTGGGGTGGCTGGTGGAAGGGTTTGGCTACGCCGATGCGTTCGCCATGCTCGCCGCGGTTGGTGTCTTCGTGGCCGTGCTGTCGCCCTTCTACCCGGGCGCCATCGCCGAGGCAGAGGAAGAAGAGGGTTCGGAGGAAACGGGTCTGCAGGCCGCGTACGACCATCAGTTGCACGACGAAGAGGGTGAACCGCTCGAGGACCCGTGTTGGACTCTTGATGAGGACAAGGGCGACGCAGGCATGAAAACCTCTTGATGGCGCCAAGCGGGTCGGCGCACTTGCCGGCTGGTGTGCCCGTCTTGAACTTGAGCCTGGGGATGTCTTTCTGCCTGCCGACGTCATCGCCCAGCTGCCCGACATCGGGTCTGGGCCGTGACGCAAAAGGGAGGCGGCGGGCCCCATTGCTGGGAAGGCCCGCCGCCCCGCCCTTCAGGGGTCTCGGCCTAGCCCATCGCCTTATCCAAAATGGCATTAAGTGTCGGGCTGGGCCGCATGACCTTGTCGGCCACCTCGGGGGACGGGTGGTAGTAGCCGTCCAGGTCCGCCGGCTTGCCCTGCACCACGCTGAGCTCTTCGAGGATCTGCTCCTGCTTCTCCTTGAGCTCCTTGGCCACGGACTTGAAGCGCTCCGCCAGCTCCTCGTCCTCGGTCTGCGCGGCCAGCGCCTCGGCCCAGTAAAGGCCCAGGAAGTAGTGGCTGCCCCGGTTGTCCAGCTCACCGGTCCGGCGGGAGGGCGATTTCTCGTTTTCCAGCACCGCCTCGGTGGCCTGGTCCAGGGCCTGGCCCAGAATGCGGGCTCGCGCGTTGTCCTGCTTCATGCCCAACTCGTCCAGCGATACGGACAGGGCCAGGAACTCGCCTAGCGAATCCCAGCGCAGGTGGTTTTCCTCCTGCAACTGCTGGACGTGCTTGGGCGCGGAGCCGCCGGCCCCGGTCTCGTACATGCCACCGCCGTTCAGCATGGGCACGATGGAGAGCATCTTGGCCGAGGTACCCAGCTCCAGGATGGGGAACAGGTCGGTCAGGTAGTCGCGCAGTACGTTACCGGTCACGGAGATGGTGTCGCGACCGCGCAGGGCGCGCTCCATGGACCGGCGAATGGCCTCTTCGTAGGTCTGGATACGGATATCGAGCCCGCTCAGGTCGTGCTCCTGCAGGTAGCAGTTGACCTTCTTGATCAGCTCGATGTCGTGGGGGCGGTTGCGGTCCAGCCAGAAGATGGCGGGGGTGTCGGACTCGCGGGCCCGGCGCACGGCCAGCTTGACCCAGTCGCGCACGGCGATGTCCTTGGTCTGGCAGGCGCGCCAGATATCGCCCTTCTCCACCTCATGCTCCATGAGCACGTGACCCTTGTGGTCGACGATGCGCATGATGCCGTCGGCCTCGAGTTCGAAGGTCTTGTCGTGGGAGCCGTACTCCTCGGCCTTCTTCGCCATCAGGCCCACGTTGGGCACGGAGCCCATGGTGGTGGGATCGAAGGCACCGTTGGTCTTACAGAAGTTGATCATCTCCTGGTAGATCTTGGAGTAGGTGCTCTCCGGCATGACCGCCTTGCAGTCCTTCGGCTTGCCGTCGGGGCCCCACATCTTGCCGCCGTTGCGGATCATGGCCGGCATGGAGGCGTCCACGATCACGTCACTGGGCATGTGCAGGTTGGTGATGCCCTTGTAGGAGTCCACCATGGCCATTTCCGGGCGGTGCTCGTAGACGGCCAGGATGTCGCGGTGGATCTCCTCCTGCTGGGAACGCGGCAGGGTCTCGATCTTCTCGTAGACGCTGCTGAGGCCGTCGTTGGGGTTCACGCCCAGTTCCTTGAACAGGCTGCCCCACTTCTCGAAGACCTCCTTGTAGTAGACCTTCACCGCGTGGCCGAACACGATGGGGTGCGAGACCTTCATCATGGTCGCCTTCACGTGCAGCGACCACATGACCTGAGAGTCCCGGGCGTCCTCCATGGTCTCTTCCAGGAAGGCGCGCAGGGCGTTCACGCTCATGCGCATGCTGTCAATGATCTCGCCGGTCTCGAGCTCCAGCTTCTTCTTCAGCGTGACGTTGCCTTCCTTGTCCACGAACTCGATGCGCACCGTGCCGGCCTGGGGCATCGTGACCGACTGCTCCGCGGAGTAGAAATCACCGCCGCGCATGTAGTCGGCGTGGGTGCGAGAGGCCTTGCACCACTTGCCCATGGAGTGAGGGTGCTTGCGGGCGAAGTTCTTGACGGCCCGCGGCGCGCGGCGGTCGGAGTTGCCCTCGCGCAGCACCGGGTTGACGGCGCTGCCCAATACCTTGCCGTACCGGTCGTGGATCTTCTGCTCTTCGTCGTTCTTCGGCTCAGCGGGGTAGCTCGGGACATCGTAGCCCTGGGCTTGCAGTTCCCGGATGCAGGCGTTGAGCTGGGGGATGGAGGCGCTGATGTTGGGGAGCTTGATGATGTTGGCGTTCGGGTCCTGCGTCAGGTCACCGAGGAAGGCGAGGCCGTCTTCCACTTTCTGATCGTCGCTCAGCCGCTCCGGGAACTCGGCGAGAATGCGTCCGGCCAGGGAGATATCGGAGAGCTTCACGTCGATCCCGGCGGCGCTGGTGAAGGTCCTGACGATCGGGAGCAGCGAGCGGGTGGCAGCTGCGGGGGCCTCATCCGTGAGGGTGTAGTAGATGGTATTGGTGACGTTGTCGGTCATTGGGATCCTCTTATGGTGATCATCGGATGACGACGCATGTAGTTATTATCCGACCCGAACGGCCACGCATGGCGGTCAGGTCCTCTGCGTACTCGCTGAGTGCCCCGAGGGTATCGAGTCGGCCCCGGTAGGCGCAAACGGAAGCACTCCCTCTATTGTACATCGGTTGACGCGGTCGCTCCTGCCCATCGCCCTGGCCCTGCCGGACTACCTGGCCGCTGCGGTGGTGGTGATCGTTTTCCAGTCGCTGGTGGAGCTGTTCGGGATAGTCGCTTACCTGAAATGGGTACCGCGTCGGCTCATCCCTGACGCCCCAACCTAAGGAGGCGCAGAGCACCCAGTCATTGCGAGGAGCAACGCGACGAAGCAATCCTGACCGGTGCATTGCCGGACCGAATGGATTGCTTCGCTGTGCTCACAACGACGGTTGAATTCATGACTTGGAGAGTCAAGATAGGGGCCAGGACACCGCGCCCGGTCGCGTTGCCACTCACTCGGCGCAGACGGCTCTGACAACACCATGCTCGAAAGCTACGCTCCAATATTCGGCCAGTTCTTTGGCCTGGTGTCGCTGGTGCTCTGTGTGCTGGCATTTGCCAGCAAGAAGGACGACCGGCTGCTGGTGCTGCTGATTTCCGCCAACGTGGCATTCGCACTGCAGTTCATGGCGTTCGGCAGCTGGACGGCAGCCGCCCTGAGTGTGCTGGTGATCGCCCGGATAGCGCTGGCCCGGCGCTACCCCCGCAACCTGGCGGTGATGGCCGGCGTGCTGGCGGCGAGTGGCCTGGCCGCCCTGCTCACCTGGCAGAACTGGGCGGACCTCCCCGCCCTGGTGGCCATGGTGCTGGGCACGGTGGGCATGTTCATGCTGCGCGGCATCCCCATGCGGGTCTTCCTGGGCCTGGCAGCCCTGGCCTGGCTGGTCAGCCACGCGCTGGTGGGTGCGGTGGGCGGCATGCTGGCCGAGGCCCTGGTGCTGGCCACCAACCTGATCACCATCTATCGATTGGCGCGAGTGAGTCCCCGCTACGCGGAGGCCGTCAGTTAGGCGCCGGAATAGGCGCTCTGGGCGGGCACCAGCAGCACCAGCCGGTGGCTCGCCCGGCAGACAGCCTCGGCGGTACTGCCGAGCAGCAGTTCCGTCATCCGGTTGTGGCCCCGCCGGCCGAGAATGATCAGATCCGCCCCGCGCGCCTCGGCCGTCCGGACAATCTCTGCGCTCGGCCGACCTTCTTCCAGCAGTTCCACGGCGAATGCATCGGGTGGACCGGCACACTCCCGCAGGCGCTGGATATGACCCTCAATGCAGGCCCGGGAGTCGCCCGGCCCGGGGCACTCGAGCCAGGGGCCCACCGAAACCACCACGCCCCCCGCGCATTGGGGCAGAAAACGCAGGAAAGCGGCCTCGGCACCGGCAGCGGCTTCGGAGCCGTCGGTAGCCAGCAGGGGCCGGCAAATGTCGTCCAACGGTTTGGCCTCCTCGCCGTTGATGGGCGCCAGCAGCAGTGGACGGTCCGCCAGCCGCGCCAGGTCCAGCACCGTGCTGCCGAGCAACAGTTCCCGGATAACACCGTGCCCCTGGCTGCCCGCCAGGATGGCACCCGCCCCCTGCTCTGCCGCTGCCGCAACCAGCTCGCGGGCCACCGGGCCGACCCGCACGGTCCAGTCCACCTCCAGGCCGGTGTCCTGCTTGAGCTGGGTGGCGATTCCCGCCAGTTTCTCTTCGTAATACGCCCGATGGCTAACCTCCGGCGCCCGGGTATACCCCTCGGCGATCACGTAGGCCAGGGTGACGCGCTGGCAGCCCAGGGCCGGCAGGCGAGCCAGTTGGGCTGCCAGCTGCGGCCAGGCCGGTGAGAAGTCGATAGCGGCCAGAATGTGCTTAAGCATGTCCTTTCTCCGTTGGCTGAAACGCCAAATTCACTGCCTGTCGGTTGTGCCCGGCGACGCGGGCCGCCAGGGGCTGACGGCCCCCTCCACCACCAGCCGTTTCCAGCGCCAGATCCCCTCCAGGTCCACCTGGTAAGGGCCTTCAGAGAGCGCGTTGGCGAGGTAGACGGTCACGCCCTCTACCACCAGGACCGCGTAGTCCTCCCGCGCCTCCGGCACCCGGGCCTCGGCCATGGGCACGGCGGCGTGCCCGCCACAACAGCCGTGCTGGGGCGAGGCACGCAGGGTCAGCGCCCCACCGAGGCGCTGCACCCAGTCCCGGGCGGCCGGGGTGAGGGTCACGGTGGTCATCCCTTACCCGCCACCGGCACCAGCCCCGGCTGGGTCTCCTCCGGGAACCAGTGCTTGGTCCTGTTGGCAATGCGGACCAGCGCCAGCATCAGTGGCACCTCCACCAGCACACCCACCACGGTGGCCAGGGCCGCACCCGATTGCAGGCCGAACAGGGCGATGGCAGCAGCCACGGCCAGTTCGAAGAAGTTGCTGGCGCCGATCATGGCGCCGGGGGCGGCCACCGAGTGCTGCACCCGCCACGCCTTCGCCCACCGGTAGGCGATGAAAAAGATCAGGAAGGTCTGGATGATCAGCGGGATGGCGATCAGCAGGATGTGCAGCGGGTTGTTCAGGATGACTTCGCCCTGAAAGGCGAACAGCAGGATCAGGGTGAGGATCAGCCCAATGGGGGTCACCGGCGCCAGGCGCTTCATGAAGACGTTATCGAACCACTCCACACCCTTATGCTTGATGAGCAACACCCGCGTCAAGTAACCGGCCGCCAACGGGATGACGATGTACAGGAACACCGACAGCGCCACGGTATCCCACGGCACCTGGATGTCCGAGATGCCCAGCAGCAGCACGACAATCGGCGCGAAGGCAAAGAGCATGATGAGGTCGTTCACCGACACCTGCCATGTAGGCGGCATCGCCCCGGGTGAGGTAGCTCCAGACGAAGACCATCGCCGTGCAGGGCGCCGCGCCCAGCAGGATGGCCCCGGCCAGGTACTCCCGGGCCAGGTCTTCAGGGATGAAGGGCTGGAAGACCACCATCAGGAAGAACCAGGCAATGGCGAACATGGTGAAGGGCTTGATCAGCCAGTTCACCGTGGTAGTGATCACCAGCCCCTTCGGCTGCCGACGCACCCCCAGGATGGAGGTGAAGTCGATCTGGACCATCATCGGGTAGATCATGGCCCAGATGAGGATGGCCACTGGAATGGAGACCTGGGCGTATTCAAACTGCGCCAGGGTATCCGGCACCACGGGCAGGAACTGCCCGAGGAGCACGCCGGCGATCATGCCCAACGCCACCCAGATGCTCAGGTAGCGCTCAAACAGGCCCATGCCCTCCTTGGTGGAGGGGGCGTTGTCGGCAGCAGTGGGCTGCGTATCGCTCATGAGTAGTCCTCACTCCAGGGTTCGATGATCAGTCGGCTGTGGTGCTCGGCCAGGATCTCCCGCAGGTAACGCGCCTCCTGCGCCTGCCGCGCCCGCAGTACCGGATCGGTGACGGTCAGCGGCGTGAGCGCCTGGTTGGCGATCCAGGCCGCCGGCTCGATGCCGGCCCGGCGCAGGTCCGCCTGCAGGGCGGCCGCCTCGTGCACCGGGGTGGCCTCCGGCAGGGTGCAGATCAGCATGTGGGTGTAGTGCGGGTCGCGCAGGCGGGGCAGCAGGTGCTCCACCTCGGGCGCCACGCCCTGGCTCTGCCGGCCCAGCTCCCGGTGGTAGGCCTGGGCGGCGTCCAGCAGCAGGATGGTGTGGCCGGTGGGGGCGGTGTCCAGCACCACAATCTCGTCCTCGGCCCGGGCCACGGTACGGGCAAAGGCCTGGAAGACGGCGATCTCCTCGGTGCAGGGGGAGCGCAGGTCCTCCTCCAGCAGCTTGCGGCCCTCCTCGTCCATGTCGGCGCCGGCGGTGGCCATGACGTGGGCCCGGTAGCGCTCGGTCTCCGCCTGGGGGTCCACCCGGCCGATGGTCAATCCGGTGGGCAGTTCGCCCCCCACCGCTGCCTCCACGTGGGCGGCCGGGTCGGTGGTGGTCAGGTGCACATAGTGACCGCGCGCGGCCAGGGCCACGGCGATGCGGGCCGCCAGGGTGGTCTTGCCGACACCGCCCTTGCCCAGGGTCATGACGGCCCCCCGGCCATCCCGTTCCAGACCATCGATCAGCCGTTCAAAGGTTTCGCCTTCCGGCGTGGCCACCGCTTCCGGTTGCGGCGCGGGGGCATCCTCGGTGCCGAGCAGGACGCGCAAACCGGCGAGCCCCATGGGTGCCCGGGCCCGCAGGGGGCGCTCGCTGCGCGGCAGTTCAACGAGCGCGGCAGGCATGGCAGCCAGTGCCCGCTGGCCCCGGGCTTCCAGGGCGCGGGCCACCGGATCGCGGTCATCGCTGGCCCGGAAGACCCCGTTGACGACCAGGTGCTGATTGCCGACCCCGAGCGCACGCAACTCCGTGCAGGAACGGGCCGCCTCTTCCAGGGCGGCGGTTTCCGGGCGACTGACCAGGACCAGCGTGGTGCGGGCCCCATCGGCCAGGGCTTCGACCGCACCGGCGTAGACATCCTTCTGGGCCGACAGCCCTTCCAGCGGGCCAAGGCAGGAGGTGCCCGAGGTGTTGGTCTCGATGTACCCGGTCCAGGCGCTGGGCAGGGAGAGCAGCCGCAGGGTGTGGCCGGTGGGTGCGGTGTCGAAGACCAGGTGGTCGTAACCCTCGGCGGCACGGGGATCGCCCAGCAGGCCGGCAAAGGCGTCGAAGGCAGCGATCTCCACGGTGCAGGCCCCGGAGAGCTGCTCTTCCATGCTGCGGACAATGGCCTCGGGGAGTTGCCCCCGGTAGGGGCCGACCACCCGCTCCCGGTAGGCCTCGGCGGCCTTCTCCGGGTCGATGTTCAGCGCGTGCAGGTTATCCACGCTCGGGACCGGGCGCGGGGTATCCCCCAGGTCGGTCTCCAGCACCTCGTCGATGTTGGAGGCCGGGTCGGTGGAGACCAGCAGCACCCGCTTGCCCTGCTCCGCCAGGGCCAGGGCGCTGGCGCAGGCCAGCGAGGTCTTGCCGACCCCGCCCTTGCCGGTGAAGAAGAGGTTTCGGGTGGTGTTGTCGAGAAAGTCCATCGATGAGCCCTATGGGGTTAGGGAAACGGGGCCACGGAAAGCCGTAAGCCGCGGATGGGCGGTTGCCGATGCCAGAGCGCGTGAGCGCCTAGCAGCATCCGCTGCCCTGCTGCTTCTCGGCGTCACCGCCGCAGCAGCCACCGGACCCCGTTTCGCTGGAGTGCGCCTTGACACCCACCCAGCCGGCCAGCGCCTCGCGGTCCGGGTAGCTGCCCTGGCTCATCACCTCGCCATCCACCAGGAAGACCGGCAGGGCGTCTTCGCCCCGGCGCTCCAGGATGCCCTTGATGGTGGCGTTTTCGACGAAGGCGCCGGGCTGCTGGGAGAGGTTGTATCGGGTCACCGCCACCCCCTGCTTCTTCAGCCAGTCCAGGTCGGCAGCCAGCTTCGAGAGCTTGGGGTCGACGCTGGGGCCGCAGACGCCAGTGGAACAACATTGCGGCGGGTCGAAAACGGTCAGTTCGGTCATGTCACAACACCTCTCGCATTAAAGATTTGTGGCCGGTGAGCCGCGGCATGCGCCTGCTGACTCTGGCCCGGACGGGTCACTGGAGCGCGGCAACCAGATCGGCGACCCGTCGCTTGATGTCATCCCGCACGGCGCGGAACTCGGCCATGATCGCCTCTTCGGAACCCTGGGCCCTGGCCGGGTCGGGCAGCGGCCAGTGGTGTTTTTCGAGGCCGCCCGGCACCACCGGGCAGTGCTCGTCGGCGTGACCGCAGACGGTGACCAGTACATCGGCACGGGCCAGCATGTCGTCGGTGAGCCGGGTGGATGCCTGCCCGGAGATGTCCACGCCATCCTCGGCCATAACGGCGATGGCGCGCGGGTTCTTGCCGTGGGCCTCGATGCCGGCGGATAGCGCCGTCACGCGGTCGCCGCCCAGGGCCCGGGCGTAGCCCTCGGCCATTTGCGAGCGGCAGGAGTTGCCGGTGCAGAGAAAGAGCACGGTCTTGTGTTCAGTCATGAGGCGGCCTGTATCAGTAACCTTGTTTCAGTTCAGGGGTGGGCGGTTGGGCATGCAGCAAAGCCGCTGGTGGGCGGCCTGCCAGGGCACACCGGCGGCGCCGGCAGCGGCCTCGATCACCCGGTGCACCCAGTTCGGCAGGTCGTCCGCCAGCCGGTAGTGCACCCACTGCCCCCGCCGCTCGTCCACCACCACACCGGCGTCGCGCAGTTGCGCCAGGTGGCGGGAGATCTTGGGTTGGGACAGCGCCAGGGCATGGGTCAACTCGCAGACGCAGAGACGGCCTTCGGCCTGGAGCAGGATGACGCTCTGCAGCCGCGTGGTGTCCGCCAGCAGGCGGAAGAGTTTTTCGGGTGCGATGTCCATGGGCACAATATACGCGCTACCGCATATACGGACAACCATATAACTTAGCTCCGCCTCCAAGCCCGGCCTGGACTGCCACGCCTCTGCGAAGCTCGCAGTGACGGGGCAGAAGGGTTGCCCTCCCGTCATCGCCGTGACGGGGCAGAAGGGCTGCCCCCGTCATCGCGAGGGCCGACAGGCCCGTGGCGATCCACAACCCGCCTGGACTGCCGCGTCGGCTACGCCTCCTCGCAGTGACGGTGGGGTACGATTTGCCGGCCTCTGCGGTGACGGGGGAGGCGATGTTTCGGTGGGCAATGACGAAGGGGGCGCTACTCTCCCGAGTGTCGCCCCCTTCGCCGGGCCGCTCCCTGGCCCGTTCAAACCGTCAACCGCAAGGTACGGCTTACAGGCCCAGGCGCTCCTTCTCACGCTCGGCCGCGGAGGCCGGCAGCGGGATGAAGCCGTCGCGCACGGTCACGTCCTGACCCTCCTGGGTGTAGATCATGCGCAGGAACTCGCGCTCCACCGGAGGCAGGTCCTCGTTGGGGTTCTTGTTGACGTAGACGTACAGGAACCGGGCCAGCGGGTAGTCGCCGCTCAGCGCGTTCTCGGCATTGGGCTCGTAGAGGCCGTCGTGGCCCAGCTTGATGGCCCGCACGCCGGAGGTCAGATAGCCGATGCCGGAGTAGCCGATACCGTTCAGCGACTCGCTGACGCCCTGCACCACTGAGGCGGAGCCGGGCTGCTCGTTGATGGTGTCCTTGAAGTCACCGTCGCAGAGGGCGTGCTCGCGGAAGTAGCCGTAGGTGCCGGAGACGGCGTTACGGCTGTAGAGCGTGAAGTCGCGATTGGCCCACTCCCCTTCCAGGCCCACCTCGCCCCAGCGGGTGATGTTCTCGCCGCCGCAGCGCTGGGTCTCGGAAAAGATGCCGTCCACCTGCTCGATGGTCAGGCCCTCAATGGGGTTGTCGCGGTTCACGTAGACCGCCAGCACGTCGATGGCCACGCGCGCCAGACTCGGCTCGTAGCCGTGGGTGTTCTCGAACGATTCGATCTCAGAGTCGCGCATGCTGCGGCTCATGGGACCAAAGTTGGCGGTACCTTCCGTCAGCGCCACCGGGGCGGTGCCCGAGCCCGCGCCCTCGATCTCGATGGAGACGTTGGGGTAGTACTCGTTGAAGGTCTCGGCCCAGAGGGTCATCAAGTTATTCAGGGTGTCGGAGCCCTGGCTGGAGAGGTTGCCCGAGATACCGGAAACCGGCTCGTAATTCGGCAGGTTCGGATCCACCTCACCGGCACCGGCAGCACCGACGGCAAATACGGTTCCGGCCAGGCCGGCGATGCAGCAGTTCTTCTTCCACATAGTTCGTCACTCCGATGAATCGATGGCGGTTAACGCAAGACGGAGTATGGGAAGGCTGTCTGACGCGGACGTGACCGGTTGATGACAGTATGGTGACACGTGCGGCCTGCCCGAGACGGCGGCTCGCGGAGATGCTCAACCGCGGCCGAATGCCTCGGCCACGGGTACCGGGCGGCCCAGGTGGTACCCCTGACCGAAGGCGATCCGGTAATCCTGCAGCAGGGGTACAAGGGCCTCCTGATCCACGAACTCGGCGATGGCCTCCTTGCCAAAGCCAGCGGCGATGTCGGCAATGGCCTTGACGATAACCCGGCTGTCGTCGTTGTGGGTCAGGGATCGAATAAAGGAGCCGTCGATCTTGATGTAGTCCACCGGCAACTGCCCGAGGTAATGGAAGCTGCTGAAGCCCACACCGAAATCATCCAGCGCGGTGCGACAGCCCAGCTCCCTGATGCCCTGCAGCACCCCCCGGGCCGTGGAGAAGTCGGTGACCGCCGCGGTCTCGGTGATCTCCAGAATCAGCTGATGCGGGTTGGCCCCGCTGGCCTGAAGTTCGGCGGTCAGATAGTCGGTCAGGCCGTCGTCATGCAGCGACTGGCCGGAGAGGTTCACCGCCAGGGAGATGCCATCGGCCTGAACCCGTTTCAATAGTCTCAGCGCGGCACGCAACACCCATCGGTCCAGCTGGACGATCTGCCCGCTGTGCTCGGCAAACGGGATGAAGCGCCCCGGCATCAGCAATTCCTGATCGGTGTTGCGCATGCGGACCAACACTTCATAGTGGCGCACGCTGCGATCGGCCAGCCGCATGATGGGCTGCACCATCAACTCGAAGGTGTCTCCCTCCAGCGCCTGATGCAGCTGATCCACCCAGTAGACGCGCTGTTCCAGCTCGTCCTTGACCGTGTCGATGGCGTGCAGCAGGTGCCACGGACGGGCCCGGTTCTCCTTCGCCTTGTACATGGCCACGTCGGCGCTGGCCATCACGTCCTCGGGGGCATTGCCGTGGTCCGGGTACAGGACGATGCCGATGCTGGCAGAGGCCCGGTGGCGCTGGTTGCCGATGCTCAGACCAACACCCTCCAGCAGTCGGGCCAGATACTGGGCCACTTGTGTGGCCTGATCCGCGTCCGCGTGCTCCAGCAGCAGCGCAAACTCATCGCCGCCCAGGCGGGCAATCACGCTGCGGTGCTCCAGGTTCTGCTGCAGGGTATCCGCCACCAGGCGCAACAACTCATCGCCGGCCTGGTGGCCGCTGAGCTCGTTGACGTCGCGGAACTTGTCCAGGTCGGCTAGCAGCACTGCGCCTCGGCCGCCCTTGGCCAGCGCGCGGTCCAGCGTCTCGTGGAAATAGCGCCGGTTGTGCAGCCCGGTAAGCGCATCCCGTTGTGCCAGCCAGGTCAGGCGCGCCTCGGCGGCCTTGCGCTCGGTGATATCCAGCCCCACCGAGATGCGACCCGGCGGCTCGTCGTGACCCACCGCCAGCGGGGCGTGGTACCAGGCGACAATGCGTTCGCCACGACCGGTCGTCTGCAGCGGGCGCTCCTCCTCGTGCGGTATGCCGGTGTCACGGCCTGCCGGCACCAGGCCGGGAAACGCCACATCGAAGGGCTCCCCGATCAGGTCCCCGGCGCTGCACTCCATTGTGGAAAGGGCGTAGTCGTTCACCAGCGTGATCCGCCCCGAGGCGTCCTGGCTGACGATGAAGACGTGGGCGGTGTCCAGCAGACTGCCGATGAAATCCCGCTCCTGGCCGAGGGCACGCAGTTGTGCGGCGACCTGCTCACCCCGCCGCTCGACCTCTCCCTCGAGGGTCTCCAACTGGTCGGCCAGGTCCAGCGTGGTGGACTCCAGCAGATCGATCTCGTCCGCCAGACGAGCGTGCTGTTCGGGGATCGCGGTGCGCGCCTGACTGAAGCCTCCGCTGGCCAGCCCCGGGAGGACCTGCGCCAGTCGGCGCAGGCGATGCATCGGCTGCCACAGGATCAGCAGCAGCATGATCTCTGCTGCCACCCAGCCCGCCAACGCCACAAAGAACAGGTTGCGCGTATAGGCCTGTATCGCCTGCAGCTGGTTACTGATGTCGGAGACCAGCAACAGGTGCCCGCCCGATTGACTCTCGGTCTGCTCGGTCAGCGGTATCGCGTGCACCTCCACTGTCCTGTCCCCGTGCTCGAAGCGCGCGGGCTCAAGGGACAGGGCCGACCATTCCACCGCCTCGGCTACCTGGTGCAACTGTGGCAGGGTCTGCGCCTGACGGGTAATCGCCTGCAGCTGCCCGCCCCAGTTCTCGAGCCAGCGCTCCGGGTCTGCGCCTTCGGGGCGTTCATCCCCCCTGAGCAGCAGGGCGACGTCATTGCCGGTAACCGCATGGAGCTGCCGGGTCAGGTCCGCCAGCGAGCGAGAGAGCAGTACCACGCCAACGGACTCACCATCCAGCAATACGGGCAGCAGGGTGTAGTGGCGGCAGTGGTCGCAGCAGTGGAGTTCACCCAGCGGCCGGTCCGTGTCCAGCACCTGCGCCAGCCAGTCATCCAGCCGCTCCGGCGCCACCAACGACTCCTCGCCGCGGCCGGCCAGCACGGTGCCGTCCTCTCGGTAGAGCCTGATCTGCTCCACGCCGGCGTCCAGTTCGAGCGTCGGCCAGTGGGCGCGGAGGACCTGGTTGGCATGGGGCGCATTACCCTGGGCCAGCGCCTGGGCGAGCCCGGGGGCGCCAGCAACAACCCCTGCGAGCTCCCGCAGGCTCTCCTCGGCCCGTTCCAGGGCCAGTTCCGCCTCGCGATGGTGCCGGGCATGACTGGCATCGCGCGACTCCTGGAACTGCCGCTCCAGCGTGTCGTGACCCAGGCTGGTGACCAGCGCCGCCAGCCCCAGCAGCACCAGGCTGGTCAGGGCAATGACCCGCCAGGTCAGGCCCAGCCTGAACCGGGCGCGCTTGGAGGTCTGTTCACTCATTAACTCGGGTACCGCTTGTCATCAGGCTGGACACCCTGTTCAGTACCGCAGGGACATCTGCAGCAGCAGCATGTTCCAGCGCCGGCTGGTGTCAGCCGGATCGGGGTTGTCCTCGCCAGGGAGCCAGCCGGTCCCGTCCACGTGGTGGTACTCGGCCCCGAGCAGGACCTTGGGGTGGGGCTGCCAGCGCAGGCCGAGGGTCCAGTCGTGGGCGTAGCGGGCATGTGCCGGCAGCCCGGTTTCCGCGGAGAACGCCCGGCCGGAACGGTCGCTGCGATCAGTGACCAGGCTGTCGTAGCGAATAAGCCACTCCCAGTTGTCCATGAAACGGCGGTTGTACTGGAGGTACCAGCTCTCGCCGGTGATATCGAAGTCCGCCCCCAGCTCACCGAGCCCCTCCATGCTGGATTCGCGCAGGGCGAACTCGCCGGTCAGGCTCCACTCGGGCTGGTTGTACTGCAGGGAGAGTATCCAGGGGCGGAATTCGAAATCGCCGTCACTCGCCCCGCTGCGCTCGTACCGTGCCTTGACACGGGCCGCGCTGAGGGCTGCCACCACGCGCCCCCCGTCGTGCTCGTAGCGCAACTGGCCGATGACGGAGTCACGCGGTTCAATGGAACCATCGACCTGGTCCAGCCGCAGCGTGACTTCCAGGTCGTCATCGGCCTGGGCGCGCCCGGCCCCGATCTGGGCCCGCAGGTTACCGCCGCCCGGCAGCCGTTCCTCCCAGTACACCGAGCCGCCATCCGCCGCCATGGCCAGCGAGCGGGCGCGGTCGAAGTAAATGGATTGCGGTAACAGGATGCCCGGGCGGGCGAAGGGCACGTCCCGGGCCTGGTTGTACAGCCCGAAGGGGTTCTTGAACCGGCCGGCCTGGACCCCCAGGGTCCGGCCCGGGGTGGAGACCAATTGGTAGTCCACCACGCCGTGGTCCAGCTTTGGGCGGGCGTCCCGCCCATCCCCGCCGGCGCGCCGGCTGAGCACCTGCGCCGAGAACAGCAGGTCCTCGTGGGGGCGCAGGGAGGCGTTGGCACCGATCTCTGTGTACTGGAAGCTGCCACTGCCATCGCTGCTGGGCCCGAAAAAGTTGGGCTATTTGCATTCTGAGGTAGGATCGCAGATTTAGCCCAGAATTGGAATTCGGCCCCTGTTGTGCAAAATATGGTTGACACTCGCTGTTTGACCATAGTACTGTTTTGTGCAAAAGGTGGTTGGAGGCCAGAATGAACGAATTTACGGGATCGGCAGCTTCACAGGCTGACTTTATTTGGAAGAACGCGGAAGACCTTTGG
>SR_TP_S13solDRAFT_1000499_pt1 | contig 15952 bp, 14 predicted proteins | sample SodReaTP_S13sol_FD_11159 | JGI IMG/M metagenome (IMG submission 11159)
GATCAGGGGCTGGTGCGGCCCGCCCCTGATTGGGAAAACACAGGTGGGCACAGGGTTATAGGCGGGGGGGTCCCCTGCCGTAGAGACACCTAATATGCGTCACATTACTGCCACATGCGTTAACCATCATCCCTTATCGACAGGAAAAATAAGGGTGACGTTGTGGCCATTTTTCAAAGCGGTTCTGATACTTCCCGACTTGGGGCAATGCTAAGCGCAATGCGCACGACCCGAAAGGCGGAGCCGGAACAAGCGCATGACAGGATTGATGCGCGCCTCGACCGGATGTCAAACGACCTGGAGGCGCGACTGCCCTGTCGGGGCTACTTCAGACATTGACGCGCAGGTCCGGTAAATCCAGCGTGACCAGAAGGTCGCGGACTTCCTGACGGGCGGCGATGTGTGACATTGTCATGCTTTCGCTGCCAATATCAGGCAGATCCAGCAGCGTCAGGCCACGCGGGAACAGTTCACGGAACACAACGCGTTCACTGAACCCGGCAGCAACGCGAAAACCTATGCGTTTGCTAAGCTCTTCCAGCGCGTCGCCCACCTTGCGCTTGTTATGCATGGCCACTGTGCCCAGACGATTGCGCAACACAATCCAGTCCAGCGGACGCAAACCGGCCTGCGCGCGGGTCTGGCGCGCCTTCCACACCATTTCCGAATAAATCGACGGTGACAGAACCTTGCCCGTGTCGGGGTCGGTTCTGGCCAACAGGTCAAAATCAATGAAGCTGTCATTGATGGGTGTGATCAGCGTGTCGGCCACGGAATGGGCAAACTGGCTGGGCCGTGTATGGGCGCCGGGGCAGTCGATGATGATGTAATCGCAGCTTTGCTCCAACGCCTCCAGCGCGGCAGACATGCGCGCATCGGACAGATTCGCCCCCTCCGGCAGGGTGGCGGCGTCGATTTCGGGCAAGGGCTGGAATCTCTGGATGGGCAGGTCCAGCGCATTCTTGGCCATGAAATTGCGGCGGTTTTCGATATAGCGCCCGAAACTAAGCTGGCGCAGATCAAGATCCATCGCGCCGACGCGCTTGCCCATCCGCGCAAGGGCCACAGAAACATGCATGGAAACGGTGGACTTGCCCGACCCGCCCTTTTCGTTACCGACCACGATGATATGCGCCATGCGATTGCCCTGATGCGTTGTCCCTGCTGCCCTTCTATGCGGGGTAACGCATTTGTGCAAGCGCCTGAGGCGCCACATCAAGACATTGATAAAAAACAAAAAAGGCGCGAAGATCGCGCCTTTTTCGAAACAATTCTGCAAGGGGTATCAGAAACCCAGACCTGCATATTTGTTCTTGAATTTCGACACACGGCCGCCCGCATCCATCAGACGGGACGAACCGCCGGTCCATGCAGGGTGCACAGAGGGGTCGATATCCAGTGACAGGGTGTCGCCTTCGGCGCCCCATGTCGATTTCATCTGAACGACGGTGCCATCGGTCATTTTCACATTGATCATGTGATAATCGGGGTGGGTATCGGCTTTCATTCGCCCGCTCCTTAAGCTTTTTCGTCCATTGGACGGTAGTTGGACTTTTCTGCGATACGGGCCGATTTGCCGCGACGGTCACGCAGGTAATACAGTTTCGCGCGACGCACGCGACCACGGCGCACAACAGTGATGCTGTCGATATTCGTGGAATACAGGGGGAATACGCGTTCCACACCCTCGCCAAACGAAATCTTGCGCACTGTGAAGGATGCAGCGATCCCTGCGCCGCCCTTGCGGCCAATGCACACACCTTCGAAGTTCTGCACGCGCGAACGGGTGCCTTCGGTCACTTTGTAGCCGACGCGGATGGTGTCACCCGCCTTGAAATCCGGAATTTCCTTGCCAAGCTCTGCAATCTGCTCGGCTTCGATCTGTGCGATAAGGTTCATCGCTAGCCCTTTCAAAATCGCGCGGTTGTCCCGCTGATGTAACGCTGTCTGATAGCTCTGGTCTTCGTCCGGGTCCACCGATGTGCCCGCCAGAGGTCAGTCATGCTTTTCATTCGCCGCTTTCTGCTGGCCCAAACCTGCCCGAAGTTGGCAGGTGCGCCCATACAGAAAAAGGTCCGCTGGCCGAATCCGACCGCAGACCTTGTGGCGTATAGGGCGCGGGCGTGTTTGCGTCAAGTGTCCAAGCGCGGTGCGGCGGTCAGAAACGGTCCAGCAGGCGGCGCAGGTAATCAAGTTCCGCTTCTGGCCGGTCCAGTTCCGCAGACCGGCGGCGCAATTCTTCCAGCAGGTCCTGCGCACGGCGGTAGGTGTCCCCGCCTTGCAACATGTCCTGATCAGTGCCCACATCGCCGCCTTGGTTGCGGTCACGGCCCAACGGGTCACGCCCGCCATCGCCGCCGTTTTCCGTGCCTTGATCGCCCTGTTGCTGCGCGCGCTGGTTCTGGGCGCCTGCCTCGTTCATGGCGCGCAGACCATCGCGCATGGCCTCCATAGCGTCGGCCTGCCGGTTCAGGGCCTCGTTGTTTTCGCCCTGCTCCAGCGCTTCGGCGGCGTCTTCCATGGCACGCTGCGCGCGTTCCAGCGCTTCAAGTGCGGCGTCCCCTTCGGGCGTCCCCTCGCCGGGCAAGGGCGAAAGTTGCTGGTCCCGCAACTGGTCGGCCAGCCCGCGCTGGCGTTCCGCCAGATCCTGCGATGACTGCCCGCCTTCTTGCCCGCCATCCTCTTCACCCTCGTTGTTGCGGAACTGGTCTTGCAAGTCATTGAACGTGTCATCGGCCAGATCCTGCTGGTCGCGCAGCGCATCGCCCAACCCTTCCATGGATTCATTGCCGGGCATGCCTTCGCCCCCCTGCCCTTCGGCCATTTGCAGGTTTTCCAGCAAGGCCTGCAACTGCGCAAGCAGTTGGGCGGCTTCGTCCATGCGGCCTTCTTCCATCAACTCCTGTATGCGGTCCAGAAGCTCTTGTATCTGGTCTTGGGTAATTTCCATGCTTTCGCCATCGGGGGGCGCTTCGCCGCGTTCGCGGGGCTGTTCGGCCAACTGGCGCATGTAATCGCGCATCGCTTCGCGCAATTCGTCCATCAACTCGGCCACTTCGGACGGGTCTGCACCGCTGCGCACGGCCTCGTCCAGACGTTCTTGTGCGCGCTGCAACCTTTCGCGGGCGTCCGCCAGCTCACCTTCTTCCAGCAACACCGCCAGATCCCACATGCGCTGCGCAAGATCATCGCGCGTGGCCCCGTCAAGGCCCCCGTCATCCAGACTGGCCAGCAACAGATCGCGGGTTTCGGTGAACCTGATCCGTGCCTCGACCCCGCGAAAGGCATCTTGCGGGTGGTGGCCAATGGCGCGCATCAACTGGCCCGCACGCGGGGCGTTTTCCCCCGACCACAGCAAATCGCGCCGCAATTCGATGATTGCCGCCGCCATGGGGTCGAAAAACCGCCGCCCCGGAAGGGTCATTTCCACTGTCTGGCTGTGGCCCTGCTGGCCGCGCGCATCCTCGACCTGAAGGGCGACTGTGACGGGCATGTTCGCCCATGGGTGCTGCGAGAAATCCTCGATGAAGGCATCGGAAAATTCCGCGCGCGACCCCGACACCGGCAAGGGCAGCGCAACCAATAAGGCATCACGCGGTTCCGGCGGCACAGCAAGGCCGAAATCACGCGGCACATTGTCCAGATCCAGATCAATATGCACACGCCCCTCGACCACGCCATAATCATCAGCGGCGCTGAAATCCTGCCGCATCATCCCGCCGCGTTCGCGCTGCGCTGTGCCATCCAGCTGCACGCTTGGGGGGCGGTCGGCCAATGCGGCAACTTCCCAGTCACGCCCGCCGGGGCCGCGAATACTTAACCTGCCAGAGCTTTCAATCTCGAAATCCTGTGCCATCTCGGTGGTGTCGGGGTCCGTTCTATCCGACAGGCTTTCATGCACCGACATGACCCCCTGCTGCCCATAGAAACGCACGGTCACGCGACTGCCCTGCGGAAGTTCCAGACGGGCGCGGTCCACCTCGTTCAGATACAGGCTGGGGCGGCCGGTATAGGGGGGCGGCTGCACCCACGCTTCCCAAGACGGGCCAAGGGCCACCGCCTCGGCGCGGCCGGAAAACTGCGCAAGGTCCGAAATCTCGCCAACCCGCGTGGGTGCGCCGAACAACACCGACACGGCAAACGCTGTCAATGCGATGTAGCGCAGGCCAAAACGGTCGAACCGCGCAAGCCGCAGGTCACCGCGTACGGGGGCCACATGCGCCAGCCGCGCCTGCATCTGTGCCAGATGGACGGCCCAGACACGGGCGGACGCCGCATCATCCGCGCCAATGGCCTGCCGGTCCGCCAAAGTGGACAGGGGACGGCCCGGCAATGCCTGATCCAGACGGCGCGCGGCATCTGCGGAAAACGGCACCTGCAATCGCCATGCCCCAAGCAACAACGTCGCCAACACAGCGAGAGCCAGCGCAAATACCGCAATATTTGCCCAAAGCGGCGCAAGGTGGTCCTGAACACCGAAGCCCAGCGCCGCGGCGGCCAGCAGCACAACACTGCTGAAGGGCCAGAAGGCGCGCACCAGCCGTTCCGCCCACAACCCCGCCAGTGTGCCGCGCAAGGCGCGACCAAGGGCAGGAGGTGCGTCTGCTGATTTCTTGCGGTGGAACATCAACCCTCTCAGCGTGCCACGAATGTCATGGCTTTTGCGTCATCCATCCCGGCAATGTATCGCGGTTGATGATTTCGTCAAAGCTCGGGCGGGGGCGGATGACAGCATATTGATCATCTTTCACCAGAACTTCGGGAATCAGGGGGCGCGTGTTGTATTCAGACGACATAACAGCGCCATATGCGCCCGCAGACCGGAACGCGACCAGATCATCGGGGGCCAGCGGCGGCATGTTGCGTGTTTTGGCGAAGGTGTCGCCCGATTCGCACACGGGGCCGACAATATCGACGGGGTGCTGTTCGACACCTGCAAGCGATTCCCGCACCGGAACGATGTCATGATGCGCGCCATACATGGCAGGGCGGATCAGGTCATTCATGGCGGCATCAAGGATCAGGAAATCGCGCCCCTCTCCCTGTTTCAGGTAAATGACCGAGGCCACAAGAATACCCGCATTCCCCGCAATCAGGCGGCCCGGTTCAATTTCAATTTCAACATCCAGATCGCCCAGCACACGCTTGATCATGGCACCATAGTCCAGCGGCAGCGGCGGGGTTTCATTGGACCGCGTGTAGGGAATGCCAAGCCCCCCACCCAGATCCAGCCTGCGGATGGTGTGACCATCTGCGCGCAACTCGCGCGTCAGGTCCGCGATTTTTGTAAATGCGGCCTCAAAAGGGGCAAGGTCGGTCAACTGGCTGCCGATATGCACATCAATTCCCACAATTTCGATGCCCGGCAGGGTGGCCGCTTCGGCATAGATGGCGCGGGCCTGTGTGATGGGAACGCCGAATTTGTCTTCCTTGCGGCCTGTGGCGATTTTTTCATGGGTTTTGGCGTCCACATCGGGGTTCACGCGCAGGGTGATCGGGGCCACCACGCCCATGGCGCTGGCGACAGTGGACAAAACGCGCAGTTCTTCGGCCGATTCCACGTTGAATTGCCGGATACCATGGGCCAGCGCAAATTCCATTTCCGCACGCGTCTTGCCCACGCCGGAAAACACGATCCGGTCGCCGGGAACACCCGCGGCCAAGGCACGGCGGTATTCGCCGCCCGACACCACATCCATACCTGCGCCCAGTTCCGCCAATGTCTGCAAGATCGCCTGATTGGACAGGGATTTGATGGCGAAGCACACCAGATGGTCCATGCCCGAGAGCGCATCCTGAAACAGGCGGAAATGGCGGGTCAGGGTTGCCGTAGAATAGCAATAAAAGGGAGTCCCCACATCTGCGGCAATGCGGGTCAGGGGCACATCTTCGGCATGCAGGATACCGTTGCGATACAGGAAATGGTCCATCAGGGGCGCTTTCGGTCAGGCGGCGGGCTGGGGCGTTGGGGCGTATGCCTTCGGCGAGAGTATTTGTGGCAAGATGAAATGGCGGTCAATCCGGGCGCGAACGCAGGAACAGATAGAGCGGCAGACCGCAGGACACCCCGATGCAGAATGTTGCAGGGATCGCCAGAAGCCCGATGATCCGCCGGCGCTGCCAGCTTTCGACAAGCACGAACAGCGTCAGCGCCACAGCCGCAATCGTCAGGTCCCAGACCAGCCCGCTGGTGGCGGCATTGGCGTGCCATGCGTCCACCATAGCCATAAGCGACCATTCGTTTTGCACAAACCATGTTATGAACCAATACATCGGGTGGATTGTGCCCCAGATGGCCAAGGCCAGATAGAGCATGCGCAAAGGTGTCATAACTCGGTGCTGACGCCAATGCGGGCTTCACCTGTGACACTGACGCCGGTTTGCGCGGGCGCGGAATAGCTTGGCGGGGCTTCGGCGCCGCAGGCACTGAGCACGAGCACGGCGGCCAACAGGGCATATTTCATGACAATATTCCTTTCCAGCGCGCGATCTGGTCGCGGACATTTGCAGGGGCGGTGCCGCCATAGCTGGTGCGGCTGCTGACGGAATTCTGCACCCCCAACACAGAATAGACCGCTTGCGTAATTTGACCATGCACATTTTGCATGTCCTCCAGCGTCAGGTCGGGCAGGTCGCAGCCCTTATCCTCGGCCAGTTTGACCAATGTGCCGGTGACGTGGTGCGCCTCTCGGAAGGGGAGGTTCAATTCCCGCACCAACCAGTCGGCCAGATCGGTGGCTGTGGAAAAGCCCCCGCTGGCCGCCGCTTCAAGGGCGGCGCGGTTGGCGGTCAGATCGCTGACCATGCCTTCCATTGCCGCAAGCCCCAGCATCAGGTTATCGGCCGCGTCAAACACCTGTTCCTTGTCTTCCTGCATGTCCTTGGAATAGGTCAGCGGCAAGCCCTTCATCACCGTGAACAGCGCCACTGTCGCGCCAAGGATGCGCCCCATCTTGGCGCGCAGCAATTCGGCGGCGTCGGGGTTGCGTTTTTGCGGCATGATACTGGAGCCGGTGGAAAACTGGTCGGACATGCGCACAAAACGGAATTGCGCCGACGACCATATGACCAGTTCTTCGGCGAAGCGCGACAGATGCATCGCACAAATGCTGGCCGCACCCAGAAATTCCAGCGCAAAATCGCGGTCCGAGACGGTATCAAGGGAGTTTGCCGTGGGCCGGTCGAAGCCCAGCGCCGCAGCGGTCATATGGCGGTCGATGGGAAATGACGTGCCCGCCAGTGCCGCAGCCCCAAGCGGGCATTCGTTCATACGCGCGCGCGCGTCCTGAAAACGGCCCTTGTCGCGGGCGAACATTTCCACATAGGCCATCATATGATGACCCCATGTGACGGGTTGTGCGGTTTGCAGATGGGTGAAACCGGGCATGACCCAATCCGCGCCCGCCTCGGCCTGGGCCACAAACGCGCGCATCAGCGCATCCAGACCCGCGATGGCCGCATCGCACTGGTCGCGCACCCACATCCGGAAATCCAGCGCGACCTGATCATTGCGCGACCGGGCGGTATGCAGCCGCCCTGCGGGCGAGCCGATGATGTCAGACAAACGGGCCTCGACATTCATGTGAATATCTTCAAGGGCGGTCGAGAACGCGAAATCTCCGGCCTCAATCTCGGTCAGGACCTGTTGCAGACCCTGATCAATGGCCTGTGCATCCTGCGTCGTAATGATTCCCGTGGCCGCAAGCATGGCCGCATGTGCGCGTGACCCGCCGATATCCTGCTGCGCCATACGCTGGTCAAACCCGATAGAGGCGTTGATGGCCTCCATGATCGCATGTGGTCCCGCAGCAAAACGCCCGCCCCACATAGAATTTGCCGAAGATTCGCCCATGATTGCCGCCCCCTGACGCTACCGGATGTTGAAAAACGCTATACGCGTGCCCGCAGGCGAAGGCAATCAGTGCGGCCATCGCAGGCACGACAGGCAAATAAGCAAGGCATTTTAACAAAACGCCCGAATTTAACTACCGATTAAGCGCGATGCGGCACATTCCGGAAAAGACCTGGAGTATTCTGATGCCAAACCATTTTTCTGGCCGACCCTATGATGAAGATGTGGCGCATTCCTCCCCTTTCGCCATGGCCGCGGAACAGACACGGCAGGACGCCATCCGTCTGGTTGAAGGTGCATTGCGGGACCGGCGGGCCATGCTGGCGTTCCAGCCCGTGGTGCAGGCCCGCATGCCGCGCCGCGCCGCGTTCTACGAAGGGCTGATCCGGATCATGGACCCGACCGGCAGAATCATTCCTGCGGGGGATTTCATGGGCGCTGTCGAAACCATGGAACTGGGCCGCAAGATTGACTGTCTGGCGCTGGAAATGGGGCTGACCACGCTGGCCGCTGAACCGAATATCCGGCTGTCGATCAATATGTCCGCACGCTCCATCGGGTATCCGGACTGGCTGGCCACGCTGGAACGCGGGCTGCGTCAGGACCCCACCATCGGTGAACGGCTGATCCTTGAAATCACGGAATCGTCTGCCATTGTCATGCCTGATCTGGTGACTGTTTTCATGCAGGACATGCAGGAACGGGGGATCTGTTTCGCGCTCGATGATTTCGGGGCGGGCTATACGGCGTTCCGGTACCTGAAGGATTTTTATTTCGACATCATCAAGATTGACGGTGAATTCATACGCGGCATCAGCGAAAGCCCCGATAACCAGATCCTGACACAGGCGCTGGTGTCGATTGCGCGGCATTTCGATATGTTTACTGTCGCCGAATGCGTCGAAACGGCCGAAGATGCGCGCATTCTGATCGATATGGGTGTCGACTGCCTGCAAGGGTATCTGTTTGGCGCACCGGACACCAAAGCCCCTTGGAAAGTGTCACATCTGCAGGCCGAGAAAATGACCGGGTAAGCGGTCCGTCATCTGATCCCTGCACATGTCACGGACATGCCGCCGCCGATGGGCACGGCGCGTGGTGGGCAAGGCGCGGTGGCGGGTCGGCGCAGCGTGAACGGCCCTACAAGGTGCGGCCCTACAAGACGGGGTGACATGTTTCCTGCCGCAGATGTCGGCCCAACGGCGTGGACTCCTGAAGCAGACAGGCAGCTGACAGGGTCTACAGCGCGGGCGTCGCGCTTAGAATATGTCACGTTCATTCGCGTTCACGAGACATGCTATAACCTATTGATATTGCATGTTCGAGAAGCTCAGAACCGGTTCCCACTTTTGAGCAACATGCTCTAGGGAACTTTATTGACACGCGGGGGGGGCTGCGCCACCGCGTGCCCGTGCTGGACCCAAGGCCGTACACCGCAATACACAAAGCGACACACCTTTGCGCCTATGGCTGGCGGCGCGGGCGGGCGCGCAGGGTGGGGTCTGCCGCCAAAGGATCCTCCGGCCAGGGGTGCTTGGGGTATTGCCCGCGCATATCCTTGCGCACATCCGCGTAGCTGTTCGCCCAGAAGCCCGGCAAATCCATGGTCACCTGCACCGGCCTGCGCGCCGGTGACAGCAGCACCACCCGCAAGGGCGCGCGGTCAGGACCAATGGACGGATGCTGCGATACGCCGAACATTTCTTGCAGGCGCACAGCAATTTCAGGCGCATCGCCGCTGTAATCAATCGCAACCTTATTGCCCAGCGGCGTGACAAAATGCGCGGGCGCCAATCTGTCCAGTTCCTGCATTTGCGCCCAATCCAGCATGGCACGCAAGGCAGGCACTATATCAACCGCACGCAAATCAGCCGCCGTGCGGCACTGCATCAGCGACGGTCCCAGCCACCCTTCCAGCCCCGTCAGCAATGCATCAGTGGACATGTCGGGCAGGTCCACCCCTTGGGCACGCAGCAATTCCACGCGCGCGATGAGTCGGCGCGCGGCATCAGACAATGGCAGCCCAAGATCGCGCATGCCCGCGCACGCCGCAGTGACCAGCGCATCGGGCGTGGCATCATGCCAGCGCCGGTCCGCCAGCACCAGCGCGCCGAAATGTTCCTGTTCGCGGGCAATGATCCGTTGGTCGCGCCTGGACCAATAGCAGACCTGCCGCCAGACAATGCGGCTGGCAAAAAGCTGGCGCAAACTGGTCTCCCGCAGGGCAATCGCCTGCCGGATGCGGGCTTCGCGCGGATCGCCATCAGTGTCGGTGACAACAAGCAGGCGCGTTTGCGCCAGCCCGTCGCCCGCATCCAGAACCGCCCCCTTGCCCCCCGCAAGCACATAGCGCGGATCATCGCCCTTGCGGCGCAGCCCAATGCGATCGGGATAGGCAAGCGCGACCATTTCCGCGCTGGAATACCTGCCCTTCGCGGCATCCGGGGCCGAACGCGCCAGACGACGCGCCTCCTCTCTCAGGCGCGCAAGGGCCGCCTGATTTACGGAATAGGGGCGCGTATCGCCAAAGCGGCGCGGATCGTTGTAAGCCTCGATCCGCAGGGCCAGATCGGCGGGGGCCGATTGCAGAATGTCACGCTCGGACAGCAGGGCGGCCAGCGGAGCGCCCTCTCGGCCAGCGCGCAACACCATATGCGCAAGCCGCGGGTGCAGCGGCAGCGCGGCCATGTCGCGGCCATGCGCCGTAATGCGCCCCCCATCATCAAGCGCGCCCAGATCACCCAGAAGCGCGCGCGCCTCGGCCAGTGCTGCGGGCGGGGGCGGGGTCAGAAACCGCAGGCCGGTGTCACTGCCCCAGACGGCCAGATCAAGCGCCAGCCCGGCCAGATCTGCGCGCTCGATCTCTGGCGGGGCGAAGGCATGCAGCGCGCCTTCCTCCGCGCGGGCCCACATGCGATAACACACGCCCGCCTGCGTGCGGCCTGCCCGCCCGCGCCGCTGCTCGGCCTCGGCGCGGGTCACGCGTTCGGTCACCAGCCGTGACATGCCGCTGCCGGGGTCAAACCTTGCGCGCCGCGCCAGCCCGCAATCCACCACCACGCGCACCCCTTCGATCGTCAGCGAGGTTTCGGCAATCGCTGTCGCCAGCACCAGTTTGCGCCCTGTTCGTGCGGGCAGTAATGCCGCGCGCTGCTGCGCAAATGGCAAGGCCCCATATAACGGGTGCAGCATCGTGTCGGCAGGCAGGGCCGCACCAAGTACCGCAGCCACCCGCCTGATTTCCCCTTCGCCGGGCAGGAACGCCAGCACGGACCCTGTTTCTTCGCGAAGTGCCTGCGCAATCAGGTCTGCCGCAGCACGTTCAAAACGCGCCCCGCGCACCATGGGACGGTCAAGCCAGCGGGTTTCAACCGGAAAACTGCGCCCTTGGGCCGTCAGAACGGGCGCATTGTCCAGCATTTCGGCAACAGGTGCCGCATCCAGCGTGGCCGACATGATGACAAGCTGCAAATCAGGGCGCAGCGCCTCCCGGATTTCCCAGACCAGGGCAAGGCCCAGATCCGCATTCACGGATCGTTCGTGGAATTCGTCAAAAATCACGGCCCCGATGCCCGCAAGTTCCGGATCATGTTGCAACATGCGGGTCAGAATGCCTTCGGTCACCACCTCTATTCTGGTGGTGGGGCCAGTGACGGACTCGCCGCGGATGCGGTAGCCTACGCGCTGGCCAACCTGCTCGCCGAACATATGCGCCATATGCTCGGCGGCGGCGCGTGCGGCCAGCCTGCGCGGCTCCAGCATGATGATGCGGCCTGTCACCTGATCCAGTAACGCAAGGGGCACGCGCGTTGTTTTGCCCGCCCCCGGCGGCGCTTGCAGCACCACGCGCCCAGTATCGGCAAGGGTCGATTTCAGCGCGGGCAGGATATCGTCAATGGGCAATCGCATGCTGGGCCTTATGCCGTCATTCGGCGCAATCATGCAATCTGTCCTGTCAACCAACGGGGGCAGGTCTGGACAAATATGGCATTTGCGGGCCATTTGGGGGAACGCAAGCACACGGGAGGCCCCTATGGATATCGCAAGCCTAGCAGATGCGGTGCAGCGCGGTGAACGCCGCGCGGTTGCACGCGCAATCACGCTTGTCGAAAGCACACGCCCCGAACACCGCGCGCAGGCGACCGCCTTGCTGGAAACGCTGGCCCGCACTGGCCGAGAGGCCATCAGAATCGGCCTGTCGGGCACGCCCGGCGTTGGCAAATCCACCTTTATTGAGAGTTTTGGCCTGATGCTGGTGGAACAGGGGCTGCGCGTGGCAGTGCTGGCGGTTGACCCGTCCAGCAAACGCACCGGCGGGTCCATTCTGGGCGATAAAACACGCATGGAGCAGTTGTCGCGCAGCCCCAATGCGTTTATCCGGCCCAGCCCCAGCCAGTCCCATCTGGGCGGGGTCGCGCGGCGCACGCGCGAAGGCGTGGCCCTGTGCGAAGCCGCAGGATATGATGTCGTGCTGATCGAAACTGTCGGTGTCGGGCAGTCGGAAACCGTGGTCGCGGAATTGTCGGATATATTCCTGCTGTTGCTGGCGCCTGCTGGTGGGGACGAATTACAAGGCGTCAAGCGCGGCATCATGGAGGCGGCGGATATCATTCTGGTCAACAAGGCCGATGGCGCCTTGAAACCGGCCGCGATGCGCACCTGTGCCGATTATGCGGGAGCCTTGCGCCTGCTGCGCCGCAGACCGCAAGACCCCGAGGGCTTCCCGAAGGCCATGACAGTGTCCGCACTGGATGTGTCCGGCCTTGATGTGGCATGGTCCGAGATTTGCAAACTGGTGGAGTGGCGGCGGGCACAGGGCCACTGGCAGACCCGGCGCGCCGAACAGGCCCGCCATTGGTTTCAGGAAGAAGTGCGCCAGACATTGCTTGCGCGACTGGACAGCCCGCAAGCGCGCGCCGTCATGCAGACCCTGTCCGGCCAGGTTGCAGATGGACAGATCACGGCCAGCCGTGCAGCCGAAGACCTGTTCGCGCGCATTTGGCCCGAAATGCAGCCGACAAATCCGCCGGAATCGCTTGACGCGGCGACCGATACCCCCTAATAGCGCGGGAACGAAATTCACGGCGCTGCGCAGCAGTGCCCTTTGGTATGTGGCGGTTTGGCTGTTTTGTCACCCGCCCTTATGAAAAAGTCGAGGAAAAGCCATGTCGCGCCGCTGCGAATTGACCGGAAAAGGCCCGATGTCGGGCAACAATGTAAGCCACGCCAACAACAAGACACGTCGTCGCTTCCTGCCGAACCTGCAAGATGTTTCGCTTCAGTCCGAAGCGCTGGGCCGCAGCTTCAAACTGCGCGTATCATCCGCTGCACTGCGTTCAGTAGATCACCGCGGGGGTCTGGACGCGTATCTTGCACGCGCAAAGGACGAAGAGCTTTCGTCAAACGCACAAAAGATCAAGCGCGACGTTGCGAAAGCGCAGACCGCAGCCTGAATGAAGGCATTGGACTCATGGCCTCCGGTTTCGCCGGGGGCCTTTTTCATGGCGCGTACTGACACCACATTGCAATTCTAACCGCGATGCGTCAAAACCACCTTCAGGGTCCCGTAGCTCAACTGGATAGAGCACCTGACTTCTAATCAGGATGTTGGGGGTTCGAGTCCTCCCGGGATCGCCACCCCTTAAATTTCATGCACCATCAACCCGTGGGATCAGGGCACCTTAGGGCGGCTCATGCGCCCCTTGACGGATTGATGCACGCGCAGAAGTCATTCAGCTGGCCGGTCACGAAGGCCAGTGTTTCACTATCTGTGAATTTGCCATCTATCAGGCGTTTGGGCGCGTGGGGGATCACGATTTCCTGCCCGGCAAAAACATCGGCCAGCATGCCATTCAGAATATACTTCAAATGCGCCTGCGCGCGAACCCCGCCCAATGCGCCCGCCGAAACCGTAATAACCAGACAGGGCTTGCCCTTGAACACCGACGCATAGGCCGGACGCGATGCCCAATCGATGGCGTTCTTCAACACACCGGGGATGGAATAATTGTATTCAGGGGTCACGAAAACCAGCCCGCTGGCCGCATCAATCTGACCAATCAGGCGCTTGGTCGCAGCGCCCCCGTCCGTATCTGCGTTGTAATGCGGGATCTCGCCAATATCCGCGATATCATGCGTGGTGCCTTCAGGCAGCGCCTGCAGCACGGCCTTCAGAACCGCCTTCGAGGATGAGGCCGCGCGCAAGCTGCCAGCAATACCAAGGATATGTGTCATCTTTTTCTCTCCGTCTCAGGCTCTTGCAAGCCAGATCGCTATTTGGGGGAAGGCAATGATCAGCGCAAGCGTCACCAACATTGCCAGCACAAAGGGGAATGCCCCGCGGAAGATTTGTCCAACGCGCAGGCTTGGGTCGGCCATGGCAGATTTGATCGTATAAACCGACAGGCCGAATGGCGGCGTCAAAAGGCCGATTTCCACGGCGATCACGGTTATGACCCCGAACCAGATCAGGTCAAAACCGGCCGCAGTTGCAACAGGCAGGGCAATCGGCAGCAAAATCAGCATGATCGAGATGGAATCGATGATGAAGCCCAGCACAATGACCAGCGCGATGAACACCAGCAAAAACCCATAAGGCCCAAGTGGGCCGGACAGGAACATATCCGCCACCGAACGAGGCAGGCCCGACATGGCCAGCATGCGGCTAAAGAATGTCGCCGCCATAATCAGGAACAGGACGGATACGGTGATCTGGCCGGTTTCAACCAGCAGGCCCCAGAAACTGCGCGGGTTCAGTGAACGGCGCGTCAGCGCGATGACCAGCGCGCCCGCGGCCCCCACGGCGCCCGCTTCTGTCGGGTTGAAAAACCCCGAATACAGGCCCCCCAGAACCAGCCCCATCAAGGCCAGAATCGGCAGGAATTTCCCTGCCATCTGCACCCCTGTCAGGCGTTCAATCTCTTGCGCGGTGGCCTGCGGTTCAAACACGAAATCACGCCGGAACGTGGCCATCAGCACGATGACCACCGAAAACACCAGGGCCAGCAGGATACCCGGCAAGATTCCCGCCAGAAACATGCGCCCCACGGATTCCTCGGCCAAGACGGCATAAACGATCATCAACAAGGACGGCGGTATCAACATGCCCAACACCGACGAGCCCGCGACAACCCCTGTCGCAAATTCCTTGCGGTAGCCGTGGCGCAGCATTTCCGGCACTGCCACGCGCGAAAAAACCGAAGCCGACGCAATGGACACACCTGTGATGGACGCAAAAACCGCATTCGCAAATACAGTCGCCACGCCCAAGCCCGCACGCACCCGCCGCATCAGGTGCTGGAACACATCGAATGTGTCCTTGCCCACGCCCGATATGGTGACCAGAAGCCCCATCAACACAAACAAGGGAACAACAGCATACAGGTATTCGCGCAGCGCATCATTGGCGACAGCCCCCGCCATGCGCATGGCCACAGTGTCACTGCGCAGCAGCGTCACCCCCCCGAAAGAGACGATGAGCATGCCAATCGCAATGGGCATTCCCAATATGATCAGCCCCACCAGCACCACAATGGCCAGAAGGCCGATTTCAAGCCCGGTCATCACGCCCCCCCGCAACGGCAATCTGTAACGCCGCCAGCACCGATAGCACGAATTGGACCATCGCAATCGTCATGCCCGCCAGAATGGCCGCGCGAAAGGGCCATGTGGGCAATGTCAGAACGCCGGTCACCCCGATAAACTGCCCCGATGCAATATCGCGTTCCAGAACGCGCAACGTGGCAAGCGCCATCACCCCGATGACCCAAGCCCCCGCAAGGTCGAACAAAGCCCCCAGCAGCGCGCCTTTTCGCGGGTGCAAGGCCCGAAACCCCGTATAGAACACATCCGCACGCGCCAGACGGTCATGGCGCAGCGTGGTGGCCAGTTGCAGATAGACAATCATCACCACCATCAGCGCGCCAAGCTCAGAGACAAGCGGCAGCGATGCGCCCATGATATTGCGCGACAGAACATCCGCGCAGATCACCAGCATCAGCGCCACAATCAGCAAGGACCCGATAGCCCCCAATCCGTCAACCAGCGCGCCCCAAACGCGCGCGGCGCGCGTCATGCGCGCCCCGGTTTCAGGGCGCGCAT
>SR_TP_S13solDRAFT_1000500_pt1 | contig 15900 bp, 11 predicted proteins | sample SodReaTP_S13sol_FD_11159 | JGI IMG/M metagenome (IMG submission 11159)
CCACCCTAACCCTCCCCCTGATGGGGAGGGAACATAACCGCACCTCCGACTTTGTGCCCCCTCCCCCACATCGCGGGGGAGGGTTGGGGAGGGGGCCAGCCCAAGCGTCAAAGTGCTCCTGACCCCATTCATCGTTTACAATCGCCGACAGCGCAAGCGAGCGGAAGAAGTGATCCATGGATGTATCCAGCCAAACAACGGCCCAGACCGATCCAACACCGGCCCCAGAGGCAAAATATCCCCTGGTCTCGGTCATCATGCCGTCGTACAACACCAGCCTGTACATCCAGGAAGCCATCGACAGCGTCCTGTCCCAGGACTACCCGAACAAAGAACTGATCATCATCGACGACGGCTCTACCGACAACACCGTCGACCTCATCCGCGCCTATGGCGAGCGTGTCACACTACTGACACAAAAGAATCAGGGCTCCGCCGTAGCCCGCAACGCCGGTATCGCTGCCGCCCGGGGCGAATACATCGCCTTTCTGGACTCCGACGACGTCTGGCTACCAGGGAAGCTCAGCACCCAGGTGAGATACCTGGAGCAGCAGCCGGGCATCGGCATGATCTATGGTCGCTGGCACGTTTGGAAGCCACAGACGGATGGTCATTTCGCGCCTGCCAACACCATAGCCACCGAGTCCACGGAACCCATCAGACTGGTAGAGGAAGGCTCCGGCTGGCTCTACAACCGGCTTCTGTTCACATCTCTTCTCCATACCATCACAGTCATGGCCCGGCGCAGCCTGATTGACGAGGTTGGAAGCTTTGACGTGGACCTCAAGCGAGGCCAGGACTACGACTACTGGATTCGGGCCTCCCGGGTCACCCAGATCCACCAGCTCGACCAGGTTCTGGCCCTGTACCGTCTGCATGGCGAGGGCTGCGCCAAGAAATGGCCCCACGTGAACTACGAAAAGGTCGTGATCGAGAACGCCCTGTCCCGCTGGGGGGGCCAGGGGCCGACAGGGGACGTCACAGCCCCAAGCGAGATCGAACACCGGCTTTCGGAAATATGCTTCAGCTTCGGTTACCACCACTTCTGGGAAGGCAGCCCGCGACTGGCGCTGAAATCCTTTGCTGAATCATTGAAGCACCGCCCCAGCCACCTGACTTCATGGCGCTACCTGGCCCTGAGCGCAGTGAAGACCATTACCAGGCCCTCAGGCCAGCAATCACAATAAATCAGGACTCCACCAGATCATGGAAACCCTTCGAGCCGTCCTGAGTCTTCTGACCCGCCGCGAGCGCTGGCAGATGGCGCTCATCCTGGCGTTCATGTTGCCCAACGCACTCATGCAAGTAGCAGGTGTCGCCTCCGTGATGCCCTTCATCGCCGTCCTGGCTCAACCTGAGCTGGTCGAGAGCAACAACTTGCTCGCAGGTATCCATGCCTTTATGGGCGAGCCGCCCATGCAACAGTTCCTGACGACGCTCGCCGGGATTGCCCTGATCCTGCTGGTGGTGAGCAACGCGCTGGCGGCATTCACCGCCTGGCTTATCCTGCGCTTCAGCTTCATGAGGGTGCACAGCCTTTCCAGGAAACTGCTAGAGGTCTACCTCAAGCAGGATTACGGCTTCTTTCTCCTGCGCAATCCCTCGGATCTGACCAAGAACGTCATCAATGAGGTCAATCACCTGGTCACCGGGTACCTGATGCCTCTCCTGCAGCTATGCGCCAACAGCATCGTCATGCTCGCACTACTGCTCATGCTTGTGTATGTAGATCCCTTGCTCGCATTGACCGTGGGCGTGACCCTCGGTGGCGCCTATGGCGGCATCTACATCACATTCCGCAAGCGGCTTCGCACCGTTGGACAAAGGCGCATGCAGGCTAACGCAAAACGATTCCGCACCACCCAGGAGACATTCGGCGCCATCAAGGATCTGAAAGTCACCGGAAGAGAAGCCTATTACCTCGATCGCTACACCAGTGCCTCTTATGACTTTGCCAGGAATCAATCGACTCAGCAGGTCATCGCCCAGATGCCGCGCTATGCACTGGAGGCCATCGCTTTTGGTGTCGTTCTCGTCATCGCCCTGTACCTGACCACGGCGGGGGACTCCATGCAAAGCGCCCTGCCCATGATCGCCCTCTACGCCATGGCGGGCTATCGAATGATGCCCGCACTGCAGAAGCTCTTTGACAGTGCATCCACCCTGCGCTTTGCTGCACCCGTCGTTGAGCGCATCAATAGCGAGGTGATCAATCTGCACGCATCCCGGGACGCGACAGACTTCTATACATCTGACGAAAGCACGCAACCAAGCTCGCGGCCAGACCTGTCCAGGAGTCTTGAACTGAGAGATGTCACCTACCGCTACAGCGGCATGAGCAATCCGGTCCTGGACAGAATCAACCTTCGCATCCCCGCACGCACCACAGTTGCATTTGTAGGCGAGTCTGGTGCGGGCAAAAGCACCCTGGTCGACATCATCCTCGGCCTACTCAAACCCGAGCAGGGCACACTGGTCGTGGACGAACAACCCCTCACAGGGCGCGACCTCCCCTATTGGAGGCGGCACATCGGATACGTGCCACAGGCCATTTATCTCTCAGACGACACGCTCCGGCGCAACATTGCCCTTGGCATACCAGATGGGGAAATTGACGAGGAGTCGGTCATTGCGGCCGCCAAAGCGGCCTCTATTCATGATTTCATCACTACCGAGCTGCCCGAAGGTTACAACACCGTGGCGGGAGATCGGGGTATTCGCCTCAGCGGAGGACAGCGCCAGCGAATCGGCATCGCGCGCGCCCTCTACAACAATCCGGACCTGCTCATCCTCGACGAGGCGACCAGCGCACTGGACGGTGCCACCGAGACGGCCGTAATGGAAGCCATTGAGCGACTCAGCGGCGAGAAAACCATCATCATGATCGCGCACCGGCTCACAACGGTTAAAAAATGCGATTGTCTGTACCTCATGAAGCGTGGCCATGTCGCTGCTAATGGCACGTACGATGAATTGTTGCAAAACCAACCGGACTTCAGACGCATGGCACACCAGGCACGCGAACCAGAACAGACAACGGGTACCGCATGAAGCACCACATCTCCATGCTCAACTATTCCTCCAGGAGGAGATGATGGGTATCAAAGATAACCTGTCCAAGGCCCTCCAATGGCGACTTAAACGTTGGTGTTTCAAAATCAACACCAGGCGCGCCTTGTGGAAACGTTCCAAACGCCTGAGTCATGTCAGGTTCGTCGGCATCACCGGCTCGGCCGGCAAGACTATGACCAAGGACCTGGCGGTTTCCGTACTGAGCCAGAGATGGCGCGCACGCGGCAATCACGCCGGACTCAACTACCTCGATGACATGGCCAAACTGATCCTCTCCCTAAGGGGAGATGAACAGTTCTGCGTCGTTGAGCTTGCCATCAACAAGCCCGGAGAGATCGACAAGCGCATCGCACTGGTTCGCCCAGAGATCGTTGCCTTCACTGTCGTGGGCCGGGACCACATCAAGAACTACGGTTCCGTCGAAGGCATTGCCAAAGAGAAGGCCAAGGCCATAGAGGCCTTACCCGATCACGGCGTGGCGGTTCTGAACATGGACGACCCGCTCGTTCACGAAGCCGGCAAGTCGCTGGAGCGCCGCAAACTGTGGTTCGGATCATCGGCAGAAGCCGACCTGCGGCTTATCAGTTGCGAATCCACCTACCCAGACCCACTCACCCTGGAAATCGAATACCAGGGTGTACGTCGCCGCTTTGCCACCAGTCTCCATGGCACTCACCTGGCCGTCCCGGCGTTAGCCGCCATCGGCATCGGACTCGCCGCAGATCTGAGCCTTGATCAATGCATCGAGGGGATATGTGCGGCACAGACAACCGATGGACGAATGCAGATTGCCTCTGCCCCAGACGGCATTGACTTCATCCGTGATGACTTCAAGGCGCCACACTGGTCTTTCCAGATGGCACTTGATTACCTGGATAATGCAAAGGCCAAGCGAAAGGTCGCTGTTATCGGCACCCTCTCGGACTATTCGCTTTCGGCCTCCAAGCTTTACCCGAAGGTCGCCCGCAAGGCCTTGACGGCTGCCGACCTCGTGGTGTTCGTTGGGCCACACGCCCTGCGCGCGCTCAAAGCCCGGACAGAGGGGAACGCACACGCCCTGCATGGCTTCACTGAAACGGAAGACGCTGACCGCTTTCTGCACGAACACCTGAAAAGCGGTGACCTCGTACTGCTCAAGGGATCAAACCGCGCCGACCACCTGGTACGTTTATTCCTGTCACGGACACGCACAGTGAATTGCTGGTCGCAATCCTGTGGATGGAACCGATTCTGCGATGCCTGCCCCAGGCTGGATCAAGTTCCCCCTGTCAAACTTACCCATTCCCGTGAAACCCTAAGCGACAGGCATGATGTTGACGTACAAAGCGACACGGGGGGTGCCCATGGAGTTGCGGCCAAGGACTCGTCGTCCTGGCTGGTAGTGGGCCTTGGGAACGAGGGTGATGACTATACCGGGACCCCCCATAACGCGGGCTTTGATGCCATCGACCGCCTGGCCAGTGACATGGATGCGCAGTGGTCCAGGAATGAAGAAGGAAACATCTGTGAAATCTGGCTCGCAGACAAGAAGCTATATCTATTCAAGGCCCACGGGCTGATCAACCGAACCGGTCCAGCCGTGCATGAGGTCTGCCGCCACCTCTCCATCCCGGCCAGCCATGTGTTGGTCATTCATGACGACGCCGACCTTCGAATAGGCGATGTCCGATTCAAGGCGAAAGGTAGCGATGGTGGACACAAGGGGCTCAGATCAGTGCTGTCGTCCCTTGAGAACGATGGATTCATGCCTCGCATCCGTATCGGCGTCAGGTTCGACCAAAATGAAGATAGCGAGGCACGATCCATCGTTCTGGAACGCTTCACGGAACTACACCAGCCAGCATTAAGCGAAGCATTCGGGAAGGTATTACCCATGCTGGAGGGGCATATAACAGAAAGTCATAACCATCAGCCCTGAGCATCACGCTCCCACCAATAGGAACTGTGACCATTATTGCAGCTTGACGAAATTTATTGATCCTTATTGTTTCAACAAGGAGGTTTTCCAATGCCAGAGATCACTAATGAAGCTGAACCCCTGGTTTCAGCCGAATGGGAACGAGACATACCGGGACCTGTCTGGTCCTGGTGGCTCGCACGTGCCAAGCCAGATGGGACTGGACTGAGGCGCTGGCAACTATGGATCTGGTGGACGCGCCAGCGTGGTGCGTCCAAGCAGATGTCGGCGGCAATCCGGTTATTACGTGGATTCATCGAGGCCCCACTGGAGGCCTGGGGCGGTGTACGACGCTTCGGCCAAAAGACCGAGAATCTGCATGGGGTTTCACGCTCAACCCAATGTTTGCAACTGTTTGTACTGCGCTGGAGATACGGCGTCCGACCAATTTCATACTATAAGTTTCAGTTGTTTAAACCGGAGCGGCTCAGTGTAGCAGCAGACTTCCTCGAAGAGATTGGCCAGTTGCTACAGGTCGTTTGTCGCCATGCCCCTCGGACAGTTGACGAGCAACTGTTTCTGAGCAAGGAGGTTTTTCGGCGCTGGTGTCTTGCCAACAATATACCGACTGTCATAAACCTACTCGAGGTCACCTGCGGGAGGGTTGTCTCGCGCCTGGCCGTTCAACTACCAGCAACTGACCTTTTTGTAAAACCTACAAACTGGAACCAGGGGAAAGGGACCTCTCGCTGGCGATGCATTTCATCGGCACAGGGCCATCACTACACCGACGGCGCAGATCACGAATTCAACTCGGCAGAGATTGAAGACTTTGTCTGCCGAACCTCACTCGAGCAGGCAAGACCTTATATTGTGCAGCCCGCGCTTGCGAATCATGAAACGTTGCGTGAATACACAAACGGCGCATTGGCCACTATCCGGCTGATGACTGTGCGCGGCTTTGGCCAGTCGTCACAACCGCTGATGGCGGCCCTGCGCATGCCAACAGGCCAAGCCATCGCAGACAACTTCGACCTCGGCGGGGTAGCCGCACCGATCGATCTCAGTACGGGCATCTGCGGGGCAGGGATAAGAAAAAAGGGCCAACTACCCCCTGACACCATCAACGCCCATCCGGACACTGGAGCGGTAATCTCGGGACTAAGGATTCCCTATTGGTCCGAATGCCTTGCGCTGACTTGCCGCGCGCACGACTTGATAAATGCACAGGTACCAGTGATCGGATGGGATGTCGCGGTGCTTGAGAGTGGACCCATACTCATTGAACCAAACTACCTGCCCTGCCATAACCTGGCACAGATGCCAGGAGGGTTCCCGCTTGGTAGCAGTCCGTTCGCACAAATTGTGACGGAGCGACTGAGAAAATCTTTTTTATCCCGTAACAGACCCGTCAATAACAAGACTGTTGGCAGAGGCCTTAGTTAGAACAAAGAACAACGGTCACTCCCCAATAGCTACATGAGATTTCAATTTTGAAATCAATCTACGCGCGATGAACTTTCTGTAGACACATCGCGGGGATAACATGGGTCTGCAATTCACCAGTGACAAGAGCCTCGAAACCGCATGCGAAATGAAAAGAATCCTGAACATTGGATGATGGGCCCAGAACTCTTGATGTCGGGCAGGCAGGCCATACCCTTCCAAGAATTCGTCTATCAGCTGCTCAATCACTAAATTCCTGTAGCGCAACTTTTCCTGGAACGTCTGCAACTGGAAAACAAAGTAACCTACATCAAACAACGGGCTTCCCCAGGTCGCACTTTCAAAATCTAGCCCAGCAATTTTGTCACCATCAACTATCAAGTTACCGGCAAAATAATCCCCATGGATGCTACATATGGTTTTCTCGTCAATCCGGTGGTCGGCAAGATTACGCCTCAGAAAGGCTTCAATTTCCTGGAGGAAGTCCGGGGCAAACACCCGCCGATCTTGTTCAACCAGTTGATTCAGCCTGGCGATGGTTTGCTCAACGATGCGGCTGGCCCCCTTGACCTTCATGGGAGGGCAACCTTGATCTTGCCCTGGGCAGTAACCTTGAGTACGGGCCTGAAATGACCTTAGCCACCCTCCCGCCAAACGACAGTGCTGTTTCAGTTCCCCCAGCTTCTCTGGAACACTGCACCCACGAGCGCTGGCTTCGATCTGACCCTGTAGTACCGCGCCATCGACGTCCTCGGTGACAATCAGACGGTGTTCTGGGGAATGATAAACGGGTCTTGGGACCAGGAACCGACCGCCCCCATCGATTGCACCATAGAGGCGACTGTTGAGATCGAAATCCCTGACAATGCCCAGCTGTTTTATTTCGGGGGGGTCAGAGGGCTTGTGAAGTTTCGCCCAGACCAGGATTTCTCGACCGTCATCGGTAGTGACACGACAGTGCATGAGACTAGACAAACGTCGATCGAGGATTCTGAGCGGCTCAATGTTGGTTACGACTGGGCCGCCCTCGATATCGAGCTCCGCACCAACCATCCATAGAACATTTTCCGCGCCCATAGCCGCCAACGCACTCCCGGATCATTATTTTCGGTATCTCGATTAACCACCATAAGAAGACAGGCGGGATATACTCACAAACCGACCCTGGAAATATTACACTAATATTGCTGATTGATGACTAATCCTGACTACATCGCGTTCGTACGACCCGAGACAGGCCAGATTCTGTACGGCACGTTACACTTAGTCCCACTGGGTACCCCCGAACCCACAGCCATTTCAGGACTACCCAGTAAGCCACAAGGACTCCACCCGGTTCACCTGACTCAACCTACCGGCTCAACAACTGACACATAAGGGATTAAGTAATGGATTATTTACTGTTGCTTCTGATGCTCTTGATACTGGTCTTGCTAGCGCTGCTCTTTCACAAAATACGTCGTATCCATCTGGCCACATTCAGACTCAACAAAGCATCTGATGAAACCTTCGCTCTGTTTCGTCAGTTTCAAGCCTATGACGGGCTGATGCGCCTGATTTCCCCCCCCCACCCGCTACCCCTCCTCAGGGGCTGGGCCGCATCCCCCGATTTGCTTCTGACCCTTGCCAAACATGTACTGAAGCATAAGCCCACCGCGATACTCGAATGCAGCTCCGGCTCATCCACCGTGGTCATGGCTCGCTGCTGCCAACTTAACAGTGAGGGGCACGTTTACAGCCTTGAAAACGACGAAAAATTCGCCCAAATAAGCCGACAATGGCTTGAAGAGCAGGGCCTAGAGGCTTGGGCAACAATCATCCATGCGCCCCTTGTGCCCACCGGGGAAAGCGGACAACCCTGGTACGATCTGGCCAAATTGGAACCAAATGCGACCAAGTTCGACATGCTCGTGATTGATGGGCCACCCGCCTCACTCTCCCCACTATCCCGTTACCCCGCCCTTCCCCAACTCGACGCACTCCTCAAGTCTGGCGCACACGTGTTCCTTGATGACGCCGCCCGAAGTGAAGAGGTCAAGGTACTGCAGAGATGGCATAAGGAACTTCCTGGCTACGCCCAAACGGTCTTGGATTTGGATAAAGGCGGCGCCATGCTAGTTAAAGCGTGATCGTGGTAGTCACTTTCGACCTGAATCAGCCCTTTACTCATCCACTTCATTATCGCGACCTATACACCGCACATGCCATCGAACACGCCCATCCCTGAAATCGCCATCGTGATCCCTTTCTTCCAACGTGAAGACGGGCTTCTGAAGCAATGTGTGTCATCAATATTCGATCAGCCTGGCCACCCAGACTTCAGAGTCATCGTTGTTGACGATGAGTCTCCTATCTCTGCAGAGCAGGAGCTGACGCAGCTGCCCCCGGAAGAGCGTGAACGAATTCATGTCATCCGTCAGAAGAACGGTGGGCCAGGATCGGCTCGCAACACGGGACTGGATCACGTCCCACCAGGCACGGCTTACGTTACATTCCTCGATTCCGATGACCAATGGACCGCGCCTTTCCTGGATGACGCAGTTCATGCGCTTGACCAGGGTTATGACCTGTTCATGGGCAACAGCATGCGACTGGGTAGCGAACGCTCCAGGTTTGAGTGGAACAACGACACCAAGCTGAATATCCGCGTGGCTGAACATCACCCGATCGACATTGACCGAGACATCTATGAATATCAGGGTGATTTTTTCGATCTGCTGGTACACCGCAGCAATATCATCGGCCCCACGACCATGGCCTACCGTTTTGATCGCTTCCCTTCCGTGCGCTTTGACCCTACGATCTATAACGGTCAGGACAGACTTTTCAAGCTGACACTGGGTCAACACTTCAAGCGTGTAGCCTTCTCACCCAAGCTCTATGCTTACGAAGGTGAGGGGATCAATATTTTTGACAAGTCTCAGTGGGGCAGCGAGGGTTCGATTCGGTTGTTGTCCAGCTATATAAGACTCTCCAGGCGCATTCTTGAGCAGATTCGGCTCAACCCTGAACAACGGGCCTATGTTCAGGACCAGCTTTCGGATTCACGACGATCGCTAGCCTTGAGCGTCCCCCACCTTATGAAGAAAGGGGTGCCAGTCGACTGGCGTAGGCTGTTTGCAACGTTCCGAGAAGATCCGGCAACTGCTGCGCTGTTCTTGCCCAACGTGGCCAAGGGCTTGTTAGGGCGGGTTTCGGGGAAACCCTAGGTGTATCAAGGGTCCATCCAGTTGCTTTCTCACTTGCGGGTGAGATGAATATCGACGGGAGCCCCTGTATTACTCCCTCGCCCTCAGGACAAATCCGCCGGGAGCGGATTTGAACAGCCGACAGGCTGGCCCGAAGGGTGGAGGGCAGGACGCCCGTAATTTGAGGGTTGGGGTGAGGGTGGTGTGAGAAGCTTTGGCTGGCCCCCCCAACCCTCCCCCGCTGTGCGGGGGAGGGGGAAAAGAAAGGCAGGGTCGGTATCACGAACAACCTTAAATCAGCGATTCGCCTGCACGGGCGGCCACCGCATCAGGGGAGCGCATGAGTTTCGAGCTGGACACCCTTTCATCACTGGAAAGACCCTTCTTCAGCGCCACGATTACCTCCGGCGGGGTTGTGACAGAAGGCCCTCACCATTGCCTGCTGGGGCACAGGCTGGACAACGCCACTAAGGGCTGCAAGGACGGCCTGTTCGCAGAATGGCGCTGGGATGGCGCTGAACTGCGGGTCTGCAACGACAGGCACGGCATCTACCCCCTCTTCTACAGCAGCCAGGGCAACGAAATCCGGGTCTCCCCTTCGATACACCATGTCCTGGGCGGAAACACTTCCCGCGAACTCAACTTCGCTGGTCTCTCCGTATTTTTGCGCTTGGGCTTCTTCATCGGCGAGGACACCCCTTTTGAGCATGTTCACGCCCTACCTCCCAATGCGACACTAAGCTGGCGCGACGGCCAGATCACGCTGCAAAGCGGCGGAATGGACACACGAACAGACCGCTACAGGGTTAAAACCTTCGATGAGGCCGTGGACCAATATGCCCACCTGTTCGGGCAGGCTATATCCCGCAGGGCCCCAACAGACAATCAATTCACTGTGCCCATCAGCGGGGGCCGTGACTCTCGGCACATCCTGTTCGAACTGTTACGTCAGGGACACAAGCCGGGCATGACCCTGACCGTGGAGGCAAGACCCCCATCTGCCAACGAAGACATTCGGATCGCTCGCCTGATGGCCAAGAAGTTCGATCTAGCTCACTCAGAAATCGGCATGCCGACTTCCTACTTCCAGGCCAACCTCAAAGACATCGAACTGACAAATTTCTGTGGCAGCGGGCACACCTGGCTGCTCCCGGTGTCCGCCTGGCTCAAGGGCAGGACCGATACGCTGTATGACGGCCTGGCAGGTAGCGTCCTTTCGGGTGGTTTCCAGGTCAGCGAAAAGAAACTCTCCCTGTTCCGTGACGGCAAGCTGTTGGAACTCGCCAAGGTGCTCCTCAGGGAGCGTGGCACTGAGGGATTTATCGACAATTCCCTTCGCGGAGACTTCAAGAACAAGCTGCCGGAAGATCTCGCCATCGAGCGGCTTGCCAGCGAACTGGCGAAACACGCAGACGCCGACCACCCACTGGCATCCTACATCTTCTGGAACAGGACTCGTCGGGGAATCAGCCTGATTCCCATGTCGATCCTGTCCCACATCCAGAATGTCTACTGCCCCTATCTGGATCATGACGTGTTCGACTTCCTGATGAACCTGGATCCCGGCTACTCCCTGAATAATGCCCTGCACGATGAGACGATCCGCAGAAACTACCCCGAGCACACTGACATTCCCTTTGAGGACCACGACGCACCGAAGATCACCGGCGCTGGCTACAGTACCTACTACCGTCAGTCTGCCCGCGAATTTCTGGCCCACCTGGCCAGCAACCCGGCGAGACTGACATCCAGGATGCTCAAAAGCGAACGCGTAATGATGATGCTGTTGCGTGACCTGACCAGACGTCATTGCGAGCAGTCGTGGTACCTGCAGCCGTCCCTATATTTATTGGAACTGGAGCGGGCTGCCCGAGAGTGATGGGGACTGAGAGCTAAACCACCCTCACCCCAGCCCTCTCCCTGAGGGCGAGGGAGTCAAACCAAAGCCAACCGCCCTTTGTGCCCCCTCTCCCGCATCGCGGGGGAGGGCTGGGGAGGGGCCGATCACCACTCCAGCAGCAAGCGCTGCCGATACAGACCCGGCTGCAAATCCAAGGCCTGGGTTGCACAGGCAATGGCGCCAGGTATGCTGGAATCCATCACTATTTCGCTGAACCCAGCAATTCGGCTCGACGGATTTTCACCCTGCTGGATATCAAGCTGCCGCACACTCGGCAACGCGTCCGATACTACGGCGTGGCCGCCGGGATTCAGATAGGTCAAGGCACAGGAACCTCGGTGTTCCAGTTCCAGTTCGTGGGTCAAACGGCTCTGCTCCGGTGACCAATGCAGGTCCAGGCTGGCGGCCAGGGGGCGATAGACCTCCCGGCGCAGGGCCTGACGGCGCCCCAGGGCACCGCCCAGGAAACGCCAGTCGATGGCGGCGAGCAGCCGTCTGACTAGTCCTTTGGCCGGTCGGCGCACCAGCTGGCAAGGATGCCCCTGCAGACGCACCCTTAGCTCCGAACCATCCTTCCTGACCTCCTGCACCTCAAAATCCGTGAGCCCGAACAGGTCCCCGCCAATCACGAATATCGGGGTCCAGCCCGCCAGGGCCGGTTCATCCAGCAAACGCTCAACGGCAAAGCGCGCAGGGGCCGGACACAACAGGCGATGCCCCATGCGCAGATGGAAGGGCACGGCTCCCGCGTAGCGCAGCTCCACCTCCGAGGCACTGAAGGCCTGTGGAGTCTGCCCCCGGGTCGAGAGCAGCATCACCCCTCCCGAGTTCGGCTGAAAGCACACCAGACCTGCCTCTGCATCCTGCATCAGTGCCTGCGGCTCGCCAGGCCCCTCAAATGAGTCCAGCATGGCAGGAGTCGGCAATGCCTGCCTCATGTGCCGGGCCCAGGAGAGGATGCCTCCAGCCCAGGCGTTGTAGACCGAAAGGTGCATGTACGCATCCCAGCCTGCCCCATCCTCTGGATGCCCCGCAGGATTGAGCCACAGAAGGCCGTCTTGCCGGCGTTGCCGGGCAATCCGCCCTGTGACCCCATGGAATACCCTGCCAGCAGGTGTGTGACTGAAACGCTCGTCCCCAAAACCCAGCAGCAACAGACTCGCAAGCAGACAGGCATCGCCAAACAGCGCGTGGGTACTGCGTCCGAAGCCACCCACGTGACCCTCGCAATCCCAGCACAACAGCACCCAGTCGAGCAGCTTGCGTACACGCATCACCAGCTCGGGGCTCTCTACATGCCAGGCTGCCACGGTAGCGACGAATAGGGCCTTGTGGTGATAGGCCATGGGTGTGGCCCCACCTCCCGGCAACCGGGGATGCTCGGGGTAATCGACAAAACCACCCGCCTGGGTAGTCCACCGGTCCAACATCCGCAGTAATTCCTGGGCAGAGGATATCCGAGCAGCGCCCGGGGGCGCTTCAATCAAGCGACACAACTGGGCAAGCAACGACCAGTTGTTGGATGGGTAGCGCTGGAGTAGTCGGCAGCGAGAATGAATGCTCGCCACCTCTGAAGCATCCATGCCGTTCAGATTGGACAGCATGAGAAAGAGAAAACGGTTGAAAGGCTCGTGACCCAGCCGGGTGGCTGGAAGGGCAAGCCATGCGTCAACGGGTTTGCGCCATCTGGCATCCCCTGGGTCCCGAAGATACAACGCAAGTGCCGTACTGATCTGGGCGTAGTGATCCGCTGGACTGGGGTTACCAGTGAGGGCATCGAGGATCAGGCCATCCTGCCGTACCTGACGCGCAAGGCCATTCACAAGACCATCTATGATGGGGTCGAGGGGACTGCTCATCGGCCGGTCAAGACACGGGGCTCAGTACTGACACGGTAGTTACGAAACACCTCGGAGCCGAACCCTGTCCGTGAGGATCACCTGAACTCATCGGCCCCTCGGGGAGCCGATGCCGAATCGGCCACAAAATCCGGGAAGCGGGGACCGGTGGGCTCAGGGGGTGATGCATCCACATCATCGAAGGCACTTGTCCCGGCCTTGACCGGCCTGGCACGGGGGGCTTCTTCGAGTTCACGCCGCATGACAACGGTGAGCGCAATGAACGCATAAAGGAGATTGAAATAGGCCACATCAAGGAAGGCACCGGCTACCAGATAACCGATCAGCCCCACCTGGATCGCCCAGGCGAATTCCGCCAGCCAGAGTTGCCCTGTTTCGTGCTTCGCTGTGCGTCGTATTCGATTCAGCGTAAGCATGCTGAAGCCGATCAGTGCAAGGAAAACAGCGAGTCCGCCAAACCCATGCTGACCCAGGATGCTGAAGTAGATGCTGTGGGGCGAGAGCACATGCCTCCAATGGCCTTCGAAGTTGGCGTAGTTTATCCACCAGTCATAGCCCATGCTACCATTCCTGAAACCCATCCCGGTCAAGGGGCGCTCTACAGCCATGTTCCAGTTCACACCCCAGGACTGGATGCGCTGCATTGAAGATGTGTCTTGTTCATAGGTCGCGATAGTCTGCCAGCGCTCCACCAGATTCTCGGGGGCTGATACACCAATGACGCCCACTGCGATAATCGCCACCGCCACCATCAGGCCTTTTCTACGCATGTGCATGAACAGGAACGGCGCTATGGCGAGCAGACCCAACAAGGCACCCCTTGACTGAGTTGCCAGAATGGCAATAACGGTCAACCAGAAAGCAGCGTACACGCCCAAGCCGATCGGGTATGAAAACTTCTGTATCAGCGGAACCCCCAGGTCAACCCACTGCCGGTGCAACATGCGTGCGCTCGCCAATATCAGGGGTAGCACCATGATCATGGCCAGGCCGATGTAGGTATTCCCCGACAAATACGAATTGGGTGGGCCCAGCACCATGTGGTTTCCCCCGGTGCTCACCGCAAAGATCCCGCCCTTGAACCCGTAGAATGCCAGCGAAAAGGTAACCACCAGGAGAAGCCACGCGATGCGCTTCTGCCCGAATATCAGCATGGGTGTGATGAACGTGATGAGCAGGATTTTCATCAAGTGGGTCCAGTACCCGAAGGCCTCGGACGGGTTCACCGCCAATGCACTGGTCATGGTGACATAGGCCACCCAAAGCCCCATGAGGATCATCTCCCTTGTATAAGGCATGGACCGCCTGTCCCGGACCATCAGCAGTGCCACCAGAGTCGTCAGGCCAACAAGCGTGGCTATCGGGAACGTCCGCATGAAGTTCCAGGTGAGACTGTGGGGAGACATCACGCCGACCCAGAACCAGGCGAGGATGCCCACCCAGGGCCGCATGAGGATGACGGGCACCAGGCCTATCAGGATCAACAAAAGGAGATAGTCGCGCATGAAGTTCGCCTTACTCGCTCAGTGCGTGTCCTGCGCGTTCCAGCATGTTCCTGAGACCCGGGAGCGGATAGCCAAGCGCGTAGGCCTTTTCAGCGTGTGATTTGGCGGCTTCGTAATCGTTGAGTCGATAGAGCACCAACCCGAGATTGTAGTGAACTTCTGGATGATCAGGCGCCATGTCTGCGGCGATCTGCAGCTGGGTTCGTGCATCATCATTTCGCCCAAGACGCAAATAGTACAAACCCTGAATGACACGAACCATGGCGTCATTTGGATTAACATCGACAGCCCATTTGAAACGACATTCGATGTCGGCTGTAGCACCTTGAGGTCTCGTCCTACCCTCTCGGATCGCAAGCCTGGAGAAGGCATCGAGGGCAGGATGATGGTTTGGAAACCAGTTCAGGACATACTCAAGATCACTGACCAGGTGTGAAGTCGCACCTCGCCGCAACTCGCGAACGTCCTGAGTGAAGTGATGAGTCTCAACAATGCGTAAGTGACGATCTGGCTTGGTGTAATCCAGGGGGCCTGTGGGGTGAGTGTGAACCCCACACCACTCAGATCCCCAGGCGGGTAGCGTGAACACAAGGAGCACGATGCCTATCAACTGCCTGGCAAACGCACCACTCCGTCGTCTCGCCCCTGTCACGCGCAGGCACTCCTTACTCGACATGTAAAAACTCCCGACACGTATTTAGCGTCACATCAAGCCACGTCGCCATGTTATCACCGCCGCCCCTGTAAGGTATGATCAAACCACAACAGGAAGTGAGCTCAACCCGGACCCACTCATGGCCACCCTGCTCCACGATTTCATACTCAACAGCGCCAATCAATCTCCCGATGCCCCTGCCCTGACCTATCGCGGCAACACCGAGACTTACGTCCAGCTGGCCGGGCAGGTTCACCGCGCGGCCCTTGGCCTGCTCGAAGCGGGGCTGCAGCGCCAGGACCGGGTGGCGGTGTACCTGGACAAGCGCCCGGAGACCATCCACGCCCTGTTCGGCGCGTCCCGTGCCGGCGGGGTGTT
>SR_TP_S13solDRAFT_1000501_pt1 | contig 15894 bp, 19 predicted proteins | sample SodReaTP_S13sol_FD_11159 | JGI IMG/M metagenome (IMG submission 11159)
CCTGCCTGGCCTGCGGCTACTCCAAGTGCGGTTGATCAGCTGAACCCCGGTCGCGGCAAGCCCGCGACCGGACGGGTCCGCGTTCAGACCACCGTCACCAGACCCGGTGCGTGCGCCGCCACCTTGCTGCTCACGCTGCCCAGCAGGAGCGACTTGATCTTCGACAGCCCGCGCCGGCCCATGACCAGGTGTGTGCCCGGGTTGTTCTCCATGAAGGCGATGATTTCCTCGGCCGGGTCGCCGATGAGCACGTAATGGTGTGCGAACTTCGCTCCCAGCCGAGCCTCGGCCTCGTCGAAGATCTCCTGCGAGTGGCTTTTCTTCATTTCCTCCAGACTGGCCCGGTAGGTCACTTCGTTCAGCCCGGCCGCCGTGGCCGACACACCGCGGTGGTGCGGAAAGACATACAGCGCCGACAGCTCGCGATCCATGGCCCTGGCCAGGCCGCGTGCCTCGATCAGGGCGTCGTGAGACGGCTCGGAACCGTCGAGCGCGACGACCAGTTTCCCCGAATGCGTCATGAGCGATCTCCTGAGACGGTGGCAGTTGAATGAGCGTAAAGACTGTCATGCCGATGCTGGAGCGGTATTGACCTGAATCAGTCGCCCGCGCGCCAGGGAGGCAAACGAACTGTATAAACCGAAGTAAGACATCAGATAGGAGCTGTAACATACGGAAATACAAGATTGTATAACCATTGCCAGTCAGTCGGGAGCTGGCACGAGCCGCAACCACGACATACCCTTAATTTTACATAATATACATTATGCGAACTACTGTCCGAAGAAGGCAGAGCCAGAAAGTAGCCGAATCCCCCCTTTCCGATCGAGGCTGATGCGACCAACTCGGCTGTGGCTGAACCCACGGTCCGCCATGCTTAGAGAGACGTAGACTCGCAAATGGGATGCAGGCTCGCCGAACTCCCGCATGGAGACGATCATTGGCGCGCTGCGCCTGAATTCTCAGGCCCGAATCTGAACGATCGGCACCGGGACATCGACCGCATCCCAGGCCCGATCGGCCGTCATGGCCTCGACACCCAGATCGATCGCCAGCGCCAGACAGGCGCGATCACCCAGCGAGAGTCCATGCGCCAGCGTCCGGGGCAACAGCCCCGCCGCCAGGGATGCGTGATACGCCATGAAAGGAATGGCTTCGATTCCGCCGGCGGCGATTCTACGCGTGGCTTCGCGCGCATCGTGCCCGTCGCGAGCAAACCGGCCTGCCACCTCGGAAAGGTTGACGGTGGAAATGCAGCAGTTTTCAATGACAGCCGCCACGCGCTCGTGGCCGGGTTCGCGAAACAGGAATGCCAGCAAAGCCGAGGCATCGAGCACGGTCACGGGCCGTCCCCCTTCTCCCGTGCGGCCTCTTCCCGACGATCCCGAATCAGATCACCGACCGAATCGTCCGGACGCTTCCCGGCGTAAAGCGAATCCACCCATTCCTGAAGCGATTTACTGGACTCGTTTTCCGGCTGCTCGGCGCTCGCGCGGATCAGTATGGCGCGCACCTCGGCTTCCATGCTGGTGCCAGCCCGCGCAGCACGCAGCCTGAGGCGGTCACGAACTTCGTCGGGCAGATTGCGGATCGTCAAAACAGCCATGGCGCTCAACTCCTCAAAAGGCAGATGAATGATAGCATTGCTGTCATTGCAGTCAAACTGGACGCGCCTCCTCCAGGCCAGCCGTTCGGGTCGGATAAGTGAGCAGATAAAGCAGCACCAGGATGCCGGCCACCGGCGCCAGGCTGATGAGCTGCCACCAGGGGCTGAAGCCCGCGTCACGCAGTCGCCGCGTGCAGGCCGCGATCCATGGCAGCAACACCACGATGCGGGCCAGCTGCAACGGCAGCGCGCCCAGGTACTCCGACAGGATCTGCGCCAGCCCCAGGAACATCACCACCGCGAGCGCAAACCACCAGAATTCCCCGCGCGTCGTGACGCCGCTGAAATCCAGGCCACGCAGCACGCCCTCGCGCATGGCCTTCAGCGCCGGTTCGCTCGGCCCGGCCTCTTTCGCCAAAAGGCGCTCGGCCGGCACCTCGAACACCGCACAAAGCGCTCTCAGCGACTCCTGCGAGATCCTCGAACCCGACTCCAGGCGCTGGATCGTACGCAGGTTCAAACCACTCAAAGTGGCCAGCTGCTCCTGCGACCATTGCCGGGCAATGCGCAGTTCTCGAAGTCGGGCACTGTCGACGTGCATGGGCGTTCCTCTTCATGGCTCCAGGGTCACCATTATCGGGCCGAACGACGGAGAACCGCTACGGCATGGGTGCGACACGCGCCCGACACGGGCCCGACATGCCCCGCTCGGCTACCGGCCCGCACCGATCGCACTGGACGGTCCCCGCCCGTTTCGGCGACGCTCCAATGCTGGTAGGCTTGCAAACCAGGCACAGGGGGCTGCACCACCACCCATGAACGACTCGCACCAGACACCCGAACAACGCGCCCGCGGCCGGATCGACCGCCTGCTGCGCGATGCCGGCTGGCTGGTGCAGGACATGGCCGATTTCAACCGCTTTGCCGCCCTCGGCGTGGCGGTGCGCGAATTCCAGCTTCCCTCCGGCCCCTGCGACTACCTGCTGTGGATCGACGGCAAGGCCGCCGGCGTCGTCGAGGCCAAGAAGGCGGGCGTGACCCTGAGCGGCGTGGCCGGCCAGTCGGACCGGTACATGGCCACCCTGCCCGACCACCTGGCGCGCTGGGACGAGCAACTGCGTTTCGACTACGAGACCACCGGCGACGAGACCTTCTTCCGCGACACCCGCGATCCGAAGGCCCGCTCGCGCCGCGTTTTCGCATTTCATCGTCCCGAGACCCTGCACGCGTGGCTTGAAACACCCGACACCCTGCGACAACGCCTGAGCGCCCTGCCCCCGCTGATCGACAAGGGCCTGCGCGACTGCCAGATCAACGCGATCCAGGGCCTGGAGAAGTCCCTGGCGGCCGACCAGCCGCGCTCGCTGATCCAGATGGCCACCGGCGCCGGCAAGACCTTTACCGCCTGCACCTTCTCCTGGCGGCTGATCAAGCACGCCGGGGCCAAACGCATCCTGTTCCTGGTCGACCGCAACAACCTCGGCGACCAGACCCTGAAGGAATTCCGGGAGTTCGATCCGCCCGGCGCGGCCAACCGATTCACCGACACCTACATCGTCCAGCACCTCAAGTCCAACCGCATCGACGACGACGCCAAGGTGGTCATCACCACCATCCAGCGCCTGTATTCCATGCTCAAGGGCGAGGAACTGGACAGCGAGGCCGAGGAAATCTCCGGTTTCGAGACCTGGGGACTGGAAGACGGCGAGATCCGGCCGCTGAACTACAACCCCGACATCCCGATCGAGACCTTCGATTTCATCGTCACCGACGAGTGCCACCGCTCCATCTACGGGCTGTGGCGCCAGGTGCTGGAATACTTCGACGCCCACATCATCGGCCTGACCGCCACGCCGTCGAAGCACACCCTGGGTTTCTTCAACCAGAACATCGTCGCCGAATACGACTACCCGAAATCCGTGGTCGACGGCGTCAACGTCGGCTACGAGATCTACCGCATTCGAACCCGGGTGACCGAGGAAGGCGGCAATATCGAAGTCGAGGACACCGGCTTCCAGGTGCCCGTCCGGGACAAGCGCACCCGCGCCATCCGCTACCGGGAGCTCGACGCCGACCTGGAATACACCGCCAAGGAACTCGACCGCTCCGTGGTCAACCCCAACCAGATCCGCGCCGTGCTGCAGACCTACCGCGACCGGGTCTTCACCGAGCTGTTCCCCGACCGCACCGGCGAATGGCTGCCCAAGACCCTGATCTTCGCCAAGGACGACAACCACGCCGAGGAAATCGTCCACGTCGTGCGCGAAGTCTTCGGCGAAGGCAATGACTTCGCCAAAAAGATCACTTACCGCAACACCGGCGAGAGCCCGCGCGAACTGATCAAGTCCTTTCAGAACGACGCCGTCTTCCGGGTCGCCGTCAGCGTCGACATGATCGCCACCGGCACCGACATCAAGCCGGTCGAGGTGCTGATCTTCATGCGCGACGTCAAGTCCGAAGGCTACTACGAGCAGATGAAAGGCCGCGGCGTGCGCACTATCCCCGACGCCGACCTGCAGATGGTCACCCCGGATGCGCGCACCAAGACCCGCTTCGTGCTGATCGATGCCGTCGGTGTCACGGAGACCAAGAAGAACGCCTCCCAGCCGCTGGAGCGCAAGAAGGGCATCGCCTTCGACAAGCTCATCGACCAGATCGCCCAGGGAAGGCGCGACGAAGACGCCGTCTCCAGCCTGGCCGGCCGCATCGCCGCCCTCGACCGCAAGCTCGACAACGAGGACCGCGCCCGCATTGCCAAACAGACGGGCGGCAAGAAGCCGCGAGACCTCGCCAACGCGCTGCTCGAAGCCGTCGACCCCGACAGACAGCAGCAGGCCATCGAAGCCGAACACGGCGCCGCCGCCACCCCGGAACAGGAAGCCGAGGTCGTCACGCGTCTGCTCGACACCGCCTGCGCCCCGTTCGACGATCCACAGACCCGCGAACTGCTCAAGACCATCAAGCAGAAAAACGACCTGGTCATCGACGAGAACCCCGACGAGGTCCGCGAAGCCCAGTTCGACAAGGGCCAGGCCGAAGAGCGCATCCAGTCGTTCAAGGATTTCATCGAGGCCAACAAGGACGAACTCACCGCCCTGCAGATCCTCTACAACCAGCCCGCCGGCCGCCGACGGCTGAGCTACGCCGCCATCAAGGAACTGGCCCAGGCCATGACCGACAAGCCCTGGTATCTGACCACCGCCGACGTCTGGCAGGCCTACAAGCGCCTGAATGCAGCAAAGGTCAAGGGCGCCCCGGTCGACAACCAGCTCACCGAGATCGTCTCCCTGGTCCGCTTCGCGCTGGGTTACGACGAAGTGCTGGAGCCCTACTCCGCCAGGGTCGAACAACGCTTCAACCTGTGGATCGGCCGCGAAAAGAAGGCCGGCCGCGAGTACACCCCGGAACAGATGGAATGGCTCAGGACCATCGCCGGCTACATCGCCGCCAACGCCGAAATCACCCCGCGCGACTTCATCGAGATCCCCAGCCTGGCCGACAGGGGCGGCATCGTCCAGGCGCAGCAGGTCTTCGGCAAGCAGCGCCTGAACGAAATGCTGGACGAACTGCAGGGCGCGCTGGTCGCCTGAATGCATGCAGTGATGCTAAAATGAATGCACTCACAAGGACCAGGCGCGCCAACCCGGAGACACCGTCATGGCCATGCTGACCGTACGCAATCTGCCCGACGAGGTTCACCGCGCCCTGCGCGTGCGTGCCGCCGAGCACGGCCGCAGCATGGAAGCCGAAGTGCGCGAAATCCTCGAGGCCGCGATCGCGCCGGAAAATCGGCCGAAACTCGGCTCCCTGCTGGCCGAAATCGGCCGCCAGGCTAGGCTGAGCGACGAACAGGCCGCCGTCTTCGATGAAGTGCGCGACAAGAGCCCCGCACGCGCCATCGACCTGGAGTGATCATTCTCGACACCAACCTGATCTCCGAGCCGCTGCGCCCGAAACCCGAGCCCCGCGTGCTCGCCTGGCTCGACGCCCAGCCGGTCGAAACCCTGTTCCTGACGGCCATCACCACCGCCGAGTTGCGCGCCGGCATCGCCCTGCTGCCCGCCGGCAAGCGCCGCAGCCGCCTGCAGGACAGCCTGGAACACACCATCCTGCCCCTGTTCAACAGTCGCACCCTGCCCTTCGACCAGACCTGCGCACCGGCCTACGCCACCCTGCTGGCCAGATCCCGCAAAGCCGGCCGCGGCATCGCCACCGCCGATGCCTACATCGCCGCCATCGCCCTGACCCACAACCACGCCGTCGCCACCCGCGACACCGCCCCGTTCAAGGCCGCCGGCGTGCAGGTGATTGATCCATGGCAGTGACTGGAGCGGTTTGATGGAGAAAGCTCCCGATTCATGGGTTAACGTCGCACTTTCCGAGGTTGTTGCGATTAATCCTGGCATCGACAAGTCGCGTTTTTCCGACGATGATGAATTGCCGTTCGTGCCGATGCCAGCGGTAGAGGCTGGAACGGGAGGAATCGACACTTCGGAACGGCGGCCATTCAAGAAGGTGAAATCAGGGTTCACTGCGTTTGCTTCCGGCGATGTTCTTTTCGCCAAGATCACGCCGTGTATGGAGAACGGCAAAATGGCCTTGGTGCCGGATTTGCCGGAGGGTGTGGGCTTTGGAACAACGGAATTTCATGTTCTCAGACCAACGAAGGCTGTTGATGCTCGGCTGCTCTATTACTTCGTTTCATCAGCCTCCGTACGACACGAAGCCCAGCACAGCATGACTGGCGCTGTTGGCCAGAAGCGTGTTCCCAAGCGATTCCTCGAGATAAAGGAGTTCCCGCTCCCACCCCTCAACGAACAACACCGCATCGTCGAAAAGATCGAAGCCCTCTTCGCCCGAATCGACAAGGGCGAACAAGCCCTGCGCGAAGTCCAGAAGCTACTCAGGCGCTACCGCCAGTCCATCCTCAAGGCCGCCGTCACCGGAGAACTCACCCACGACTGGCGCGAAGCCAACCAGCACAGACTCGAACCCGCCAGCGATCTTCTTGCCCGCATCCTCGAAACCCGGCGGGAGAACTGGCAGGTACGTAGAAAATACAAGGAGCCATTATCTCCTGACCTCGTAGACCTGCCCCAAATACCAGTGGGATGGGCCTGGGCAGGGCCTGAACAGCTATCGAAGTCAGAACCGAACTCGATGTGTATCGGGCCATTCGGCAGCAATCTCAAAGTCTCAGACTATAGTGAATCTGGCGTTCCCCTGATCTTCGTGCGTCATATTCGATCCCGGGATTTCAATGGAAGGGACTCAAAGTTTGTGTCCGAAATGAAAGCGAGAGAGCTCTCCTCACACCGTGTCTTCCCAGGCGATCTACTAATTACAAAGATGGGCGAACCACCGGGAGACGTTGCTGTATACCCTAAAGATGCCCCAACTGCCGTACTAACGGCTGATTGCATCCGATTGAGCGTTGCAGATACTGAAGTTTCTTTGTCTTATCTTGAGGCGGCAATCTCCTCTCCGTTAGTTCAAGCTCAGATTAAGCGAATCTCAAAAGGGGTGGCGCAGCAAAAGGTCAGCTTGGCAAACTTCAAACGCATTGGCTTGCCTATTCCACCCTATGCTGAGCAGCGTGAGATTTCCTCTCGTGTAACCCGGGCAATGGCGCGAGTCGATACACTCGAGCGTACCTGCGTAGTTGAGTTGACTCGATCAACCGCCATCCGCCAATCCATCCTGAAATCCGCCTTCACCGGCCAACTCGTCCCCCAGGATCCCGCCGACGAACCGGCCAACGAACTCCTGGCCCGAATCCGCGACGAACGCGAGGCCACGGCAAAGGATAGGCCGCGCCGAAAGACCCGCGCATGAGGCCCGGGCACCGGCACCCGGCAGTCAGCCAGCTACTGCCAAGCGTATTGTAAAATGGCGAAATATCGTGCCCCAAAAGGAGCAACCTTGGACTCCAATGCCATCAACAAGATGTCCCAGGATGAGAAACTTCGTGCCATGGAGGCGCTTTGGGATGCATTGACCCACGGGGAATCCGAGCCTCCTTCACCAACCTGGCACGAGGAGATCCTGGCCAGCCGAAAATTAAAGATGGACGCTGGGGGGGCGACTTTTGTCACTCTGGAAGAACTCAAAACTACGCCAACCGAATGAGCACCAACGACAACCACCACGCCCTGGTCCAAAAGGTCTGGAACTACGCCCACGTCCTGCGCGACCAGGGTATCTCCTACGGCGACTACATCGAGCAGATCACCTACCTGCTCTTCCTCAAGATGGACCAGGAGCGCGAAGACCTGCTTAAAGAGCCCTCCCCCATTCCAGCCAGGTGGAAATGGAACCATCTCGTCAACAAGGATGGCGATCCCCTGGAACTGCAGTATCGCCACACCCTGGAAAACCTGGGCAAGGAAGACGGCCTGATCGGCACCATCTTCCGCAAGGCCCAGAACAAGCTCTCCGACCCGGCCAAGCTCAAGCGCGTGGTCTCGCTGATCGACAAGGAGGGCCCCTGGGTCGGCCTGAACGTCGACGTCAAGGGCGAAATCTACGAAGGCCTCCTGGAAAAGAATGCATCGGAAGTCCGCTCCGGCGCCGGCCAGTACTTCACGCCGCGCCCGGTCATCCAGGCCATGGTCGAGTGCATCGATCCGAAAATCGGCGAAACCGTCGTCGATCCCGCCTGCGGCACCGGCGGCTTCCTCCTGGCTGCCTTCGACCACATGAAGGGCCAGACGCAGGACAAGGACAAACAGGCCGCACTGCGCAACGAGGCCCTCACCGGCATCGACATCGTCGACGAGGTCGTGCGCCTGTGCGCCATGAACCTGTACCTGCATGGCTTGGGCAACGGCGACAGCCCCGTCCACCAGGGCGATGCCCTGTCCAGCGCCGGCAACGACCGCTACGATATCGTCCTGACCAATCCGCCCTTCGGCAAGAAATCCAGCTACCGCGTCGTCGGCGAAGACGGCCAGGTCACCACCGAGCAGGAAAACTACGAACGCGAGGACTTCAAGTTCACCACCTCGAACAAGCAGTTCAACTTCCTCCAGCACATCATGACCGTCCTCAAGGTCGGCGGCCGCGCCGGCGTAGTCCTGCCCGACAACGTACTGTTCGAAGCCGGCCGCGCCGGCGAAGGCATCCGCAGACGCCTGCTCGAGACCTTCAACTTCCACACCCTGCTCCGCCTGCCCACCGGCATCTGGTACAGCCCCGGCGTCAAGGCCAACGTCCTGTTCTTCGACAAGAAGGCCCCGGCCAAGCAGGCCCAGACGAAAGAACTATGGGTCTACGACTACCGCACCAACGTCCACAAGACCCTCAAGACTAAGAAACTCACCCGCGAAGACCTCGACGACTTCGTCCACTGCTACAAGACCCGCAAGGCAACCGACCGCTTCCGCCGCTTCCCCATCGAAGACCTGCTCAAACGCGACAAACTCAACCTCGACCTGTTCTGGCTAAAAGACGACAGCCTCGAAGACATCGACAGCCTCCCCGACCCGGACGTCCTGGCCGCAGAAATCACCGAGAATCTGGAGGCAGCGTTGGAGAGTTTCGCGGAAGTTGCTGGGGAGTTGAAGACTACTGGGCAATATCTGAGCTAGACGGCGCGGCGAAAGCCGCGTCCGGTGGTGGCCCGAAGGGCCGGAACGGACTTGAGCGATTTGTTACGTGCTCACTCCATAGTTTCGATACTTTCTCGCATCGGACATCCACCACTCGCACATATCCAGGCTGTCAAGCTTGGTGTCTTGGTTGCCCATACTCCGTCTGATCTCCAACAAAAAAGTGCCAATAAGATGGAGCATTTCAAAGACAAACTGCTTTTCGTCGCCTGTGTTCTGTTCCGTTCGAGTGTAAAAATACTGCATCAATTCGTTGTAGGATCTCACGACGGCATCGGAACCCATGAGACTCATTCGAAACCCTAGACGGCGGTATTCAAGACTTAGCATAGTTCCGATCGCTACGTCACCTTTATCCTTTCCCCTATTTCTCTTGTCACTATTCCAGGCTGTATCCGTCATCAGAATGATGACAAATGGCTCTAGGATTTTGTTGTAGATTTCGATTCGGTCATCACGCAGTTTGTTCTCTAGCTCGACGGCCCTCTCAAACCTGGCCCTCACGCGCCAAGCTAACGCGGAGAGCCCTATAAATAGCAAGGGCGTAGCGACACTTCCGAATGCTGTGACGTAATCTAACCAGGTTGGTTCGGGGCTATTCATCGTCGTCTCCTAGCTGGTAACGCTGCGCTCTGCGGCAAATTTGGAGCGCACCGGAGAATTTGTCCGACAGCAGCGCTTTGCTATGCCAGCTTCCAATGTAGTCCATCATCCATACAGCTCTAAATGAGTCCCTTTTCTGCCAGCCTTCGGTAATGTTCACCAAGAACCGTGAGACGGACGGACTTGCTCTCCATTGCGGCATGCCACATATGAGGTGCATCTACTGGAACAACGAGCCCAACTCGATTGTACTTCTGTAACACCTCAAAGATTGCATTATGTTCAGGAATCGGAGCCGGAATGCCTTTAGGATTTTCAGCCCATGAGTCGTGACGCTCTGGCTCGTATGTGGGGTCAAGCAGAAACTCACAACCGGAAGCAGGAAACAACTCAGATATCCTCCGAAGCTCAGCCAGCTCCAACGGAGGCTGGACTTTCCGCAAGGAAACAAAGCGATTCACGTTCGTCTTAAACACGGGACGTTGGGCCCAAGGACCGAGTGATTGATCCACGTGGGCATATACCCCTCCCGGCGTTACATCTCCGACAAGATTTCCAGCGGCTCCACCAAGAGCATCCACCAAAAGACTTGTGAAAACTCCTGCGCCGTTTTCTTCTGTGGAATATTGTTCGGCAGTTGAAGCCGTGAGAATAGTCACGCCATCACCAATCTCAGCCACCTTCTGTTGTAACGCATTGCCCCCAGCTACACCGCTATGGCAGCTATCAAGAATGATCACCCGGTTTTGAACCCTCGATTGGTTCACCATAACCATGATTTCGGCCAACGGTATACCATCATTTCCCGTGCTGACGTCCGACGAACAAAGATAGCCACCAGTAGCCTCAATATGGCCGTGACCAGCAAAGTACAAAATAGCCACCTCGCCATCTCCAGCGAACAGGTCTTGGATTGCCTGGCGCATCTCTTCCCGACTACATAATTGACTTGGCCCCGTAGCAGTGAGGTGCTTGACGCCAAAATTGACAGAACCGTCAGCGTGACGGTCCAGCATGGCTTTCACAGAAAATGAGTCGTTAACGCACCCAAAAAGTGGTGCCACGTTAGCGTAGTAATTTATCCCAACAACAAGAGCTTTGCGCATTAGAGACTATCAATCCAGTTGGCAATATTAGGCCAGGTCCAAACCATCGTATTCACGCCTTCGAGGTTGGTACGATCATTTTTGTATGCCCATATTCCACGAATTTTCTTCTTCTCCTCTTTCGCACACTTGATCTCCCACTTCTCCCCACTGGACTTTAGAGAGTTCTCACTAACAATCACAAGCACGCCGTCAGACCGAAGTATCCTAGTACGCACCTTCTTCTTCCACTCTTCGTCGTAGGCCTCTTTGACCGACATATCTATGTATTCGAAGGGCGAATCGGTATTTAATGACTGCCCCTTAATCATATTCCGAATTTTTTCATCTTTCATTGCAAAAGCGATGAAGATCGTCTTTTTACTGGCCATTTCCGTTCTCCTTTGATTTGGGCATCACATTTGAGCTAAGCGGCACAGCTTTGGCTGCGTTCGGTGGAGGCCCGAAGGGCCGGAACGTACTTGATCGACTTGTTAGGTAATACCCTGCCACTGAACCAAAAGCGCTCAAGAGGCAGCTTGCGCTGACCAGCTAGGAGTTCGTGACGATCTCCAAGAACCGTTTCAAGGCAGGATTCTCGGTTTCTTGGGCGATAGAGCGAATATTGTCCTTCAGCTCTCCTCTTATCCACAGGCTCAACAGTGGCATATGCGAAAGCTGAATCAAGGTCGGCTGATAGCGATCGAGAACACTTTCGCCATGCTCGTCCGCGAGTTTGTAGATAGCTTCATCCAAAAATAGTTGGGCCTGCTGCCTTGCTTCAGAAAGTAGGTAGTCTTTATCAACCTTTAAGAGATGCTCCGGTATGTCGCCTGGTTCAATGGATATTTTGAGTCGTTCTAGACTTGGATCGTGACGTTTGGATATGAAAAAGTACTCGGCGGAGTGAACTCCGTTTTCGTTTATCGTGCCGGTCGTAACTACGTAGCTTTCCCCGAAGTACCCCGTCGGGACTCGACTAACACGGTATGCCTCATAGCCTTCGGAGCTATCTCCATTTTTCATTGCTTTCTCCTCTTTCCTCACGGTTAGCGTAACCGGCCGGCATTGGAGCGTCAGCGGAAATCCCGGTCCGCGTTTACGCTTTTGCTATACCGATGTTCATGCATTGCAACTCGAACCACTACCCGCCTCCTCTGACATTTTCCAATACGTCACGCTCAGACGCATAGAGCTGCCTTCCTGACTGATCAAACATTGAAGCATTGTATCGATTGACTTCAGATTCACCAACAGTTACTTCACGTCTATTTCTATAAAAGGCATCCTTAGTCACAAGCAACGCCAACTTGGGGGAAAGCGGATAATAAAACTCTAGATCGTCGGGCTCCTGCTCCAACTGCAGCCCAACAGCAAATGTATTTATCACAGGCTGGTCTCCAGTGATAAAAGGCGGACCTGTTTCATTACTCAGTAGCACTGGAAAATGGCGATTCCTCTCAGCAAACAGCACCCACCCAACATTTGTAGCGCTTATATGCCTAAGAACCGCCCACATGGCCTCGATATTGAAGCCCCGGAAGTCTCCTAGGCATTTCTGGAGATTTGCTGCCATTCGTTGTGTTCTAAAGTACTGCAAACACAAGTAGTGCAAAAACGGAATTAACTCTTCATCAGATTCCCAAAAGCTTAAGTCTCGATCATAGAGGAGATCCAGATAATATTCGCCGTCTGTTTCCACCTTGCTGTGAATCTCTTCCTCAAAATTGCAGATTGCCACATCAAGCAGCTCTTCAATTTCACCGTTGCTCTTGCCGCTTTCACGAACTGAATCTCGTATTCTAAAAACACTGTCAAACAGTGATACCCAACCATCATTTAAAGTCCTCAACATAGGCCTTTGGCTCTGCTCAATAAACTGCTTCAAAAAGGTAATTTCCTCAGCTTTTAGCTCCTTCAGCCGGTAAAAGTACTTCTCTTGCCCAATATTCATGAGGTTCGTCGGGAAAATTCTTTCTCCCATTCGGCAGAAGATCGACTCATTATTTGACCATGATCGAAGATACTTTCGCCAAACGAAGTGATGTCTTTTCTTCTTTTGCCTATGCATGACCGAGAATTCAGTCCTTATCGGTATAACGTCTGAGCTAAGCGGCGCAGCGTTAGCCGCGTCCGGTGGAAGCCAGAAGGGCCGGAACGTACTTGAGCTACTTGTTATTCACGGTCGTTGCCGAATTGACTCCATATTGCTCCGTGCCCAGCTAGCTACTTCTTTGGCGCATTCGAGCATATGGACAGAGTCGTAGTGCGTAATCAAATCTCCGTACCTGATGGAATTCGGGTACTTCGAAGCTCCGTCCGTTTCCGCCCCAAGCAGCCTGCCAATGGTCGCCAGTTTGGCCTCGGGAATTGGCGAAACGCTTTTGAGATGGGCGCCCGACTTCCACCCGCCTGTTGCCGGATCTTTGATTTCGCAGCGGCAAAGATCGCCTAGAAGCTGATCCAAATTATGCGATCGCTTCCGCAACTCACTTGCGGTGTACCCGGCCTTCTCCAACGCAGCCTTGAGAGAGATTTCGCAGGATAGAAGACTCAAGTACAAAACGGCTCTACTTGCTTCTTCTCCAGGCTGCGCTTTACCGATGAATGACTCAGCGGCTTCGATCAATCGCTCTGCGAATTCGATGCTATATTCCATGAAGCTGCGCCAATAGTAAATAACAATTCAGGCCCGCACATTGGGCAATTGAAAGTCCTGTTAATTTCAAAATGTGATCATTCTCCATTTAACAGACATTTCGGACGCCAGATCTAAACGCGGCCATTGACCCCTGATACCTCTAAGCGCCGTCTGAGTTCGTTCGCTCTTTCGCTGCCCATGTAACTTCCAACTCTTGCGAAGGCTGCTTTTCGTCCCCGTCCCGCTTCTTGTACTTCGGCGGCGGCGCCACCCAGGGTGTCAGGTTCTGCCCCACCTCCCGGTAGAACGCGACGAACGATTCCTGTGTCATTTCCACCATGGTCTTTGCCCCGCGAAACTTGCCCGCCAGGTCAATGACCCGCTTGATCTCCAGCGCGGTGGGCATTTCGCTCACACCTTCGGGAACAAGATCATCAGGAAACTCTACGGCTTGCGGAAAATTAAGGGTCGTGGCTTCGATCCGGCGCGGCCAGTGGCAAGTGACGAGCAGGTTTTCGGGCTTCTTGTCGCGCAGTTGGCGCGTCAGCCAGTTCACGGCTGCAGTGGGCCGCTTCTTGTCGCCGGGCGGATCGAGGCGCATCGACAGGCTGATGGTGCGCCGACGAAGGTCGGCTTCCAGGTGGATATCTCCGGCAGTGTTGGGGATGGTGAAGTCGTCGGCCAGGCGGTAGCGGCTCATCAGCGTGTCGATATGATCGTCCACGCGCGCTTTGGGGTTGTTCTTGTGCTTTCGGCCCATGGCAATGGCGACGCGCTTGCCGATATGGGTACTCAGTGTCAACGCAAGGTAGCGGCATAGCTGATGCCAGTCGGCGATGGCGGCTTCGACAATCGGGTCGGTTTTTTTCAGTGTTTCGGCGTTCTGAACCTTGGCGCAGATGTCTTTCCACATCGGGCCCATGCGGTCGAACGGCTGCACGCCGGACTGGTCGTGGTCGAGAAACCGGATCAGCTCCTGCAGAACGATCGCCTGTTCCCGGTCCTTGACCGAATCGGATTCGGCCAGAAGCTGGGCATTGCCGAGAATCGAAAGCCAGGAAAAGTGGTACAGGTCGACACTGCGCTTCTTCTTGCCGTCGACCTTGACCGGGTGGTGGCTCGGCACGGTGGCAAACTGGTTGGAGATCGTGATCAGTGCATCGGCGCCGACCTCGCGGGCCAGATCGAGATATCTCTCCAGTTGCTCGGGCTTGAGTTCCTCATTCTTGATTTTGGCCTCGACGAGGGCCGTCCACTCGCGGCGGGAAGTGTCCACCACCAGAAGGCCATCAGGGCGCGGGAGATTCTTGCGAGTGAGTTTCGGCTTCTTGAAGCAGATCTCGGTCATGGCCGTCAGGCGCGCCCGTTTGGTAATGGGCGCCCCCACTTCGTCGAGCATCAGCTTTGCGTACTCCGGCACGATACGAAAGACCGCAAGCGTTGCCGAGACCGCCGCAAGCTCCTTCTGCCGCGCCGTTGTGACCGGAATCAACCGAGCCTTCTCACCCGAGTCAATCCGCTCAAGAATCGAGGATTTCGCCATGCTGCCTCCCCTTTTGCCCTGCCGAGCAGGAATTCACTTGCGCCAATATGCCCTTTTTACACCTGCATCGGCGGAAAATGCAAATGCGACACTCGCCGGCAAGGACGTTTCAGCGGAAACGTTGAGTCCGGGCTCGGGCATCGCGGACGGTCACCGCCCGCCCTTCGGCGCTATTTGGCATCCTTGAACGCCAGGCCTTCTTCGGCCAGCGCCTGGCGCAGTGCCGGCAGGCTGGCGGGCCCGATGCCGTGGAGTGAAAGGATCTCCCGCTCCGTATACTGCGCCAACCGAGAAGCTGTGGTCAGTCCTTCCCGCTCCAGCGCTCGTCGTGCCGGCGCGCCAAGGTTTCGGAAAAGTCTTCGTTCAGTATTCATTTCCAGCCTTCCACCTTCGCCGCCTGCTCGATCCAGTGGTGGATCTGCGGCGCTTTTGCCTGCTCGAGGGTCTTCAGCTTTACGTAGCGCGACCTGTCCCGGTCTCCCAGCGGCGGTGGATTGTCAAAATCGGCGCCGCCGAGGAAGACGATATTGACCGAAATGTCATAGGCCACCAATTCGATGATCCATCCCGGATCGGGCAATCCGTAGTAGACCTTGCCCCACTTGATGGCGTACTGGAGCCCGGGGATCGTGTCGCGAATCTCCTTGTCCAGTTGCGTCGCGATGGGATTGAGGTCCGGCATCACTCGCCGCCGGAGCCAGTCGTCGACGATCGCATGGTCATCGGACGGAACGGGCGGTTTGCGCGCTGGATTCGTCTTGCCTGCTTTCGTCATACAGTCCTTTCCCCGCGCCCGGTCCGGCGGG
>SR_TP_S13solDRAFT_1000502_pt1 | contig 15886 bp, 13 predicted proteins | sample SodReaTP_S13sol_FD_11159 | JGI IMG/M metagenome (IMG submission 11159)
ATGTTGCAAGGCGGCGATGCCGGGCGCGCCACCCACGGATGCGCGGCTGTCGCGCAGGGGTTCGGCGGGGGGTGCGGTAATATCGGTCATGGCGCTGCCTTCTCAAGCGGGCTTTGCGTGGGGGTGGATGTGTCGGCCTTGCCGGTCAGTGCGAAGAACACCTCATCAAGGCTAGGCGCGCCCATGCGGAAATCGGCCACGCTGAACCCGTCAGCGATAAGGGCTGTAAGCGCCGCGTTGGCATCGGCGGCAGTGCCCGCCAGAATGGACAACTCGGCCCCTTCAGGGCTGCGCTGAACCACGGCCCCCAGACGGTTGGCCAACAAGTCAGCAGCGGCATCAAGCTGGGTCTGATCCACCAACGAGACATGCAGCACACCCGACCCTGTCGCGGCCTTCAATTCGCGGCTGGTGCCTTCGGCAATCTTGCGGCCATGGTCGATCACGGCAATTCGTTCGGCCAGTTGGTCGGCTTCTTCCAGATATTGGGTGGTCAGCAGAATTGTCACGCCAGAGTCCGCCAGTTGCCGGATCAACTGCCACACACCCTGCCGCGCTGACGGGTCCAGCCCCGTGGTGGGTTCGTCCAGAAACAGCACCCCCGGCGTCACAATAAGGGACGCGGCAATGTCCAGCCTGCGCCGCATGCCACCCGAATAATTCTTGACCTGCTTGCGGGCCGCGGCTGACAATTCAAACGCGGCCAGCAACTGATCGGCCCGCGCCCGCGCAGCGCCCCCGCGAAACCCCCACAGGCGCGCCAGCATCATCATGTTGTCGCGCCCTGTCAGATCTTCATCAAGTGATGCGAACTGACCCGTCATCGCAATCGAGGCGCGCACCTTTTGCGGCGCATTGGTTATGTCATGCCCCATCACGGTTGCGCTGCCCGCATCAGGCGCGGTCAATGTGGCCAGCATTCGCAACAGCGTGGTCTTGCCCGCGCCATTCGGCCCCAGCACGGCAAAGATCATGCCACGCCGCACATCAAGATCAATCCCCGCCACGGCGGTCAGATCGCCGAAGCGGCGGACAAGCCCGCGCGCATGAATCGCAAGGTGTGTGGTGTCGGTGGTCACTGTCAAAATCCGGACTATTTAGGGTAAATGTTTCGATTTAGCATGTAACCCGTCGCGTTCCTGCTGGCCACCCCGATGCGCAGTGCACGACATACGCCCTTGAAAGACACAACCGCAATCGACCATTGACCGTCAGCAAGGGCTGTGGCCTTGCAACCAGAGGATAGTTTTACATTGCTGGATGTGGAAATGGGCTTTGGGCAGATCTCGTTAAGCAGGCGTGGTCACAGTCTATCTGATGTTTTCCCCGCCTTGTTTATCAGAACGATCTTGCATATACAAGTTTATGGTAAAAACCATGTGGAAAAGAAACTGTGACCAAAACAATGGGCAGAAAATGAACCACCTTGACGCGGCGCAGATCATGGTCGCTGACTGCCTATGCTTTCGCGCCCGGCGTACAGCGCGGGCGATCACACGCGCCTATGACGCTGCTTTGCGCCCGACTGGACTGCAAGCCACCCAAGTCACCTTGATGAATGCTATCGCCCTGGGGCCGGAGGGCGCGCAACCTATGGGGCGACTGTCCGAGGTGCTGGCGCTGGAGATCTCGACCCTTACCCGAAATCTGCGCGCGCTGGAAAAAGCGGGGCTTGTCACCATCGGTCGCAGCGAAGCAGACCGGCGCGTGCGCGTGGCGCGACTGACCGAGGCTGGCACTATCAGGCTCGCTGATGCGCTGCCCTACTGGAAACAGGCACATAGCGAGGTCGTGGCCGCACTTGGGCGCGACACTGCTGCGGCCCTGCACGCAGCCCTTGATGCCGCCTCGCAAGCAATGGCGGATACCGGGCAGGGCGAATCTGGGCAGGGCGAATGAAACCGCAGCGTTCCACTGGCGCAGCGCCCCTGCCCTACTGGAAAATGGCGTACTTTGCTGAATGAACACCCCCCGTACGGTGTCCGGTCTGTCGCGGATCGGCGCTGCCGCGACTTTGCGGGCACCGACGCACCACGCCCCCAAGCACCCGACGCAGTTCCTTGAGTGATCGCGGCACAAGGTCGACAGATCGCCGGCCCTGACCGTTACGAACCGATTTATCAGCGCCGCGATCTAGCAGCAGCGCAATATCTTTGACCGCCTGTGTCCGCTTCACGGCAACATGTAGCATTGTCTGTCGCGCATCATCCACCGCGTTGATCGGCCGCCTTTGGCCGATCAGGAAATCAAGGAATGCAATTTCGGCAGGCCGGCCGACACGGACGCGGGTTTACCTGAACAGGTTATGCAGCAGGGTCTTCACCCATTCGCCGCCGCCACCGCCTATCGAAGATTTCTGCAATGCGTTTACGTCAGTCCCATGGGCCACAAGCAAACGCGGCTTGGCCGGACTTCTGGCAATATGATGACCGCCCAGTAAGGCGACATGCGACAGCCGCGCGAGCAGGACGCGCATCATCGCATCGGCCTTGCAAGCGCTACTGTCCTTGTGCGCTGCGCGCACCCCGCCGCATTGCTAAACTTATAGGTAAAAGCCAGAAAATCGTCAGATTTAAGCCCCTGAAGACGTTGGCTTTCAAGTGATCCTTGCACCGGGTGATTACAGTGTGGGGTGCACGCATGAAAATGCGGTCAATTAACTATGTTTGGGAATCAGGTGGCGTTTTTTGCCACGGATGGCAGGCACGACTTTTGCAAATGGGGTCTGCATGGCTCTACATTCTGTGTGTGGGAGCATTGTCCGCGATCATGACGATCACATCGGCCACCGCAGGGCAGGCCCCACAACGGCGTGCCAGCATTGACCAAAGCTTCAACTTTGTGCCGCGCCGCCCGATGCTGGCGCATGTCAGGTTCTGCAAAATCTATGCCAGTCAATGCGATATCTACCGCGACAGGCGGCCCCATAACCGAAGCCCCCAAGACGATTTGAACGCCGTCATAAAGGTGAACTGGTCCGTAAACAGGGCAATAACCCCTGTCGAGGAAATCGGGTTCGACAGTTGGGATATAAACGTCGCGCAGGGCGACTGCGAAGATTTCGCACTACAGAAGCACAAGGAACTGATTGCCCTTGGCTGGCCGACCGATGCACTACGCTTGGCCGTAACACGCACGCCACGGGGAACGGTTCATGCTGTATTGCTGGTAACCATCAATGGATCAGATTTCGTTCTGGACAATTTATCATCACGCGTGCTGCGCTGGCACGAAACACCTTATGAGTTCCTGATAATACAGGACAAGCACGACCCGAAGGCATGGCATGATATTATCATTGCTGACCTGACGGGATAACCGGCATTCGCAGGTCGTGTCAAAACAACTGCGCGCGCCGGTCCATAATCCAGCCTTCATAGGGTGCGAACTTTTGTGAGATGGCAAGGTAGCGCGCGATTATGGGCGCGCTTTCGTCAAGCGACCGCGCTACAATCGCGAGCTTCAACCACAAATCACCGTCCATCGGGGCACAGGCAATCGCATCGTGCAAAATGCGTTGCGTCTGCGTGCGCTGTGATGTCAGGGCGGGATCATCTGATGGGTGGAATGTGCTTGTATCAAGGGCATGCGCCATCAGATCCCCCGCGTACAGGTTCAGCGTAACAGGCGCACCCATACGCAAAACAGCACAGCGCTGCGGGGTATTGCGCATAAGAAACGGTGCAATTACGCCAAGGTCATCGGGCACGAAACGTCCTGATGCGACCTTGCCCGACAGCGCACCAAGCCCCTGCCACGCCACATGCTGCGCGAGTTGCAACCATGTCACGGACACCGTCATCAACAGGCCCGCAACCAAAACCAGCCTAACCATCACGATAGTAGCTTTTGTAGTAAGACCGGTAATAGCTGTAGTGCTGATAGACGCCGTAGGACTGTGCTTTCTTCGGGTCGAACATGTTCATGAACGCACCATAGCATTTATCACGCAGCCGCTGGTCCATCCGCAGGATCTTCTGGGCCACATCCAGCGCCGTGCCCCCCCATTTGATGATGAAGAACACCCCGTCCAGCTTGTCCAGTATCGCGCGCGCATCCACCACCGGCCCAATCGGGGGAAGGTCAATGAAAATATAATCATAGTCCTGATCCAGTTGATCCAGAAGCGCGGCCATCGTGTTGCTGCCCATCAGTTCGGCCGTATGGGCCGCACGCATCTTGCTGTTGGGAAGGACATGCAGGCCGGTTTCCTGCACCAGGTGGACCGTGTCGCGCCAGTCCACTTCGCCCAGCAGGACATTCACCAAACCCGTATCAAATTCCCTGCCAAGCGCGCGCGTCAGGCCAGGATTTCGCATGTCCCCGTCTATAAGGATAACGCGCGCGCCTTGCTGCGCCAGCAAATTGGCGAAATTGGCCGCCGTGGTTGTTTTGCCTTCGGCGGGAAAGCAGGACACAATTCCGATACGCGGTGCACGCTGCACCTGGCCATGCCGCAAGGTGATGCTCATTTTGCCAGTGCGCAGGGTTTCCGCAAAATTCGAGACCGGCTGATCAACCGAGAAGGTCATGATATCGGGCAGGCGAACACGCCGCCGGTTTGCGGGAAGCTGTTCTTGCACGCGCGCAGGGACGGTTTCAGCCCGCCCCTTCAGGATTGTCAGCCCCCCCAGATATTCAAGCCCAAGCCCGCTGCGAATATGCTCTTCCGAGCGGACCTTGTCATCACGCCACTCACGAAACGCAATAAGAAATACCGCCAGCAGAAAACCAAGAACGGCACTTAGCGCCAAAACAAGCGCAGAACGCGGCGAACTGGGCGCATTGGCGGGCTGCGCACGGTTCAGGACACGCGCGAAGGAGGTCGGGATTTGCTGGCGCTGAAGCGCCTCCTGATAGCGTTGAAGATAGCTTGAATACAGATCACGCACGGTGCCTGCATCTTGCTCCAACTCTCGTAGTTCGGCGATTACGCTATGGTCGGCGCCCACACGTTCAGACGCGGCCGCCTGTGCGGTTTCCAGCCCGCGAACCCGTTCGCGCGCCGCAATGACATCATTGCGCGTCAGCTCTGAACTGCGGCGAATTTCCTCGAACATCAGGGCTTCGATCTCTTGCAACTCGCGTTGTCGGCGAATTGCCTGAGCGTGGTCTTCACCCAATGTCGCAGTCAAATTGTTATAGGCGCGCAGAACTTCCAGATAACGCGACCGCAACCCCGATGTAATGCCTTGGGTCGCGGTTTCCCGCACCACTGCCGTCGTATCCTCGGTGGCGACAATCTCGTCCAGACGACGACTGAGCGCCTCCAACTCTACCAGATTTGCGCGTGCATCAACAAGATTGCGCGTCAGACGTTCGAATTCGGCATCCGCCAGACGATCAATATCAACCCCAAGCAGATTATTCTCCGCGCGAAAGTCTTCGACAATTTCAAAAAGCTGCTCGGACTGACGGCGCAAATCCTGTGTCCGGTCATGCAACCAGTCAATCGCGCGCTGCGATGCGGCGTCTGTCGCTTCAAGTTGGTCCTCTATATAGGCTTGTGCGATTGCATTCGCTATTTGCGCCGACAATCGCGCAGAGGCCGATGTATAGCGTATTTGCAGAACGCGGCTGCCCCGTATTGAGGAGACCGACATATTGCGGCGCAGCAGTGCCACGGCTTGCTCGATTTCGTCCGCGTCGGGGGTAATTTCCAACAATGCCAGATCCGGAAGATCCTGTGACAACAATGATCTGACGGCCCCAACGCCCCGCCCTATCTGCGTCCTGACAAAATCTATCGCCCGCCCTGGGCCACTATGCGGGGGGGTAAGGAATATTGCGTTTTCGTGCAGGTTCAATGCCCTGACAACACGTTCCGCGACCGCCTCGGACATCAGGACCTGCAACTCGGTCTCGATCTGGACTTCTGTTGCGCGCGGGCCAGAAACACCAGAAAAGTCATTGAACGTGTCACTGTCTGCGGCACCGCTGATGTTGATATCAACTTGGGACGTATACAGGCGCGTTGTCGTCGATAGAAAGCCAACTCCAAGAACTACACCAAGAAAGGTCACTATGGCCACGATGCGAAAATTGCGCAGGAACAGCCCCAGCAGTTTACCCAGATCAATTTCATCACTTTGCGTCGGGGTCAAAGTGTCCTGCGGTGCAAAGGCATCGCTGGAGTGACGGTTCATAAGCTTAACCTCGGATTGGGGGGTTAGGGTGTTGGCCTTTGGCACAAACACCAAGATGCCCCGACAAACCGGGGCATCGGCGCGAATATGCTGTCATTTCGAGCCCTGGATATCAATTCGGGCTGACCGGCCCGCTTGGCGTGCCAGTTGACGTGCCGCCACCAGACGCGCCCCCGCCACCTGATGAAAGGCCACTTCCACCCGCTGGCGATGATGCTGTCTGAATACCCGGCGCCCTTTGTCCGGATTGTGACCCCGCCGCTTGCGAGGGCGTCGCGCCCGGCCCGCCGATAGCGGGCGGTGTCACTGGCGCATCATCAAGCCCTGCCCCGGCAAGATCGGTTTGCGGACCGGGCACCACATCCCCGACAGCGGGTTCTGCGCGCTGCTGATCGAACGCGCTGGCGACAGGCCCGCCAGCGATGGCGACCTGCGACACGATCCGGCTGCGCAGCAATGCACCGGTTGACGGCGAATCTGCGATCCTTGCCAACGCTTGGGCAACGGGGTTGCCCGCGTCACCAGTCGCGCCCTGACCAAGGGCCACAATGGCCGCGACAGTATCGCCCCCGCTATCAAGGGCAAGTGTTGCCTGCACAAGCGCCTCAATAGAGCCTGCATCAGAATCCTGCCCGTCGGTGGTGGCCTGCTGTATTTCGGCGACCATGGCGGCGGCCAATGCAGGCAACGTATCCGACGATGAATTTACGATCACGACAGAAGTCAGCGATTGCGCCGCATCTGGATCAAGCGACACTGCGGATGCCAGCACATCAGCGACAAGGCCGGAATCCGCGCCGGACTGCACCATAACCGCCAGCAACGACGCAACATCACCTACTGGCAACGCGGCCAGAAGCACTGCGCGGTCTGCTTCGGTTGCAGCCGCCAAAATGGTCACCAACTCGGAACCGGGCAGGCCAACAACATCTTGTGGTCGCTCGTTCTGCGCAGACTCAATCAGGTCGGCAACACTAAGCGTAGCCTGTGTTTGCGCGTCTGCACTGGATATAGCTGCATTGGCAACGGCCACAGCGCCAGCAAAAGCCATAACGCGTAGCACTGGCGCATAAAACTTCACCATCAATAAATCTCCTGAAATGCCGGATAGTGTGAATACTTTTCCGCCAGAAATAAAATCTTGAAATCTGTTATTGATCGTAAACCAACGCAGCACCATTGTCCACATAGAAGGGCTTGCGGCGTGGGCGGACCAGAAATTCGCTATCGTTTTCGTTCGGCGGTCAGGAAACGGCACCCGTTTTCATCAATAATCACGGCTGACAGCACACCTGTTGCATATGCCCCTGTATCGACACTGATACGCCCCTGCTGCGCACAGGCCTGTTCTACGATAGTGTGTCCATGGACAACCCACACGCCATCACGACGCGGTGTTTTCATAAACTCCGGATGCCCCCATACCAAATGGTCGGCAGTTTGTTCACCAACAGGGCAGCGCGGGTCCGCGCCTGCATGAACCGCCAGCACATTCCCGTTCTGATAGCTTACAGGCAGAGTGCGCACCCAGTCACAGCATTCCTTGCCCAACGCGGCTTTCAGTTTGTCGCGCGCCGCGCGCATCTCATCGGGCGGGGCCGTCGGCGCGGGCGGGCTGATCTTGAAACTGGCCAGAGTATGCATCCCGCCATTCGTCAACCAGAATTCACCATATTGTTCGGGGTCAGCCAGAAAGTCGAGCATCATGACTTCGTGATTGCCCTTCAGGCATATGACATCTGCGGGCCAAACGCCGTCCTGAAGGGCACGCAACAAGCCCAGAACTTCGGCGCTGCTGTCACCACGGTCGATATAATCGCCCAGAAAAATCAATGGCACGGAAACGCCCGCATCGTTTGCAATCCTCTCGACCATCGTCCCCAACAGGTCGGAACAGCCGTGGATATCCCCTATGACGACGAACCCGTGCTGCGGCGCGACATCGTTGCGCGATGCCTTGGTGAATGTTTTTTGCAGGTATGACAGCAGCGGCATTTAATGGGAACCAGCAGGTGCAAGAATGAAAATAGTGCAGAAAAACAATGTGATCCAGTAGCGCGATCGGGCTATCGACGACACCGGATTGCACTCGATAACATGAACCGGCGACGCAGGGCAAACATCACATCCGCAACACGCAATGTGACACGGCTGCCCCGTGCCCCCCGTTGCCCGATAGGACAGGAATATCGTCACAAACGAACACAGCGTAACGTTTCCTTGTGCCCGAAATTGCGCCACCAGCGTGTCACAAGCGCAACGTTCGGGAACAAAACGAACATGTTTCAGGCGCAGGCCAGCCGATTTCAATACCAACTTTGGTAAGCAACTGTTAGGGAATGCCGAACGGATTTCGATTCACTGACGCTACATTTTAAACGCAAAATATACACAAATAAATTTCGGGGGCAGAATTATGAGGACTCTATCCGGGGTCGCAACCACTGCGATTTTAACACTTACATTGTCAGCATGCGCAATGCTTCCCGGTTCCGGCCCGCGCGAAAATGCCATACATACAAACGCCGCCGCATCCGTCAAGAACGAGGGGGCGACAGTCGGCTATGATTATGTTGTCGTTGATGTAACGCGTGCTGTTTTGCCGTTTGTCAGTTCAGATCCGGACAGTTCATTCCGGACTTTTGGTGCAGCGCGTTCGCAGGCGCCATCCATTCGGCTTGGGCCAGGCGATGTTGTGCGTATCACTGTATTTGAAAGTCAATCTGGCGGGTTGTTCCTGCCCGAAGAAGCTGGCGCGCGGCCGGGCAATTTCGTGCAACTTCCCGCGCAGCGCGTGGACCAAAGCGGACGCATCACTGTTCCCTATGCGGGCGCAGTGCAAGCCGCGGGCCAAACCCCCGCACAGGTTGAACGCGTTATCCGCGATCGCCTTGCAGATCGCGCGATTGAACCCGAAGTCGCGGTCGAGATTGTAGAACAGAATTTCTCTCGGGTTTCCGTGGATGGCGCGGTCAGAACACCCGGTGTATTCCCGCTGCGCGAAGGCGGTGTGCGTATTCTGGAAATGCTGGCGGCGGCAGGCGGGATCAGTGGCGGGGCGTCAAGTTCGTTTGTGACGCTGACGCGGGGCAATTCCAGCGTGAAAGTTGCCTATCGCTCCATCACCACCAACGCGCGCGAGAATATCTTCCTTGCACCCGGCGACGTGTTGGATGTCGCAGAAGAAGACAAGACATTCTATGTCTTTGGCGCAACCGGACAGGTCGGGGCATTCCCTTTCGGTTCCGACAGTGTATCGCTGAATGACGCAGTTGCGCGCGCCTCCAGCCTGACCGACAATCAGGCCGATCCAAGGCAGGTTCTGGTCTACCGCACCGAGCGCCGCGACCCGCTGGAACGTATGGGGGCTGATCTGGCCGGTCTTCATGTGCCCGGCGACGAGGTGCCCACCATCTACCGCGCGAATTACCGTTCACCAGACATCTTTTTTCTGGCGAACGACTTTACGATGCGCGACGGGGATGTGTTGTTCGTGACAAATGCCGCAGCCGTCGAATGGCAGAAATTCTTCAATAACGTGACGACGGTTACAGGCCAACCCTTGCAGGTTCGCAACAATATCGAAGCGTTCTAGAACATGTTGCTCAAAGGTGGGAACCGGTTTTGAGCGTCTCGAACATGCGCAATCAATAGGTTAGAGCATGTCTTGTGAATGCAAACGAACGTGACATGCTCTAGACACGGTTTGGCACCTGTCAGCGTGCCCCAGCCCCCGACAAAACTGTCGGGGGCTTTCGTTTTGATAATGTCAGGCATGGCTGTGTCGTGAAATGGCGCTGCGCATCAGGCATTCACCATGCCGCATCCTAGGACACGGCCAACGCAGGTGACAGTGTCCTATATGGCACGCAACTGCGCTGCGGGTATCGCAACACGGGTTTGGGCGCCCATCAGCTCCATCAGCACCCAGATACGGCGGTCGGGGGATACGCCCTCGACTTTGGCGACGAAATCGACAAACGGGCCTTGGCTTACTGCAACAGTGTCGCCGGGTTTGAACATGTCGGACGACACCAGCCTACCTTCCGCATCGCAACGGCGCATCAATTCGACGATCAGGTTGCGGGGAACGGGCGCAGGCTCCTTGCCGAAACACACCAGCCGCGAAACGCCATAAGTTGAATTCACAGCGTTCCATTTCCCCAACGCCATATCCAGCGCAACAAAAAGATAACCGGGGAATAACGGGCGCGTCTGCTTGACGAACGTGCCGCGTATGCGTCGGGTCTGTTCTTGAAGCGGAAGAAAGGTCCCGAACCCCTGCCGCGCCAGATTGCGGGTTGCGAGTGCGAGGCCGTTTGGCTTTATCTGCGCCAGAAACCAGGCGCTGGAATGGTCATGATGGCTCATGATACCTCAAAATTTAGACTCTAAATGTCCACTCGTCCTTGAGTGCGGCTAAGGGTTCGGTTTGAAATTCGTGTTGAAATCGGTGGTAGAAGACAGGTTAGGTTTCGCAGTTGGCCTGCGCCTGCCAGCAGATTGCCGGTCCAGCAGGGATGCTGCGCAAGCAACGCCCAGCAGCGCGGCGAAATAGGCCGCAATGCCCGGAATCTGAAGCGGGAAGTCGAAATAGGAATGACCGGCCATGTACCCCAGCGCGCCCAGACCAAAGACCGGAAGCGCCTTCATGGATTTTCGGCGCAAAACCCCGCCGACCAGCACATACAACAAAATACCGAAGGCCATGGCAAGCACCACAATCGCCATCGCACCGAAACCCGCTAGGAACTCCAGATAAGAATTATGTGCGCGCTGCCATATGCCAGACGTGCCCAGACAGGCGCCATCTCGGTATTGCGGGAATGCCTCGGCGAAGGTTCCAAAGCCTGAACCGGTGACAGGGCGATCAAGAAATATTGCCCATGTGGCCTGCATGGCGCACCAGCGCAGGTCTTGCGTTGCGTCCCCCATGCGCGCGACCATCGGTTCACCGAAGAACAGCAGCACCACCAGCCCCAGAACAGCGGCCATCAGCGACTTTAACCACCAGGGAACGCCGCCAGAACGGGCTTTGTCCGGCACGGGTTGCAACAGGATATATCCTGCCACACAAACGGTCAGCACCCCAAGACCAAGCGTCGTCCCCGCCCTGGAGCGCGTGGCAATAATACCGATCACAATCAGGAACAGCACAGCGCATAAAATTACATCGCGCCCACTAACGGCCACACCGGGGAGCACGTCATGTTGCCCCGCGCGCTTGTTTTTCCTGCCCGCCCCCGAAAGCATATATCCCGCCAGCACCAATGCCACCAAAGCGAAGAACGCCGCCGTCATATTGGCATTCACGAATATTCCGCTGAACCTGCGCCCGTGCTGCACATCAAAATCCGAAAAGAACTGCGCTTGTGGAACCAGCAGATGCAAGGCCGCCGACACCGCAGCAAGTGCAACACCGGTCACGGCCAGCATACCCCATGCAAAAATCGTGTCCTCCTGCGTCTTGCACAGGTTTAGCACCGCCGCAAAAACAAGGAACGGCAACACAAGCGACGGCAGTGATGCAAGCGTCTGGGCAGGTGCCACGGAAATATACCGCCGGTCATGCAGGCCCATATCTATCAGGTCGTCCCAAACAGGATGGGCCAACCCGCTGAAGGGAAGCGGCACAATCTGCATTCCGCCCCAAATCAGCAGAACGCAGATCGTCATCGTCACCCAACGCAGCAACATCCGCGTGCGGTACTGCGTCACATGTACGAAAACCGTCAGAAAAACCGGAACCGAGAGCGCAAGAAATGAAATCTGGCGATAGGGTTCAGCCGTGGACCCGTTCATCAAAAGCCCAAGCCCCAGACTGCCCCCCAGCAACAGCAAAACGACCCTGCGGAACACGGTTTGGCGGGAATACCCTATGTCTTGACCCGTTCGGGTGCCCGAAATCACGTTCAATATGAATCGTCCAGTCAGTATAAAAAGATCTGCGCAATAGCCGCAATATAATGACAGCATTATAGCCGCCTTCTAGGCGGGTTGCGATCATTTTAATGCATCATACAATGAATTTGTTGCACCGCTGACCGACAGACGATCAATGTGGCGCAGCCCCCTAAATCGCGGTTTTGTGCGCCGCCAGTCAGTGCAATGATTCGTAACATTATGCGCAAACATGGCGAACACGCGGTCCACGCCCCCCCATGCATCAGCACAGCGGGCAAAAAACATCATCCGCCCACCCAGTGGGCACTTTTTTTGGCATTATATGGCTAACAGGCTGTTAACCGCCCCCATGACATGCTATCGCATGACGTGTTGATACGAGTAATTTTTTTAATTTTTTTTAGACGCATTTTTATTATATATTCTTTTGAGCTTGTTCCAAAATGGCAAGATTACTTGCGCATGTACTCAGTTTTAATCGCCCGCAGAAACGTGCCATACAAATGGCCGCGGATAGCGTCATCATAGTTATCTGCTTTGCTGGTGCCATGTTCGTCAGGCTTGAAAGCCTGTCATTCGTGACCAAACCCGAAATCTGGCTGACAATCCTGCCGGTAATTCCCCTGACTATTCTGGCATTTATCAAACTGGGACTTTATCGTTCAATCGTCCGGTTTATTTCATCAAAAGCGTTACGCGCGATTGCGATCGGTGTGCTCTTCTCGGCGGTGCTGCTGATCATTTCGTCGAAACTGGCGTCCGGACCGATCCCGCGTTCGGTTCCCGGAATTTATGCGCTGGCGCTTTTGCTTGCCATTGGTGGTGTGCGCTTTGCGATGCGCAACCTTCTGCGCGGGCCAGCACAACAGGGCGCGCAACCCATAGCGATCTATGGTGCTGGCCATGCGGGGCGACAACTTCAGACAGCGTTGCAACATGGCTGCGAATATAACCCCGTTGCATTCATCGACGATGATCCGGCACTGCACAACACGTTGGTTGCAGGGTTGCGGGTCCATTCAGCCCAAACTGCGGCCCAGCTTGTTCAGGACATGCGGATCAAATCCATCCTACTGGCGATTCCCAGCGCAAACCGCACGCGCCGCCGAGAGATTATCAGACAGATCGAGCATTTGGGCATTGCCATCAAGACAATGCCGGGCATGGAGGATATTATCTCAGGGCGCGCGACCTTCACTGACTTGCGCAGCGTGAAGCCAGAAGATCTTCTGGGCCGCGATCCGGTGCCCGAACAGGACAACCTGATGAACAAGAACATTACCGGCAAGGTTGTGCTTGTGTCCGGTGCAGGCGGGTCTATCGGCAGTGAATTATGCCGACAAATCATCAAGCATGACCCCGCAGCCCTTGTCCTGTTCGAAATGTCGGAATACGCCCTGTATTCGATTTCAATGGAATTGCGCGAGAGTCTGGAGCGTGACAACCGCCCCGTTCGCATAGAACCTGTTCTTGGCTCGGTTCAGGATGCGGCGCGGATGCGCGCGGTGATGCGCACATTCCAGGTGCAGACAGTGTATCACGCCGCCGCCTACAAGCATGTGGTCCTTGTCGAGGAAAATGTAACCGAGGGGATCCGCAACAACGTCTTCGGCACACAGGTCATTGCACATGCAGCGGCGGAACATGGCGTCGAAAGTTTCATCCTTGTTTCGACCGACAAGGCGGTGCGCCCGACGAACTTCATGGGTGCGTCGAAACGTATGGCCGAACTGGTGTGTCAGTCACTGGCGATGGGCAACACGGACACTGTGTTTTCAATGGTGCGGTTTGGCAATGTTCTGGGGTCATCGGGGTCTGTTATTCCACGGTTCCACGCCCAGATCGATGCGGGTGGCCCCGTCACCGTGACCCACCGCGACATCACACGCTATTTCATGACCATTCCAGAAGCATCAAAACTGGTCATACAGGCAGGCGCAATGGCCAAAGGGGGCGATGTCTTCGTGCTGGACATGGGCGAGCCGGTCAAGATACTGGATCTTGCGCAAAGCATGATCCGGCTGCATGGCCTGAAGCCCTATATCATCGATACCGCCGCCCCCGCAGCCACGCAAACAGGTGATATCGCCATCAAGATTGTCGGCCTGAACAAGGGTGAAAAACTGTATGAAGAATTGCTGATCGGGGACAACCCGCAAGGCACAGCACACCCCCGGATTATGACCGCGACGGAAATTTCATCCTCCCAGCCGGAATTGACAGCACTACTGGACCGTCTGCAACGCGCCTGTGATGCGTCCGATATTGTTGCAATCCGCCGAATTTTCCTTGAAGCGCCCCTGTCGTTCCAGCCCACGGATGATGACCTGCACGACCTGATATGGGTTGCCGGACGCCAAGCGCGCCCCGCGTCAAGGCAATCGCTGAAAACCGCCTTCGCTGCGGAATAGGCGCGGCCTTAGGTCAGCGCGCATCGTGCATGACAGGCGAACACGCCTGCGCCGCGCATGATCAAAGATCGTCTGCGCGGGTAACCTTGCGACTGGTCTCAAACGCCTTGTCCAGCTCCGGGTTCAGGGCAAGCCCAAGCCCCGGACCGGGGGGGACGGTTATCTGGCCGTCCCTGACCTCTGGCAGGGCGGTGACCAGTTCGCGGTACCATGTGCGGTAGAACGCGCGCACGCTTTCTTGCACCAGCGCGTTGGGGGCGTTCAGCGATAGATGGGTGGACGCCGCCAGCACCACAGGCCCTGTGCAATCATGCGGCGCAACCGGCAGGTGCCATGCTTCGGCCATGGCCGCAATCTTGCGGGCCTCGGACAGGCTACCGCACCAGCTTAGGTCCAGCATAACAACGCCTGCTACGCCGGTTTCCAGCAAATCCCGAAACCCCCAGCGCGTGGCCAGTGTTTCAGACGCACAAATCGGCGCGACGGATGCCTGCGCATAGCGCGTCAGGCTGCCAAGGCTGTCCATGCGGATGGGGTCTTCGTGCCAGAACGTATTGAACGGTTCCAGCGCGCGGGCAATCTGCATCGCGGGCAGAAGCTGCCACAAGGAATGGAATTCAACCATGATATCCATCTTGTCACCCACCGCATCGCGTATTTTCTCAAACGGGCGCAGGGCGGTTTTCAGGTCATCAGGCGCGATATACTGACCGCGCGACTTTTCAGCGGCAATATCAAAAGGCCAGATTTTCATCGCTGTGATCCCGTCCTCCAGCAAGGACAGGGCCAGATCGTCGGCGCGGTGCAAGAATGCATCAAGGTCGTCATAGGCATGGGGCTTGTTGCCATGACCCCAGTTGCCCACCTGCTGGCCGTCAGCCTTCTTGATGTAATCCAGCCCCGCGCAGGTGTTATAGGTCCGGATGGAGGACCGCGTGAACCCGCCCAGCAACTGCGCAATAGGTTGGCCAGTGGCCTTGCCGAAGATGTCCCACAGCGCAATGTCAAACGCGGAATTGCCGCGCATCTCCGCCCCCGCCGACCGGAACCCCAGATAGCCCACCAGATCGGCGGCCAAGGCGTCAATCTGCAACGGGTTACGCCCCACAACGCGCGGCGCGATCCATTCATGCACATGCGCTTCAACGGTGGCCGCGCCGAAAAATGTCTCGCCCAGACCAGTGATGCCTTCATCGGTATGAACCTCGACCCATAGCAGATTCGGGCGCTCTGCAATGCGAATGGTCTCAAGGGCGGTAATCTTCATGCGGCACCTTTTTGTCATGGTATCAGAATTCTATCGGCAGGGGCGTCAGTCGAACATCTCCAGCTGCAAGCCCACACGCTGCGCGCCCCCATCCAGATGCGTGCGCATCGCCGCCCGTGCGGCCCGCGCATCACCTGCCGCAATCGCGGCGCAGATTG
>SR_TP_S13solDRAFT_1000503_pt1 | contig 15793 bp, 22 predicted proteins | sample SodReaTP_S13sol_FD_11159 | JGI IMG/M metagenome (IMG submission 11159)
GGGACGACGGCGCTACCGCCGTCGTCCCCACCGAACCCGGGCAGCCAGCTGGTACCGGTCTCGAAGGCGCGCTTCATCCAGTTCGGGATGATGTCCGTGATGCCGTCGCGGATGCGACCCGCCCAGTCTCGCAGCCAGGCGCCAATCCGGTCGAACGTCTCGACGAAGGCATCGCGCACCGAGTTCAGCCATTCCGCCAGCCACTCGCCCGCGGCCTGGAAGCCCTCGATGAACTTGCCCTCGACCCGGCCCATGAGGTCGGTATACTGGTTCCACCACCACAGGATCGAGTCCCACACCGCGGCCATGGCGTCGGCGGCCATCAGCTTGACAACCTCCCACACCTGCGCCGGGTTGTTCTGCAGGTCGTCCCAGAGCTGGTTCCAGTTGGCCTTGAAGTTATCCCACGAGCCGAGCACGTGACCGATCGCGGAGTCGTTGCCCTCGACCCAGCTCCAGATGTCCTCGATCAACACGGCGAGACCGGCGGCAATGGCTACGAACGGGATGCGCATCATGGCCGCACGCAGCAGCGCCATGGCGCCGCCTGCCGCGCCAATTGCCCGCGCCAGGGTGCCAAACCACCGGACCAGCCGGAAGGCGAGCATGGTCCCGATCAGGGTGGTGATGAGCCGGAGCGTGCGGTCCCAGCCGCCCAGGGCCTCGGCCACGTTGTTAGCCCCGTTGGCCACGCCCGCCATGAACCGACCCAGGTGCTGGAGCACGGTGATCAGGCCACGCAGGAACCGCGTGAGGCCCATGCGCAGGAGCTCCCGGTTCTCGATGATCCACTCGCGGGTGTCGTCGATCAGCTCGGTCAGGACCGGCAGGAGGCCGATGCCCAGCTCGTTCTTGAGCCCGCGGATCACGGACTGCATCCGGGTCTGGGCGTCCATGAACGCCTCGCTGGCGTCCAGGGCGTCGGTGTCCAGGAGGTCGCCGTGGGCCTCGAGCTCCGCACGGAACTCGTCGATGGCCCCGCTGCCCTGCGCCAGGAACTGGGTCATGCGTCGACCGGAGCGGCTGAATAGGTCCTGGGCGATGGTGGTCCGGGTCGAGGCGTCCTCGATCCCGGCGAACGCGTCCATGACGTCGCGGAGCACGGCGTCGTTGTCGCGCACCTGGCCGTTGGCGTCGCGCACCGAGACGCCCAGCTCCTGGAAGGCCTCCACGGCAGGGCCTGAGTCGCGCGCCGCTCGACCCACGCGTCGGCTGAAGGCCTGGAGACCGGAGTTGATGGCGCCCTGCTCGAGGCCGTACAGGTTGGCCCCGTAGGTCAGGGCCTGGTAGGTGTCGCTAAGGACGCCCGCCTCTCGCGCGTTCTTAGCGATCTCGTCGCCGGCCCTGGCCGAGCTATTAGCCAGGCCGAAGATCGCCGCGCTGGCGCCGGCTACGGCCGCCGTGGCGCGGACGAGGTTGCGGCGCACGTCGCGAATCTGACGATCGAAGCTTTCCAGCTTCCGGTCGTCGGTCTCGATCCCGAAGGAGGTTAGAAACTCGCGAACGATCATGTGCCTCTGCTCCCCCTCCGGTTCTTCCGTTCAAGCTCCTCCTGCTGGCGGACCGCCTCCTCGTGCGCGTGTTGCGCGTCCAGCAACGCGTTGGCCCGGGCGACGTCGTCCAGGCTCCAGTGGGTTTCCAGCTCGTACAGGCTGGCCTTGCCGTCGAACACCAGGCGCCAGGCCGGCCACTCCTCTGACAGGTCCGGGTCCAGCTTGCCGGGCAGGCCTACCCTTGGCTTTCCTTCGCGGCGGGCTCGCGGTCCTTGTCGGGCTGGCTCCCAGTACCGCCGGGGGCCTGGCCCACCGCCTTCATAAAACCCCCGTAGTTGACCTCGATCACGAAGCCGATCAACCGGTACAGCGCCGTTAGGTTACCGGCGAAGCAGTCGTTGAAGACGTCCGCATCGGTCACCGAGCGGTTGCCCACCACGGTCTGCGACAGGAGCCGGTTCACCAGGTCCTCGGTCGTGTCCTCGGTCAGCTTCTCAGTCAGAAGCTGCACCGCGTGCTCCAGGTTCAGGTCGGCCAGGTCACCGTCCATCACGTCCTTCAGGCTGGCGCCCTTCTGCGACAGCGCGGCCACGATGGCCGGCCCGAACGTCCGGGTCAGGCTGGTCTTGAGCCGGAGCGAGTACATGGCCGGGAACGTGGTGACGCTATACTCCCGGCCGTCGATCGTCTTCTTGTGCGTCTGGATTCCCATCAATCGCCCCCGTTACCGTTCGCGTTGTTGCTGCCGACGAACGGATCGAGCTGCGCCGTGTCGATGATCCACTCGCGGCCCTCGATGTCCTGGCCCCAGACCTGGCTTGGCCACTGCTGCACCCAGGCGTGCTGGGCGAAGACGAGGGTCGAGCCGTTCGCGTCCTTGATCAGGAGCGGGACGACACCCGCGTTGCCCGCCTCGTCGGCCAGGCGGTACCCCGACAGGATCTCGTTGCTGGGGCTCGTCTGCTGCAGGCGCAACGTCAGGTTGCCGGTGTTGTTGTTGGTCTTGCTGCGCGAGACCTCGCCGTCGGCGCCCACCGTCTTGTTGTAGGCCTGCTCGTCGAACTCCAGCTCGATGGCGGACCCGTCCATGAAGCCGGTCAGCTGGACGCCGCCGAGGATCACGGCGACCTCCTTGAAGTCAAAGGTGCGAAGTGCCATGGTCGTCTGCCTCCTCGGTTATACCGTGACCGTGCCGCGGATGCGCACGCGGTTGATGGCGCCCGCCAGCGTCGCCTCGAACGTGATGCCCGGGAAGATGCGGTTGGCGCGGTCGTTGAAGTCCTGGTCACGCACGTCGGGGACGTTGATCTCCGGGGCCGGGTCGGCCGCCAGCACGCCGCGCTCGATGGCGATGTCCAGCTGGGTCTTGATCTCCTGCTCCAGGATCGCGCCGCCGGCGTTGGTGTAGGGGATCTTGTCGGCGTTCGCCAGGCGCTCAAAGATGCGCTCGGCGATCCGCTGCTCCAGCCAGTCAACGCCACGGATGATGTCAAAGTAGGTACCCGGCTCGGCGGTCGTGCCGAACAGGACCACGTTGACGCCCGCCACGGTCACGTAGAAGTTGGCGCGCTTGTCCTCCAGGGCCGCAAACTCCGCGGAGCTCAGCGAGTCGCTAGGGATGCCGGCCAGGGTTCGGTAGGCCCAGTTGGTGCTGCCCGGATCGGTCGGCAGCTGCTTGCCCAGGAGTGCCGCGTCGGGGAACTCGTCGGCGGCCTCACCGTGGTAGAACACGCCCGAGCGAGCCAGCGTCTGATCCAGCAGGGTCGACGCGATGTCGGTGTCGTCTTGCTCGTCCTTGATCGCCTCGTCGGCACTACCGGCCACGTAGATCTTGCGCAGGGCCTCGATCGCGTTGGCCAGGGCCTCGATGTCCTCGGCGTCCCGGGTCAGGGCGACAAGCCCGTACCAGTCGTCGTCAACCTCGCGCACGGCCGACAGGGCCTCGGTCCAGGTTTCCATCTCCTCCTTTCGGCCGATCTTAACCTGGCCCGGGGAGGGGTCCTGCTGGAACACGGCCTGTGCGGCCCGGTAGGCGTCGGTAGCCTCGTCAAAGTCCTCGCCCACCTCGTCGATGTCGCCGTAGGTGCGCACGCGGTCGGGGGCGAGCGAGTCGTCCTCGGCCAGGATGAGCGGGGTGCCAAAGCCCACGCGGCTTACGGGCGTGGTCTCGCGGCTGATCGTGATGTCGATGATGTCCCGAAGCGGCATGGCCTAGTCCTCCGATAGTGATGCTGTGACGGCGAGCTCACGTTCGCCAACCTGGCCCGTGAGCTCGACGGTTTCGATAAACCCGGTGTCGTCCACGACCTCGGCCACGGTCCGGAACTCGAGGTCCATCATACCACGACCTTCCCAGGTATTGCCCGAGACCTCGGACACGTCCTGCGGGGCCAGGAGCTCGCGCACGTAGGCGAGTCCCTCGGCCGACAGCCCCTCGCGCACGCTGGGCTTCATCAGGCTGTCGCGCAGGTCCAGGAGGATGGCCTCGGCCACCTCACCGGCCGACAGCCCCTGCTCCTCGTCTGCCTGGGCGAAGGCCTGGATCTGCAGGGTCACGGACTGGTTGGCCGTGATCCGGGTCTCACCCTGGTCGTTGGTGGCCCCCACGTGCTCGTGCTCGGGCCGCTGCCGGGTCGTAACCAGCAGCGTGACAAACGGCCGAGGCGGCCGTTGGCCGTCCTGCCGCGCGAAGATGGTGCGCACGCCATCGGGCGTCTGGGCGTTGACCCAGGTCCAGAGCGCGTTCCGGATCATGACGGCTCGCTCCTTGTGACCAGGGCCCGCACGTGCGGGATGATCCCGTTACGCCAGGGCGCCGCCTGCCGCACCTCATATTCCAGGCCATCCTCCAGCACCACCGTGTCGGCCGGGTGGCCGTCCTCGCCCTCGGTCGCCGTGCGCAGGTCCGTCTCCGGGTCCGCGTACAGGCGAAAGGCAGCGGTCACACGCTGGCCCTCCGGCAGGTGCTCCAGGTCCTTGCCGGTCGCCGGCTGGACCGACGCCCGGATGGTTCCCACCTCGGGCTCGGGCTTGACGTAACGGCCGCCCTGGTAGTGGTCACCGCCCGGGTAGCGCCGTCTCTCGAGCTCGCGTCTGAAGTCACCAAACATCAGCGCCGCCTCCCTACCTTGTACCGGACCGATTGGTTCAACCGACCGTCCTCGACGAGCGGGTTGCTGCTGCCCTTTCGGTCGATCGTGCTATCTGCGTTGGGCGGCTCCCGCAGGCTCACGATCGTGGCTCGCAGGTCGTCCTCCGCCATCTGCCCCAGGCGATCCAGGTGCTGGTCCACCGTGGTCTTGCCCTCGGCAAGCAGCCGCGGCAGGCGCTCCAGGTGGCGCAGGTACTTGTCCCGGTTCTCGTCCATGTTCTGAGCGAAGGCGGGTCGGGGCGGGATGCGCCCGTCGTCCGTCCCCAGCTCGTTGATCAGGGCCACCAGCGCCAGGCTGGTCCCGTCGTCATACGGGGCCTCGCCCTGCTGGATACCCACGGTCACGTTCCGGTTCTTGAGCTCCGGAATCTCCCGAGCCAACCGGCGCCAACCACGGTCGATCTCCTTGACCCGGCCGTGGCGCGTGGTCCTGGCCATTAGCTCACCCGCGTCCGGGGCGCGAACACGTGGAGACGCTTCAGGCGCCGGTACTCCTGGCCGTAGCTGGTGGAGCCCAGGCCCGCGTCGTCGCCCGTCCCCTGGAACTGCAGCTGGAGGTCGCCCTCGCGCTTCATGGCGATGGCGCCGCCGGCCCCGGCGCGTTGGCCAACCGTCAGCATGTGCGCGGCCAGGTAGGCCACGGCCAGCTCACGGTTGCGGCCAAACACCTGGCCCACCTGATCCTCGGCCAGCTCGATCACCCCGTCCACACGCTCGGTGGGCAGGGCGTCGAGCTCCGGGGCTACCAGCTGCAGCTTCGCCTTGACGGTCACGGCTTACTCCTCGTCGCCCTCGCCTTCTTTGGCCGCGGCGTCGATCTCGGCCAGGCGCTTCTCGGCGGCCTTGCGCACGGTGGCCCGGTCGTCCTCGACCAGCTCACGCAGGCGCTCGACGTTGCTGGACGCCTTGGCCTCGGCCACGAGCTCGTTGGCGGTCGGCTCCTTGTCGGTGCCACCCTTGCCGGCGTCGGTGACCTCGATCGTGCCACGGGCCACGCGGGCCTTGACCATCGGGTGCTTCAGGAACGCGGCCAGCTTGTCGTCGGCCACGCGATTGCTCCCGGGAAACAGGGTGACGCCTTTGGCCTTGAAGACGTTGGGCTTGTTGTACATTACCAGTGCCATGGTGTCGGCTCCTCGTTCAATGTTGAGCTGCGGTTCGTCCTACGGCCCGGAGACCGGCGGGGCTTAGATGCCCTCGCCGATCGCCTGGCTGAATGGGTAGTAGATGATCACGCCCGCGATGCGGCTGTGGCACGGCGTCTTGTAGGTCAGGTTGACCTCCTGCACCGGGAACATCTCGAACATCTGCGGCATCTCGAGGGTGAACTTGTCGGCCGACCGCTCGTAGGCGATCATGATGTCGCTGCCACCCTCGCCGGCACCCTTGAGCTCATTGGCCCACAGGACCTCGTTCACGAACGGGCTGTTCTGCAGGAAGAACTGCAGGATCGTGGTGTCGGTACCGGAGTCCATCCGGGTCGTGGCGATCTTGGTGTACTGCTTGATCGGCATGACCAGGGTGTCGGGCTCCTCGGCCCCGTTGGTGCGATCCACGATCCCGTTGGCCAGGTCGTTCATGTCACGCACGATCTGGATGGGGTCCTTGGAATCCCACTCGGTAGCACCGCCCTCGCCGTCGTCCTCGACCGCTTCGGCCGGGATGTTCGGGTTGGTGAGCCAGCCCTGCAGGTTGTGCTCCTCGTCGCCGTAGAACGCGATCCGGTTCCACAGCTCGCGCTGCGCCCGGGCCGCGGCGTTAGCCTTTCGCTGGTCCAGGCTCTTGCCGGCCAGCTGGGCGGCACGAATCTCCTGGACGGAGTAGCTGAAGTGGTTGCCGATGCCCTTGACGAGCGCCACGAACTCCTTGCCCTTGACGTCCGCGCTCGGCAGGTCGTCGGCGTAGTTGGCGATGATCTTCGCCAGGCCAGTGGAGTCGTACTGCTCGTACTTGATGGACTCGGCGCCCGGGCCGGCGGAGTTATCGACCGGGATCAGCGTGAAGGCACGCAGGGGAGCGCGCACGACGTCATACGTCTGCGCCTTCCGGTGCTCCAGCTCCCGCTCGAAGAACAGGCCGCTGGCCTCGTCAAGGTTGGTGTAGGTCTGGGTCATGATATTGGTCCTCGTTGTCCTCGATGTCCTCGTTGTCCTCGATGTCGGTCAGGCTGTCAACGACGCGGGAGCGCCGACGTTACTCGCGGAAGATGTCCACGGCGACCAGGCCACCGTCGGCCAGGCTGCCCTGGAACTTGCCCACGGGGCCAACCGTCTCGGTGGAGCTCGCGGTGAACTCGGCCGTGGCCGGGTCCACGTAGGCATCGTCGTCTGGGTTGACCTCGCCCGCGGCATTCACGTACACGCGGCCCTTGCGCAGTACCGAGACGGTGTCGCTCACCAGGTACTTGGAGCCGGTGCTGGCCGGCGTGGCCGACCGGTCGAAGCCCTGCTCGCGGGTGTGGGTAAACAGGGCCACGCCCAGGAAAGCGTCGGCGGCGTCGTCGATCGGCTCGCACTGCTTCTCGGGGTCGGTCCCGCGCTTGACGGCCTGGCCGAAGGCCACCTCGGCCTCGGCGGCGAAGCTGTCCACGCGGCGGTCCAGGCCCATGTCGGCGAGCTGGCCGGCCTGCGCCACGTCCAGCTCGAACCCGTAGGTATCAAGATCAGTCTGTGCCATGTCGTTGGTCCTCGTCTGGCTTGTTCATCAGGCGACCGTTACCGGCCGTCGCTCAAGGTGGCGCCTGGCTCAGGCGTCATACTTCTGCTTGCGATCGCCGCGCTGCTTGTGCTGGTTCTTGATCGCGTCCATGGTCTTGCGCTTCTCGTCGTCCTCGTCGAAGCGGTCCTGGTCGCCGTCGCCGGTCGGACGGTTCACCGCGGCCGTCTGCTTCTGGGCGGCACGGTCATAGCGCTTCTCCGGCAGGTCCTCCATGATGTGGTCGAACCGGGCCGCGACGTAGGTGTCCTCGGCGTTGTCCAGGTTAGCCTTCGGGCTGAAGTGCTTGACCACCATCTCCTGGAGCTCGCGGTCGGTCTTGGTGCTGAGCTCGTCGGCGTTCACCTTCTCGCCCATGGCATCCAGGACCTTGCGCTCCAGGGCCACGCGGTTCTGGACCTTGGCCTGGATGGCCTCGTCGTTGGTGGCCTGCTCCAGCTTTTCCTCAAGCGAGTCGGCCCGGGCCTTCTCCTTCTGGGCGTCGGCCTTGGCCTGCTCCAGCTGGTCGGCGGCCTGGTCGGCGCGCGCGGTCTCACGTTCCAGGTGCTTGATCACCTCGGGGGCAGCCGGGTACTCCAGGCCATCCACGTTGACCGTGCGCAGGTTGTCGGTGGTCTTGGTAGTCATGTCGTCGTTCCTCTCGGTGTCGTCGTGGTCGACCTGAACGCCGTCGGCCTCGTCCAGGTTTAACTGTGCCTCGGGACCAGCGCGGCCACGGGGCACCAGGGCCAGGTGGTTGTAACGGATGTTGGTCTGTCGGTAATCATACCGCTCGCCGTTGTAGATGCCATCCTCCTTCACCAGGTCCACCTTGTACCCGAGCGAAAGGCTGCGCTTGCCCAGGTCCACGCTCTCCACGCCGTCGGCATGGGTCACGGCCAGGCTGGCCATGATGTGAGGAGCATCCACCTTGATGTTCTCGCCCACGTGGCCGACCGTCAGCTCACGGGCGTTGTCGGCGTTGACGAGGCGCTCGGCCGGGTGGCCGTCGGTGATGGGGATCATGGACAGGGTGCTGAGGCTGTCTTGCTTGAATACCTCGTCGGGGTGGCGCAGCTCGCGCCGGATCGAGCCGTCGGCGTTGCGGTACGTGAACACCCCGGTGCGCGTGACTACGGCGTCGGCTCGGATGTACCCCTCGTCGGTGCGGGTGGACGACCCCTTCAGGTCGCCTCGGTCGTAGCGCAGGACCTCGGTCATGCAGTTGATCTCCTCAGCAATAGGCCAGATGGTACAACATTCAGGTCAATCAGTCCAATCATTGGTCGGGATCAAGGTCTTCCAGGACCGCCTCGGCCCAGCAGCGACATAGGATCGGTTCGCCCGGGTGTCCGTCGCTGGGAGGGTTGTCCCAGCTGTACACCTTGCCCTCGCGATCCCAGTGGCTAGGCACGGCGTCCGGGTACCTGCCGTCGGGGTTGCCACGCACGCGCTCGTCGTCCGAGTTTCGCCAGCGATAGCGCTTCAGGCCCAGGTTGCCCTGGCGCTCCTTGGTCAGGTTGGCGTTCAGGCTAGCCACCTGGTCACGGGCAATCAGGCGCGCCCGTCGCTTGCCGATGTCCAGGCGCTTCTGGATGTCGGCCACGATGGCCTGGTTGGTCTTACCTTCAAGCAGGGCCTGGTTCGTGATCCGCGACACCTGGTTGATCTGCTGCTCGCCCACGTCCCGGATCAGGCTAGCGTTCTGCGTGGCGAAGGCCTCCAGGTCGTCGCGCAGCCACGGCTCGTCCAGGGTCACGTCGACGCCAAAGATGGCCTCGGCCAGGCGCGTGGCCTGCCGCTTGTTGAACTGAGCGGTGCGCTCCCCGTACTGTCTGGCCAGGCGACGGAGGCGGCGCTGGTCCAGCTGCCGGAACACGGCCACCTCGGTACGGTCGATGATCTCCCGGAGCTGCTCGGCCCAGCCCTCGTCCAGGCGCTGGTCGCCGCGGTCCCGGTCTCGCGAGGCTACCAGGTCGTCGATCACGCCCAGCAGGTTCTGCTCGATCTCGTGGTTGATCTCGTCGGCGATGGCCTCCAGCTCGCGCACGTACTCGCGCTCGACGGAGTCCGGCGTCTGCCACCGGGGCGGTCGGCCAGGGCGGCGGTTGCGCTGGACCATCCGGCGGCGGGCTTCCTCCGGGGTCACTCGTCACCTCCAGGCGCCGGTGCCGGGGCGGGCGGCTCGGTGGCCGTGGGCGTGAAGCCCTGGCCTACGGTGCCCATGATCCGCTCGGCCTGGTCCGTGCTGATGGGGAACGCGGCCACGATGATCGCCACGCCGGTGTCGCGCGGGAGCTCGCCGCGGGCCACCCGGGCCACGACCTCCAGGAGCGACGTGACCTGGGCGCCGTTCAGGCTGCGCTCGGGGTCGGCGTGCTCCTCGCCCTCGCGGCCACCGCCGCCCTCGCGGCCACCGCCGCCCTCGGCCAGGTGCTCCTCCATGGCCTCGCGCTCTCGGGCCTGGGCCTCGGGATCGTCCTGGCTGCCCTCCAGCTCCTTGACGATCAGCTTGGTGTCCATGCTCCACTCGTCCCCGCCGAACCGCGACAGGGCCACCTCGCTGGCGTCCACGACCGCGTTGCGCAGGTAGATCTCGTCGGTCTCGGCGACCTTCTTCCGGAGCTCGGCCTCCTCCTCGTCGGTCCGCTGCCACAGGGCATTGGGCTTGACCCGGAGCTCGCCGGGGCTGACGCCGGCCAGCGGGCCGCGGGTGGCCTGGGCGGACAGGTCCACGAGCCACTGCAGGAACGGCACGTGCTTGTCCTGCTGCTGACCCTTCAGCTCGTCGTACCACTGCCGGGTGTCCGACTCGCCCGTGGCGTTCAGGCCCGCGGGGCTGATGCCGACCAGCTTGGTCACCGGCATGTTGGTGATGGCCGACAAGCGCTGGGTGTGCCGGTCCACCAGGTCGGGCAGGCCGGCCACCGAGCTGGCGTGCTTGGTGTACTGCTCGCCGTCCGCGTCGATCAGCATGGTGTTCAGGACCGAGCGCGACAGGTCCAGGATGTCCAGGCGCTTCTTGACGACGTCCTCCTCGCCGCCCGCGATCATGTCGCTCAGGCCCTTGACCGACAGCACCGACTGGATGAAGTCCACCACGATGTTGGCCGTGGCGTTGTGCACCGTGTTCCAGTCGCGCAGGGCCTCATAGCAGCCCTCCAGCTCCGACAGGCCCCAACCGTCGTTGCGCTGGCGCTCGCGCTCGGGCAGCTTGGCTCCCTGGAACCGCCACACGCGAGACCGATGCACCCGGAACGAGTGGCCGGTGCCGTAGGGCGTGACCCGGTACCACTCGGGCTCCAGGGGGTCACGACTGTCCAGGCCCGTCAGGTCGGTGGTGTTGATCTCCTCGATAGGCTCACGCGTGACCTGGTTGCGATCGTACACGCGCAGGAACAGGAGCTCGCGGACGGCGGCCTCGTTCAAGGGGTCCTCCAGGTCGCCACCGTCGTTGGCTCCCACCACGACCAGCGAGCCGCCGTACAGGCGCGACCAGCGCTCGGCGTCGGTCAGGACCTCCTTGACGTTCAGCTCCTGCTGCAGGTGCGCCATGACCGCGCCCTGGGGGTCGCCCTCCACGCGGTACCACTCCCGGGTCATCTCCTCGGCGGGCAGGTCCACGATCTTGCGAGCCATGCCGTCGGTGGCGTACATGGCCTCGAGCCAGGACCAGGGAAGCTTGCCGCGCTTGAGGCTGGGTCGGGAGTGCTGGGTCTTGTCGCCGCGGGTGCCGGCCTTGCTGAACAGGTTGGTCCACCCGTCGCCGTGGATCACGGGCGTGGCGGCGCCGCCCGAGCCGTTGGTCTTTGGTCTTGCCTGCGCGCTCATGTCTTACTCCTGCGTCAGGTGGTGGTAGTTGACCCGGCGACCGCGTGGCGCGTAGGCCATGACAAAGGCGTCGGCCAGGTTCGGGCTGGCGACGTCGCGCTTGGCCAGGTCCTTCTTGCTCTCGACCATCACCTTGCCGTTGTCGCGGTAGTCCTTACGGGGCGTCGACAGCTCCGTGATCAGGCGCTCCAGGTGGTCGACGTCTCCGGCAATGCTGATGATCTCGTCGGGCCGGAACTTGCCTCCCTTGGTCACGGCCCGGTACGTGTTCCGGAACCGGTCGGCGACCAGCCACCAGGCCTGGGCCTTGGCGTTCAGGAAGAAGTCCTTGTTCAGGACGCCCGGCTGGTACTCCTGCTCCTTGCCCAGGACCTCGCCACCCGCGTTGAACTTGCGGTACTGGACCTTGCGCTTGGAGGTGGCGTTGAGCTCCTTGAACTTGGCCCCGCAGTGGGCACCGACCCCGATGGAATCGTAATCAATACTGGCCCGGTTGGCCAGGGCCTGGTTCCACACGCGGCTGCAGGACTTCAGCAGCTCGTCCTCGCCGCCCTTCCACTCGTCCACGGCCTCGGTGTGGAAGCCGTACGCCTGGACCGTGGCGTTCTTGTCCACGCCCTCGTCGGCCACGTCGAAGCCGATCCGCCGAGCGCCCGAGGGCTCCAGGCCCAGGGCCTTGTGCGCGTCGATCGCCGCCTCGATCCAGCGGCGCTTGATGATCACCTGATCGTCGTCGGTCCGGGGCTGGCCCAGGTAGATGTGCTGGAACTCGTCGGGGTCCTCGTCGCGCACCTCCTCAATGGTCTCGCGGATGGTCTCGGACAAGAACGGGTTCTCGTCGTAGTTGATCTTGCGCACCAGGGTCCGCGGCGGCGGGTCCAGGACGAAGCGCCGGTAGACGAAGTCGGTGGCCAGGCGCGGGTTGAAGATGATCCAGAACTGGCTGCCCTGCTTCCGGACGGTGTCGCGCAGGATCACCCACTGGGTCTCGAGCAGGTTGTGCGCCTCCTCGATCCAGCAGACGTCCACGCCCTCCAGCGACTTGATCTCGTCGATGTGCCGCCACAGGCCGTAGAAGATGAACTCGCTGCCGGTGCCCCGGTGGATGATCTTGTTGTTGAGCACCCGGAACTCGTGGGTCAGGCCGAACCGGTCGATCTGGGTCTTGAGCAGGCTGTACACCGACTCCTCGATCCGGTTCTGGAACTGGCGGGTGCACAGGAACTTGACCTTATAGTTGCTGGCCAGGTACACGGCCATGCCCGCGGCGTCCCAGGACTTGGAGCTCGAGCGCCCGCCGTACAGCACCCGGTTGCGCGCGGGCGTCAGCCAGAAGTCCCGGAGCGCCGGGTTCAGGGTTGGGGCTTCGGCCTGGCCGGCCAGGGTCAGGGCATCATCCATCGCGGGGCTGGTCTTTCGCCTCGGGCTCACGGGGGCCTGGGTCCCAGGCGTCCTGGTACCAGGGCTCGGGCTCACGGGGTGCCTGGTCCTGTGCCTCGTTGCGGGTGTCGTCGCGCTGGGTGGTCGGGTCAGTCATCGTGGTCCTCCTCGTCCGGCTCGGGGTCGGTCCCGCCAGGGCTACGCAGGTCGGCGTAGAACTCGGAGAGCGGCCGCGGGCTCATGGAGCCGTCGCCCGAGCGCACGTCGTGCTCGGTCTTGTCCTTCCAGTTCATGTTCTTCAGCGCGAAGATGGCGCCGGTTGGTGATTGACCGTGGAGGCGGTTCTCGTAAGAGTTTTCGACAATGAAGCGCGCACGCTTTACCGGGTCAGAATACTCAGGGTACGTCTTGCCATAATGGTCCAACGCTCCGCGGCTCGTCAGGCCCAGCGCCAGCGCCATGCCGGTCCAGGTAACGGGGTCGCCGTGCTCAAGACAATACAGGACGTGTGCGTCCACCAGACGGTCGAACTCCTCAGGGGACTGAATCTTTCGAGGCCGACCGGTGGGCGCCCCCGCCTTCTCCGAGGTGTACTTGCACTCGGCCGGCTTCTTGCGCCTTGCCATGGGGTGGTCCTCCGCTCTCGGTTGATCGGTTGCTTACCCCTCGGACTATACCACGGGGCTCTTGGCAAGGCCTCCCCGCATCAGCAACTTTACTGCCCCATGCTACTGATGCCTGTCTGATACGGCTGCAGGGCCCGGAAAGTCTAGTATATATACTCAGCATATCAGCATATCAGCAAAGCAAGGGGTTTTTGTGTTTTTGCAGAGAAAGGAATAAAAATCTTCTATATATAGGGAGAGCTGATCACGTCGCCCGCTGGGGCGCCCTCGAGCCCTCGCCGAAGCCCTGGGCCCAGGCACTACTTACCGCTATGATGGGGGCACGCTACGAGAAGGAGAAAGCACCGTGTCAACCTACGGTTTCCCGGAGAAGGGGTGGATCTGCCACCAGCAGGCCAAGTTGACCGCCAGCGAGCGGATGGGCCGCCTGGTGACCAAGGCCGAGCTCTGGTCGGCTAGCCTGGAGGGGCACTTCCGCGTGCGCGAGCGACCCGAGGCTTCGGGGTACTACTACTCGAACCCGGCGCGCAAGAAGTTTGTCGTGGAGTACCAGGCCTTCCTGGCCTGGCTCGAGGCCGTGGCACCACCTCGCCAAGCCTGACGGCCTGGTCTTGGTGACCGTCGTCAAGGTATAGTCACCGCTACCCAACCACCAAGGAGTAACTACCATGACTCAGACCACCGAGCGTCGCCTCAAGTACCCCTGGATCAGGGACCTCGAGCCCGGCCAGGAGCATCTCATCGAGGGCGCCGACCACCGTACGCCCGAGTTCAAGGCAGCTCAGGCTTTCGCCTGGCGTCGGGGCTGGAGGCTGCGTACCCACCGGACCACCGACGGGTTGGTCGTTACCCGAACCGCCTAACCAGGCACCACCCCACGCCGGAGCAGGTCCAGGGCGTAGGCCACCTGCTCCGCGTTCAACCCCCGTGGCCCGGACAACCTCAAGGCCTCCTCCCGGAGCCACGTCTGGTCGAACGCGATCTTCTCCTCCCGGCGATCGTACAAGGCCAGCACGGTCTCCACCCCGACCAGAAACCAGTCTCGACCGGCCACCTGGATGGCCAGCCCCGCGGTGCCACCGGCTCGGACCCGGCGCTTCATGAACCCGACCTGGGCGCGCTTCAGGTAGCCCTTCGGGAGCCTGACCGGCGTGGTCGGTCGCTTGGGCCAGGCGGCCACCCGCTTGACCTCCAGCCACCCCTGGCCCAGGAGCTCGCCACAGTACTCGACGTCGGGGATACCCGGCGCGGTGTCGCCGGACTCGACCGGGTGCGCGTGGAGCCCCAGGTCGTGCTTCATCAACCGGACCAGCGCCCGCCGGCCGTCGCTTTCGTTGGCCATAGGCCCTACCTCCCGGCCCAGGACATACCCTAGGCTTCCAGAGCGGTCCAGAGACCGCGTTTCACACTTAGCTCCGCCCTACCAGGCACCCGGGTCCTGTCTCGCCTCGTAGGCGGCAATCTGGGCCTCCGCGCGCTCGTCCTCCAGCCGGGCCTCGAAGGCTTCGCGGAGCCGGTCCAGCTCATCGGCCGTCAGCTTGGCCTCCAGCCACCGGGCGCGGTAGCCCTTCCGATCGTACAGCTCGACCTCGAAGTCGCCGCCCTCGGGCGGGTAACAGTGCTCCGGTGGTCCCGATGTCACCCCGGGGTCATAGGGCTCGTAGTAGACTACCTCGACCTGGCAGGGAATCCCGGCCACCCGATCATTGAACCTGCTCATGAGGCTACCTCCTCCAGGGCCTCGGCCCAGGTGCGGCGCTCCAGCAGCCGGCGAGCCTCGGCACGAGGTTCCTTTCGACGGACCGCGTTGCGCACGTGACGCTCGATGGCCGCGGCGTCGGTGTCCTGGACCAGGCCCTGCTCAACCAGGTAGGCGGCGAACGCCGGCACGGACTTGTGGCCGCGGCGGCTGTTGCAGGATCGGCAGGCCGTCAGCAGGTTGCTGGTCTGGTTGGTCCCGCCCCTGGCCACGGGCACGAGGTGGTCCAGCGACAGCTCCACGCCGTCCTCGATCCCGGCCTCGCACCACACGCAGGCCAGCCCGTCGCGCAGGTACAAGGCCAGGCGCGTGGTCGGGTGACACCAGTTGCGCCCCTGCCAGGTCTCGCGTCTGGTCATCGCTCACCTCCCAGCCAATGCAGATAGAAGTGGAGCGCCGACTCGCCCTCGACCCGGCCCAGCTGATCGGGAAGCCAGAGCACGGCCAGCAGGATCAACGCCAACCAAGCGAGCCCCTCGACCACGAGCACGCCCCGGTCCTGGTTCTTCCGCTCTTGGGTCAGCACCTCGATTCGCCCGCTGGTCTCCTCCGGCACCGGCCTGGTGGTCGTGGACCCTTTGGCCAGGCTGTCGCCCCAGAAGATGGCCACGAGCCACGCGATCACGGGCCCGATCACCGTGGGCGCCGTCACCAGGGCCAGGGCCGTCACCGCGAGGCCACCCCACATGGTCGTGTAGAACAGGCCCAGGGGTCCCAGCAGGATGGTCAGCAGGGCCGAGACGACCCTTGATTTAGCTTGCTGTGCCATTGGTTTTCTCCTCGCTCTTGTTGTTTCCACTCGGCCAGCCACTCGGGGTCGACCTCCTGGAGCCGAGCCATCAGCTCGCGGACGCGGCGG
>SR_TP_S13solDRAFT_1000504_pt1 | contig 15749 bp, 13 predicted proteins | sample SodReaTP_S13sol_FD_11159 | JGI IMG/M metagenome (IMG submission 11159)
AATCCATCACCGATAGCTCGGGTGGCATGGTCCCCGCCGTACTCGATCAACTCACAGCCCCTCCGATATCGTCTCTCGATGTAACGTGCCACACACTCGTTATCCGCAATGACTACGTGCGAACAGCGCACTGTCAGCCACTCAAGGAACTTGAGCAATGCCCTAGCGAACCAACTCCACTTGCCCCGACGCCATTCCATGCCGTCCACGTTGCTGACCACTCTGGCGGCCGAAAAAATCCGGAAAATGGGGAGCATAACCCCCGCCGAGCTACCAAGGCATACCACAACGCCACAGCCACGCAGACGCGCGTCGATCATCGACCAGCTATCATAAAGAATGCTCTGGACACCGTTTGCCCTAAGGGGAATGTAGCGAAGGTCCGAACCAAGGAACTGCGCTGGTCTGTCGGTGTAGTGACAACCGCTGCAGTAGACAATGAGCTTGCCCGGAAGCTCGTTGTCGTGGTGATACCGAACAAGGTTCTCCGCCAGCGTCTCGAAGCCCCCGTAGCGCCCCGGAACACCTACCGTACCGACGATCGCCACTTTCTCAGTCATGACCGGCAGCCCTCGATTCATGGCCCAGTTCCGTCTGAACAGAGTCAAAGGGCTCCACCAGGCACTTGGGCAAATTCAGTTCCGTTCGGGAAGCTCGGAGCTTGAGCACCCGCCTGGCGTACTCGAGACATCTTTCATCGTCTCGAAGCTCAGCGAACTCGAAGATGGATCTGAGCATTCTCGCAGGAGTCTGGCACAACATTTCGTAGGGCACGTGAAGTACGCTGTCAGCATGATGTACAGTCAGCCGCAGCCCTTCCCGCATGCTGACGATCCACTCCACAGCAGCCATGGCCCGATGACTGTCCAGCTCGGCAAGCTCCGAAACCACCTCTGCGAGGTCTTCGTGCTCCGGAACGATCTGCTCCAGCAAGAGACGCCACTTGCGGCGGTCACGTCCCCACCAGTCAACCGTCTCGAACTCTGTAGAGTATCCGAGTCTATCAGACCAGCAGGAGATCGAAGCACACGCATCCACGCCGCTACGAGAAAGAAAGAGAAACTTCGCATCCGGGAACAGCGCCTTCAGAAACTCTACCCTGAAAATCATTTCCGGATACTTTTCGACCACACGGTTCGACAGTCCGAGTAACAAGTAGAGACCGTAGATTTTCCGAGCCGCTACGCGCATTGAGTCAGTTGCATCAGAGGCCTGGAGTCGATAACTGGCGCCACCGCTCGTATAGCTGCCAACCAGGTCCTCTTTCCCAACCAGCGAATGCCAAATCGCCTTGGGCTCGTTAAGGAAACCCACATCTCGGTGCATGGATAACACCTTGCCGAGGATCGTAGAGCCGCTACGACCGGCACCCACGATAAAGATCGGCGCTGCAATACTTCGAACCTGCGGAAGACCCTGGGCAACTCTCAAGAATGAGAATACCAATGGATTAATCCAGCGACCACGAGTTGTCAGGGGCCGGCCCTCGAACAACAGATACGAACACAGCCTCGGCCAGGCTTTCCAGGGACGGCATCTGACGTACTCGCGATCAATCTGTGCGACCATGGTGCTACTCTGCCGACTTCCGAGCGGTCACAATATCCTGGGAGAACTCCCCCCGGGCGGCGATTCCGTCAGCTTGCCTGAGCTTACTCAGCAGTGGCGAATCCGTTCTTTCGAGACCAGCCGCCGCGATCGCGGTATCGAAGAAGCTTAGAAAATAGCCCATGCATATCTCTGGCAAGTCAGAACGCGTTGAACGATAAGGCCCTTCGCCGAACTCGAATACCTTTCCATTGAAGGTGCAATCATAGTCCATTAGAAATGTAGTAAAAACGACGCGCCCACCCGGCCTGAGCAAACGCCCGATCTCACTCATGTAGTTCTTGATGTCATCGGGCATCATATGCGTGAACACAGAAACCAGAATAATGCTATCAAAGGAACCTGGTGAAAATGGAAACCGATACTCTTTCGCGGGAGTCAATCCAGATGGATTGTACTGATCATTGTGAACGTCGATCAATCGGAACCGGCACTTCAAGCTCTTGAGATAGGGGTTGTTTGCGGCTGATTCGATCGAGCGCTTATCAATATCAACGCCTTCGTATTCAAAATCATCGAAGCGCCTGCTCAAAGCGTACACGTTCCGGCCACAACCGCATCCGATCTCGAGTATTCGAGAATGGTTCTGAAGCCAATTGTGGTCGATGGCTGTCCCCACGAACGAATCACCCATCGCCTTAAAGCGATACCCACCAAACTGACCTCGAATACCGTTGGACCGTTCACGAATAGACAGACGCGGCTGTTGATGTCGCCCTCTCACCCATCGAAACAGGTAGTCAATCGGATCAAGAATTCTCAGCGTGACAGCAACCAATGGACTCTTCCATTTCACACTTGGAAACAGCGCTTTCCTGATACGTGCAAGCAACTTGGACATGAACCCTCGATACCCCGTATGTGGAACGCTTCGATTATGCTTCATGGAGCGCAGATTGTGATTCCAAAGTACCCAAAACTCCGTTGAATTCCGTTTTCGCGCTGTCAGGAATTACGCCCCTGAGCGCGCTCATAGACCGTCAGTACGTTCTCAACGTGACGCGACGGCGAGTAAACCGATCTCACCCGGCGCAGGGCAGACGCCCCCATCGCCCGACCAACCTCTGGAGAGGCCGTGATGAAGGCTAGACATTCAGCCAGCGCGGCAATGTCGCCAGCGGGAAACAGCATGCCATCGAGCCCTTGTCGCACAAGCTCCGGCAACGCACCTGCGTTGCTGGCGATTACCGGCTTGCCGAACGACATCGCTTCCAGTGCGCTCAGCCCGAAAGTTTCATTGGCTAGTGAGGGGTTGACGAGAACCGCACATGAGCGGTACTCCTGTGCCAACTCTTTACCGTCCAGGAACCCCTTCCAGAACACCTTGCTGCCCAGACCGAGCTCCGTCGCACGCTGACGAAGCTCCGGCTCCTGTGCCCCCGTACCCACCACATGTAGTATTGGCGCGTCATCGCCCAATCTCGCCATCGCTTCGATTAGACACATGGCGCCCTTCTCCCTCGACAGGCGACCGACATAGAGCAGAAAGCCTTCGTCGCGCCCGCTGGCTTGCCCATCCAGTCTCGGCGTTGCGAAGTGTGGGACGCGGTCGATTCTTGAAGCGTCCAGACCCAACCTCACCAAATGCGACTCCTGAAACTCACTGACCGTGATGAACCGGTCAACCAGGTCTCGCGAACCCAGCCATTCAGAAACATAGCTTTCAGTCGCCGAGAACGCCGAACGCGTTGCACTCTTGCGATTGCAGCGCTTGACTATCGCACGCCAGTAGTACTTTCCCTGGCAAGCGTCACAGAACTGGCCGTCGGCGAAAAGGCCGTGGGTGGGGCACACCGTCTTGTATTCGTGCAGGGTCTGGACAATCGCGACACCGGCCTTACGCAAGGGCGCCAAAATACTGCTGGTCAATTGGCCGTAGTAGATGTGTAGATGAACAACATCCGGGCGGAAGACCCGAAGCGCTTCCTCCATCAAGCGGGCGGCCTCCCGCGAGTAGATCGCCCTCGAAATCTGCCCAATTCCGACGAAGTTGTCGGTCTCCACCGGCGACACGGGGTCCGTGCACAGCCACTCACTATTCACATTCAGCTTGCTTTTCGTTGAAAACGTACCAACCACATGACCAGCCGACTCCAGCAAGCCCGTCAAATCCAGGAAGTAGCGGTCGCTGCCCCCTCTGGGATAGTGGAAATTGTTGACTTGAAGGACTTTCAATTCCAGGAACCCAAGCGCAACAGACTTTTCAGCGACAGGATGTTCATTGGCCGTGGACTCAGTCGTCTGGACAAACCGAACTGGAAGGCTTCGACAGACTCCACCCGCATACCCGACCGCAACGCTTCCCAGCGCGAAAAGCTAACCGCATTGGACAAGGAAAGCGCGGATTGGGTGGAGAATCTGCGCAGCGCGCGGCGTTTGGCACTGCCGCTACCGGACACGACGAAATCCGCCTCTTCCAACGAGAACGTCCACCACGTACTCCTGTACCAGATCAATTTCTGCGGCGAACACACTTCTGAGGCAACCCGAGCAATCACCATGTGATCCGGAGTTCGGTCGTTGGGCGCTGGTGTGAGAATGTAGTCAAAAAGCTCATTGCATTCTCGCAGCTTTTCGGCCAACAGCTCCTCCGACGCCCCCACGTCCCCGTCCCCCAATTGCCAATGATGCAGATCCACCACCCCGGCAGGCGCAAGGACACTTATCGATTCGCGGCGACGGGCCATTGCGTACTCTCGATCATCCAGATCCTCGCTGACAAAAGCAACTTGCATAGTGCAATCATTAGCAAATCGCGTCAGGAAGTGAAAGCAACCGACAACCTCGTCGTCGTAATGCGGCGCGACAATCAGTACACAGTCATCGGCGTTCAGTTCTAGCTTATCTTCATCCGCCAATCGATTCGTGGTTCCTACCCGGCGCACAGGCGCACAGTGAGCATGAAGTCGCAGCAGACACTCAGCAATCCACTCTTTCATCCTCGAAACAGACATTGAACGCATCACGAAATCATCTCCCTGACGGCCATTTCATTCCGTCCGCCAGCTCTTCATCAGCTCCGGATAACGCTCTCGCATGAACAAATACGTACCCGAGAACTCCTTCCTGAGCGACTGCTCCAGCAGAGAATCGGCTGCCGGTGCCCGAACAGGCTTCCTCTCGTTAAGTCGCTGCATCCAGCCCCGCAGTCTAGAGCGCGTAACCGGGGGCACCAGCCGACGCAGTCGACGGCGCAGAGGAAATGGTGCCTGGAGAATCCGGTTGATGACCTGACTCCGTGCTTCCCTGGCCGTGTTGTGCCGAATCTTGAAATCCAGTTCTTCGTATACGAGACCCATCCATTCACATAGCAGGCGCATCACCAACCGGGGCTGCGCCTGCAGGCGCTCAAGGCTGTCGACATAGAGATGTTCGGCACCAAAGATTGCCTCGACTCGAGGAATCCAGAGCTCGTATCGCCCTCGATCGATATAGCTGCCCGCAATGCGGTTGGGCGAACCCAGGCAATTCAAGAGCTCGCCACGATCTTCCCAGCCTCGTCTTACGGCATAGCGATGCGCGGAGATTGCCCGCGCCACTGGCTCCCGAACAAGAAGAATCACGCGCACGTCCGGACTGTGTGCTTTCAGGCGCTCCATGGCGGCCGGATTGTCCATCAGGCCTACGTGCTTCATCAAAATCCGGTCGCCCTCGCCAGGTTCCGGAAACCGGTCCTTGAGCGGCTCCTCACGATACTCCTTGGCAAGAAAGTAAGGGCACTCCCGATCAGGATGAGTCACAACGCCATCAAGCTGGGCCAGATAGCTCTTGAGCGACGTGGTGCCAGCTTTTTGAGCACCAATGATGGCGAAATCAATCACCATCAGCTGGAAGCTCGCCCGGTATTCCAGCCCGGCTTTCGACCGGTGATCTCGTATACCTCATCCCCGATATCTTCGTAATACCTACGAAGGTATTCCATGGCCTCAGCGTCCTCGGCTGAGTTCGTGATATCGATATCGGCTGCGGCACCGGCCTTGCGGTTGAACATCCGGTACAGAGGCAGGACAAGCTGTCGATTGATCCCCCGAACGAATCGATGGGCCGTTGGATACCCGCGAAGCCTTGTCTGTAAAACGTACCACGTACGTGTGTACATACGATGCATCTGTGGAAATTTGGTCACATAACTGGAGTTGGCCTGTCCGAAAGGCTCTCTACTGAGAAGGCTTGGTTCAAGATTCAGCTTCTCGAACAGAGTCGAAAGGCAACTGAATGGATTCTCGGCCAACTCTTCCAGAAATAGCACATGTAGTCGATCAGACGGGAACTCCGAATCGAATCGACGTAGATAGCGAGAATAGGCCCCCTGTTCCAGTACACGCCGGTGTTGGGCTATCTCTCCTTCGTCCTTTTCCTGCATGCCGATGAACTCGCACAGAGAGGCTTCCACGGGTATCATCGCTCCCTGACGTGCAAACCGATACCAGGAAACAAAGCGTTCCACGGGATCTCTCAGAATGAAAATCAGATGTGGTTCTCCGACCAGCGACTTGATTCTTCCCGGAACACCCGGCGCGAACATGTAATCGCTGGTTGCTTCCAGCAAGTGCGTACATGTGTCATCGACACGATTGAAGTACTCCCAATACGCGTCGATTCCCGCTTCGTAGCGAAATTCCGAGCGGCCGGGATAATGACTATCAAGAAAGAAGCGCGTTTCCTTCCTGAAAGCGGCACCGACTCTTGCATGGCGTGAGAGGTACTGAAAGAGCGCGGTTGTTCCACAGCGAGTGGCGCCGGCAATGATAATCAGCTCTCGGGGCTCAGCCATGATCTTTGCCGTCCAAATCCTGTGACCCACTGGCGAAGAACGATCTGGACGCGGCCAGCCCGAAAATGAAGAAGGCAAAAAAACTGAACGACTTGACCTCGATCACGCGCTCGACAAAAAGCAGCGGCACCATCAACACCAGAAGTGTCATTGCCGCAGCGGCAAGAGCGCTATAGCTGTGCCCAGATTGATTCCGATGAATGCGTACTACCAGCAAAAGGAACCAGGCCAAAAAGATCAGCATGCCGACCGGCCCGATGAAGGTCCACAGACTGACCCAGTAGACATCCTGGAAAGCTCTATAGCCCTCCAATCGCGATAGGTCAGCCGCCTCCGCCAATGCCTGCTGAGCCACTATTGGGTCCATGGAGAATCCTAGCGGGGGAGTTTCTCTTATGGCCGCCGTCCCGACCGTAGTAAGCACCCAGCCTCTCGACACACGCAGTGTATGCCGCCAAAACTCCTCAACTGTTAGCTGCTGAATGGACTGCAATGGAGTCATCCTCACTTCTTTACCGCGAACTATCTCTCCTTCGGAAAGCTCCAGCTGGGAAAGCACCAGGAACCCCGTCAGCAAGCATAGAAATACGACTCCCATCGCGAGATTGAAGATACCCCTTGATCGCCCGATTAGCGCATAGCCAATAAAAGGGATGCCGACGAAAAGCACCATGGCACTTCGCTTCATTGACAGCACTACGAGCAAGAAGGAGGCGCAGAATAGAAGAGCCCATACCACCTTGCCGCCCTGGCCACGAATCAAGAATACGACCGCCAGAACACCCGTAACCATTGCGTACATAGCCAGGCCGATCGGTCTCCCCAGAGTGCCCATCGCCGCCCCCAGCTTCAAGGTTTGCTGATTGATATCGATACCGCCATAGCTGATCGGCTGAAAGCTGAACGCATCCAGGAAGAAGCCTCCATACAGCCGCTGCAACACGGCGATCAGGAGCTGGACCAGTGTCACGGCCAGAAGTATTCTTCCCCACGTGGTCGGCGCAGTTCGGCGGGCCATCCTCGGCCAGTCCAGGTTGGCGACCAGCCAGGAAAGAAGCAGAAAGCGGGCAACGGCCTTGAAATTCGCGACGGCAGGCACCGACACAGCATCATTGACATACATGGACACCGCAACCGCAAGCGCCAGAACGGAAATGACTATCAGGAGCTCAGGGGCGCGAATCGATCGGTCCATCATAGCCTGGGAATAGATCAGCAATAGTACTGAAGCGAATATCGCCAGGTCCATTGTCTGGCTAAGCAAGAGATAAAGAGGCAGTACGCCCGTGAGTGCGTTCAGCAGTGCCGGCTCAAGCAATACGAAAGTCAAGGCGACTAACAGCGCTGCCTTGACGATATCACCGACCGTCAAACGTGCGAGCATCGTCAGTGAGCGAGAGCCCTGCTTTCTCGAAGCCGTCACGATATGCTCCGACAATTCATGTCCAGCCATACACCCGCGTTCGAACGCTATGCCGAAGATTGAGTAAGGACAGCAATGCCACCAGGATTGTTGTCAGTGCAATTCCGTAGACACCCATCAACCAGGCCAGCGCAAATACCAAAACAATACGTGAGGTGGCTACCAGAATCATGTTTCCGAACACGGCCTTCTGGTTATCGCTGGCGTACAGTGCCGACGCAAGGACCGGCACCATCGAAGACAGCGGTAGGGAGACAACCATCACCCAGAGTAGATTGCGTGCCAGCTCCAAGCGGTCTTCGTCGAGCTGGAACCAGACTCCGCCGATGGCCTCGAACGCCAGCATGCCGATTGCAGCGATCAGACCGAGCGCCAGAGAACCCACGCCGGCTCGCATCATATTTGAGTTGATGAAACTCCGGTGCTTCGCGCCGTCGGCGAAATTCCAGTTTCGGGCCAGACTGGTCAGCGAAGTGGTCGACAGCGCCATTCCGACAACGGACTGGATGGCCGAGTAGATCCGGAATGCCAGATAGTAGGCAGCCAGCAATCCTTCGCCCAACATGAAGGACACGAGGCGCTCAAAAACGCGTGCGATCTGGCCCGCTCCGATGCCGACCACCATTAGCTTGCTAAGATTGAAGAAGTCGCGCAGCTCACCCCTGTCCAGAAAGATGCGCCCGCCGGAGAACGCCCGGCCCTGCACGGCAGCGATCGTGATCCACAGGTATGCTACAAAGCCGACTACGTAGCCTAGTGCCACGGCAACAATCCCGAAGTCAAGCACCAAGGCTAACGCCAAGAACAACAAAGGCAGGCCATAAACGACGATCTGCCGACATCCGAATATCCAGAACCGGCCGTCGGCATTGTGAAATACCGCCAGAATGGTCGCCGGGAAGGCCAGGGGAGGGATGGCCAGCAATAGCCATAACAGCTGCAATGTCTGATCGACCCGGGTTGTGGCGCTGTCAGGAATATAGGCGCGAAGTGCCAACGATGACAGCAACACCAGCAACGTGGCGCAGAATCCCAGGAATACAGCCGATGTGGTAAGGCGTCCCAGGTAGTGCAGAACTTCTTCGCGGTCATGGTCGGTCAGGCAACGGGTGAAGTGCGGGACCAGCACATTGCGCAGCGTCTCACGGAAGAAGGTATCGAGCACCATCGGCACGGTCAGCGCCAGGATCAAGGCGTCCAGTCGCGCCGTAAAACCAAAGACGGCCACGATGGATACGTCCAGCAACAGGCCTACCCCCATCCCCAGCGCCATGAGCGCGCCAAGGCCGGAAGCGGCACTGGAGTGCCTTGCCTTCACCGCTCGTCATCGCCGTATCGACTGGACCTGCTGAAAGATCGCATCGGCAGCACCGATCAGGCGAGGCGCTGATTCAAGTGATCGCGCACCAGACCCATAAACACCACCAGACCGGCCGCAATCAGACCCAGAATGCCGCCTAGCATGGCCGCCAGAACGACGATCGCCACGAAACCGGCCCCCACCGGCGAAAGCGAAGGCTGTGGTGGCAGCACGGCCCGTGTTTCGCGCAGGCCCTCAAGTCGGATTGCGAGCTCGCGTACCCGGGCACGTGCCTTTGGTACTCGAAGTTCCTGATCAAGCAGCAACTTCTCATACTCGGCTTCCAGAGCACCGATCACGTCGCGCTGCAAGGCTTGCTGGCGCTGGATGTCTTGCAGCTCGCTGCGCAAGGCCGCCCGCGACTCCGGAATCTCCACCCTGATACGTTCTTCAAGCTCAGTCTGGCGGTCAATGTCGCGTTGCATTTCGTTGTTGATCAGCATCAGTGCCAAGCCCTCGGTGCCTCCGCGAACCTCAGCCTGAACACCAGAGCTCCGCACGCGCGCATCCGTCACATACTCAGCCAGCTCTTCGAGCCGCTTGGCAATCAGTCCCTCCTGGACCTCAAGGTTGTCGATCCCGGCCTGCAGCAGCCCTTCCTGATCAGACAGCTGCTCCAGCTTGTTTCTTGCGCCGACGATCTCGTTCTGTAGTTCGTTGCGCTCCACCTTGAGCACGCGCTCGTCCGTCAGCGCGTCGAGTTCCAGCTCGGCCAGCTCCAGATCGTTTTCGATCCTGATACGCTCGAGCCTTGAGTCGCGTTCATGATTGGCAGCCAGCCTGTCGACGACACGATCATGCAGCCGGATGTAGTACTCGCCGAGCTCTGCGGGTGCCTTGCTGGACAGAATCACAAGATTTGTTTCACGCGGATGACTGACCTTGACCGACAACCCTCTCGCCGCGCTACCGTTGTCCTCCAGTAATGCCGCTTCGTACGTCCGGATCGCCTCGGGAATGTAATTCCGCTCGAGCTTAGAGACGACGGCTTCAGCCGATTCGATCGGACGAGTTGCACTACCCTCGAGCTTCGTGCCGATTTCAACGGTGGTGGTGAACTCGAATATCGCCGGCCTTACCAAGGCGTACACCATGCCCAGCACGATGCAACCGGCCGTCACGCCAGCAATCAGCCAACGCTGTTGCCACAAGACCACCGCCAGTTCCACCAGGCGGATCTCCCCTTCCCTTCTGGCTTGGGAATGCAGCTTGCTTGCTTGCTCACTCATCGTTCAATTTGCCTGTGGAAACAAAAATCCTGGCGACACACGCTACCGCCTTGGGTCACCCCAAAGGCTTCGCCCCCGGTAAGACCGCAAGCTCAAAACTGAACAAGCGCCCCCAATCAGGCGGCGCGATCGAATCCATCGATCGTGCTCCCCGACTCGGGACGGGGCCTGGTCGTGCCAGCTCTCGTACGAGACTGGTGCCGAGGAGAGGACTCGAACCTCCACGGGTTGCCCCACCAGGACCTAAACCTGGCGCGTCTACCAATTCCGCCACCTCGGCACGGCTGTGCATTGTAGCGGTTTGGCCCTGTATGGTGGGTATCATGACAGAAAAAACCCCGGCGCGGGCCGGGGTTTTGTTCGTGATTTCAGGCGGATAGGTGCCAATCCGGGTCACTCGCCGTCGATGATCAGTCCGCGCCGTTCGAGCAGCGGCTGGATCGACGGCTCGCGCCCGGCGAAATCCAGGTACAGATCCATGGCCGCCTTGCTGCCGCCCTTCGACAGGATGGTGTCGCGGTAGTGCTGGCCGGTCTCGCGGTCCAGGTCACCGTTTTCCCGGATCCACAGCACGCTGTCGGCGTCGAGCACCTCGCTCCAGATGTAGGAGTAGTAGCCGGCGTCGTAGCCGCCCATGGAATGCGAGAAATATGGCGTTCGGTAGCGCGGCGGCACCGGCCCGTAGTCCAGGCCGTGTTCGGCCAGTACCTTCGCCTCGAAATCCATCACGGCGTCGGCGGCCGGGGTGTCTTCCGGAGCCAGCTGGTGCAGGGCCTGGTCGATGATCGCGGCGGCCAGGTATTCGGTGGTGCGGAAGCCTTCGTTGAACTTTTCGGCCTCGATCACCTTGTCGAGCAGTTCCTGCGGAATCTGCTCGCCGGTCTCGTGATGCTGGGCGTAGTTGGCCAGCACTTCCGGCCAGGAGGCCCACATTTCGTAGACCTGCGACGGGTACTCGACGAAATCACGCGGCACGGCGGTGCCGGCGAAGCTCGGGTATTCAACGTCGGAGAACAGACCGTGCACGACATGACCGAACTCGTGGAACATGGTGGTGACTTCGTCCCAGGTCAGCAGGGTCGGTTCACCCTCGGGCGGCTTGGGCACGTTCAGGTGCATGCCGATGACCGGGTGCCCGCCGAGCAGACCGGAATTGACCTGGTAGGAATTCATCCAGGCCCCGCCGCGCTTGGTGCCGCGGGCGTAGAAATCGGTGATGACGATGCCCAGCGGCGAGCCATCGGCCTCGAACACTTCCCAGGCGGTGGCGTCGGGGTGCTGGGTGGGCAGGTCCTCACGCTTCTTGAAGGTGATGCCGAACAACTTCTCGGCCGAAAAATAAACGCCATTGACGAGCACGTTCTCCATTTCGAAGTACGGCTTGATCTGCGACTCGTCGAAGGCATAGCGGTCCTGACGCACCTTCTCGGCGTAGTAGGCCCAGTCCCAGGAGGCAAGCTCGAACGGCTCGTCCTCGATCTCGTTGATCATCTCCTGGATGTCCTGGCCTTCCAGGCGGGCGTTGGCGACCGCAATCGGCGCCAGCTGGCCGAGCATGCCGTTGACGGCGTCGACGGTCTGCGCGGTGCGATCCTCGAGCACGTAATCGGCGTGCGTGTCGTAGCCCAGCAGGCGGGCGCGCTCGGCGCGCAGCTTGACGATCTCGGCCACGATGCCGGTGTTGTCGAACTCGTTGCCGCGCGAACCGCGCGCCAGGGACGCCTCGTGGATGCGCTGACGGGACTCGCGCACTTCCAGATCCGACAGCGGCGGCTGGCCGGAGGTGTTGAGCAGGGTGATGACGTAGCTGCCCTCCCCGAGTTCCCGATCAGCCGCCTCGCCGGCGGCCGAGTCAATGCGCGACTCGCTCAGGCCCGCCAGGGCTTCGCGACTGTCGAAGACCACCGCCGAATCGTTCACTTCCTTGAGCACGTTCTGGCTGAACTCGGTGGTCAGGCCGGCCAGTTGCGCATTCATCTCGCGCAGTCGCTCCTTGTCTTCATCACTGAGCAAGGCGCCTGCCCGGACGAAGTCCTTGTAGGTTTCCTCGAGCAGGCGCAGGCCTTCGGCATCCAGCCCCAATTGCTCGCGACCGTCATGAAGGGTCTTGATGCGCGCAAACAGCTCGCCATTGAGGTTGATCGCATCGCTGTGGGCGGCAAACTTCGGAGCCATCTGCCGCTGCGTATCCTGCAGGGTGTCGTCGGTGACCGTGCTGGTCAGGTTCGAAAACAGGCGGCCGATGCGCTGCAGATCGAGCCCGGCGCGCTCCATGGCCAGAATGGTGTTGTCGAAGCTCGGCGCCTCGTCATTTCCGGCGATCGCCTCGATCTCCGCCATGTGGGTTTCCATGGCCGCCTCGAAGGCCGGCAGGAAGTGTTCTGATTCGACCTTGTCGAAAGGCGGCATGCCGTACGGCAGATCGCTTTCGACCAGCAGCGGATTGGCGTCCGTCGACTCGGGCTGTGCTTCGTCAGCGGCCTCCGCATCCTCCTGCACCGCCGTCTCGGCGGTCGATTCCGGCGCCTCGGGCGCCTCGGGTGGCGGCGGCGCCTGCTCCGAGCAGGCCGCCAGCAGGCCGGCGGCAATGGCCAGCGTCAGCAAATTCCGGATCTTGTTCACGACTTTCCTCGTACTTGAGTTGAACAGAGCCCGGAATGGTAGCACCAATGGGCTCCGGAGCGCCTGCTGGTTCGTTGGTTCGTTGGTTCGTTGGTTGGCTGGTTGGCTGGTTGGCTGGTTGGCAGTGATCGTAGGATGTGTGGAGGCCGCAGGCCGCAACGCATCTGTCGGGGTGCGGTGGCGCGATGCGCTGCGCTGGCGCTCCACGCATCCTACGCGGCGGCGTCTAGCGCCGGCTGCGGAAGAACTTCCGCAGCATTTCGGCCGATTCTTCGGCCAGGACGCCGCGGGTAACTTCGCAGCGGTGATTGAGTTCGGGGCAGGTCAGGACCTGGAAGATGGAATGGTGGGCGCCGGCGCGCAGGTCGTCGGCGGCGTAGACGACGCGCCTGGCACGCGCGTTGATCAGCGCGCCGGCGCACATGCTGCACGGTTCGAGCGTGACGTAGAGCGTGGTGTCGGGCAGGCGGTAGTTGCCGGCCTTTGCGGCGGCCGCTCTCAGGGCGACGATCTCGGCGTGCGCGGTCGGATCGGCGTCGGCGATGACCCGATTCCAGCCCTCGCCCAGGATCTCTTCCCCTGCATCGACCAGGACGGCGCCGATCGGCACCTCGCCCATCACCTCGGCGCGCTCGGCCAGGGCCAGGGCGTGGCGCATCCAGCGTTCGTCGGTGGCGCCGTGTTCCGTGTCGCTCATTCTGGCTCCTTGCCGGACCGGGCCTGCGCCAGCCGCGACTGCGCCACGTGCAGCACGTTGGCCACCGTCCAGTACAGCACCATGCCGCTGGGGAAGGGATAGAACAGCAGGAAGAATACCAGCGCCATCAGGCCCAGAAAAATGTTCTGCCGGCGCCGTTCGGCCGCACTCGAAGCCGGCGCGGGCGCGAGCTTCATGGTCACGAGCGTCGTCAGCGCCATCAGCACCGGCAGCAGGTTGAACCAGGCGCCGAAGAACGGCAGGTCGACGCCGAAGGCAAACAGGCGGTCGGGCTCGGCCAGGGAATCGATCCACAAGAACGAGGCGTCGCGGAATTCGAACACCTGGCCGAGCACGTGAAACAGGGCCACGAACACCGGGATCTGGATCAGCACGATCAGCAGCGGCTTGAGCCCGGCCAGCGGGCTGACCCCGCGCGCCTCGTAGAGCTGCAGGATGCGCTCGCTCTGCTCGCCGCCCTTGTAGTTCTGCTTGATTTCGCGGACTTTCGGCGCGATTTCGGCCTGCACCTCGGCAAAGCGCTGCTGGCTGGCCAGCGCCCAGCGGCCGAGCGGATAGAGCAGCAGGCGCACCAGCACCGCCAGCAGGCAGATCGCCAGGCCCCAACTGGGGATGAGCGCGTGAATGGCCTGCAGCACCCACAGCAGGCCGAGCGCGAGCGCGCGCATCCAGCGCCACAAGCCGTCGAAAAGCAGCGCGGAATGATCGATCGACGCCCCGCCCGGCGCCAGGGCATCCCGCGTCTTCGGCCCGCTGAACAGGGCCAGGCGCCAACGCAGGACATCGCCGGCGGAGCGCTCGCCCACGGGCAGCTGCAGGCGAATCCAGGGTAGATATTCCGCGGGCGGCGAATCGAACCCCCCGGCCCGGCCAGTCTCCAGGCCGATTGGCGAAGGACCTTCAAGCGGCGCGGCCAGAATGGCGAAATAGCGACTGTGCAGACCCAGCCAGTCGCCCGGCCCGAATTCGGCCGATGCATTGTCCTCGTCGGCACCCAGGCGAACGATCTCGCCTTCGTCGTAGGCCACCGCCTCGGTATAGGAATACAGGGAGCGCGCGATGCCCAGGCCTTCCATCGGCGTCTCGCCGATGCCCGGGCCGAGCTGCAGGGCCAGAGTGTCGACGCGGACCGGGTTGAGGGCCTCGAGCCCGATCTCGAGTTGCTGCCGCCAGGGCTGCTCGCTCGAGGTCAGGTCCAGCGCCAGTCGCCAGTTGCCGTCGGCGCTCAACCAGACGGCCGCAGGTTCCTCACCGCCGCGGCCCGGACCGACGCGCTGCCAGTCGGAAACGCCGGGCAGTGACACCGCCAGGTGACGGCTGACGCGACGGCCGGCGGCGGCGGTGGAGATCAGCGAACGCCACTGCTGGTCGCGGTTGGCCGATTCCGGCAGGGCAACAGACCAGGCCGCGGCGCCCTGCCCCGGCAAATCGGCCAGTTCGACGGCCAGGCTTTCGCTTGCCTGCGCGGACGCCGGAAGGGCTGCCAGGGCCAGAATCACGGCAGCCAGCAGCGCTGCGAGGAATTTCATTCGCCGATTGCGAGTGGAACGCCTCACCGGGCGTTCAGGGGTTCTGGCGGTCGGACTCGCCCCCGGATGGGCTGTCGGCGTCGGCGGCCTGCTCGCTCTCGCTCGGCTTTCTCAGGCCGAAGAAGCGCAGCAGGCGGTGCCAGTAGAGTTTGAGCGTCAGCGCGATGGCGGCCAGGGCACCGAGCACGCCCTGCAGGATGGCACTGCCGCTGCCGGGGTCCAGGTAGGCATGGGCGCTGGGCGCAATCAGCAAGAGCGTGCAGAGCACGAGAAGGGTCTTCATCCTGGAATTCCTCGAGTATTCGGTCGGGCCGGAGCCAGCGTGTCATCGAATTGTAACGATTTCGCGCGTCCGGGGTAAACGTGCGATGCTCAGTCCCGTCTGCGCAAACGGTAGAGCGTGCGCTCCGAACCCGCCACCGGCTCGCTGGCCTCGATCACGAAGTATTGCGAAAAGGCGGCTTCGAAACCGGCCTCATGGTAGTC
>SR_TP_S13solDRAFT_1000505_pt1 | contig 15744 bp, 15 predicted proteins | sample SodReaTP_S13sol_FD_11159 | JGI IMG/M metagenome (IMG submission 11159)
CTGCTGTTCTGCGTCATCGGCGCCTTCTCCATCAACAACAGCGGCTTCGACGTCATCGTGGTGATCGTCTGCGGCTTCCTGGCCTACGGCCTGCGCAAGGGTGGCTTCGACCTGGCGCCGCTGCTGCTGGCCTTCCTGCTGGGCTCGCTGCTCGAACAGAACCTGCGCCAGGGCCTGATCCTCGGCTACGGCAGCCCACTGGTGTTCCTCACCAGCCCCATCAGCCTTGCCTTTATCGCCGGCGCAGCGCTCACCCTCGCCCTGCCGCTGCTGCGCCGGACCACGCGGAGCGGGGCTCATCCCGCCTGATCCGCGCCCGGCCGCCGCCTGTGCCGCCGCCAGGCGCCGGGAACCGCCGAGAGGCCGCGCCCACCCCATTCCAGGAAGGTCCAGTCCCCTTCCCCGCCGGGCCTGACCCGGCTGAGCGCGACCGGCTCCAACTGCTCGGCCGGCGGCCAGTCCTCCAGTCCGGCCAGCCAGGCATCGTCGTAGAGGCTGTCGCGATAGCGGTGGCCCTCATCCGGAAGGATCACCAGAACCCTGGCCCCGGGGTGCCTTCGCGCCCACCAGTCGGCCACCAGCCAGGCGGCACCGCTGCTCGGGCCGCGATAGAGGCCCTGGCTCCGGTAGAGCCGCCGCGTCGCCGCGAAGGCGGGCAAGGCCCCGACCCAGTGCACCGCGTCGACCAGACCGTGCTCCAGGTTCGCCGGCAGGATGCTGTTGCCCAGGCCCCGCAGCAGCCGCGGCCCGGGCCGATGGCCGAAGAGGCAGCTGCGGTGGGTGTCGACCGCCACCACCCGGAGCGCCGGGAAGAGGCAGCGCAGGACGCGCGCAGTGCCGCAGAGCGAGCCGCCCGAGCCGACGCCGCCGACGAGGCAGTCGATACGCCCCAGGGCGGCCAGCGCCAGCTCGACCAGGTGGGCGTAGGAGAGCGCGTTGTCCGGGTTGTCGTATTGCCGCGGCCAGAAGGCTTCGGGCTGCTCGGCGAGCAGGGCCTGCAGCCGCCCGAGCCGCTCCCCCTGCGCGCCGCTCCCCGCCGGATCCTCGACCACCAGTAGCCGGGCACCCAGCTGCTCCAGCCGGCGCACGAAGGCCGCGTCCACCAGGCTCGAGGCCGTCACCAGGGTCAGGCCGTAGCCGCGCACCGCCGCCAGCAGTGCGAGAGCGAGCCCGAAGGTGCCGGAGCTCGTCTCGACGATATGGCCGCCGGGCGCCAGCCGCCCGTCGTTCTCGGCGCGGTCCAGCATGAAGCGCGCCGGCAGCAGCTTCATGAGGGGAAAGCAGGCGGCGTGAAGGTTCGGCCCGAGGCGCAGGATCCGGGGCGTCTCATGGATTGCCAGGAAGTCGTCCCGGAGCCGCGTCACCCTAGCCGCACTCCCTCGGCGCCCAGCGCAAAGGTCGAGGTGCGGCGGAAGCCCGCACGCCGCGCTGCGCGCACCAGGGCCGTCGCCCGTGCGGAAGCGTCCGGCAATCGCCCGTCGAGCAGGATGCCCATCAGGCTGCCGCTATGGGAGACCTGCAGGCCGCAAGTATCGTGCTCGCGCGCCAGCCCCAGGGCGTGCTCGAAGCGCGGCTTGGGCAGGTGGCGCTGGCCGACACGCGCGCTGGCGCTGGCCACGCGCCCCAGCAGCCAGGGATCCTGTCGCTCGACGGCGCAGCGCAGCAGGCCGCGCAGCGCCCGGAAGAACTCGATCTCGCCGCTGTCGTAGCGCGCCGGCGCGAGCGCGAGCGTGTCGACCGCTCGCTCCCGGCCGCTGACGAGGCTGACGACGACCAGCGGCGGCAACTCGGCGCCGAGCTGCTCCAGCACCCTGCCCTCGCGCTGCGCGAAGAGCACGGCCTGGGTGCCGTAGGCGATGGCATCGCTGGCGCCTTCGGCGGCGGCCGCCAGGCGCGCAAGTGTTGCCCGCCGCAGCGTCGTGCCCGCCGCCGCGGCGACCGCGCGGAGGGCGGCGATCACGTCGGCTGTCGAGGAGCCGTAACCGTGGCCGAGCGGGATCTGGCTTTCTAGCGTCAGCTCGCCGCCGTGGCCCGCGAAGCCGAGGTGCGCCAGCGCCAGCTCGGCCGCCCGCGCCGCCTTGCTCCGCCCGGACGGCCGCGTGGCGATGGCGCCCGGCCCGCGCGGCCAGAAGGTCGCCCGCGCCCGAAGCGACGGCAGCGGCAGCGTGACGAGTCCCCGGTGCAGCCGCCCGTCCCCGCCCTCGAAGACGCCCTGCAGCAATTCGCCATGGTGGGCCAGGGCCGTGCCGGTACCGACAAGGAGCGGCCGGCTGGCGCCAGTGGTATCGAGGTTGGGCGATGGCATGACTGCCTCCCGAACACCGAGGTCGGGTCCATCCTCCAGGCAAGGCCGCCGGCTGTCGCTCGTCAGATCCGGGGAGGGGGGCGGACCAGCAGCTCGAAACGGACGCTTCCCGTCAAGCTCCTACCGTCTTCTCTGCCAACCGATGGAGTTGCTCAGGCCGCAGGTTGGTGTAGCGCTTGAGCATCTTCCAGTCGCGATGCCCGGTTACGAGAGCGACCTGCTCGATGGTGAAACCGGCTTCGAACAGCCGGCTGGCGGCTTCATGGCGAAGGTCGTGGAAATGGAGATCCTCGATCTCCAAGGCCCGACAGGCGCGCCTGAAGGCGGCTCCGACGGACCGACTGTTGTAGGGAAACACACGGCCGGCGGTATCGGACACCGCCTTCTGCTCCGTCAGGATCGCGCAGGCATCGAAGCCGGTCGCAGACAGGAGCGGGACCTTCTGATGGTTTTCGCTCTTGTTGCGAGGATCCTTGCGCTCGCGAACCAGAACGGTGCGTCCCTCCCAATCCACGTCCCGCCAATGAATGCGGCAGATCTCCTCCTGCCGCATGGCCGTCGCGATGGCAAAGCGCGCCAAACGCCCGATCGGGATGAACTGCCGCTTCTGCCCATCCAAGTAGGCCAGGAGTCGTCGAAGCTCTTCGGCCGTAGGCCGCCGGTCGCGCTCCCTTCCTCTCGCGATGATCCCCAGACGCTTCAGAGCGATGCGCGCCAGATCGACGGCTTCGGCGGAAACCGCAATCCCATGTACGGCGGCGGCATGTGACAGCACGGTCTTGATGTAGCCGAGATCCATTCCGACAGTCACGCCGCCCGCCCCTTCCCTGGCGCGGTCGCGCCCGAACTGGATCAACCGCTCACGATCGAGATCCTTCAGCTTGACCTTGCCCAGCTTTGCCTTCAGAGCATCCAGGCTGAAGGCCTTGGAACGGCGGGGAGGTCGGCCGACCTCCCGCATGTCGGAGAAGTGCAGGTCGATGAGATGGCCGAAGGTTGTCGGATCGGATCGGGCACGAGAAGAGGGTGACTCCCCGCGGTCGATGCGTCGCTCGACGTCGAGTGCCCAAGCCTCGGCGTCTCGTCGACGGCGAAAGGTTTCGCCCACGTATCGTCCTTTGCGGCGGATCTGCACCCGCCAGTTGCCGGAAGGGAGCTTCCTGAAGGTCGCCACCGTGTGCGCTCCATGTGCACCGAGAGGGCGTAGAGGGGCAAATTTGGTCGAAAATGAGTGCACACGCGCGTGCACACGTTCACGTTTAACCCCCATTTATGATACACTAAATTGCTGAAATCACCAGGAAAAATCCTCTCCGTCGCCCCCATGATGGACTGGACCGACCGGCACTGCCGGCGGTTTCACCGGTTGCTGACGCGCCGCACGCTGCTCTACAGCGAGATGGTGCCGACCGGGGCGATCCTGCGCGGCGAGCGGGCGCGCTTCCTGGCCTTCGACCCGGCCGAGAAGCCGCTCGCGCTGCAGCTCGGCGGCGCCGAGCCGGCTGCCCTGGCCCGGTGCGCCGAGATCGCCGAGGACTGGGGCTACGACGAGGTCAACCTCAACGTCGGCTGCCCCAGCGACCGGGTGCAGAACGCCCGCTTCGGCGCCTGCCTGATGGCCGAGCCGGCGCTGGTCGCCGACTGCGTGGCAGCGATGCGCGCGGCCACCGGCCTGCCGGTGACGGTGAAGCACCGCATCGGCATCGACGCGCGCGACAGCTACGAGGAGCTGGCCGGCTTCGTCGAGACCGTCGCCGCGGCCGGCTGCCGCAGCTTCGCCGTGCACGCCCGCAAGGCCTGGCTGCAGGGCCTGAGCCCCAAGCAGAACCGCGAGATCCCGCCGCTGCGCTACGAGCTGGTCTATCGCCTGAAGCGGGATTTCCCGGACCTGGAGATCGTGATCAACGGCGGCATCCCAGACCTGGACGCCGCCCTCGCCCACCTGGAGCGGGTCGACGGCGCCATGCTGGGGCGCGCCGCCTACCAGGACCCCTGGATCCTGGCCGAGGCCGACTCCCGGATCTTCGGTGCGCCCGATCCGCTGCAGACCCGCGAGGAGGCCGTGGCGGCGCTGCTGCCCTACCTGTCCGCGCAGCAGGCCGCGGGCACCCCGGTGAAGGCCGTGACCCGCCACATCCTCGGACTCTTCAACGGGCTGCCGGGTGCGCGCGCCTGGCGCCGGCACCTGAGCGAGGCCGCGGCGCGGCCCGGCGCCGGCCCGGAGGTGGTGGAGCAGGCACTGGAGCGCCTGCAGGAGGCCGCCGGGCGGCGCGCCGCGGCATGAGCGGGCTGGAGCGCGGCGCCGCCGGCGAAGACCGCAACGCCGTCGCCATCCTGCTGATGGTCGCGGCCATGTCGGTCGTGCCGGTGATGGACGCCTTCGCCAAGCTGCTGAGCCGCGACCTGCCGGTGGAGCAGGTTTCCTGGGCGCGCTTCGCCTTCAACTTGCTCTTCATCCTGCCGCTGGTGCTGCCGCGCTACGGCCTGCGGGCGCTGCGGCCGGCACGCCCCGGGGCGCAGCTGCTGCGCGGCCTGCTGACCACCGCCACCACGCTGCTGTTCTTCGGCGCCATCGCCACGGCGCCGCTGGCCGACGCCCTGGCCCTGGTCTTCATCGCGCCGCTGGTGGTCACCGCCGCCTCACCCTTCGTGCTGGGCGAGCGGGTCGGGCTGCACCGCTGGGGCGCCGTGGTGGTCGGCTTCCTCGGCGCGCTGATCGTCATCCGCCCCGGCTTCGGCAGCCTGGACCCGGCGATGCTGATGGCGGCCGGGGCCGGCATCTGCCACGCCTGCTTCCTGCTGGTGACCCGCCGGCTGGCCGGCAGCGGGCCGCCGCTGGCGACCCTGGCCTTCACGGCGCTGGTGGGCACGCTCGCGCTCGGGGTGCTGCAGCCCTTCGTCTGGGTGAGGCCGAGCCCGGAGCACTGGCTGCTCTTCGCCGGCATGGGCTTCTGCTCGGCGCTCGGCCACTTCCTGCTGATCAAGGCCTTCGAGCAGGGCACGGCGACGCTGCTCGCCCCCTTCGGCTACAGCGAGATCGTCATGGCCACGGCGCTGGGCCTGCTGCTCTTCGGCGACTTTCCGGACCGGATCACCTGGGCCGGCATCCTGGTGATCGTCGCCAGCGGCCTCTACATCACCTTCCGCGAGCGTAGTCGAGGCCGGCCGCCCTCGGTCCGCCCGCGAAGCTGACCGGCGCGGCCGGGACGACGATCCCGGGCGACGGTCCCCGGGCCGACGATCCCCCCGAACGACCGCCGCTTGTCGCCCGACCGCACTCTGGATATATATCCAGATAGAGAATGGAGGTCGGAGATGGGCAGCACGCCGCAGAAGCGCGCTCTTTCGAACTACAGGCGGCGCCTGCGCGAGCGCGGCTTGGCGCGCTTCGAGGTGCTGGGCCTGGACAGCGACCGCGGCCTGCTCCGCTCCCTGGCGAAGCGCCTGGCCCATGACGATGCGGAGGCCGCGCGCCTTCGCGCCCTGGTGGGCCGGAGCCTCGGCGGAGAGGCGGCCGGGACGGGCGGCGTACTGGCGGCGCTGCGCCGCTCCCCTCTGGTGGGCGCCGAACTCGATCTGCAGCGCCCGCGGGAAGCCGGCCGCAAGGTCGGACCGTGACCCGTTTTCTCCTCGACACCAACATCATCAGCAACGTCACCAAGGCAACGCCGTCGGAATTGCTCGTCGCCTGGATGGTGGAGCGGCGGGACGAGGACCTCTTCATCGCCTCCCTGACCGTCGCCGAGATCCGCCGCGACATCCTGGAGAAGCCCGTCGGCAGGAAACGCGACGCGCTCGAAGCCTGGTTCTCGGGTCCCGAAGGGCCGCAAGCACTCTTCGCCGGCCGCGTCCTCGCCTTCGACGAGCGGGCGGCGCTCGCCTGGGGACGGCTGATGGCCGAGGGGACGGCCGCGGGCAGGCCGCGCAGCGCGCTCGACATGATCGTCGCCGCCGTCGCCGAGGTGAACGGCTGCGTCGTGGCGACGGACAACGAGAAGGACTTCGCCGGCCTGGCCTTCGTCAATCCGCTGCGGGGACCCGCCGCCCCCTAGCCGATCACCTTCCGCGAGCGTAGTCGAGGCCGGCCGCCGTCGGTCCGCCCGCGGGCGTGACCGGCGCGGGCTCCGGCAGCGGCAGCGGGCGCCGCGCCTCGCGGGCCAGGCGCGCCAGCCAGAGCAGCCAGCGGCGCAGCTGGCCGGCCGAGCCCAGATAGCCGTAGTCGCGGAGAATCAGCAGCATGAAGAAGACGTCGACGCGCCGCGGCGGGGTGCGGGCGTCGAGGTGGATGGTGGTGAACATGGGAATGCAGAGGTCGCCGAGATGGCCGTAGGCGGCCGCCTGCTTCAGCGGCAGCAGCGGCAGTTCCAGGGTGAAGTGCCCCTCCCCCGGCCGCAGATCGCGGCGCTCGACCCGGCCGCGGCGGCTGTTCCAGAAGAGGCTGCGGCCATCCGCCCGGATGCCGAAGCCGCGCGGCAGCAGCAGCCGCAGCGGCCAGCGCAGCGCGCCGAACTGCGCCTGCAGCCGTTCCAGGTCTTCCGGCTCCAGTTCGGCGCGGCGGTTGAGCCGCAGCTGCTCGGCGACCAGGGCGGCGGTGTGGTCGTCGACGTGGGGGTCGAAGTCCGCGGCATCGCGATGCGTCGCCGTGCCGGCGGCCAGGTCGAGGCGGCTGTAGGGGCGATGCAGCCGCGCCGGCGCGCCCCAATGTGCGCGCAGGTCGGCGTAGCGCACCTTGTGATCGTTGGCCCAGTCGGTGTCCGGCCGGCGGAACACCACCTGGCTGGCGAAGGGCAGGAAGTCGTCGGCGCCGATCAGGCTGCAGGCCCGGGCCGCCGCCCGGACATAGCCTCGCTTGCCGCCCCGCTCGACGCGCTCGCCGTCGCGCAGATAGGAGTTCATCGGGCTGGCCGGCGAATAGCTGCGCAGCAGCAGGCAGCGCTTGCCCAAGGCGGCGCGCAGCGCGCCGAGGCGGCCCAGCGTGGCCGTCGCCGGCTTGGCGTCGTTGAGGTCGATCAGCAGCGCCTCGGGGGTGTCGAGCAGCAGGATGGAGTCGTTGTTCCACAGCGGCAGCGACAGCACCCGCAGCTCCGGCGTCAGCGGCAGCCAGCGCCCGGCGGGCAGGCGCCGCGTGCGGAAGCCCAGCTCCCGCAGGTGCGCCTCCATGCCCATCTCCAGGAAGTCGGGCAGCAGCACCTCCGGCCCCTCGCCCTCCGCCAGCCCGGCGCGCAGCAGCCGCAGGCTGGGCGGATGGAAGTGGTCGGGATGCTCGTGGGTGACGTAGAGCCAGGGGCAGGCGCGCAGCCGCGCGATCTCCGCCTCGCCCGGATAGTTCTCGATCCACCAGCTGCGCCAGTAGGTCGAGCCGGTCAGCCAGGGATCGGTGGCCAGCAGCGGCCGCCCCTCGCCGTCCTCCAGCAGCAGTGTCGCATGCCCCAGGGTCTCGACCCGCACCGCCCTCGCCCCCGTCCCCCGAATCGTCTGCAGACATCCTATCGCCGGCACCGCGGCGACAGAAGCCCCACCGGGTGGGTTGCCGCGTGCGGCCGCCGGAGTACGTGGCCGGGCGCACAGGGCCCTGCCATGCGGGAAAGCCGGAGTGCGCACGCTTGCCGGCGGCGCAAGCAGGCTCTAGCAAGAAGCGGCAACGAGAACAGGGAAGCCCGCCATGTCCGAAACCCCGACCTTCGTCACCCATCTGGAATGCTCCTGGACCGGAGAGCGCTACGAGGCGGGCCGGCCGCACAACCTCTCGGCCGCGGGCAAGCCGCTGCTGGTGCGCTACGACCTGGAGGCGCTGAAGCGCGCCGTCAGCAAGGAGGCGCTGGCGGCGCGGCAGTTCGAGGGCTTCTGGCGCTACCGCGAGTTCCTGCCGGTCAGCCGGGCCGAGAACCGCGTTAGCCTGGGCGAAGTGGTGACGCCGCTGATCGACCTGCCCGCCCTCGGCGGCGCGGCCGGGCGGCTGCTGGTGAAGGACGAGGGCCACCTGCCGACCGGCAGCTTCAAGGCCCGCGGCCTGGCGCTGGCCGTGGCCATGGCCAAGGAGCTGGGGCTGGAGCACCTGGCCATGCCGACCAACGGCAACGCCGGCGCCGCGCTCGCCGCCTACGCGCGCCGCGCCGGGCAGCGCGCCACGGTCTTCTGTCCCGACGACACGCCGGAGATCAACGTGCGCGAGATCCAGGCCCAGGGCGCCCGGGTCTATCGCGTCAACGGCCTGATCAACGACTGCGGCAAGCTGGTGGGCGAGGGCAAGGCGGCCGCCGGCTGGTTCGACGTCTCCACCCTGAAGGAGCCCTATCGCATCGAGGGCAAGAAGACCATGGGGCTGGAGCTGGCCGAGCAGCTCGGCTGGGAACTGCCCGACGTGATCTTCTACCCCACCGGCGGCGGCACCGGGCTGATCGGCATGTGGAAGGCCTTCGCCGAGCTGGAGGCGATCGGCTGGATCGGGTCGAAGCGGCCGCGCATGGTCGCGGTTCAGGCGACCGGCTGTGCGCCGATCGTGCGCGCCTGGGAGGCCGGCGAGGAGACGGCGCCGCTGTGGGAGAACGCCCACACCGTGGCCGCCGGCATCCGCGTGCCGGTCGCGGTCGGCGACTTCCTGATCCTGCGCGCGGTGCGCGAGAGCGGCGGCTTCGCCGCGGCGGTGGATGACGAGGCGATCCTGGCCGCCCGCGCCGAGGTGGCCGAGGCCGAAGGCCTGCTGCTCTGCCCCGAGGGCGCGGCCACCTACGCCGCCTGGAAGCAGGCCCGCGCCGACGGCCGGGTCGGCGCCGAGGAGCGCTGCGTGCTCTTCAACTGCGCCACGGGCCTCAAGTACCCCCTGCCCGAGGTCACCCGCAGCCTCGACCGCCACGCGACCCTCGACTTCGCGGCACTGTAGGAGAAGGCGACAGATGAACCGGCAGACCCCGCCCGCCGGCCTGGCGGCCAGCACCACCATCACCGCGGAGATCGACTTCGAGCGCGACGGCAAGCACTGCGGCTTCCTGCGGCTGCCCTATTCGGTCGACCGCTCGGCCTACGGCTGGCTGCCGATCCCCGTGGCCTCGATCCGCAACGGCGAGGGGCCGCGGGTGCTGCTGCTGGCCGGCATCCACGGCGACGAGTTCGAGGGCCAGGTGGCGCTCACCGAGCTGATCCGCACGCTGGAGCCGGGCGAGATCGCCGGTCAGGTGATCGTGCTGCCCATGACCAACTTCCCGGCGGCGAAGGCCGGCCGGCGGGTCTCGCCGCTGGACGAGGTGAACCTGAACCGCGCCTTCCCCGGGGCCGCCGACGGCACGCCGACCCGGCAGATCGCCCACTACGTGGAGCACCACCTGGTGGCCGGCTCCGACTTCGTGCTGGACCTGCACAGCGGCGGCGGCTCGCTAGAGTACGTGCCGACCGTGCTGCTGAACTGGAACCAGGACGCGGCGGGCCGCGAGCGCGACGCCGCCCTGGCGCGGGCCTTCGGCGCGCCCTTCGGCTGCTGGTTCGCCGGCGAACACGGCGGCAGCAGCTGCGCCGCTGCCTCGGCACGCCAGGGGGTGCCCAATCTGACCACCGAGATGGGCGGCGCCGGCCGCGTCTCGCCCGGAGCGCTGGCGGTCTGCCGCCGCGGCCTGCGCAACGTCCTGGCCCACCTCGGCGTGCTGCCGGGCCGGGCGGTGGAGCCGCCGGAGGAGGAGACGCGGCTGGTCTGGGCCACCGACCCCTCGATCTTCGTCTGGGCGCCGGAGCCGGGCCTCTTCGAGCCGCTGCACGAGCCGGGCGACCGGGTCGAGGCCGGCCAGCCGGCCGGCTGGCTGCACCCGACCGAAACGCCCTGGCGCGAGCCGGTGCCGGTCCACTTCGCCACCGACGGCTACGTGCTCTGCAAGCGCATCCCCGGCCGGAGCGAACGCGGCGACTGCCTCTTCCACCTGGGCCGGGAGCGGGCGTGAGGGGGCCGATTGGCACCAGGCTTTTCCGCCCGGCGGCCCTTTCCGGCCGTACCGCTGCGGGGCTAGGCAGGGGCGGTCCAGCCGGGAGCATTCCATGAGCCAGCAGCCGATCCGCATCGTCCCCCTCGCCGAGGAGCACCACGCCGAGTGGGAGCGGCTCTACGCCGGCTATGCCGCCTTCTACAAGGTGGAGCAGACGGCGGCGATGCGCGCGACGGTCTGGGGCTGGCTACGCGACCCCGGCCACGAGGTGGAGGGGCTGGTCGCCCTCGACGCCGCCGGGCAACCGATCGGCATCACCCACTTCCGGCCCTACAGCCGGCCGCTGATGGCGGTCACCGCCTGCTTCCTCGACGACCTCTTCGTCGATCCCGAAGCGCGCGGCTCCGGCGCGGCTCAGGCGCTGATCGGCGCGGTGGCAGAGATCGCCAAGGCCCGCGGCTGGTCGCTGGTGCGCTGGATCACCGCCGAGAACAACTACCGCGCCCGCGCCGTCTACGACCGCCTGGCGGTGCGCACCGACTGGGTCACCTACGACGTCAAGCTCGGATGAGCGATCCGAGAGACGCGGCCCGGCCGAGCGGCGCCACCCTGGCGCTGGTGCCGTTGCTGGGGCTGCTCTGGGGCTTCAACTGGCCGGCGGTCAGGATCGCGCTGGACGAGGTGGCGCCCTGGACCCTGCGCGCCGCCGGCATGCTCTGCGCCGGCCTCGCCCTGGTGGTCCTGGCGCTCGCCACCGGCCGCTCGCTGCGGGTGCCGCGCGGGCAGTGGCTGCGGCTCGGGCTGATCGGCCTGCTGTCGATCGCCGCCTTCAACATCCTGCTGGCCTTCGCGCAGCTGGCGGCGCCGACCTCGCGGGTCGCCATCGTCACCTTCACCATGCCGATCTGGGCGGCCTTGCTGGCCCGCCCGGTGCTGGGCGAGGCGCTCGACGGCCGCCGCCTGCTCGGCCTGGGGCTCGGCCTCGCCGGCCTGGCGGCGCTGGGCTGGCCGCTGCTGCAGGCCGGCGCGCTCTCGATCGGTCTGCTCTACGCCCTGATCGCCGGCGTCGGCTGGGCGGCCGGCACGGTGCTGATCAAGCGTTACCCGATCGAGGCGCCGGCCATCACCGTGGCCGCCTGGCAGCTGCTGCTCGGCGGCCTCTGCGGCAGCGTCGGCATGCTGCTCTTCGAGGGACTGCCGCCGCCCGGTCCCTTCTCCGATGCCACGCTGCTGGCCTTCGCCTACCACGTGCTGCTGGCGCAGGCGCTGGCCTATTTCCTCTGGTTCGAGGTGGTGCCGCGGCTGCCGGCCGGGGCGGCGGCCATGGGCACGCTGATGGTGCCGGCGGTCGGCGTCTTCGGCGCCGTGCTCTTCCTCGGCGAGCGCCCGGCCCTGGGGGACTGGCTGGGCCTGCTGCTGGTGGTGACCGCCGCGGCGACGATCCTGCTGCGGCCCCGGCGCGCCTGAGGGCCGCGCCTGAGCAGAACGCCGGCTCAGCCCTGCTGCAGGATGCAGCCGTACCAGCCGAGGCCGCGCCAGGTCTCGAAGCCCTGGCTGCGGGCATAGCCGGCCAGGGCGCCGTCGGCGCCGCCGTAGCTGCCCTCCGGCCCCTCCACCGTCAGCTCGACCCGCTCCTGCAGCAGGCCGCGGCCGTCGGAGGCGGCCAGCACGCGCTGCTCGGCGTCGAGCAGCAGCAGCCGGCTGCGCGCCCGCTCCTCCTCGCCCAGACGCACCGCCTGCAGCACCGCCGCAGCCTGGTCCTCCCAGTCGAAGTGCGTGACCAGCACGCCGACCGCGCGGCCCTGGTCGAAGATCGGCGCCGCGAAGCTCATCACCGCCGCCTCGTCCAGCTCGCGCCGGCGCACGATCGGCGCCGAGGTGAAGTGGTCGGCGTCGGTCGCCTGCGCCGCCTCGAGGAACCAGCCCTGGCCGCCGAGTTCCGCCGTGCGGGCCGTGGGATAGCGCTGCGGCCGCCCGTTGGCCACCACCCGGCCCTGCAGGTCGCAGGCCCAGAGGTCGCGATAGACGGTGTAGGCGTCGAGGATGACGCCAAGCCGCTGCGCGGCGGTCTCGGCGTGCTGCGGCGAGGGGTCCGTCAGGCAGGTGACGACGGCGGCCTCGCTGGCCCACCAGCGCACGTCGCAGGTGCGCTCGTAGAGGCTGCGGTCGACGATGTCGATGGCGTTGCGCGAGAGGTCCACCAGGCGCTCGCCGCGCAGGCGGTCGACGACGCGGCGGCCGACCCGCAGCAGGTCGCCGACCGTGCCGCCCAGTTCCCGCTCCAGCGCCGCCGCCAGGCTCTCGATCTCGCCGGAGATCTGCTTCACCTCGCCGGCCACCACGCCGAAGCCGCGGCCGGCCTCGCCGGCGCGGGCCGCCTCGATCAGCGCGTTCAGCGCCAGGATCTTGGTCCGCGCCGTGATCGCGCGGATACCCTCGATCTTGCCGGTCGCCGTGTCGCGCAGGCTCTCGGAGAGGTCGATGATGCGCTCCGGGTTGCTCTCGTCGGCGCCGGTGTTGGCCAAAGCCGCTTGCTCGGCCCTCTGCGGATGCATCGCGATCGTCCCTGAACTGTGGAGCGCGCAGTGTCGGCGAGCAGCCATTAACGCGAAGCTAATGTATTGCTCGTGTACGAAGTTCTTCCTGCTGTCTCGCTGCCAAGACGGGCCCTTTGCCGTTTAACGGGCCGAGCACCGCCGCTAGAGTGGCGCCGCGTCGATCATCGAGGGGAGTGTTGGGACCATGGCGTGGTTTCTCGATTCCGAGACGGGGCGGCTGCGCGACGTGCTGCTGTGCCGGCCGGACCACTACCGCTGGATCCCGACCAACGCCGTCGCCCGCGCCACTCTGGCGGCCGGCCGCGACCTCGACCTGCAGGCGGTGCAGGCGCAGTACCGCGAGATGGAGGACGCGCTGGACCAAGCCGGCGTCACCCGCCACTACCTGGAGCCCGAGCCGCACCTGCCCTATCAGGTCTACACCCGCGACTCCTCGCAGGTGACGCCCTGGGGCGCCGCCGTCACCGCCCTCTTCCGGCCGCAGCGCCGCGGCGAGTGGTCGGCGGTGCTGCGCTTCTACCAGGAGAGCGGCGGCACCTGGAAGCACTGCACCGACGGCACCATCGAGGGCGGCGACATCCACGTCATCCGGCCCGGCCTGCTGCTGATCGGCCATACCGGCGAGCGCACCGACGAGGCCGGCGCGCGGCAGTTCGCCCGCTGGTTCGAGGAACAGGGCTGGGAGACGAAGCTCTATCCCTTCGACGAGCACTTCCTGCACATGGACCTGCTGTTCTGCATGGCGGCAGAGAACCTGGCGGTGGCCTGCATCGAGGTGCTCGACGACGCCTTCCTGGCCTGGCTGCAGGACAAGGGCATCCGCCTGCTGCCGGTACCCTACAAGGAGGCCATGCAGCTGGGCTGCAACCTGCTGGCGCTGGGCGGCGACCGCGTCATCTCGCCGCGCCACAACCGCGCCCTCAACGAAAGGCTGCGCGCCGAGGGGCTGAGCGTGCTGGACCCGGAGATGCAGATCTTCACCAGCGGCGGCGGCGGCGTGCACTGCATGACCATGCCGCTGCGGCGCGATCCGCTGTAGACTGCCGCGAACGACCGCTAGCGCCCCGCCAGAGGGCGCGGCCGGAAACGCCGGCGCGAAACAGGCTTCACCCCGGCCGGGAGGGCGGACCCCGGCCCCAGAGCAAGAGCCCTCGACAGGGGCTCGGGAGACAGGGAGCAATGAGCAGGACCCTCTATCGCTATTCCCCCAGCCGCCGCCGCCTGCTGCAGGTCGGCGCCGGCGGCGCCGCGCTGGCGGCAGCCTCGAGCCTGGGCGCCCCCTTCGTGCGGGCGCAGAGCCGCTCGCTGAAGATCGGCACCTACGGCGGCTACTTCGAGGAGAGCTTCGTCAGCCACATCTACCCGGACTTCACCGCCGCCACCGGCATCGAGGTGGAGTCGATCCCGGAGCCCACCGGCGAGGCCTGGCTGGTGCAGCTGCAGACCGCGGCGCGCGCCGGCGAGGCGCCGGCCGACGTCTCCATGATGGCGGTCGGCCCGCTGCTGCGCGGCGCCAACGCCGGGCTGTGGCAGGCCTTCGACGAGAGCGCCCTGCCCAACGCTGCCAACGTCATCCCCGACTTCCTGTCGCGCTACGACGACGGCGGCCTCTACGGCGTGGCGGCGGTGGTCTGGTACATCACCTTCGTCACCAACACCGAGACCTTCCCCGAGGCGCCGGCCTCCTGGGGCGACATGTGGGGCGAGGACTACCGCAACTCCCTGGGCCTGCTGGCGCTGGCCAGCAACTCCTTCCTGCTGGAGATCACCGCCGCCACCTTCTTCGGCGGCACGGCGATTCTCGACAGCGAGGAAGGCATCCTCGAGGTCATGGCCAAGCTGGAGGAGGTGAAGCCCAACGTCGCGCTCTGGTACCGCGACGAGGGGCAGTTCCAGAACGCGCTGCAGACCGGCGAGGTGCCGGCCGGACAGTACTATCACGACGTCACCGGCCTGGCCGCGGCCGACGGCTTCCCGGTGCGCTCCACCTTCCCGCGCGAGGGCGGGGTGAGCGACCGCGGCTCCTGGGCGGTCACCAGCGCCTCGGAAAAGCTGGAGGAGGCGCAGGTCTTCATCGACTACATGTGCCAGCCGGAGATCCAGGACACGCTGTCGCTCAAGGTCGGCACCGCGCCGATCATCCCGCGCGAACAGACCGGGCTCAGCGACGAGGACTTCGCCGCGGTCTCCAGCGACATCCCGCCGATCATCCCGCGCTACGACATGTATCTGGAGCGCGGCGACTGGATCAACGAGCAGTGGACCCGGATGATCACGAGCTGAGAGGGGGCCGCTCTACCGCCCTCGTCATCCTGAGGCCGCAGGCCGAAGGATCTCGATCCGTCGGAGCTCCGACGGCCCGAGATCCTTCGCTGCGCTCGGGATGACGCTCCCTCTCTGTCGTACGCGCTGCGGACACCCCCATGCCCGACCTGATCCTGGAAGGCCTGCACAAGCGCTTCGGCAACGTCGCCGCGGTGCAGGCGGTCGACCTGACCATTCCCGAGGGCGAGCTGGTCTGCTTCCTCGGCCCCTCTGGCTGCGGCAAAACCACGCTGCTGCGGCTGATCGCCGGACTGGAAACACCCAGCGCCGGGCAGATCTGCCTCGGCGGCCAGGACCTGACCGCCGTGCCGACCCACCGCCGCGGCTTCGGCATGGTCTTCCAGTCGCTGGCGCTGTTCCAGCACCTCAGCGTCGGCGAGAACATCGCCTATTCCCTGCGCATCCGCGGCGCCGACCGCGCCGCCCAACGCGCCCGCGTCGCCGAGCTGCTGGAGCTGGTGCAGCTGCCCGGCATCGCCGGGCGCCACGTCTCGCAGCTCTCCGGCGGCCAGCGCCAGCGCGTCGCCATCGCCCGCGCGCTGGCGACCCACCCGGCCGTCTTCCTGCTCGACGAGCCGCTCTCGGCGCTCGACGCCAAGCTGCGCGAGGCCATGCAGATCGAGCTGCGGCTGCTGCAGCGCCGGCTCCC
>SR_TP_S13solDRAFT_1000507_pt1 | contig 15729 bp, 16 predicted proteins | sample SodReaTP_S13sol_FD_11159 | JGI IMG/M metagenome (IMG submission 11159)
GCACTCCCGTCCGGCCCATCCTCGCCCCCCTCTTTGGAGCGATTCTCAAACCGGACAGGTCACTTGCTACAAAATCCGGACAGTCCTCATGTTAGCGACACCGCGGCGGCCCGGCGTTGCCCCCGGCGGCGGAGCGTGATAACGCTTTGCCGCCTCGGCAACCGCAGGAGTCCCGCTTGCCCGCCCTTTCCCGCGTGCTCGTCCTCAACGGTCCCAACCTGAACCTACTCGGCCGCCGCGAGCCGGCGGTCTACGGTGCGGCGAGCCTGGCCGATCTCGAGGCCGCCTGCCGCGACGAGGGCGAGGCCCAGGGGCTGGCGGTCGAGTGCCGGCAGTCCAACCACGAGGGCGAACTGGTCGGCTGGATCCAGGAGGCACCCGCGGACTTCGCCGCGCTGGTGCTCAACGCCGGCGCCTACACCCACACCTCGGTGGCGATCCACGACGCGCTCGCCGCCGTCGGGCTGCCGACCATCGAGGTGCACCTCTCCAACATCTACAAGCGCGAGCCTTTCCGCCACCGCTCCTACGTCAGCCCCCAGGCGCTCGGCGTGATCTGCGGGCTGGGGATCGACGGCTACCGGGTGGCGCTCGCCGCCCTCGCGCGACGACTGAAAGGCGAGACCCGAGGATGACCCGCAGCAAGTTCCCGCTCGACGAGGAGGCGCTCCGCCGCCTGGCCGCCATCCTGGAGGACACCGGCCTGACCGAGATCGAGGTCGAGGCCGGCGACCACCGCATGCGTGTGGCCAAGTCGCCTGCGCCGGTGCAGATGGCGCCCGCTGTCGCGACGCTGCCGGCGGCGGTGCCGGGCGGCGGCCCGAGCATGATCGCCTCGCCCTGCGCCGTGGCGGAGAGCGGCCATACCGTCGCCTCGCCCATGGTCGGCACCGCCTACCTGGCGTCGGAGCCGGGCGCCAAGCCCTTCGTTCAGGTGGGCGACAGCGTCGCCGAGGGCCAGACCCTGCTGATCATCGAGGCCATGAAGGTGATGAACACCCTGCCCGCGCCGCGGGCCGGGCGGATCACGCAGATCCATGTCCAGGACGGCCAGCCCGTCGAGTTCGGCGAGCCGCTGCTGGTGCTCGAGTAGAGCGCGAAAAGGAAGTCCGGAGCGTGTTCGAGAAGGTCCTGATCGCCAACCGCGGCGAGATCGCCCTGCGCATCCACCGCGCCTGCCGCGAGATGGGCATCGCCACGGTGGCGGTGCACTCCGCCGCCGACGCCGATGCCATGCACGTGCGCCTGGCCGACGAGAGCGTCTGCATCGGCCCACCGCCCTCGGGCAAGTCCTACCTGAACATGGCGGCGATCCTGACCACCGCCACCATGACCGGGGCCAACGCCATCCATCCCGGTGTCGGCTTCCTCTCGGAGAACGCCCGCTTCGCCGAGATGGTGGAGGAGCACGGCTTCACCTTCATCGGCCCGGAGCCGCGGCACATCGCCATGATGGGCGACAAGGTGCGCGCCAAGGAGGCGGCGATCGAGCTCGGCCTGCCGGTGGTGCCGGGCTCCGAGGGCGCCGTCACCAGCCTGGAGCAGGCGCAGGCGGTGGCCGCGGAGATCGGCTACCCGGTGCTGATCAAGGCCGCCGCCGGCGGCGGCGGCCGCGGCATGAAGGTGGCCCGCGACGCCGGCGAGATCGGCGACGCCTACCGCATGGCCCGCAACGAGGCCAAGGCCGCCTTCGGCAACGACGAGGTCTATCTCGAGAAGTACCTGACCAAGCCGCGCCACATCGAGGTGCAGATCCTGGCCGACGGCCTGGGCAACGCCCTGCATCTGGGCGAGCGCGACTGCTCGCTGCAGCGGCGCCATCAGAAGGTGCTGGAGGAGGCACCCTCGCCGGCGCTCAACGCCGAGGCGCGGGCGCGGATCGGCGAGGTCGCCCGCCAGGCGATGCTGAAGCTGGGCTACCGCTCGGCCGGCACCATCGAGTTCCTCTACGAGGACGGCGAATTCTACTTCATCGAGATGAACACCCGCCTGCAGGTGGAGCATCCCATCACCGAGATGATCACCGGCATCGACCTGGTGCGCGAGCAGATCCGCATCGCCGCCGGGCATCCCCTGGCGATCCGCCAGGAGGAACTGGTCTTCACCGGCCATGCCGTGGAGTGCCGGATCAACGCCGAGCATCCCGAGACCTTCGTCCCCTCGCCCGGGCTGATCAGCGACTACCACCCGCCGGGCGGCCTCGGCGTGCGGGTCGACAGCGCCATCTACGGCGGCTACCGCGTGCCGCCGCACTACGACAGCCTGATCGCCAAGCTGGTGGTGCACGGCCAGACCCGCAACGAGTGCCTGATGCGGCTGCGGCGCTGCCTGGAGGAGATGGTGATCGAAGGCATCGACACCACCCTGCCGCTGCACCGCCGCCTGGTCGAGGACCCGGACTTCATCAACGGCGACTACGACATCCACTGGCTCGAGCGCTGGATGGCCAGCCACCGCTGAGGCGGGCGGCAAGGGCAGCCCGGCCGCGGCTCGGCGTCAGCGCGCCGCGATCTCCACCAGCAGCACGGCCGCCGCGGCCGGCGCGCTCAGCTGCAGGGGCCGGCCGCCGGCCGGATGCAGCAGGGCCGGGCGCAGCAGGGCCGTGTCGCCGGCCGCCGCGGTCAGGGTCTCGCCGCCCGACGCCCGCAGCCGGAAGCCGGGGGCGGCGAGGGCATGCAGCGCGAGAATCTCGGCCTTCGTCTCCAGCGTCAGGGCCTCCGGGCCGATCTCCACCACCCGGGCGTCGCCCCGGGTGTCGCGGCGCCGGGTCATGAGGTTGAAGTCGCGGATCGGACCGTCGCGCAACAGGCCGGTGACGGCCCGCTCACCGGGAAAGCGGGCCTGGCCGTGGGGCGGCGACACCTCCAGCCGGCCCTCGGGGCCGCCGTCCAGAGCCAGGCCGGCGCCTTCGACCAGGGTCAGGACGCGGTCGTAGCCGGGCAGCGCGGAAAAGGGACCGTCGCGCTCCACCAGCGCCAGGCTGAGGCGCCAGGCGAAGGCGCTGGGCTCGAAGGCCGCACCCTCCGGGCCGATCGCCACCTCGAAGGTGGTGCCGCCGCCGTTGCGCCAGGGCATGGCGCGGTAGTCGGCCGCGCGCAGCAGGCGCATCACCGCTCGCGCTCCCGCCGCGCCGGCGCCGGCCGCGCGCCCACCTGGGGCAGCGGCGGCACCAGGATGCGGCGCTTGCCGCGCCGCGCGGCGAGCGGGCGCACGGCGTAGAGCTGCTTCTTCACCGCCAGCAGGTTGACGCCGGCCACCTGCGGGAACCAGCGGCCGCCGATCCGCTCCCAGGCAGGCGCCGTGCGCAGCAGCCAGCGCGAGCGGGTCGGCGGCACGAAGAGCGCCTCGCGCGCTTCCAGAGGCGTGAAGAGGTGGTCGCGCAGCAGCCGCGAGAGCTGCGCCGGGCTGTAGGGGCGGCCGTGGCCGAAGGGCGTGCGCTCCAGCCTCGCCCAGACACCGCGGCGGTTCGGCACCACCACCAGCAGCTGGCCCTCGCCCTTGAGCACGCGCCAGATCTCGCGCAGCAGGCCCTCCAGGCTCTCGCTGTGCTCCAGGCAGTGCACCAGCAGCACGCGATCGACCGAGTAGTTGGCCAGGGGCAGCTCCTGCTCCTCCACCAGCGCCGTGGCGAAGGGGCCCTCGGGCGGCCAGTGCAGCACCCCCTGGCGGGTCGGCATGAAGGCCAGCACCCGCTCCGCCTCGTCGCGGAACTGCCGCAGATAGGGCGTCGCGAATCCGAGGCCGAGCACGACCTCGCCGCGCACGTTCGGCCAGAGCAACCGCAGCTGCCGCCGGATCAGGTGCCGGGCGACCTGGCCGGTGGCGGCGGCATAGAAGCCGGAGAGTTCGACGACGTCGTTCGACATGGCGGGATGCTAGCATGGGCGCGGCGCGGGTTGGAGCCGGCTGCGGGGCTTGCTATCTAGGGACCATGACCATGCTGCAGATTCATCAGATCCCGGTCCTCAGCGACAACTACGTCTATCTGGCGCGCTGCCCGGCCAGTGGCGCCACGGCGGTGGTCGACCCCGCGGTGGCGGCGCCGGTGCTGGCGGAGGCAGAGCGGCTGGGGTGGCGCATCACCCATATCCTCAACACCCACCACCACGGCGACCACGTCGGCGGCAACCTCGAGATCAAGACCGCCACCGACTGCACCGTGATCGGCCCGGCCTACGACGCCGCGCGCATTCCCGGCATCGACCTGGAGGTGCGCGAGGGCGAGAGGGTGCGCCTGGGCGAGGCCGAGGCCGAGGTCTTCTTCGTGCCCGGCCACACCCGCGGCCACATCGCCTACTGGTTCGCCGGCGCCGATGCGCTCTTCTGCGGCGACACGCTCTTCGCGCTGGGCTGCGGCCGGCTGTTCGAAGGCACGCCGCCGCAGATGTGGGACTCGCTGAAGAAGCTGCGCGCCCTGCCGCGCAGCGCCCGGGTCTACTGTGCCCACGAGTACACCCAGGCCAACGCCCGCTTCGCGCTCTCGGTGGAGCGCGACCACGCGGGCCTGCAGGCCCGCGCCGCGGCGATCGACGCCGCGCGCGCCCGCGGCGAGCCGACCGTGCCCTCGACCCTGGGCGAGGAGCTGGACACCAACCCCTTCCTGCGCGCCGACGACCCGGCGCTCGCCCGCGCCCTGGCGATCGAGGGCGCCGACCCGGTCCGGGTCTTCGCCGAGGTGCGCGGGCGCAAGGACGTCTTTCGCGGTTGAGGGAGAAAGCGATGACCGAGGCTGCCGAGATCGCTCGCCTGCTGGAGCTGCAGCCGCACCCCGAGGGCGGCTGGTTCCGCGAGACCTGGCGCCACCGGCCGGCCGAGGGCGGACGGGGCGCCGGCACGGCGATCTACTACCTGCTCGGCGACGGCGCGGTGAGCCGCTGGCACCGCGTCGACGCGGCCGAGATCTGGCATTTCTACGCCGGCGCACCGCTGGCGCTGACGCTCTCGCGGGAAGGCGCGACGCAGGAGGTACTGCGCCTCGGCCCCGATCTCGCCGCCGGCGAGCGCCCGCAGCTGCTGGTGCCGGAAGGCGCCTGGCAGACGGCGCGCAGCCTCGGCGCCTGGACCCTGGTCGGCTGCACCGTCTCCCCCGCCTTCGACTTCGCCGGCTTCGAGCTGGCTCCCGAGGGCTGGGAGCCCTCCCCGTCTTCCTGAAGGAAGCGTCACCCACGCCGCCGTCGTCCCGCGCCCGGCGACGGGGGCCGGATGAAGGCCCGCACCGCTGGCCCCGCACAACCTTGCAACCGGTTGCTGTGACCTCGGTGGGAGCTTCTTGCGCGCGCGCCCGTTTTCGTGAAAGCATGCGCGCCCTTACAAGAATCAAACATTCGGGAGGAAGTCCATGCATCGGAGAACCCTGTTCGGCGTCGCCGCCTCGGCCGTCCTCGGCGCAGCCACGACCCTCGCCTTCGCCGCGCCGGCCGCCGCCTATCCGGACCGCCCGATCACCATCATCGTGCCCTGGGGTGCCGGCGGCGGCACCGACGCCACGGCGCGCATCATCGCCACGGTGCTGGAGGGCGAGCTGGGCCAGCGGGTCTCGGTGGTGAACCGCACCGGCGGCTCCGGCGTCGTCGGCCACTCGGCGATCGCCGAGGCCGATCCCGACGGCTACACCCTCGGCCTGGCGACGGTCGAGATCAACATGATGCACTGGCAGGGCCTGACCGAGCTGACCTGGGAAGGCTACACGCCGATCGCCCTGATGAACGAGGATCCGGCCGGCGTACAGGTGGCGGTCGACTCGCCCTACGAGAGCCTGCAGGACCTGCTCGACGACATCGAGTCTCGTCCGGGCGCGCTGCAGGCCTCCGGCACCGGCCAGGGCGGCATCTGGCACCTCGCCATCGCCGGCATGCTGAACGACCTGGGCTTCGAGCCCGGCTCGGTCGTCTGGGTGCCCAGCGACGGCGCCGCCTCCGGCCTGCAGGATCTCGTGGCCGGGGGCGTGCACATCGTGCCCAGTTCCCTGCCCGAGGCCCGTTCGCTGATCGAGGCGGGCCGGGTCAAGTCCCTCGCCGTCATGGCCGAGAACCGCGCCGACCTCTTCCCCGAGGTGCCGACCCTGGCCGAGGAGACCGGCAGCGGCTGGCAGATCGGCGCTTGGCGCGGCATCGTCGGTCCCGCCGGCCTGCCGGACGAGGTGGTGGAGACCCTGATCGCGGCGCTGGAGGGGGTCTACAACAGCGCGGAGTACCAGGACTTCATGGCGGCGCAGGGCTACGGCACGCGCTGGGCGGCCGGCCAGGACTTCGCCGACTTCATGGGAGCCAGCAACGACAGCCTCGGCGAGGTGATGCGGGCCGTGGGCATCGCGCGCTAGAGCCACGGCCGGTTCCGGCAATGCGTCTCGGAGACCTGACGCTCGGGGGGCTGCTGCTCGTCTTCGCGGCAGCCCTCGCCGGCTTCTCCACGACCTTTCCGACGATCCCGGGGCAGGGCTACGGGGCGGAGCTCTTTCCGCTCCTGGTCGCCCTGGGCTTCGCCGGCTGCGGCCTGGCGCTGCTGCGCCAGGGGTTCCGCCGCGCGCGCCTGGCCGCCCGCGGCGAGGCCGAGCGCGAGCCGCTGGTCGCCCGCACCGACTGGACCCACGAGCCGCGGGCGATCCCGGCGGTGCTGCTCACCGTCGCGCTGATCGTCTTCTACATCCTCTTTTCCCAGCGCCTCGGCTTCATCCCGCTGATGGCCGGCATGCTGCTGGTGCTCTTCCGCCTGCTGCGCGTGCCCTGGGGGCAGTCGCTCGGCTTCGCCCTCGGCGGCACGCTGCTGCTGGACCTGCTGTTCCGCAGCCTGCTGCTGGTGCCCCTGCCCTTCGGCATCCTGCCCTACCTGCCCTGGTAGACCGCCTTCCGGGAGACGGACGTGGACCCCCTGATCCAAGCCTTCGGCCTCGTCGCGCAGTGGCAGGTGGTGGCCGTGGTCTTCGCCTCGGCGCTCTTCGGCCTGCTGGTCGGCGCGGTGCCGGGCCTGACCGCGACCATGGCGACGGCGCTGCTGGTGCCCTTCGCCTTCTTCATGGACCCGGTGCCGGCGGTCGGCATGATGGTGACCTGCGCCGCCATGGCGATCTTCGCCGGCGACATCCCCGGCACCCTGCTGCGCATCCCCGGCACCCCGGCCTCGGCCGCCTACGCCTCCGAGGCCTATGCCATGACGCTGCAGGGCCGGGCCGAGCTGGCGCTCGGCGCCAACCTGCTCTATTCCGCGATGGGCGGGCTCTTCGGCACGGCCGTGCTGATCGTGGCGGCGCCCACCCTGGCCGAGATCGCGCTCAACTTCTCTTCCACCGAATACTTCTGGATGGCGCTGCTGGGGCTGACCTGCGCCGTCTTCATCGGCGCCTCCTCGCCGCTCAAGGGCCTGATCAGCCTCTTCATCGGCCTCTTCGTGGCGACGATCGGGCTGAACAATCCGGCCGGCGTGCCGCGCTTCACCTTCGGCTCCACCGACCTGCTCGCCGGCATCGACTTCATCCCGGCCATGATCGGCCTCTTCGCCGTCTCCACCGTGCTGCGTACCATCGCCGCCGGCGCACCGGCCTGGCGGGTGGTGCAGGAGGGCATGGGCAACGTCTTCCGCTCCTGGGGCCGGTTGCTGACCACCTTCTGGCGCCAACAGCTGCGCGGCAACGCGCTGGGCACCACGATCGGCGCCCTGCCCGGCGCCGGCGCCGACATCGCCGCCTGGGTCGCCTACGCGGTCAGCCGCCGCTTCTCGCGCACGCCGGAGAAGTACGGCACCGGCCACGTCGAGGGCATCGTCGAGAGCACCTCGGCCAACAACGCGGCGGTCTCCAGCGCCTGGATTCCGGCCTTCGTCTTCGGCATTCCCGGCGACACCATCACCGCCATCGTCATCGGCGTGCTCTACGTCAAGGGCATCAACCCGGGACCGACGCTCTTCCTCTTCAACCCGCAGACGATCTACGCCGTCTTCCTGATCTTCATCCTCGCCAACCTGGTGATGATCCCGCTCGGCTGGATGGTCATCAAGCTGACCAAGCGGCTGCTGCAGGCGCCGCGGCGCATCCTCATGCCGCTGATCCTCGCCTTCTGCATGGTCGGCGCCTATGCCTCCAACAACTCGGTCTACGGCATCGTCGTGATGCTGGCCTTCGGCCTGCTGGGCTTCTTCATGGAGGAGAACGACATCCCCATCGCCCCCTGCATCCTGGGCATCGTCATCGGCCCGATGCTGGAGGACCGCTTCATCTCCGCCATGATCCGCGGCGACGGCTCGCTGCTCTTCTTCTTCGAGCGCCCCATCGCCGCCGGCCTGGGCTTCGTCGTCGTCGCCATCTGGGTCTTCTCTCTGCTCGGCTGGTGGCGGCGGCGGCACCGCGCGCCGGCCGCAGCCGCCGGTCCCGATCCTTCCTGAGCGTCGAGCCCGGCAGCCTTCGGGCGACCACCTTCGTCCCGAGCACAGCGGAGGATGACCAGGGAACACCGGCCATCGCCAAACGCGATGGCCGGTGTTCCCTGTGCCGAATTGTGCGATGCCGCAAAGAGGGCGATCTTGGGAGCAACCCCTTTCGGAGTTGGTCCCATGAGCCTCTTCACCGACAGCCCGAGTCTGTCACTGCCCGACACCCGCCGCCCGGCCGGGGAGCCGGGCCTGCTCGAGCGGCTGGCGGCCGCCCACCGCCTGGCGCTCTGCGCCGAGGAGGGCCGCCCGCTCCCGGCCGAGGCGCTGCGCGTCCTCGGCATCGAGCCGGAGGCGACGTCGGATTGAGGGCCGGAGGCGACCCCGGATTGAGAGCCGGAGGCGGCACCGGACCGAGGGCCGCGGTTCCTTGCGCCGGCGCCCTGCCGTAAGCTCGGCACCATGCGGCGCCTCGACCCTCTTACCTTGCGCGTCTTCCTCGCCGCGCTGCGCTCCGGCTCCATCGCCGAGGCGGCGCGGCGCGAGAACCTCGCGGCCTCGGCGGCCAGCAAGCGGATCGCCGAGCTGGAGGCCCGCTTCGGCCTGGCCCTGCTGCAGCGCAGCCCGCGCGGCGTCACCGCCACCGCCGCCGGCGAGATGGTCGCCCGCCACGCGGAGAGCCTGACCGAACTGCTGGAGCGGCTCGAGCGCGAGGTGGCCGAGTACGCCCGCGGCGCCGGCGGCGAGGTGCGCATCGTCGCCGTCACCTCGGCCATCGCCGGCCCTCTCGCCGCCGAGATCGCCGACTTCGAGCGGGCGCACCCGGCGGTGCGGGTCAAGCTGCGCGAGGAATGGAACCGCGAGGCGGTGCCGCTGGTCGAGGACGGCGTGGTCGACCTCGGCCTGCTGGCCGATCACGGCCTGCCGGCGCGGCTGGAGCGCCACGACTTCGCCGACGATCCGATCTGGGTGGCGGGGCCGCTCGGCCACCCGCTCTTCGAGGGACGGCCCGCCGACGCGCCGGTCGCCTTCGCCGAAACCCTGGAGCACGACATCGTCGCGCTGCGCGCCGGCGGCTCGGTCGACGCCATCGTCGTCGCCGCGGCCAGCATGATCGACCGGCCGCTGCGGCGCCATGTCGAGGTCTCGCGCTTCGAGTCGCTGCGCCGCCTGGTCGAGGTCGGCATCGGCATCGGCTTCCTGCGGCGCAGCGCGGTGCTGCCCTATCTCGGCAGCCTGGCGATCGACGCCCGGCCGCTCTCCGACCCCTGGGCGGCGCGCAAGCTCGTCCTGGTCTCGCGCGGCCGCGGCGGCCTGCCCCCGGCCGCCGCCCGCTTCCACGACTTCCTGCTGCAGCGCCGGCAGCCGGCCCCGCCGCCGTCATCGCCGTCATCCTGAGCGAGAGCGAAGGATCTCGTGGGCATCGAGCTCCAATCGGCCCGAGATCCTTCGCTGCGCTCAGGATGGCGAGAAGGGATGCGAATCGATGCGAAGGGCTGCAGCCCCGTATTTTCAACGCGGAGGGCACGGAGAAGCGCGGAGGACGCGGAGGCGAAAGTGTCCGTTGCGGTCTTGGAGCCCGAAGCTCCGCCGGATCACGGCGCTCAGGCCGCTCCGCGTCCTCCGCGCTTCTCTGCGTCCTCCGCGTTGAAACCTGTTGTCGCTCTCGCCGGCGTCAGGCCGAGGGAAACTCCTCGTCCTCCGGCGCGATGCCGTCCTCGCGCAGCTCCAGCCACATGGCGTTGAGGATGGCGAAGGAACAGGCCAGGCCGAGGCCGAGGATCCAGGAGAAGTACCACATGGCTTCCTGCCTCCGGCTCTAGTAGGCGTTGGCGTTGTCGTCGAGGTCGCGCGCCGTCACCTTGCCGGTCATGACGCGGTAGACCCAGGCGGTATAGGCCAGGATGATCGGCATGAAGATCAGGGTCGCCACCAGCATGATCCAGAGGGTCATGGGGCTGGAGGAGGCGTCCCAGACCGTCAGGCTGGAGCGCGGGTCGCTCGAGGAGGGCAGCAGGAAGGGGAAGAGCGCCAGCCCCGCCGTCGAGACGATGCCGAAGATGCCCAGGCCCGAGCAGAGAAAGGCGAGCAGCGGCGCGCGCCAGTGCAGCAGCAGCCCGGCCAGGATGGCGCCGCCGAAACCCAGCGCCGGCGCGATCAGGGTCCAGGGGTGCGTGCCGTAGTTCGCCAGCCAGCCCCCGACCTGCACCACCACCTCCTTGCGCAGCGGGTTGGACGGGCCGTCCTCCACCACCGCCGAGACGATACGATAGCCCTCGACCCAGTTGGCGACGGCGACGCCGCCCAGCGCGAAGAGCGCCACGGTCGCCACCGCGGCCAAGCGGCCGTAGGCCCGCGACCGCTCGGCCACCGGCGCCTCGGTCTTGACGCAGAGCCAGGCGGCGCCGTGCAACGTCACCATGGCCAGGCTGACCAGCCCGCAGAGCAGGGCGAAGGGGTTGAGCAGGCCGAGCAGCCCGCCGCCGTAGAAGGGCCGCAGGTCGTCGGAGAGGTGGAAGGGCACGCCCAGCAGCACGTTGCCCACGGCCACGCCGCAGATCAGCGCCGGCACTGCGCCGCCGACGAAGAGGCCCCAGTCCCAGAAGCTGCGCCAGCGCGGGTCGGCCACCTTGGAGCGGAACTTGAAGCCGACCGGCCGCAGGATCAGCGCCCCCAGGATCAGGAACATGGCCAGGTAGAAGCCGGAGAAGGAGACGGCGTAGAGCGGCGGCCAGGCGGCGAAGATGGCGCCGCCGCCCAGGATCAGCCAGACTTGGTTGCCTTCCCAGACCGGGCCGACGGTGTTGACGACGATGCGCCGCTCGTCGTCGGTGCGGGCGACGAAGGGCAGCAGCGTGCCGGCCCCCAGGTCGAAGCCGTCCATCACCGCGAAGCCGATCAGCAGCACCCCCAGCAGCAGCCACCAGAGCAGCCGCAGCGTCGCGTAGTCGAGCGGGACGAGGTCCATGGGGATCACTCCCTTTCCGGCGCGGCGAGGCGCCCGACCGCGGGCACCGGCGCGCCGGCCGGGCGCGGCCGCGGTGCCGGCTGCGGCGCCGGCGTGGGCTCGGCCGGGCCCTTGCGGATGAACTTCAGCAGTAGCCAGACCTCCACCACGGCCAGCGCCGTGTAGAAGGTGGCGAAGCCGGCGATGGTGAAGCCGACGTCCCAGACGGTGAGGTCCGAGACCGCGTAGAAGGTCGACAGCACGCCTTCGATGATCCAGGGCTGGCGGCCGTACTCCGCCACGAACCAGCCGAGCTCGGCGGCGATCCAGGGCAGCGGCAGGCTCCAGAGCGCCGCGTGCAGGAACCAGCGGTTCCGTTCGAAGCCGCCGCGCGAGGAGAGCCAGAAGGCCACGACGAAGAAGGCGATGAAGTAGAAGCCCAGCCCGACCATGATGCGGAAGGTCCAGAACAGCGGCGCGACGCCGGGCACGGTGTCGAGTGCCGCCTGGGCGACCTCCTCCTCGCTGGCGTTCAGGATGTCCTCGCGGTAGCGCTTCAGCAGCAGGGCGTAGCCCATGTTCGGCCAGTGTTCGGCCACCAGCGCCCGCGCCTCGTCGTCGCCCTCGTCCTGGCGCAGCCGCCGCAGCGCCTCGTAGCCCAGCAGGCCGTCGCGGATGCGCCCCTCGGCGCTCTCCACCAGGTCGAGGATGCCAGGCAGTTCCTGGGTGAAGGAGCGGGTCGCGATCAGTCCCAGCGCGAAGGGTACCTGGACCTCGTAGCGGTTGCTCTGCGCCTCCTGGTCCGGCAGAGCGAAGACCGTGAAGGGGGCCGGCGCCGGCTCGGCGTGCCACATGCCCTCCATCGCGGCGAGCTTCATCTTCTGGTGCTCGGTCGCGATGTAGCCGCTCTCGTCGCCGAGGACGACCACCGAGAGCGCAGCCGCCAGGCCGAAGCTGGAGGCCACCGCCATGGAGCGCCGCGCCATGGCGCGGTGGCGGCCGCGCAGCAGGTAGAAGGCGCTGACCGACATCACGAAGATGGCGCCGGTGACGTAGCCGGCGCTGACGGTGTGGACGAACTTGGCCTGGGCCACGGGGTTGAAGATCACCTCCACGAAGTCGGCGATCTCCATGCGCATGGTGTCGGGGTTGAAGGTCGCGCCGACCGGGTTCTGCATCCAGCCGTTGGCGATCAGGATCCAGAGCGCCGAGAAGTTGGCGCCCAGCGCCACCAGCCAGGTCACGGCCAGGTGGCCCAGCTTCGACAGGCGGTCCCAGCCGAAGAAGAAGAGGCCGATGAAGGTGGCCTCCAGGAAGAAGGCCATCAGCCCCTCGATCGCCAGCGGAGCGCCGAAGACGTCGCCGACGTAGTGGCTGTAGTAGGACCAGTTCATGCCGAACTGGAACTCCATGACGATGCCGGTGGCCACGCCCATGGCGAAGTTGATGCCGAAGAGCGTGCCCCAGAACAGCGTCATGCGCCGCCAGATCTCGCGGCCGGTCATGACGTAGACGCTCTCCATGATCGCCATCAGCAGCGACAGGCCGAGCGTCAGCGGCACGAAGAGGAAGTGGTACATGGCCGTCATCGCGAACTGCAGGCGCGACAGCAGCACGACATCCATGTCGATCATCGGCAAGGCGTCCCGACAGGAGCGGCCAGGCCCGGCGGCCGCGGATCCGGTGACGCGGAGAATCGGCCATCCCAGCCCCCCACGCCTTGATCGATATCAAGGCCCGGTCGCACCGCCGCGCGCAAGCCCCTGTGGCGATCCGCCGCAAGCCGCCCCACTCGGCCTTGCGCGCGGCGCCCTGGACTGTTCGGATGGCCCCTCGCCCACGACGGGAAGCGGATGACCGGCCTCGACACGCCCACCACACTGGAGCCCCGCCGGCTGTCGCCGGAGGAGCTGAGCGACCCGGAGCTGGCCCGGCGCAACGGCGGCTGGCTGCGGCGCTGGGCGCGACCCGCGCGCGGCGCCGTGCTGCTGGCCGTCGCCTGCGGCGCCGCCGGCGGCCTGCTGCTGATCCTCCAGGCCTTCCTGCTGGCCGCCGCGATCCACCTGGTGGTGGTGATGGAGCGCGGCCCCGAGGCGATCCTGCCCCTCCTGGGTCTGCTGCTGCTGGTGATCGTCCTGCGCGCCCTGCTGCACTGGGCGGGCGAACGGGCCGGCGCGCGGGCGGCGGCCAAGGTCAAGCTGGCGCTGCGCCGCGCCGTCTTCCAGGCCATGCTGGAGCGCGGGCCGGCCTGGATCCGCGGCCGCCCCAGCGGCGCGCTCGCCAGTGCGCTGATCGAGCAGATCGAGGCCTTCGACGGCTTCTTTGCCCGCTACCTGCCGGCCCTGGCGCTGGCTGCCTTCCTGCCGCTGGCGCTGGTGGTGTCGATCCTGCCGCGCGAGCCGGTGGTGGCGGCGCTGCTCTTCCTCACCCTGCCGCTGATCCCGCTCTTCATGGCGCTGGTGGGCTGGGGCGCGGCAGCGGCCAGCCGGCGGCAGCTGCAGGCCCTGGCCCGCATGGGCGGCCACTTCGTCGAGCGGCTGCGCGGCCTGGCGACACTCAAGCTCTACGGCCGCGCCGAAGCCGAACTGGAGGAAGTCCGACGGGTCACCGACGAGGTCCGCGGCCGCACCCTCTCGGTCCTGCGCATCGCCTTCCTCTCCTCCGCGGTGCTGGAGTTCTTCGCCTCGCTGGCGATCGCCATGGTGGCGCTCTACCTCGGCCTGACCTATCTCGGCCTGCTCGACCTGCGCGGCGTGCCGATCAGCCTGGAGGTGGGGCTCTTCTGCCTGCTGCTGGCGCCCGACGTCTACCTGCCGCTGCGCAATCTCGCCGCCCACTATCACGACCGCGCCGCCGCCCTGGCCGCCGCCGAGGAGCTGCGCGAGCTGCTGGAGGAGGAGCTGCCGGAGTCTCCGGGCGGGCGGGCGCCGGCTGCGGCGGCCCGGCGTGCGCGGCGGCGCCCCCTGCCCCGGCCGGAGGCGATCGCGCTGGAGCTGCGCAACGTCGACTTGGCATTGCCGGACGGGCGGGCGCCGGCGCTGCGGGACGTCAGCCTGACGATCGCGCCCGGCGAGCACGTCGCCCTGGTCGGCCCCAGCGGTTCCGGCAAGACCACGATCCTGGAGCTGCTGCTGGGTTTCCGCCGTCCCGATTCCGGCCTGGTGCTCTGGAACGGCGTGCCGCTGGAGGAGCTCGACCCCGCATCCTGCCGTCGGCGCCTGGCCTACATGAGCCAGCGCCCGCACCTCTTCCACGGCAGCCTCGCCGAAAACCTGCGCCTGGCCGATCCGGCCGCCGAGGCGGCCAGGGTCGCCGCGGCCGCCGAGGCGGCCGGGGTGACGGACTTCGCCGGGAGCCTGCCGCTCGGGCTGGAGACGCCGCTCGGCGAGCGCGGCTTCGGCCTCTCCGGCGGCCAGGCGCAGCGGGTGGCGCTGGCCCGGGTCTTCCTGCGCGACGCGCCGCTGCTGCTGCTCGACGAGCCGACGGCGCATCTCGACGCCGAGACCGAGGCGCGGGCGCTGGCCGCACTCGCCCGGCACGCCGCCGGGGCCGAGGCCGGGGCCGGGGGCGGGACCGGAAGCCGCACCCTGGTGATCGCCACCCACAGCCCCGCCGCCATGGCGCTCGCGACCCGCCGTATCCACCTCGAGGAAGGCCGGGTGACGGGCGAGGAGACGGCGCCGTGAGCGACCTGCTGTTCTTCCTGCGCCTGGCGGCGCGCCGCCGCCTCGTCTGGCTGCTCGGCGGCGCCGGCTTGGCATTGCTGACCCTGCTGGCGGGCACGGCGCTGCTCGGCCTCTCCGGCTGGTTCATCTCGGCGGCGGCGCTGGCCGGCCTGGCCGGCGCCGGGACCGCCTTCAACCTCTTCATGCCCTCGGCCGGGGTGCGCTTCTTCGCGCTGGTCCGCATCCTGTCGCGCTACGGCGAGCGGCTGGTCACCCACGAGGCGACGCTGCGCATCCTCGCCGACCTGCGGGTCTGGTTCTTCCGCAAGGCCATCCCGCTGGCGCCGGCCCGCCTCGGCGGCCTGCGCAGCGGCGAGCTGGTGGCCCGGGTCACCTCCGACATCGAGGCGCTCGACACCCTCTACCTGCGTGCCCTGGCGCCGGCCGCGGCGGCCCTGCTGCTGACCCTGCTGGCGGCCGCCTTCCTCGCCCTCTACGACCCGCTGCTGGGCCTGGTGCTGCTGGCGGCGGTGCTGCTCGCCGGCCTGGGCGTGCCGCTGCTCGTCGCCCGCCTCGCCCGCCGCCCCGGCCGCGCCCAGGCCGAGGCCGCGGCGGCGCTGCGCGGCGCCGCGCTGGACGGGCTGCAGGGCGCGCCGGAACTGCTGGCCCACGACGCCGCCGGCCGGGCCCTGGCCGAGCTGGAGACGGCCGGCGCCCGCCTGGCCCGGGCGCAGCGCCGCCAGGCCGGCATCGGCGGGG
>SR_TP_S13solDRAFT_1000508_pt1 | contig 15656 bp, 15 predicted proteins | sample SodReaTP_S13sol_FD_11159 | JGI IMG/M metagenome (IMG submission 11159)
CGGACATGCTCCGGCGCCACTTGCCAGAACTGGAGCAGATGCGTGTCCGACATGCTTACAAAACCCATCACCGATGCGAAAATCCCTGTCGGGCGCAGCATCGCCGCCGCCTTCGACTGGCTACAGGACACGTTCATCACGGGTTTTGACGGGTTGGAAGCCGCGCTGCGCAGTATGATCGGGCTGCTTGGCACCATGCTGCAATCCCCCCACCCGTTTGCCGTGATTGCAGGGTTTTGCGCCGTGACATGGGTGCTGCAACGACGACTGGTGCCGGTGCTGATTGTCGCGGCCTGCGCGCTGTTTGCACTTAATCAGGGCTATTGGGTGCTAACGATGCAGACCCTGACGCTGGTATTGGCATCATGCATCGTGTGTATGGGTGTGGGCGTACCCTTGGGCATATATTCCGCCCATCACCCGCGGTTTTACCGCGCATTGACCCCTGTTCTGGACCTGATGCAAACCTTGCCGGTTTTTGTGTATCTGATCCCCGTTCTGGTGCTGTTCGGGCTGGGCATGGTGCCGGGGCTGGTGGCCACGGTCATATTCGCCATGCCTGCGGCCATCAGGCTGACGGAACTTGGCATACGCTCCACCCCCAAGGCGCTGAACGAGGCCGCCACCGCATTTGGCGCAACCACTGGCCAGCGCATCCGCAAGGTGGAACTGCCTTATACCTTTCCACAGATCATGGCGGGGCTGAACCAGACCATCATGCTGTCGCTGTCCATGGTAGTGATTGCAGGGCTGGTGGGCGCACCCGGTCTGGGCGTGCCGATTGTGCGCGCATTGAACACTGTCAATGCATCCCTTGGGTTCGAGGCGGGCGTGGTCATCGTTACAGTCGCCATCATGCTGGACCGCATGCTGCGCGTCGAGGTGAAGCCATGACCGACCCCGCCATTCGCTTTCGCAATGTCTCTATCGTGTTCGGCAACAACCCCTATAAGGCAATTCCGCTGATGGAAACCGGCCAAAGCCGCGATGACATCAAGCGCGCCACAGGGCAGGTGTTAGGCGTGCATGATTGCACGCTGGATGTGGGTCATGGTGAAATTGTTGTCCTGATGGGCCTGTCGGGGTCGGGCAAATCGACCTTGTTGCGCGCTGTGAACGGGTTGAACCCGATTGTGCAGGGGGATGTGCTGGTTCATGACGGCGACGCGCTGGTCAGTGTGCCAAAGGCGAACCGCGCCACCCTGCGCCGGTTGCGCACACGCAGCGTTGCGATGGTGTTTCAGCAATTCGGCCTGCTGCCATGGCGCAGCGTGCGCGAGAATGTGGGCTTCGGGCTGGAACTGGCAGGGCTGCCACGGCGCGAACGGGACGACAAGGTTGCCGAACAACTGGACCTCGTGGGCCTGTCGCAATGGGCGGACCAGCCGGTCAGCGCCCTGTCGGGGGGCATGCAACAACGCGTGGGGCTGGCACGCGCCTTCGCCACAGATGCGCCGATCCTGCTGATGGATGAACCGTTTTCCGCGTTGGACCCGTTGATCCGCGCGAAACTGCAAGATGAATTGCTGGAATTGCAGCAGCGCCTGAAACGCAGCATCGTATTTGTCAGCCATGATCTGGACGAGGCATTCAAACTGGGCAACCGGATTGCCATTCTCGAAGGCGGGCGCATCATTCAATGCGGCACGCCTGCGCAGATCTATTCCCGCCCGGTCAATCAGTATGTTGCCGATTTTGTGGCCAATATGAACCCGCTTCAGGTGCTGCGCGCGCGGGATGCCCTTGCGCGCGCGAATACGCCTGCGGCCATCAAGACCATTGATGCCGATATGCCGATCCGGCAGGTCATGGACATGATGGACACGCGCACCACCTGCCTTGCGGTGGCACAGAACGGGCACACGCTTGGCTTTGTGACCCCACAATCGGTTCTGGCGGCCCTGACCTCGAAACGTGGGGTTGTGGATTGACGCGGTGTGCAACGGTATCGGCCTGAATCGGCCCTTCGCGCTGGGATAAAGCCCGCGCCAGAGGTGGGCCGGGGTCTGCCGTTCCAACGGTTTAAGGGTTCACTTTATGCAGGCGGCATACTCCTGAATTTCAAGGATTGAGACACCATCAGAGTAATCGGCAGGCCGCGGCACGGCCCACCGATGGCGCGGCGGCCTGCGGCCTTTGCTCCGCGCCTTTGGGCTTTCCCGATGACCGCAAACGGCCAGAAACTCCACCAAACCCGATGCAATCGCGTCCTACCCCGCCTGCCCGATGCGGAACACACACCCGTCACTGGGCAATTCCGGCAAGGTTGCGCACAAGCCGCGCGCGACCAGCCACGACGCCAGCACCTTGGGCACATAGTCACGCGTTTCGGCAAAAGGCGGCACCCCCCCGTTTCGCCGCACAGCCCCCTCGCCCGCGTTATAGCCCGCAAGCGCAAGCACAACGTCATTGTCGAAATGCCCCATCAACCAGTTCAGATAGGCCACGCCGCCGCGAATATTCTGGCCGCTGTCAAACGCATCCGCCACGGAAAACCGCGCGGCGGTCGCGGGGATCAACTGCATAAGCCCCTGCGCGCCCGCGTGGCTGACCGCATCGGCGCGCCCTGCCGATTCCACCGCGATGACCGCCAGCACCAGCGCGGGTGACACATTCGTGCCAACCGTGGCGCGCAGAATATCCGGCCCGTGGACCTGTGCCAGTTCTTGCAGGAACTGCAACCGCGGCACGGGCACATCACGGCCCTGCGGGGGCGCATTCAGCGTGGTCATTGCGGACATGAAACGCCCCGAACTTTCCTCCAGCGCGGGCGACACGCTGTCCCAGAACCACGCCAGACTGGACGCGGGTGCCGCACCCGGTCCCTGCCCAGTGCCGCCAGACCGCGCGATTGTCTGCGGGCTGGGGCGGGCCGCCATGAAGCGCGCCTGTTCTTCGGGGTCAATCTGCACCGTGATACGCGGGCCCGCAGATGCACCGGGAACCACACGCCGGAAAGTAAAATCCGCCCCCTCGGCGACAGCATGGTCGGGCATGACCGCCAGTGACGCCCCCAGAACCAAGGGCGCAGCCCAAAGCAGGCGAAGGCGCGAAAGCACGATTTTTTGCATCTGATTAACTGCTCTTTCAGCTTTTCGTGGCAGTATGACCTGAAATCGAAATTCAATCCAGTCCATTCAACATGTCAGATAATCCTTACAAAACAGCACCATACGCGAAAAATACGCAGTGTTCGGAGTGTGCGATTCAGCGTTTACCCTGCTGAATCCGCAAAAATGAAAAAAACGTAAAAAAAAGCAAACGCACGAAAATCGTACCTTTTTTGCCCAAATCAGAACACGATTCACTGGCTTATTCAGTCTCAGCCAAGCGGTGAACAAAACATGGTCTGAGTAACCGGTTAGGCAGAGTAGTAAACGTTCAAATCTGGAGAATACATTATGAAACTGTTCGCAAACATCAAAAATTTCGCCGCTGACGAATCTGGTGCTGTTACCGTGGATTGGGTCGTTCTGACCGCCGCGATCGTGGGTCTGGGCATTGCCGTTATCGCATCTGTTCAGGGCGGTGTGAACACGCTGGCGAACTCGATTTCAGAAGCAGTCGGCGAAACAGCAATCGGCACCACGCCAGAAGAAGCTGACACACCCGGCAGCTAATCCCTTTAATCTTCGAAAGAATTCGCATTTTTTGATGCACGAAGCGGCAGGGGCACAGGCACCCTGCCGCTTTTCCCGTTCCCCACCACCGCCGAAACCGCCCCTGTTTGATGATGTGTCCCAAAACTTGCCACACTCAAGCCCACAACGCGCCGCAGTTCTCTGGCATGTTTCAGGCAATGATGGTTCGGCCCCTATCGGGCCAAAAGTGTAAATCGTAAGGAAACACGCTATGCGCCTTTTATTCGCAGTAATTCTTCTGGCAGGGCTTGGGCTTGCAGGCTTTGCCGTTTTCCAGACCCAGCAATATGTCGGCCAGATGGAACGCGAACTGGTTACAGCCCGCGCGGCGCAACCTGCGGGCAATACCATCGAAACCGTCGATGTGTATCTGGTCAGCCGCAACCTGCGCTATGGCGAACGCATGACACCGGCAGACGTGATCACCGCCCCCTTCCCCGCCAATGCCGTGCCGGTCGGCAGCTTCACCGATATCGATGCCATTTTCCCAAACGGCATTCCGCACCGCACGGTCCTGCGCGCCATGGACACGCGCGAACCGCTGCTGACAAGCAAACTGACCGAACCGGGCAAGGAAGCTGGCATCACATCGCACCTGACGCCGGGCAAACGCGCCTTTACCATTGACGTGAACCAGACCAGCGGTGTTGCGGGTTTCTTGCGCCCTGGTGACCATGTTGATGTGTTCTGGACCGGACGGTCGCGCGAATCCGGTGATATGACCAGCCTGATTGAACCGCGCATGCGTATCATCGCCGTGGACCAAAGCGCCGATATGGAGCGCCGCTCGGAAGCCACACTTGCCCGCAATGTCACGGTTGAGGCGCTGCCGGAACAAGCCGCCGCGCTGGCACAGGCGCAAAGTTCGGGCCGCCTGTCGCTGGCGCTGGTCGGCATCAATGACGATTCCATATCCGGCGCCATTGAGATGACGCAAGATCGCCTGCTGGGTGTTGTGCGCGAAGAACAGGTCGCGGTTGAGGCAGAACGCACCTGTCATGTACGCACGCGTCGCGGCAACCAGCTTGTGCTGATTGAAACGCCCTGCACCAACTGACAGATTTCCAGTTTTCTGAATAAATCAGGCGCGCGACAAACCATCGCGCGCCTTTTCATGTGCCGCGATGCCCCAAAAGCCTTTTAGCCCCCCTTGCCCGCCTACTATATCCGGTAACATACGGGACCATCGCCGCCACATGCAGCCGGTCGCCTGCCAAAAGTTGCAAATTTCACATCACCTGCGGCCGCGAGGCACTGAAAACTTGCAAAAAAATCGCTTTTGGGCCATTCTAGCGCAAAATGGGGAAAACCCCGCATATAAACAGGCAGTTGTTCGAGGCAGGTTCAGATGAATTTCAAGACATTGGCGGCGGCGCTGCTTGCAGGAAGCGCGATTGCGTTTGTGGTCCCGTCGGGCGGATATGCGGAAACGCTGCGGGTGCTGAATGGCGCGTCGTCCTCGACGCTAAGTATTCCGATGAACCGCGCGGTCGTCGTTGAAACCGATACGCCGTTTGCCGAACTCTCAATCGCGAATCCCGGCATTGCCGATATTTCCACACTTTCCGACAGGTCGATCTATGTGCTGGGCAAGGCGCCGGGGCGCACCACGCTGACGATCCTTGGCGCGGATGGCAGCCTGTTTTCCAATGTCGATGTGCAAGTCACGCCCGATATTGCCGAATTCCGCGAAAGATTGCGCCAGATCCTGCCCAATGAACGTATTGAAGTGCGCACTGCCAATGACGGGATTGTCCTGTCTGGGGTGGTGTCCACTGCGGCGCGTCTGGATGCGGCGATGGAACTGGCACAGCGCTACGCGCCTGAACGTGTTTCCAACCTGATGAGTGTGGGGGGGACACAGCAGGTTATGCTGAAAGTGCGGTTCGCGGAAATGAACCGCGAAGTGCGCAAGAATCTTGGCGCCAGCTTTCAAATAGGTAACCCGACCGGCCGTGTGAGTATGGGCACTGGAGCACTTGACGGAACATCGAGTGATGTCCCCGGTGGAACACCATCCCCCCCCAACAGCCGTCAACTGCCCGGCTCCACCACCAGCCGGCAAGGGGCTTTGGGCTTTCGCGTGGGCGGCGGCAGCCTGACCGCGCAAGTTCTGCTGGAAGCGCTGGAAACACAAGGCATGCTGCGCACGCTGGCCGAACCGAACCTGACTGCACTTTCGGGGCAGGAAGCCAGCTTTCTGGCGGGCGGCGAAGTGCCGGTTCCTATAATTTCGGACGGAAGTGTTGCCGTAGAATATCGACCCTTCGGGGTGGGGCTGAGCTTCACGCCACGCGTGCTGGATGATAATGTGATCAACCTGTCGCTCAATGCATCGGTCCGTTCTATTGATCCAACCCTTTCCAGCGGTGCCACCCCAAGCGGAATTAGCGAATACGCCTTCCGCACGCGGGAAACTCAGACCACAGTCGAATTGCGCGACGGGGAAAGTTTTGCCATCGCGGGCCTGCTGCAAGATGATTTCAGCGCCAATTCCACATCCATTCCATGGTTGTCGGATATTCCGATTCTGGGGGCGCTGTTCCGCAGCTCAAGCTATCAACGCGATCAGACAGAATTGGTGATCGTCATCACCGCGCATCTTGTCACCCCCACGCGTGGAGAGGCGCTGATGCTGCCCACCGACCGTGTGCGCCCGCCATCAGAACGTGATCTGTTCCTGAGCGGGCGGCTGACATCGCGCAACAGCGGCGCCGAGGGCGAGGTCGCGCGGCAGGATTTCGGCGGCTCTTACGGGTATGTGTTTGATTGACTTATGCGGCCGGGCTGGCCAGGCAACATGAAACGGGTGAATGCAATGAACAGACGTTTTTTCATGCTTGGCGGTGCGGGTCTTGTCCTTGCTGCATGTGATGGCCCGAATGCCCGCGAAGCCGGGCTTGCGTTGGATGAGGGCGGATTCGGCAATCCGACGATGCACAACACACTGGTGCAGACCGGCCGCATCAACATTGCGGAAATCATGACCCGCCGCTTCGAGGCGGAAGTGCCCGCGATGGTGAATTTTGCCTTCGACAGCGCGACCCTTGACGCAGAAGCGCAACGCGTTTTGCGCCATCAGGCCCATTGGATGAAACAGTTTCCGGAACTGCGTTTCCGTATTTTCGGACATACAGATCTGGTGGGCAGCGCGGCTTACAACCAGCGTCTGGGCCAGCGCCGCGCAGATGCCGCGCGCCGCTACCTGATGCAGCAAGGCGTGCCAAGCGACAGCATCATCGCAACAGTTTCGCGCGGACAATCGCAGCCGTTGATTGTGACCCAAGGGCGGGAACGCGCAAACCGCAGGACAGTCACCGAAATCGCCGGTGCAATCCGGCGTCACCCCACGGTCATGAATGGTGAATATGCGCGTATCGTGCACCGCGAATATGTGGCAAGTGCGGCACCTGCGCCGACAATGAGCGAAAGCTCCCTCTAATCAGTCTGTTGAGATGCTGATGCGGCCATTGCTTTTGCAACTGCGCCGCATCAGGGCCTGTGCGCCCGCCATTTGCAGCAGGTGACGAAGCCAAAGCTGCCCCCCCCTCGCCCAGCCCTGAGCAACACTCGCACATGACGGGTGTCGCAAATCATACCCGCAGACCACCGTTTGGGGACGAACTTGTCGAACAATTGCATTTGTTTGGCCCCAATCTTGCCAGATTTGTGGACAATCTTGGGACAGCATCAATGGGAAGGTCTGCCTTGACCAAACCTTTGGGCAATGCCACCGCATGGCATTTTTGTTTGTATTGAGGTTGGTTGAATGACGGGTAACACGAGCGGAGAACCAAAAATCAGGGCCTGCACAGTATGCCGGGACGTGCGCAACTTCGATCTGCTGATCGAGGACATGGAGGCGATCTATGCCGACACATGGGGGGAACTGACTTTTATCGAGACCGTGTCATTTCTGGACGACCCCGATGCGTCGGACCTGGAACTGCTGGCGATTGCGCTGGATGATGAGGACAGCGCACAGACAAACCTTGTGCGGCTGATCATTGAACGCGCGGCTGCGAAATCCATTCGGGTTTTGCTGATCGCCGAGTCGCTCTCGCCTATTTTGCTGCATCAGATGCTGCGCGCCGGTGCAGATGATTTCGTGCCCTACCCGCTGCCGGAAAATGCCCTGAAGGATGCGATAGAGCGCCTTCGCAAAGCCGCCCAGACGGTCGCCGGCACACAAACCATAGCCGCACCCAGCGGGCGCAACGGCACGATTTTCGCCGTTCAATCGCTTGCCGGTGGTGCCGGTGCCACGACTTTTGCCGTCAATCTGGCGTGGGAACTGATGCAGGCAAAGGGCAAATCCGATCTGTCGGTCTGCATCCTCGATCTGGATTTTCAATCCGGGACAGTCTCGACTTATCTGGATCTGCCACGCACGGAAAAAGTTTATGAAATGCTGTCGCAAACCAGCACGATGGACCGCGACTCCTTCTTCTCGGCGTTGCAGCGTTTTCAGGAAAAACTGCATGTGCTGACCGCGCCGTCGGACATGCTACCGCTGGACCTGCTGTCGCCGGATGAAATCGAACGTGTCATCAGCATTGCGGGCGACAGTTTCGACATTGTCGTTATCGATATGCCCAGAACGATTGTTCACTGGACCGAAACTGTCCTGAGTGCGTCCGAGCAGTATTTCGCTATCATGGAACTGGACATGCGCAGCGCCCAGAATACGCTGCGGCTGATCCGCGCGCTAAAAGCGGACGGGCTGTCCATGGACCGTTTCCATTTCGTTTTGAACCGCGCGCCGCGTTTCACCGATCTGGGCGGGCGCTCGCGCGCCAAGCGCATGGCCGAAAGTCTGGGAATTTCTTTCGCAACCTTCATTCCGGACGGTGGCGCCCAAGTGCGCGACGCGAATGATCACGGCCTGCCATTGGGGGAATTCGCCGCGAAAAACCCCGCCGGAAAAGAAATACGCAAACTGGCGCAGTCAATTTCCGAGGCCAGAAACACCGCCAAAATCGCGGCAGAATAATAGGGTCTGTAACAATGTTTGCACGGTATCGCAAAGACACCACTTCAAAGCCAGTATCGGCCGCCCCGCCACCAGAGGCCCCCAAGCCTGCCGCACCGGCGGCGGCCCCTGCCCAAGCCCCTGCCGCACCCAGACGTGATGCTGCGCGCACAGCCACTCGCCCCGACGCATCGGACAAACTGGCGCAACGCAAGCTGCGGATAAACGCCATCAAAAGCGACCTGCACAAGCGCTTGCTGGAGGACCTGAACCTTGCTGCGCTGGAAAAGGCCAGCGAAGCAGAAGTCCGCGCCGAAATCAGCGCAATCGTCGCCGAGGCGCTGTCGGAATTCGATGTGGTTCTGAACCATGACGAACGGATGATGCTGAACCATGATCTGTATTTCGAGGTTATGGGCCTTGGGCCGCTGGAACCGTTGCTAAGCGACGATTCCATCAACGATATTCTGGTCAACGGTCCGAAACAGATTTTTGTCGAACGTGCCGGCAAGCTGGAACTTAGCGATGTGACATTCCGCGATGACCGTCACCTGATGCGGATCATCGACAAGATCGTTTCGGCGGTCGGGCGTCGCGTGGACGAATCTAACCCCTATGTCGATGCACGGCTGGCGGACGGGTCGCGCTTCAACGCGATGGTGTCGCCCGTGGCCGTGGATGGGGCGCTTGTCTCGATCCGGAAGTTCAAGAAAGAGAAACTTGGCGTTCAGGATCTGGTCAATTTTGGCGCATTCTCGCCTGAAATGGCGCTGTATCTGGAAGCCGCAGTTGCCACGCGCCTGAATGTCATCGTCTCGGGCGGGACGGGGTCGGGGAAAACCACAACCCTGAACGCCTTGTCCGGCTTCATCGGCAACGAAGAACGCGTCTTGACCATTGAAGATACGGCAGAATTGCAACTGCAACAGATCCATGTGGGCCGCATGGAAAGCCGCCCCGCCAATATGGAGGGCAAAGGGGCTGTGACCCAGCGCGACTGTTTGCGCAACGCGCTGCGGATGCGCCCCGACCGCATTATCGTGGGCGAAACCCGTGGCGAGGAAGTCATCGACATGTTGCAGGCCATGAATACCGGCCATGACGGGTCCATGACGACAATTCACGCCAATAACGCCCGTGACGGCATCAGCCGGCTGGAAAACATGGTTGCCATGGCGGGGCTGGAAATGCCGTTGCGCGCTGTGCGCAGCCAGATCGGCTCGGCGGTGAATCTGATTGTGCAGGTGTCGCGCCTGCAAGACGGGTCGCGCCGCATGATGTCGATCACCGAAATCACCGGCATGGAAGGCGAAATCATCACCATGCAGGAAATCTTCCGGTTCGAACGCACAGGGCTGGAGCCGGGCGGCAAGATCCTTGGGCATTTCACGGCAACAGGCATTCGGTCGCATTTTGCAGACCGGTTCGCGCGCTGGGGCTATGAGTTGCCAGCGACGCTTTATGAACCCACAGGACCGAGGTAACGCATGTCGGACTCATTTGGCCTTCTTGTATATCTGGCGATATTTGGCGCAGTCGTTCTGGTTGTTCAGGGCATTTATCTGCTGACCTTCGGCAAAAGTATCGAACACTCCAAGGCAATGAACAGGCGTCTGGACCTGATGGAACAGGGCCAGACCAAAAAAGACGTGATGGAGCATCTGCGCAAGGAACGCGGGGCACATGGGCGTGGGGTATCGGCATTGCCGCTTTATGGCTTGCTGGAATCGCATGCCCGCAAGGCCAATGTCGCCTTCTCTCCGATGCACCTGATCTTGTTGATGTGCGGCTTGTCTGCGCTGAGCTTCATTATGCTGACATTGGGTACAGCAACCGGCACTGGCCTGCGGGCCGCCCTTTCGGCGGCATTCGGATTTGGCGGGGTGTATTTCTGGCTGGCCAGCAAGGCCAAGAAACGTGTCGCCGCCATCGAGGAGCAACTGCCCGAAGCCATCGAGTTGATTGTGCGCAGCTTGCGTGTCGGGCACCCTTTTGGCGCGGCGCTGACCATTGCATCAGAAGAAATCGCGGACCCGCTTGGCACCGAACTGGGATTGATCGCCGACGAGGTCGCCTATGGCCGCGATTCCGGCGAGGCGATTGCGGAATTCGGCGAGCGTGTCGACATGCAGGATCTGCGCTTTCTGGCGGTGTCGGTGTCGATCCAGCAAAAATCCGGCGGCAATCTGGCTGAAATTCTGGAAGGGTTGTCGAAGGTCATTCGCGCGCGGTTCAAACTGTTCCGCCGCGTCAAGGCCATCACCGCCGAGGCAAAATGGTCAGGCATGTTCCTGTCAGCCTTTCCGATTGGCGCGATGGTCATGATCCAAGGCATCAAGCCCGACTATTATGACAGCGTCAAAGAAACCCCGATGTATATTCCGCTGGCCATTGTCGTCTGCGTCTTTCTGGTCGTGAATATTTTATACATGCGCAAAATGACAAATATCAAAGTGTGATACTGCCCTTGGGTTACGGGCGGATTTCACAAGAACAGGCATAAGGTGTTGGACATGTTTCAGGGTGTATTCGGGATGATCTTGCTGGCCGGGCTTGGTGGTCTGGCCCTTATCGCGGTTGCCGGGCTGGCCTTCGTCGTCAATGCCCGTCCGGACCCGATGGCCAAATTCAGCGAAACCGCATCGCGCGCGCGCGCATCCAAATCCAACGCCCAGACATTGCGCCGCGCCAGCACGGGTCTTGATCTGGCGGCATTGCGTAAATACGCCAAGTTTCTGGAACCCACTGACGAAAAGGAACTGTCCGAGGCGCGCAAGAAAATGGTGCTGGCAGGCTATCATAGCAAAAACGCGGTGCGCGACATGCATGCGGTTCAATTCCTGCTGGCGATTGGCGGCATCACGCTGTCATTGTTGCTGGTGTTTGTCATCCTGCCCGGCAAGCTGGACGGAACCGCAGTTCTTGCAGCGGTCATGGTGGCCCCCATGCTGATCGGGTATTTCCTGCCGCGCCGTTGGGTGGAACAACGTGCCGCTGCCCGTCAGGAAGAAATCATGGCCGGGTTTCCCGATGCCTTGGACATGCTGCTGATCTGTGTCGAGGCGGGACAATCGCTGGACCAGTCCGTGCAGCGCGTCGCCAAGGAAATCAGGCCCGCCTACCCCGCCCTAAGCGAGGAACTGACAACCGTTGGAGATCAGGTGCGCGCCGGGCGTGAACGCGGCGAGGTGTTGCGCGAAATGGCCAAGCGTGTGGATCTGCCCGATATCACATCCTTTGTCACGGTTATCGTGCAGGCCGCAACCTATGGCACATCCATTACCCAGGCCCTGCGCGTGTTTGCTGCCGAAATGCGTGACAAACGCATCATGCGCGCCGAAGAAAAAGCCAACCTCTTGCCGACCAAGATGACATTGGGCACAATGATGTTCACGGTGCCGCCCTTGCTGATCATTCTGATCGGCCCGTCTGTTGTTGGTGTGATGACAGAACTGAACCCGGCCACCATCATGGGGAATTGATGCCGCGATCTGTTCTTGTTGCCTGTCTTTGCCTGACTGTGCTGGCGGCTGCCTGCACCCCCGCCCCGCAAAATGGTGCTGTCGATCTTGGCATGGGGCCGGATCAGATGGGACCGCAAGCCAGCCGCAGCGACATAGCCGAAGTCGTGGACGGCCTGATCGTCGGTCACAGGCTGATGGCCGCGGGCGAATTCGAACTGGCGTTGCGCGCCTATTACCGGTCCATGGCAGAACAAGGCACATCTGTCGACGCGCTGTCCGCCATCGGTTCGGCCAATCTGCGATTGGGGCGCGTGCAGCAAGCCGAACAGATATTGCGGCGCGCACTTGAGCTGGACCAGCGATTTGTGCCCGCGCATAACAATCTGGGCGTTGCCCTTGCAGAACAAAACCGCTGGGGCGAGGCGCAATTGCATTTTCGCAACGCTTTCGCCTTTGACAGCGGGCACTCGCGTGAAATCCGCGATAACTTGCGTTTAGCCATCGAAAAGACTGCCGAAACAGGCTATGATGACACCGAGGCACATCAGCTTTCGCTGATGCGGCGCGGGAGTGGCAGGTTTTTGCTGCTGTCCACGCCACTATAAGAGCAGTGAGGACGCAAAAATGCGCCACCCCGGATTGATTGCGCTGCTGGCAGGCAGTGTCTTTTTTGTATCTGCATGCGAAGGCAGCAAGCAGGCATCAGTTTCGCGTGCGATTGACAGCGTGATCGATGTCGACAACCAGAATATGGCCGACCTGATGCTTGCTGCCGGAAACCCCGAAGAAGCGGTTTCCTATTTCTCAACGCAAGTTGAACGTGACCCAACGCATCTTGGCAATCAGCGCGGACTGGCGCGGTCGCTTGTGCGCGCCGGACGCGTTTCCGACGCCGTGCCTGCGTGGCGAACAGTAACAGCGCATGCAGACGCCACCAATGATGACCGCGTCATGCTGGCTGATGCGCTTATTCGGGCCAATCGCTGGGCCGATGCGGAACAGACGCTGAATGCGATCCCCCCCACGCATGAGAGTTTCGACCGCTACCGGCTGGAAGCCATTGTCGCCGACAGCAAGCAAGACTGGAACAAGGCCGATCATTTCTATGAAACGGCAGCGGGCATGACCACCAAACCGGCAAGCGTGCTGAACAACTGGGGGTATTCCAAGCTGACACGGGGCGCGCCGCGCGATGCGGAGGCGTTGTTCACACAAGCCCTGCAACATGATCCCGACATGTTCACCGCCAAGAACAACATGGCGCTGGCGCGGGCCGCGCAGGGCAATTACAGCCTGCCCCTTGTCCGCATGAGTCAGCAAGAACGCGCAATGCTGCTGCATACGATGGCGATTGCAGCCATCCGCAAGGGCGATACCAATGTCGGCCGCACCATGCTGAGCGAGGCCATTGAGACCCATCCGCAGCATTTCGACGAAGCCGTGCGCGCGCTTCGCGCCCTCGAAGGTGGGGGGCGCGGCTGATGATGCTAAGCAGTTCTGCAGCGCTGTGGTTCCTGCCGTTTGTCGCGCCCATAAGTCTGTGGGTCGCCTGGAGCGATATGAAATGGATGAAAATCCACAACAAGGCGGTTCTGGCCCTTATCGGGATTTATCTGATCATCGGCATTGTTGCCCTGCCCCTGAACGCCTGGGCTTGGGGCTGGGCAAATTTCGCGGCCGTTCTGGGCGTGGGATTCGTATTAAGCTCTGTCGGGTTGCTGGGGGCGGGCGATGCAAAATTCGCAGCCGCCATGGCCCCGTTCATTGCGCTTGGTGATCTAAGCCTGTTCCTGCCCTTGTTGGGTGTGGTGATCATCGTCAGCTTTGCCGCGCATCGCATACTACGCCGCACGCCCGTCGCATTGCGGTTCCTGCCAGACTGGGAAAGCTGGCATCGCAGGGAATTTCCGCTGGGGCTGGCGCTGGGGCCAGCATTGCTGTTCTATATCGCGCTTGCGGCACTTATTGGAAACGGTTCGGCAAGCTAGGACGTCATCATTCGCCCCATTGACCAGAGTATTGCGCCATGAATAATTCGACATCACAGATCCAGCCGCCAGCGCCCTTGCGATCGCTTGGTGCCACCGGCCTGAATACGGTCCTGATGCGCGATATTCTGATCAAGACGATCTATCGCATGTCCCTGTCGCGGATCACGGATATTGCGCGCCAGATCTGCCTGCCGATCCCCCAAACAATCGAGTTGGTCGATCTGGTGCGCGCAGAACGCCTGCTGGAGGCGCGCAGCACAAAGGCCGGGGATGACGGAACCGAAGCCGCGTTTGAGTTGACCGAGGCAGGCAAAGCACGCGCCATGTATGCGCTGTCGCAATCGGAATATTACGGGCCAATGCCCGTGCCGCTGGACAGTTACCGCGAACAACTGCAACGCCAGTCCATTCGCAATATCAAGATCACACGGCGTGAACTGAAAATCGCCATGGGTGATCTGATCCTGCCGCCCACGCTTATGGACGACCTTGGCCCTGCGGTCAGTTCGGGGCGTTCCATTCTGATGTATGGACCGCCGGGGAACGGTAAGTCCTCAATCTCGAACGGTATTCGCGCGGCGATGGGGGATTGTATTTATGTCCCCCGCGCCATTGAAACGGCCGGTCAGGTGATCAGCGTTTATGACCCGATCGTTCATAAACTGGTCAAGACATCTGACGACAACCCGTCCCTGCTGCGCCAAAGCGGCAACCGCTTTGACAACCGGTATGTGTATTGTGAACGCCCCACGGTGATCACCGGCGGCGAACTGACGCTGTCGATGCTGGACCTGAATTATAACCCCACCTCGCGCACCTATCAGGCCCCGCTGCAATTCAAGGCCATGGGCGGGGTATTCATCATCGACGATCTGGGCCGACAGGAAGAACCGCCACAGGCGATTATCAACCGCTGGATCGTCCCTATGGAGATGAATTACGACATTCTGGCGCTTGCCTCGGGGGAAAAGTTCATTGTGCCCTTCGACACGCTGGTGATTTTTTCAACCAATTTTCACCCCAATGAGATATTCGATCAGGCGGCGCTGCGGCGGATTTTCTACAAGGTCAAGATTGATGGCCCCAGTCAGGCCGATTTCCTGAAGATCTTTGCCATGGTCGCAAAGAAACGCAGGGTGCCGCTGGATGAGAATGCGATCATCTATCTGATCCAGAAAAAATATCCGACAATCGGAAATGTATATGCGAATTATCAGCCGATTTTCCTGATCGACCAGATGATCAATATTTGCGATTTTGAGGGCAAACCACGTCACATGTCACCAGAACTGATTGACCGTGCATGGAAGAACATGTTCGTGCAGGTGGAAGAAATCACACGTTAGATCATGTAGCGTTCATTCGCATTCGCGCCACATACTCTAACTTATTGATTTCGCAGGTTCGAGAAGCTTAAAACCGGTTCCCAATTTTGAGCACCTGCTCTAGTGCGTGATAGGAACGCCGCAAGGGTCACCGTTTCCGGCCTTTTGCGGTCATTGGGAACACCCCAAGGCGCGGGACAAGGCCGTAGGCCGCCGCGCCATCGGTGGGCCGTCCCGCGGCCTGCCGATTTCGCCAGCGATAC
>SR_TP_S13solDRAFT_1000509_pt1 | contig 15596 bp, 12 predicted proteins | sample SodReaTP_S13sol_FD_11159 | JGI IMG/M metagenome (IMG submission 11159)
CAGCGGCTGGCCCAGCGCATCGACGGCCGCCCCGCCGATCGGCCGGGTCTCGAATGCAAACCGATACCCGCCCAGCGCGGCCAGCTGCTCAAGCAGCCTGCGCGCCTGGCGCATCACTTCCGGGCCGATGCCGTCGCCGGGCAGCACAACGATGGTGGCCTGCATCATGCCGCCTCCGCGCGCGTTTTCTCCCAGGCCTCGATCTTTTCGCGCCTGGACAGCAGCCAGCCCAGCGCATCGACGCCTTCGAGCATGCATCGGCGTGCGAACGGGTCGAGTTCGAACGAGACTTCCGGGCCGTCTTCGGCCGCCAGCCCGGCCGCCAGCCGGCAGGCCTGAAGATCGATGGTGACCGGCGCACCGGGATGGTCCAGCAGCCAGCGATGACAATCGGCATCGACCTCGATCGGCACCAGCGCGTTCTTCAGTGCATTGGCCTTGAAGATGTCGGCGATCGAGCTGCTGACCACGGCGCGCACGCCGAAGTCCTGCAACGCCCAGACCGCGTGCTCGCGCGACGAGCCGCAGCCGAAGTTGTCACCGGCCACCAGGACGGCGGACTGGCGCGCGGCCGCCAGGTTGAGCACGCAGTCGGCGCGCCCCCGGCCCTCGGCGTCGAAGCGCCAGTCGGCGAACGCATGCCGGCCCAGCCCGCTGCGCTCGGTGGTGGTCAGGAACCGGGCCGGGATGATCTGGTCGGTGTCGATGTTGCTCTCGGCCAGCACCAGCGTGGTCGATTCAATTCTGGTTGATTCAATAGTCGGGTTCGGCTTCATGTGCGGGCCTCCAGCGTGCGCGGGGAGGGGACCTGCATCTGCCAGGTCTCCGGGGAGTGGCTGATCTGGCGTGTATCGTGACGTGGATCGTGCCTTGGGTCGGCCACGCAGCCGGCCACGGCCGATGCCGCCGCGGTGGCGGGGCTTGCCAGCAGCGTGCGCGCGCCGCGGCCCTGGCGGCCTTCGAAGTTGCGGTTGGAGGTGCTGATCGCGGTCTGGCCCGGTGCGACCAGATCACCATTCATGGCAATGCACATCGAACAGCCCGGTTCGCGCCACTCGGCACCCGCAGTGATAAACACCCGGTCCAGCCCCTCGGCCTCGGCCTGGCGCCTGACCGTCTCGCTTCCCGGCACGACCAGCATGCGCACGCCGGCAGCAATGTGTCGGCCGCGCAATACCTCGGCCGCCGCCCGCAGATCGCCCAGGCGGGCGTTGGTGCACGAGCCTATGAACACCACGTCGACCCTGTGGCCCGACAACGGCTGGCCGGGCTGGATGCCCATGTATTCCAGCGCGCGCCTGGCCGCCGCATCTTGAGGCATCGGCACGGGCCGGTCCAGCGCCACGGCCATGTCCGGGCGGGTGCCCCAGGTCACCGTGGGTGCGAAGGTCGAGGCGTCCAGCACCACCTCGCGGTCGTGCCGGGCGCCCGGATCGCCGGCGAGTTGCAGCCAGCGTTCGGCGGCCTGCTCGAATTCGGCCCCCTGCGGGCAGGCCGGGCGACCGCGCAGCCACGCGATGGTGGTTTCGTCGGGTGCGATCATGCCGGCACGGGCGCCGGCCTCGATGGCCATGTTGCACACCGTCATGCGGCCTTCCATGTCCAGCACGCGGATCGCTTGGCCGGTGAATTCGATGACGTGCCCGGTCGCACCGCCCGTGCCGATGTGCGCGATGACCTGCAGCACCAGGTCCTTGGCCGTCACGCCCGGCGGCAGGCGGCCTTCGACCCGCACTTCCATGCTGCGCGGCCGATGCTGCAGCAGGCACTGGGTGGCCAGCACATGTCCGACCTCGGTGGTGCCGATGCCGAAGGCCAGCGCACCGAACGCGCCGTGGGTGGCGGTGTGCGAGTCGCCGCAGACGATGGTCATGCCCGGCCGGGTCAGGCCCAGCTCCGGGCCGATGACATGCACGATGCCGCGGTGCGGGCTATCCCAGCCGTGCAGCGTAATGCCGTGTCGGGCACAGTTCTCCTCCAGCCGCTCGACCTGGGTCCATGCCTCTTCGCTGGCATAGCGACGCTGGCCCTGGCCGTCGGCCGGCGTGGTCGGTATCGAGTGGTCCAGCGTAGCCACGGTGCGATCCGGGCAGCGCACCCTGATCGCTCTGCGGTCCAGCTCGGCGAACGCCTGCGGGCTGGTGACCTCGTGGACCAGGTGCAGGTCCACCGACAGCACGGCCGGACTCTCGGCAGTCTCGGCCTCGACCACGTGGGCGTCCCAGATCTTGTCAAACAGCGTGCGGGGCATGGTGCTTCTCCTGTTGTTGGCAGCTGCCGCCCAGCGGGGTCAGCCAGCCGTGCCGGTCGGGGGTGGAATGATCGAACAGGCCGAAGAATCGGCTCTGCAGGCGTTCAGTGATCGGGCCGCGGCCGCCGGCGCGCACTTCCAGGCCGTCGACCGAGCGCACCGGCGTGATCTCGGCCGCGGTGCCGGTGAAGAACAGCTCGTCGGCCAGGTACAGCATCTCGCGCGGCAGCGGCTGCTCGCGCACTTCCAGGCCCTCGTCGCGGGCCATCCGGATGACGCTGTCGCGGGTGATGCCGCCGAGAATGGAAGCGCCCACCGGGGGCGTGAGCAATACGCCGTCACGGACCACGAACAGGTTTTCGCCGGCGCCTTCGCTGACCATGCCGTCGACCGACAGCGCAATGCCTTCGGCGTAGCCGTGGCGCTTGGCCTCGCTGCTGATCAGGGTGCTCGAAAGGTAGTTGCCGCCGGCTTTGGCCAGCGTCGGGATGGTATTGGGTGCCGGCCGGTTCCATGAACTGATCATGGCATCGACGCCTTTTTCCATCGCATCTTCGCCCAGATAGCGGCCCCAGTACATGGCCGCGATCACGACCTCGACGGCGACGTCGTCGCTCGGGACCACGCCGATGCCGCCGTAGCCGCGAAACACGATCGGCCGGACATAGGCCGATTCCAGGTCGTTGAGTACCACCGCGTCGCGGCAGGCCTCCAGCAGGGTGTCGCGGTCATGCGGCATCGGGATGCGGTGGATGCGCGCCGAATCGAACAGCCGGTCGATGTGTTCGGGCAGCCTGAACGCGGCCGGGCCGTCGGGCGTGGCGTAGACGCGGATGCCCTCGAACACGCTGGAGCCATAGTGCAGCGCGTGGCTGAGCACATGCACGGTGGCTTCGGCCCAGGGCACGAAGCGGCCGTTGTGCCAGATGTATTTGCTTTCCTGGATTGCCATCTTTGTGTTTTCTCGTAGTGGTCGCTGATTGGTGATTACGGATGGGTGGAGAGTTCGGCAACTTTGGCCGGCGCGTGGACCGGGGCGGGTGCACTGATTCGCCAGGCGCGGTTGAGGATGTCGACGAAGGCCTGCACGCAGGCCGCGACGATGTCGGTGGCAAACGCCTGGCCGGTGTATTGAACGCCATCGATGCGCGCGCGCAGCTCGGCTTCGGCCTGGGCATCCTCGCCCTCGCTGATCGAGCGCAGCTGCATGCCTTCGAGCTCGAATGCGATGCCGGCCGCGCGCGCCAGCGCCTTGAGCGCGGCATCGACCGGTCCGTCGCCGCTGGCCGCTTCGTGGTGTTCGTGCCCGTCCGGGCCGCTCAGTACCACGGTGGCGCTGGCCAGCCGGTTCTCGCCCAGGCCGCTGGTGGCCTGGAAATGGCTCAGCTTCCATGGCCCGGACGCGCCGGCGCGCTCGCCGATCACCAGGGTTTCCAGATCGGCATCGAATACGTGGCGCTTGCGCTCGGCCAGTTGCTTGAAGCGTGCGAAGACCCGTTCCAGCTCGGTGTCGGCCAGTTCAAAACCCAGCCCGGTCAGCCGTTCGGCCAGCGCATGGCGGCCGGAATGCTTGCCCAGCACCAGCTTCGAGCGGCTGACGCCGACTTCTTCGGGGCGCATGATTTCGTAGGTTTCGCGATGGGCCAGCATGCCGTGCTGATGAATGCCGGCCTCGTGGGCGAAAGCGTTGTCGCCGACGATGGGCTTGTTGCGCGGCACGAAGCCGCCGACTACGGCGGCGAGCTGGCGCGAGACCGGGTACAGCCGCCGGGTGTCGATGCCGGTGAAGACGTTGAAGTACTCGGCACGCGTCCTGATCGCCATGACGACTTCTTCCAGCGCGGCATTGCCGGCCCGTTCGCCGATGCCGTTGATGGTGCATTCGACCTGGCGCGCACCGGCGGCCACGGCGGCCAGGCTGTTGGCCACCGCCAGCCCGAGATCGTTATGGCAATGTGCCGACAGCGTGATGCGGGCGATGCCCGGCACTTCGCTGCGCAGGCGCGTGATGGCCTGGCGCATTTCCTCCGGCGTTGCATAGCCGACCGTGTCCGGCACGTTGAACACCGCCGCGCCCGCCTCGATCACCGCTGCGGCCACTTCGCACAGAAACTCCGGCTCGGTGCGCAGCGCATCCTCGGCCGAGAATTCGACCTCCTCGCAATGCTCGCGCGCCCGCATGACGCCCTCGACCGCGCGCGCCAGAACCTCGTCGCGGCTCAGTTGCAATTTGTGCCGGCGATGGATGGGGCTGGTGGCAATGAATACGTGCAGGCGCCGGCGCGCGGCCCCGGCCAGGGCCTGGCCGGCGCGCTCGATGTCGCCGGCGTGGCAGCGGGCCAGCGAGCAGATGGTTGGGCCGCGAACCTCACGGGCGATGCGGGAAACGGCCTCGAAATCATCGCCGGAAGCGGCGGCAAAACCGGCCTCGATCACGTCCACGCCCAGCTCGGCCAGGCTGCGCGCCATTTTCAGTTTCTGCGGGATGCTCATGCTGCAGCCCGGCGACTGCTCGCCGTCGCGCAGCGTGGTATCGAAGATGATCACGCGCTCGCTCATGCCCCGGCACCTCGGGTCGCAACCCGTGGCCGCGGCGCCAATGCCGTGATCACCGATTGCCACCAGCCGGGACGAGCCCTTGCCGGCGTCAGGCTGGTGAGCGGCCGCACGTCGACCACGTCATGCAGTCTTTCGATCTGGCGCCGGAGCACGGCGACATCGCGCGAGTTGTCGGCCAGCGAGACTTTCAGGCGCTGCTCGCCCCCGGCCGGTCTGAGCGCCATTTCGCGCACTTCGAATCCGCGTCGCTGAATCAGGCTCAGGGTGCGCAGCAGTGCGCCCTCGGTGGCTTGCAGTCGAATCTCGAATCGGGAACTCATCTTGCTTCTCCTTGCATCATGGTGGCGTTGTTGTGGCCCGGCGGGACCAGCGGCCAGACATTGGCTTTGGGGTCGATCTTCACGTGCAGCAGGGCCGGACCCGGGGTGCGCAGCAGCCAGTCCAGCGCCTCATCGGCCTGGTCGCGGGTATCGATGGTGCGGGCGGCAAGCCCGAACACGCGTGCCAGCGCGGCAAAGTCGGGGTTGTCGGAAAGGTCGATCTCGGAATAATTGCCGTCGAAGAACAGCTCCTGCCACTGGCGCACCATGCCCAGCGAGGCGTTGTCGAGCAGCAGGATGCGCACGTCGATTCCATAGCGATGGAGCGTGGCCAGCTCCTGGATGTTCATCATGATCGAGCCGTCGCCGGTGACCACCACGACATCAGCCCCGGGGCAGGCCAGCTTGGCGCCGATGCCGGCCGGCAGGCCGTAGCCCATGGTGCCCAGCCCGCCCGAGGTCAGGTGACGGCGGGGATGACGGATGCGGCAGTGCTGGGCCACCCACATCTGATGCTGGCCGACGTCGCAGGCCAGCAGCAGGTTGTCGCCGGCGCGCTCGGACAGGTCTTTCAGCAGTTTCGGCGCATAGATCTTTTCGCCCGGCGCGTCGTAGCGCCAGGCGTGCTCGGCCTTCCAGGTCTCGCAGCGCGCGCGCCAATCGGTGATGTCGGCGAATTCTCGGCGCTCCAGGGTGCTGGCGAGCGCGCGCAGGTTGGTCTCCAGATCGCCCGGCAGCGCCGCATCGGCGCGCCTGAGCTTGCCGATCTCGGCCGCGTCGACATCGATGTGAATCACCCCGGCGTTGGGTGCAAACTCGTCGAGCTTGCCGGTGGCGCGATCGTCGAAGCGTGCGCCGATGACGATCAGCAGATCGCTTTCCTGCACCGCGAAATTGGCCGCCTGGTTGCCGTGCATGCCGAGCATGCCCTGGAACTGCTTGTCGTCGGTGGCGATTGCGCCCAGGCCCTTGAGCGTGCATACGGCCGGAAATCCGCAAGCCTGGACCAGTGTCCGCACCGTCGCTTCGGCGCCGGCAATCTCGATGCCGCCGCCCAGGTAGAACAGCGGCCTTTTCGCCTTAGTCATCAGCGCTGCGGCGCGGTCGACATCGCGGGCGGCCACGGCGCGCGGGCTGCGAAACTCCGGCATGCGCAGGCCGGCCTTGACCGTGGCAACGGTGATGTCCTTGGGCACGTCTATCAGCACCGGGCCCGGCCGGCCCGAGGCGGCCAGATGAAATGCCTCGGCCAGCACCTTCGGGATGTCGGCGGCATCACGCACGATGTAGCTGTGCTTGACCACCGGCAGGGTGATGCCGAACACATCGACTTCCTGGAACGCGTCGGTGCCCATGACCGCGGTCGCGACCTGGCCGGTGATCGCGACCACCGGCACCGAGTCGAGCATGGAGTTGGCCAGCCCGGTGACCAGGTTGGTCGCACCCGGACCGGACGTGGCCATGCACACGCCGACCTTGCGTGCGGCGCGGGCGTAGCCGTCGGCGGCGAGCGCCGCGCCCTGCTCGTGGCGGGTCAGGATGTGGCGGATGCCGGATTGCGGCAGCGCATCGTAGATCGGCATGATGGCGCCGCCGGGGTAGCCGAAAATGGTATCGACGCCGAGTTCGCGCAGGCAGCGCACAAACAGGTGCGCGCCGCTGATGCTGGCCATTGCGGCATCGGCTTCGGCAACCTGCTTGACAGCCAGGGGCATGCTCATGATGGTGAACTCCGGGGCTCAGGCTGCCCGCTTTTTCGACGATGGCTTCGGTGATGACTTCGGCTGCAGCCAGCTCATGCGGCCGCGCAGTTTCTTTCCGACCTGCTCGATCGGATGTTCACAGCGCTGGCGCATCAGCGCGCGGTGCTCGGGCAGGCCGGCCTGGTTTTCCAGGATCCAGTCGCGCGCGAACCGGCCGGTCTGGATCTCGGCCAGGATCTCCTTCATGCGCGCCCGGGTGCCTTCGTCGATCACGCGCGGGCCGCGGGTCAGGTCACCGTAGGCCGCCGTGTCGGAGATGAACTCGTACATCTTCGCCATGCCGCCTTCGTGCAGCAGGTCGACGATGAGCTTGAGTTCATGCAGGCACTCGAAGTAGGCGACCTCGGGTTGGTAGCCGGCCTCGACCAGGGTCTCGAAACCGCGGATGACCAGTTCGGCAGTGCCGCCGCACAGCACCACCTGTTCGCCGAACAGGTCGGTCTCGGTCTCTTCCTGGAAGCTGGTGTCGATCACCCCGCCGCGCGTGCCGCCGATGCCGTGGGCATACGACAGCGCCTTGTCGGCGGCCTTGCCGCTGGCGTCCTGGAAAACCGCACGCAGGCAGGGCACGCCGCGGTCTTCCTCGAACTGGCGCCGCACCAGCGCGCCGGGACCCTTGGGCGCAATCATGATCACGTCGATGTCTGCCCGGGGCTGGATCGCGCCGAAGTGGATGTTGAAACCGTGCGCAAACAGCAGCGCGCTGCCCGGCCTGATTGCGTTCTCGATGCGGCCGTAGATCTGGGCCTGGGCCATGTCCGGGGCCAGCAGCGCGATCAGCCCGGCGCGGGCGGCCGCCTCGGCCGGCTCGCACACTTCAAAGCCCTCCTCGCCGGCGGTTTTCCAGCTTGGGCCCTCGGGGCGCGCGCCGACGATCACGTCGTGGCCGGAATCGCGCAGATTGAGCGCATGCGCCCGGCCCTGGCTGCCGTAGCCGATGACGGCGATGGTGGTATCGGCCAGCGCGTTGCGGGTATGGTCGGATTCGGTGAGGATCTGCATGGCGGAAAACTCCTGGGTTTCAGTCGGTTGGGGTTGAGTCGGGATCTGCGAATTCTGCAAATGGGAATCCGGTCACCGCGCCGGTCGAGGCGCTCGAGACCTGGTGGATGTAGCGGGCATAAACGCCCTGGGTGGCCGCCGGCGGTGGCGGCTGCCAGCCAGCCCGGCGGGCAGACAGGTCGGCATCGGTGGACAACGTGCGGTTATCGACGTCGATCGTGACGGTATCGCCGTCATCGATCAGCGCCAGCGGCCCGCCGTCGGCGGCCTCCGGGCAGACATGGCCGATCATGAATCCGTAGGTGGCGCCGGAGAAGCGACCGTCGGTGACCAGCGCGATCTCGTCGCTCAGGCCCTGGCCGACCAGGGCTGCGGTCACGGCCAGCATCTCGCGCATGCCCGGCCCGCCCTTGGGGCCTTCGTTGCGGATCACGACCACATCGCCGGCCTGGATCCGGCCGTGCTGCACAGCCTGGAATGCGGCCTGCTCGCCATCGAACACCCGGGCCGGGCCGGCAAAGTGCAGTCGGCCGTGACCGGCCAGCTTGATCACGCAGCCCTCGGGCGCCAGGTTGCCGTACAGGATGCCGAAACCGCCGCGCGGCTTGATCGGGTCGGTGCAGGTGCGCACCACTTGCTGGCCGGCCGCTTCGGTTGCATCACGCGTTGCCTCGTGCAGCGAGCGGCCGGTGCAGGTGGCGGTGTCGGCCAGCAGGCCGGCCTCGAACAGGTGCCGGGCGACCAGGGCGGTGCCGCCGGCGGCAAACAGATCCGGTGCCATGAACCGGCCGCCGGGTTTCAAGTCCGTGATGATGGGCGTGCGCCGGGCGATGGCGTCGAATTCGTCCAGCTCGAATTCACAGCCGGCTTCGCGCGCGATTGCCAGCAGGTGCAGCACCGCATTGGTCGAACCGGCCGTGGCGGTGACCAGGGTGGCGGCATTGCGCACCGATTCGGTGGTGATCAGCGCGCGCGCACTCTGGCCGCGCGCGTACATGTCCATCACCAGTTCGCCGGCGTTGCGCGCGGTTTCGGATTTTTTCGGGTGCACCGCCGGGACGTCGTTTGCGCCCATCGGGCTCAGGCCCAGCCCGGTCAGCGCCATGGCCATGGTGTTGGCAGTGAACTGGCCGCCGCAGGCGCCGGCGCCGGGGCAGGCGGCCTTCTCGATCTCACCCAGCCGCGCATCGTCGATGCGCCCGGCGGCATGGGCGCCGACCGCCTCGAAAACGTCCTGGATGGTGATGGCGATTTCGCCATCGTCCGGGTCGGCGACCTTGCCCGGCATGATCGACCCGCCATACAGCACCAGCCCGGGCCGGTCCAGTCGGGCCAGCGCCATGGCCGCGGCCGGGATGGTCTTGTCGCAGCCGACCAGCACGACAACGGCGTCCAGGCAATGACCGCGCACGGCCAGCTCGATCGAATCGGCAATGGTCTCGCGCGACATCAGCGAGGCATGCATGCCCTCCGAGCCCATCGCAATGCCGTCGGTGACCATGATGGTGTTGAATTCGATCGGCGTGCCGCCGGCCGAGCGGATGCCTTCCTTCAGCGGCCCGGCCAGCTCGCGCAGGTGCAGGTTGCACGGCGTGACCTCGCTCCAGGTATTGACCACCGCCACCAGCGGCCGGGCGATGGCCTTGTCGTCCAGGCCAGTGGCGCGCAGCATGGCCCGTGCCGGTGCGTGCTCGTCTCCCTGCTTGATCTTGTCGCTTTCCATTTTGCTAGCCGATTTTCCTGGTGCTGATCGTTGCCCAACCGGAATTCAGGCCAAAAAAAACCCCGCTCCTTTCGGTAGCGGGGTTTCTGGCGTCTGGTTGGGTGTGGTGTCTGTGCGCGCTAGAAATTCCCGCTACCGGTGACGGTAATGAGAAGGACGAGGACGACGAGAAGCGCGACGACGGGCCGCGGCAGATCGGCAGCAACAGCGGTCACCGGGCGGCGGGCCCGGGTTTCAGCAGTTGCATTGTTGCGAAATGCGCGGTTCATGGGCCCGGAGCTTGCCCGGGGTTTGCCCGCTTGTCAAGCCTTTGTGCGAAAAAAATTTTGCACCGCACCCAAAAAGCCCCATGCGCCGCCGCCGCAGGGCACCGTTCAGTCCGTAAAACGCACGGGGCAGCCATGGCCCACGCAGGGTGCCGTTGAGCCCGCGAAACGCACCGGGGAAAGTTGTCGCCCCGGTCCGATTCTGCCTGCGGGCGGGTTATTCGATGTCGAGGAAGCTTCTGAGCTGTTCCGAGCGGGTCGGGTGGCGCAGCTTTCTCAATGCCTTGGCCTCGATCTGGCGGATGCGCTCGCGCGTGACGTCGAACTGCTTGCCGACCTCTTCCAGCGTGTGGTCGGTGTTCATGTCGATGCCGAAGCGCATGCGCAATACCTTGGCCTCGCGCGGGGTCAGGCCGCCGAGCACCTTCTGCACGGTGTCGGTCAGCCCGGTGGTGGTGGCCTTGTCGACCGGCGAGAGGATGTTGATGTCCTCGATGAAATCGCCCAGGTGGGAATCCTCGTCGTCGCCGATCGGGGTTTCCATCGAGATCGGCTCCTTGGCGATCTTGAGCACCTTGCGTACCTTGTCTTCGGGCATTTCCATCTTGACCGCCAGTTCCTCGGCGGTCGGTTCGCGGCCCATTTCCTGCAGCATGTGGCGGGAAATGCGGTTGAGCTTGTTGATCGTCTCGATCATGTGCACCGGGATGCGGATGGTGCGTGCCTGGTCGGCAATCGAGCGCGTGATGGCTTGGCGGATCCACCAGGTCGCATAGGTCGAGAACTTGTAGCCGCGGCGGTATTCGAACTTGTCGACCGCTTTCATCAGGCCGATGTTGCCTTCCTGGATCAGGTCCAGGAACTGCAGGCCGCGGTTGGTGTACTTCTTGGCGATCGAGATCACCAGGCGCAGGTTGGCCTCGACCATTTCCTTCTTGGCCCGGCGCGCGCGCGCCTCGCCGATCGACATCTTGCGGGTCAGGTCCTTGAACTCGCCGAGCGGAATGTGCTGGCTGTTCTCGATATTGGCCAGTTTCTTCTGCAGCTTTTCGATCTCGCCGACGTACTCCTTGAGTGCCGCCGACCACTTGCTGCGCTTGTTGATCAGGCCCTTGAGCCATTGCGCATCGGTCTCGTTGTCGACGAAGCTCTGGATGAAGTCCTTGCGCGGCATACCGGCGCGGTCTACGCAGATGCTCATGATCTGGCGCTCGATGTCGCGCGTGATGTTGGCCTGGAAGCGCATCCGGTCGATCAGGTGCTCGAACATGCGCGGCGGCAGTTTCAGGCGCATGAACTGCTCGCAGATCTGGTCCTTGAGCTCGTTGGTCTTCTTGCCCCCGGCACCGTAGCGCTCGTAGAGCTTGATGAACTGCTCGTGGGATTTCTTCAGCTCTTCGAAAAACTGGATGACCTGTTCGGCATCCGGCCCGGTGTTGACGGTCGGCGCCGGGGCATCGTCGTCTTCGTCGCCAAGGCTCTCGTCTTCGGAAAACTCGGCTTCCTCGGCGACCGCGGCTTCCATGGTCTCGTCGGAAATCAGGTCCATCTCGGCCAGCAGCAGCGGGTTGATGAAGCCCGAGACCAGCTCGTTGAGGCGCTGACTGCCGTCGCGCCAGGCCTGGTATTCCTCCAGCAGCACCGTGACCGTGCCGGGAAAGCGCGCCAGCGACAGATTGACCGCGTTGAGCCCGTCCTCGATGCGCTTGGCGATTTCGATCTCGCCCTTCTGGTCGAGCAGGTCGACCGCGCCCATCTCGCGCATGTACATGCGCACCGGGTCGGTGGTCCGGCCGAGCTCGGATTCGAGCGCGGCTTCGGCTTCCTGCTGCGCGGTCTCGTCATCGGCGTCGGACGAGGCTGCATCATTGAGGATCAGCGCGTCGGGATCTTCCGGTGCCTCTTCGAACACCTTGATCCCCATATCGTTGATCATGTTGACGATATCTTCGATCTGGTCGGCTTCGACGATTCCGTCGGGCAGGTGATCGTTGACCTGGGCATAGGTCAGCCACTGGCCCTGCTCCCGGCCTTTTTCAATCAGCAGTTTCAAAGATGAACGAGGCGCGTTTTCCATAGTCTTCCAAAGCTATTACGAGATCATTACGGCAAATCTGTCACGTTGCGGTCACGTTTGGACAGCAATGCGCGCAGTTCCGTTGCCAGATCTTCAGTCATCTGTCCGGCCGCCTGCAGACGCTGCAATTGACCGATTCGCGAACGAACCAACTGCCCGTGGACCCGATCCAGCGCTTCCTTCAGCGCCGGCGGCATCTGCTCGGGCCCTCCGGCCAGATCCCGGCCGGCCAGCGCGGACAGAAAAGTACCTTCCGCCGAGTCGCGCCAGTGCTCCAGGATCACCGCCGTAGTGATGTTGGGCTTTTCACGGCAGAAATCAATCAGATAAGTCAAAAACTCGACCCCTTTCACGTCACCGGCCTGCTCCAGCAGGCTTCGATCGACTTTCCGGGCCAGTTCCGGATGCTGGACAAGAATGGCAACAGCGTATTGTACCGGAGTCAGGGGGCGTTGCGAAAGCCCCTCTGATCGATCCGGTCGGCGCCGGGCCGTTGCCGGAGCTGCCAGGTCCAGCCCGCTGAGTCTGTTCAGCTCGCCGGCCATGAGATCGGCGAATGGCCCGGCCGGCAGTTTGGCTAATTCCGGTTGGGCCAGCGCCACCAGCCGTGCGCGCCCGTCCGGCGTGGTCAGGTCCAGCCCGCGCCCCAGTTCCTCGAACAGGTAGCGTGACAACGGCAGTGCGCGCTCCAGGCGCTGGCGCAGCCCGGCCGGGCCCTCGGCCCGGACCAGGCTGTCGGGGTCCTCGCCCTCGGGCAGAAACAAAAAGCGCACCTCGCGGTTCGAGCGCATTACCGGCAGCGCGGCTTGCAGTCCTTTCCAGGCCGCGCGCCGGCCGGCATCGTCGCCGTCGAAGCAGAACACCACCACTGATGTTGCGCGAAACATCAATTCCAGGTGATCGGCCGTGACCGCCGTGCCCAGGGTTGCGACCGCCTCCGGGAAGCCGAACTGGTGGAGCGCTGCGGCATCCATGTAGCCTTCCACGACCAGCAGCCGCTCCGGCAGCCCGCCCTTGCGCACGTTGAACAGCCGATACAGTTCGCGACCCTTGTGAAATACGGGCGACTCGGCTGAATTGAGGTACTTGGGCCCGTCGTCGCCCAGTGCCCGGCCGCCGAAGGCGATCACCCGGCCGCGGCGGTCGTGGATCGGGAACATGATCCGATTGCGGAAGCGGTCGATCAGGTTGTTGTTGCGCGCCCGTGTGGCCAGCCCGGCGCGTTCCAGTATTTCGGGCCGGAAGCCCTCGGCGGTCAGGCGGTCGGCCAGTTCCGACCAGGCATCCGGGGCCAGCCCGATGCCGAATTCCTCGATCGTCGCCTCGTCCAGCCCGCGGCCCTGCAGGTAATCGCGTGCCTGCGTGGATTGGCGCAGCCGGTTGCGGAAAAAGCTCTGGGCAGCCTCCAGTGCCGCATACAGCGTCTCGCGCTGGCGTTTCTCGCCCGCGTCCGGCCCCGCGCCGCCGCCCTCGCGCGGCACCTCCAGCCCGAAGCGGCCTGCCAGTTCCTCGATCGCGGCCGGAAACTCCAGCCCGTCGAATGCCATCACGAAGCCGATCGTGGTGCCGTGCGCGCCGCAACCGAAGCAGTGGTAGAACTGCTTTTGCGGGCTGACATAAAACGACGGGGTGTTCTCGTCATGGAACGGGCAGCAGGCCTTGAACTCGTGCCCGGCGGGTTTGAGCGGCACGCGCTCGCCGACCACGTCGACGATGTCGATGCGTTCGAGCAATTGCTCTATGAAGGATTCTGGGATCAGGCCGGACACAAGCCGGAGTTTACCCAACTATTGGGTCGGGGAATTTCTGCAGTAGCCGGCCGTGCCGGGTACGCTTGGACCCCGGCCGGCCTGATGCGGGGCATGCCGTATGATCGCCTGACCGGCAAATCGGACTTGACATCGCCGCTTTCGGAGGGTATCAGGGACTTCCGGCACATGTACTCATGCATGTCGGTCGGCTATTTTGCCGGGCATGAATTCATGATTCCACATTGTTGCGCACGGAGAGAACCATGCTCAGATACCCCCTGTTATGCGCCTTCGCGGGGCTTTTGCTCGCCGGCTGTGCCAGCACCTCAGGCAACATGCGTCTGGCCACCCCGGAAGATCCGTTCGCGATGCCGGTCCGCGAATTCCTGCAGGAGCAGGAAATCCTGATCGCCAATCTCCAGGAAGGGGAGCCGCGCGAGCTAGACGAATTCGAGTGGCGGCGGCTCAACCGCGTCACCGGCAGCATCACCGAACTGGTCGGTGATGCGCGGAAAATCGAAGACATCGATCTGGAGACGCGCCACACGCTGTTCGATCTGCGCAACCAGCTGGTCGCAATGCTGATCGGCGGTTCGGCCGAGGAGGTCGTCTGCCATCATGTACGGCTGACCGGCACACGCATCGGCAGCAACCGGCGCGTCTGCATGTCGCGGGTCGAGATGGAACAGTCACGATTCCAGGCCCAGTTCGCGCTGGAATTCCTGAATGCCAGCCCGGAGGGAGAAGGCCTGGGGGGTTCTCCGGGTGGAATCGAGCCGGTCATACAGGGCCCGGTCAACTGATCCCGGAACAGTTCGCGCGCCTGAAGCGCGGCGTCACCCCAGCCTGGAGCGCACCGCGGCCGAGACCTGCTTCATGTCGGCCCGGCCCTGAACTTCGGGCTTGAGCAGGCCCATGACCTTGCCCATATCCGAGACCTGGCCGGCGCCGGTCTCGGCAATGGCCCGATCGATCAATGCAGCCAGTTCCTCTTCGCCCAGCGGTTCGGGGAGGAATTCGGTCAGCACCTCGATCTCGGCCTGCTCGGCCTCGGCCAGCTCCGGCCGGTTGCCGGCCTGATACTGCTCGATCGATTCGCGCCGCTGCTTGACCATCTTGTCGACGATTGCCAGCACCTGCGTGTCGTCGAGTTCAATGCGCTCGTCGACCTCGCGCTGCTTGATCGCGGCGGTCAGCATGCGCAGAACCTTCAGCCGATCCTTCTCGCCGGCCCTCATGGCCTGCTTGACCTGGTCGTTGATCTGTTGTTTCAAGGACATTGGATTCATTCGATTCGATGGGGCTGCCGGTAATATTGCGCCAAATTCGTCGGGGCGCAAGAGCATGCGTGTTTGCCCGCAAGATTCGGGCACGTGGGGCTGGCCTTGACGGGAACGGAGTGCCGCCAGGCGGTCGCCGAGTAGGCCAGGGCCACGTCCCCGGCGGATTCTGTTGCCGGCCGCGTGGGGCCGGCCTACTCGCGGGATCGACGCATCGCGTAGGCCGGGGCCCCGTCCCCGGCATGGGGTTTGCCCGGCTTTGGGCCGGTGCGTTTCGCAGGCTCAACGACACCCTACAAACCCGCCGCGCGCCCGGTGCTACATGTGTGTCTCGCCGTAGGAGCGGAATCCGTCCGCGATTCATCCCTTCCCGCAGGGTGTCGTTGAGCTTGCCAAGCGCACCAGGCCCGGGCGGGCAATCCTCCCGGGCCGGAAAATCGCAATCTCACGGCCAGCTTTTCCAGCAGATCAATGGCGCCCCGCGGGGGGGGCTATGGAATTTTTGTAGACATCATGGATTGACCTGTCCAACCTCGAACACTTGGGTTACGTTTCGGGGTTGGAAAATAACACCTTCAACACAGAGCCATAATCGAGGAGGACA
>SR_TP_S13solDRAFT_1000510_pt1 | contig 15582 bp, 11 predicted proteins | sample SodReaTP_S13sol_FD_11159 | JGI IMG/M metagenome (IMG submission 11159)
AGTGCCTCCCGTGACTTGCCGGGGAAGAGTTCCGACAGAGCCGTGATCCGCGCGGCGTCCCGTTCCGACAAATGCATGCAGTATTGCTGCGGTGCATGCCGTTCGCCCGGTTCTCGGGCCCAGTGTTGCAAAAGCTCCCTGACATTCATGATGACCCTCCTTACCGCTTACGGTGAGATCTGTCTTTAAGTGTAGACCTCATGGCGTGTGGTGTTGTGGGGGGCTTCATAGGAAGTCGAGGCATAGGAACGTGGGTTCAGGGATGGGCTTGTGCTTAATCGGCTGGGCATTTAACCAAAGCGTCTGGATCATTTCGTGAGCTATAGAGCTTGTGTCCCTGATGGCGTATACATGGATCTGTATTTTCCCCGTTTCAGAAATCAGCCTTCGATGCCCGGTGTAACAGTTGCACTGAGTATTGTTCGGTGATCTCAACAAAGCCACAGAGTGTGATTTCATGCGTGCAAGAGCTATGAATGCGCCCGAACATTCGGATGAAAAGGAGAGTGTGAGAGGCCTCGATGCTATGCAGCGTCAGTGGCGTTGGCCTGACAGTCTGCTCTTCAGGGCGGTCGCAGGGTTGATGTTGATCATCTCCCTGGTGACGGCAGTGATGTTCATGAGTATCGACAGGTTCGTCTCCGCGCAGTTTGGCGAGCTCAGTCAACAAAGAATACTGAATCAGATTGCAGACATGCAGCAGCAGCTCCAGTCGGAGCGGGAAGGGCTGATGACGCTGGGGCAGCTTATATCCACTGATTCAGATCTCCGACAGAGCGCACAATATCACTTGTTCCTTGAGGGCGAGAGGCGACCTTTGGAAATGGATGTTGCACGAATTGCATCGGCGTTCAGGTTCGATTTGTTTGGTGTATGGGACGTGACGGGAAGACCAGTGGCTCACAGCCCATGTTCATATGGCACGACGAACGGCTATGGACCGCAGTGGGTCGCCCGATTGTGGTCAATGACGTTCTACTGGCCTGGGTAGGAATCGTTCGGCAAGTGACTACCATGGGGCAGGATACGGCCATGCTTCGTGAAGTAAATCCATCTATAGGAGAGTCAAAAATAAGGGCGGGTGTCTATTCCGAACTAATCGACCTTCCGGTGGTGACACCTGGCGGGGAGGCAATGGCCCTGGAGTTGAGGGTGGTGGACCCTGTAGGTGATGCCCTTAACCGGACGAAGCGTGTTGTCGCGTTGACGCTGCTGGGGGCAGGCGTCCTGCTGATGGTTGCCAGTATTGTCTACCTGCGCCGCGTTTTGACACCGGTTCGTGAGCTGACCGATGCAGTTACTCTGGTTCCGAGCCGCCTGGAGCAGGGAGATCTGAAGCCGATCAGCGTCAGGGCTGATGGGGAAGTGGCGGCGCTGGGTGTGGCCTTCAATGGAATGATCGACAACCTTCTGCGCCTCAGGAGCCTTGAAAAGGAGCTCAGAGAACAGGAGAAGTTATCGGCGATTGGGCGTGTCGCGGTTCGTGTGGCTCACGATATCAACAATCCCCTGACCGTGATTAAAAATACTGCGCATTTACTCAAAGCGACAGGTCGTCACAGTAGAGAAGGGAAAAGGACACCCATAGTTCTGTTCTCTGAGATCTGGAAAGAAGTTGGGTGTCCTCGCTTGCCTCGCGGCGATCTAGCGTCTCTGGTGGCGGTTTCCCGAAAGGTTTGAGGCAAGCCCAACGCCTGGATCGGAAGAAAACCCGGTCAGAGAGCAATATCCGCCAATATTAGCAACAATTGCTCTCTGACCCGGTTTCTCCGTCACCGCGGGCGCGTTGTTCCACCTGTCGCGTGCGCGGTCACCCTGTCGGGCGCGGTTGCGCAATCGACAAGATTCGGTCCATGCCAGCACTGGTCGTCGGCCCTGGCCTGATCCGTGTCCGGTTTGACGGCACAGTCGACCAGATTGGGACCGTGATGGCACTGGTCATCCGAAGCATTCAAGGTAGCCCGCGCCGGCGCGTCGGCCTTGACCGGCATCGCGGCCATGAGCAGAACTGCCAGCGGAAGAAGCGCGAATCTGGTTTTCATGTTCCTGTCCTCCTGATCAATCAGCCGCAAAACGCGGCAGGTGTCGGCCCGGTGCTCAGAACCTACGATCCTGATCCCGGACCAGACGCGCCCGGCGTCGAACAGGGGTTCCTTCCGCATTGCGTAAGTCATGGTCGTGCCCCTTGTTTCGTTGCCGTGGTTTGGCGTTCCATGGCCCTTTTGGGGCCAGGTTGGGCACATGTTAACCACCGAGACTGGTCTAAACTAAAGTCATTCAGGCCAGAAAACGGACGGATCGGTCATGACGAACGAACATGAGGAGCTCACAGTGGCCCTGCTGGCGGTTCCGGAGTCCATGGCCTCCGCGCTCTACGGCATGTACGACATGTTGGGCTCGACCGGGCGGGATTGGGATGTGCTCGTCAATGGCGTTCCGGGCGAATCCCTGATTCGCCCCCTGATCGTTTCCGCGGACGGACGGCTTATCCGCAGCCCAAGCGGCTTGGTCATCGCGCCGGGGCATTCGCTGGCCGACTGCCCGCACGTCGACGTGGTGGTGGTGCCGGGCCTGATGATCGCGCCGAGCGAGGACATCGCCGGCCGCCATCGGGTCGAAGTCGCCTGGCTCCGGGAGCGCTACGCCGAGGGAACGCTGCTCGCCACCGCCTGCACCGGGTCGATGATCCTCGCCGAGGCCGGGCTGCTCGACGGTCAGGATGCCACAGTGCACTGGGCCAACAGCGACGCCATGGCTGCGCGCTATCCGGCCGTGCGCATGCATCCCAACCGGTCGTTGGTGGTCGCGGACCAGGGGCGGCTCATTCTTGGCGGCGGCGCCACCGCCTGGCAAGACCTGGCGCTGTTCCTGATCGCGCGCTTTTTCGATGTCGAGGAGGCTATGCACGTGGCGCGGCTGTATCTCCTGGACTGGCACCACGTCGGCCAGCAGCCCTTCGCTGCGCTCACCTGTCGGCGCCAGGCCGGGGATGCCGTCATTGCCGACTGTCAGGAGTGGATCGCACAGCACTACGATCGGGATGCACCGGTGGCGGAGATGGTGCGCAGGAGCGGATTGTCCGAGCGCTCGTTCAAGCGGCGCTTCTCACGGACTACCGGCATGTCACCGCTGGAGTACGTGCATACACTGCGCCTGGAGGAGTCCAAGCAGTTGCTGGAGGCCACGGACATGGCCGTGGAGGCCGTGGCCAACGAAGTGGGCTACGAGGACGCGAGCTTCTTCGGGCGGCTGTTCAGGCGCAAGGTCGGCATCACGCCGGCGCAGTACCGCCGGCGCTTCGGCACGCTGCGCAGGGCGCTGGTGCAGCAACAGGGGCAGGCGGCCCTCATGCCTCGGATGAGGGGTGCGGGTTGAGGGAAACCGGGGACAGACTGAGCTGCCCCGGTTTTTCGGCACGGTTTCTCGCTAAGGAGCGTCTGATTAAGTGATCTCGGGTAGCTGGCCGGTGCACATCAAAGACGACATGTCGTTTCCTCGATCAGGTCGGGCCCGAATTCGTCATTGTTTTCACCAGGTTCGGCCTATTCACGGCCCCACTCCCGGTCACAGGACGTACCTATCCTGCCCCACGCAACAGCTGACGCCTCGCCAGGTACAGATTCGACAACGCAAACAGGGTAGTCAGTTGAGCGGTGTTCTTGGCCAGCCCCCGGTAGCGCACCTTGGTAAATCCAAACTGCCGTTTGATCACCCGAAATGGGTGCTCCACGCGCGCCCGAAGCTGGGACAGCCGATGATTGATCTCGCGCTTCCACTCGGGCAGTTCCCGGCCCCTCTGGCGCTTGAACGGGAAACACCACAGCGGACCACTGGCCGGATCACTCGCCGCCAGATTGCGCTCGCCCAACAAGCCGTTGATCTCTTCGAGCAGCGCGCCTGCCAGGCCATGGCGTTCGAGCAGGTGACGGAACTTACAAATGGTGCTCTCGTCAGGGATCGCCTCCACCGTGGCGTCCAGGCCCGCGAACTCGCGCAGCAGCGGGATATCGTGCAGCGCTTCTTCCATGGCCGGATCCGAGTAGGCAAACCACTGCTGCATGAAGTGGATGCGCAGCATCGACTCAAGCGCGATCGGGCGGCGTCCATTGCCGGGCTTGAGGTAGTAGGGATTGATCAAGGCCACCAGCCGGGACCAGGGAACCACCTGGTTCATCTCGGCCAGAAACTGTGCCTTGCGGGTCTTCTTGGGGTGCTTCATAAAGCCCGAATCGTTCAAGCCCAACTGTTTCATCGTCCGCCCTGTTGCTCCGTGAAGATGGTTCAGTGATTATCCCATGCAGCGGGACTTAATCAGAGGTTCCTTAGACACATCCCCGGGTTCGCACAGCACATCCGACGTTGCGCTTGCCCAGCATCTCCGATCATTCGCGTTGCCGGATGCGCTGCGCTTATCCGGCCTACGGCCGATCCTAGCCGTTGCGCCCGTGTAGCCGTTCAAGATGCTTGCGGGTCAGCTCCAAAAAGCGTGGTGTCATCCCCGCATCCTCGTACATGGGATCCCCCACCTCGTCCTCGGCGATGACCCGTTTCCCCGGTACATAGGGCATGGCCGCCTCCAGTTCGTCCAGGGCGGCGGCTAGCAGTTCCCCCACCAGTGCCTCCCGTGACTTGCCGGGGAAGAGTTCCGACAGAGCCGTGATCCGCGCGGCGTCCCGTTCCGACAAATGCATGCAGTATTGCTGCGGTGCATGCCGTTCGCCCGGTTCTCGGGCCCAGTGTTGCAAAAGCTCCCTGACATTCATGATGACCCTCCTTACCGCTTACGGTGAGATCTGTCTTTAAGTGTAGACCTCATGGCGTGTGGTGTTGTGGGGGGCTTCATAGGAAGTCGAGGCATAGGAACGTGGGTTCAGGGATGGGCTTGTGCTTAATCGGCTGGGCATTTAACCAAAGCGTCTGGATCATTTCGTGAGCTATAGAGCTTGTGTCCCTGATGGCGTATACATGGATCTGTATTTTCCCCGTTTCAGAAATCAGCCTTCGATGCCCGGTGTAACAGTTGCACTGAGTATTGTTCGGTGATCTCAACAAAGCCACAGAGTGTGATTTCATGCGTGCAAGAGCTATGAATGCGCCCGAACATTCGGATGAAAAGGAGAGTGTGAGAGGCCTCGATGCTATGCAGCGTCAGTGGCGTTGGCCTGACAGTCTGCTCTTCAGGGCGGTCGCAGGGTTGATGTTGATCATCTCCCTGGTGACGGCAGTGATGTTCATGAGTATCGACAGGTTCGTCTCCGCGCAGTTTGGCGAGCTCAGTCAACAAAGAATACTGAATCAGATTGCAGACATGCAGCAGCAGCTCCAGTCGGAGCGGGAAGGGCTGATGACGCTGGGGCAGCTTATATCCACTGATTCAGATCTCCGACAGAGCGCACAATATCACTTGTTCCTTGAGGGCGAGAGGCGACCTTTGGAAATGGATGTTGCACGAATTGCATCGGCGTTCAGGTTCGATTTGTTTGGTGTATGGGACGTGACGGGAAGACCAGTGGCTCACAGCCCATGTTCATATGGCACGACGAACGGCTATGGACCGCAGTGGGTCGCCCGATTGTGGTCAATGACGTTCTACTGGCCTGGGTAGGAATCGTTCGGCAAGTGACTACCATGGGGCAGGATACGGCCATGCTTCGTGAAGTAAATCCATCTATAGGAGAGTCAAAAATAAGGGCGGGTGTCTATTCCGAACTAATCGACCTTCCGGTGGTGACACCTGGCGGGGAGGCAATGGCCCTGGAGTTGAGGGTGGTGGACCCTGTAGGTGATGCCCTTAACCGGACGAAGCGTGTTGTCGCGTTGACGCTGCTGGGGGCAGGCGTCCTGCTGATGGTTGCCAGTATTGTCTACCTGCGCCGCGTTTTGACACCGGTTCGTGAGCTGACCGATGCAGTTACTCTGGTTCCGAGCCGCCTGGAGCAGGGAGATCTGAAGCCGATCAGCGTCAGGGCTGATGGGGAAGTGGCGGCGCTGGGTGTGGCCTTCAATGGAATGATCGACAACCTTCTGCGCCTCAGGAGCCTTGAAAAGGAGCTCAGAGAACAGGAGAAGTTATCGGCGATTGGGCGTGTCGCGGTTCGTGTGGCTCACGATATCAACAATCCCCTGACCGTGATTAAAAATACTGCGCATTTACTCAAAGCGACAGGTCGTCACAGTAGAGAAGGGAAAAGGACACCCATAGTTCTGTTCTCTGAGATCTGGAAAGAAGTTGGGTGTCCTCGCTTGCCTCGCGGCGATCTAGCGTCTCTGGTGGCGGTTTCCCGAAAGGTTTGAGGCAAGCCCAACGCCTGGATCGGAAGAAAACCCGGTCAGAGAGCAATATCCGCCAATATTAGCAACAATTGCTCTCTGACCCGGTTTCTCCGTCACCGCGGGCGCGTTGTTCCACCTGTCGCGTGCGCGGTCACCCTGTCGGGCGCGGTTGCGCAATCGACAAGATTCGGTCCATGCCAGCACTGGTCGTCGGCCCTGGCCTGATCCGTGTCCGGTTTGACGGCACAGTCGACCAGATTGGGACCGTGATGGCACTGGTCATCCGAAGCATTCAAGGTAGCCCGCGCCGGCGCGTCGGCCTTGACCGGCATCGCGGCCATGAGCAGAACTGCCAGCGGAAGAAGCGCGAATCTGGTTTTCATGTTCCTGTCCTCCTGATCAATCAGCCGCAAAACGCGGCAGGTGTCGGCCCGGTGCTCAGAACCTACGATCCTGATCCCGGACCAGACGCGCCCGGCGTCGAACAGGGGTTCCTTCCGCATTGCGTAAGTCATGGTCGTGCCCCTTGTTTCGTTGCCGTGGTTTGGCGTTCCATGGCCCTTTTGGGGCCAGGTTGGGCACATGTTAACCACCGAGACTGGTCTAAACTAAAGTCATTCAGGCCAGAAAACGGACGGATCGGTCATGACGAACGAACATGAGGAGCTCACAGTGGCCCTGCTGGCGGTTCCGGAGTCCATGGCCTCCGCGCTCTACGGCATGTACGACATGTTGGGCTCGACCGGGCGGGATTGGGATGTGCTCGTCAATGGCGTTCCGGGCGAATCCCTGATTCGCCCCCTGATCGTTTCCGCGGACGGACGGCTTATCCGCAGCCCAAGCGGCTTGGTCATCGCGCCGGGGCATTCGCTGGCCGACTGCCCGCACGTCGACGTGGTGGTGGTGCCGGGCCTGATGATCGCGCCGAGCGAGGACATCGCCGGCCGCCATCGGGTCGAAGTCGCCTGGCTCCGGGAGCGCTACGCCGAGGGAACGCTGCTCGCCACCGCCTGCACCGGGTCGATGATCCTCGCCGAGGCCGGGCTGCTCGACGGTCAGGATGCCACAGTGCACTGGGCCAACAGCGACGCCATGGCTGCGCGCTATCCGGCCGTGCGCATGCATCCCAACCGGTCGTTGGTGGTCGCGGACCAGGGGCGGCTCATTCTTGGCGGCGGCGCCACCGCCTGGCAAGACCTGGCGCTGTTCCTGATCGCGCGCTTTTTCGATGTCGAGGAGGCTATGCACGTGGCGCGGCTGTATCTCCTGGACTGGCACCACGTCGGCCAGCAGCCCTTCGCTGCGCTCACCTGTCGGCGCCAGGCCGGGGATGCCGTCATTGCCGACTGTCAGGAGTGGATCGCACAGCACTACGATCGGGATGCACCGGTGGCGGAGATGGTGCGCAGGAGCGGATTGTCCGAGCGCTCGTTCAAGCGGCGCTTCTCACGGACTACCGGCATGTCACCGCTGGAGTACGTGCATACACTGCGCCTGGAGGAGTCCAAGCAGTTGCTGGAGGCCACGGACATGGCCGTGGAGGCCGTGGCCAACGAAGTGGGCTACGAGGACGCGAGCTTCTTCGGGCGGCTGTTCAGGCGCAAGGTCGGCATCACGCCGGCGCAGTACCGCCGGCGCTTCGGCACGCTGCGCAGGGCGCTGGTGCAGCAACAGGGGCAGGCGGCCCTCATGCCTCGGATGAGGGGTGCGGGTTGAGGGAAACCGGGGACAGACTGAGCTGCCCCGGTTTTTCGGCACGGTTTCTCGCTAAGGAGCGTCTGATTAAGTGATCTCGGGTAGCTGGCCGGTGCACATCAAAGACGACATGTCGTTTCCTCGATCAGGTCGGGCCCGAATTCGTCATTGTTTTCACCAGGTTCGGCCTATTCACGGCCCCACTCCCGGTCACAGGACGTACCTATCCTGCCCCACGCAACAGCTGACGCCTCGCCAGGTACAGATTCGACAACGCAAACAGGGTAGTCAGTTGAGCGGTGTTCTTGGCCAGCCCCCGGTAGCGCACCTTGGTAAATCCAAACTGCCGTTTGATCACCCGAAATGGGTGCTCCACGCGCGCCCGAAGCTGGGACAGCCGATGATTGATCTCGCGCTTCCACTCGGGCAGTTCCCGGCCCCTCTGGCGCTTGAACGGGAAACACCACAGCGGACCACTGGCCGGATCACTCGCCGCCAGATTGCGCTCGCCCAACAAGCCGTTGATCTCTTCGAGCAGCGCGCCTGCCAGGCCATGGCGTTCGAGCAGGTGACGGAACTTACAAATGGTGCTCTCGTCAGGGATCGCCTCCACCGTGGCGTCCAGGCCCGCGAACTCGCGCAGCAGCGGGATATCGTGCAGCGCTTCTTCCATGGCCGGATCCGAGTAGGCAAACCACTGCTGCATGAAGTGGATGCGCAGCATCGACTCAAGCGCGATCGGGCGGCGTCCATTGCCGGGCTTGAGGTAGTAGGGATTGATCAAGGCCACCAGCCGGGACCAGGGAACCACCTGGTTCATCTCGGCCAGAAACTGTGCCTTGCGGGTCTTCTTGGGGTGCTTCATAAAGCCCGAATCGTTCAAGCCCAACTGTTTCATCGTCCGCCCTGTTGCTCCGTGAAGATGGTTCAGTGATTATCCCATGCAGCGGGACTTAATCAGAGGTTCCTTAGACACATCCCCGGGTTCGCACAGCACATCCGACGTTGCGCTTGCCCAGCATCTCCGATCATTCGCGTTGCCGGATGCGCTGCGCTTATCCGGCCTACGGCCGATCCTAGCCGTTGCGCCCGTGTAGCCGTTCAAGATGCTTGCGGGTCAGCTCCAAAAAGCGTGGTGTCATCCCCGCATCCTCGTACATGGGATCCCCCACCTCGTCCTCGGCGATGACCCGTTTCCCCGGTACATAGGGCATGGCCGCCTCCAGTTCGTCCAGGGCGGCGGCTAGCAGTTCCCCCACCAGTGCCTCCCGTGACTTGCCGGGGAAGAGTTCCGACAGAGCCGTGATCCGCGCGGCGTCCCGTTCCGACAAATGCATGCAGTATTGCTGCGGTGCATACCGTTCGCCCGGTTGCCGGGCCCAGTGTTGCAGAAGATCTCTGACGTTCATGATGACCCTCCTTACCGGTCACGGTGCGATCTGTCTTTAAGTGTAGACCTCATGGTGTGGGGTGATGTGGCGGGGGTCTTAAGCCTTTGACGCAAGGTCGCGGAGCAAGGCAGGGGAGGCAAGCAGCTCAGCGCTGGCAGACCGGACAGTAATAAGTGGAGCGATTACCCTGCACAACCTGTTTCACCGGGGTGCTGCAGGTAAGACAGGAAAGCCCTGTCCTGCCATACACCTTAAGGCTTTGCTGGAAATAACCGTGTGTGCCGTCCTCGTGCACGAAGTCGCGCAGGGTGGTGCCACCCTGGGTGATGGCTTCGGCGAGCACCTGGCGGATGGTCTCGGTGAGCCGCACACAGTCGGCCCGGGTCAGGCGGCCGGCGGCACGACCGGGGCGGACGCCCGCCAGGAACAGGGACTCGGAGGCGTAGATGTTGCCTACGCCCACCACCACCTGGCTGTTCATGATGTGTTGCTTGATGGCGATGCGTCGCTTGCGGGTGCTGCGAAATAGGTACCCGGCATCGAAGGCATCACTCAATGGCTCGGGTCCCAGGTGGGCGAGTAGAGGGTGTTGTTCCGCTGGGCCATCGATCCAGAGCACCGCGCCGAAGCGGCGCGGGTCGTGTAGCCGCAGGCAGCGGCCGGAATCCAGGCAGATGTCCACGTGGTCATGTTTACGCAAGGTGGTGCCGGGTTCCACCATGCGCAGGCTGCCGGACATGCCCAGGTGAATCATCAGTGTGCCGGTGTCAAAGCCAAGCAGCAGGTACTTGGCTCTGCGCTTCACGCTGCCGATGACCCGACCCACGAGTCGCTGGGCGAGATCCGCGGGGACGGGCCAGCGCAGGCGCGGTTCGCGCACGGTCACGGAGGAAATGCCTCGGCCCAGCACGTGGGGTTCAATTCCCCGCCGTGTGGTTTCCACCTCGGGCAGTTCAGGCATGCAGCCCCTCGATCTCCACCAGCAGTTCCTGGCGGCAGATATCACCGTGCAGGAACAGGATGGCCGGATGCGCACCGATGCGTGCCCTCAGCCGGGCGCGGATGGCGGACAGGTCATCTTCGTGTTTGACGTAGACCTTGAGCAGTGACAGATCTGCGGGGCCGGCAAGGTCACGGCCGTGTCCTTTGCCCACCGTGTCGATCAGTGCGCCCAGGTTGTTGATGATCTCGTCTACCTGGGCGGGGGCATCATCCGGGTGCCGGGAGGCATGGCCCACGATGCTGGCCGTGCCGGAGATGTAGAGCTGGGTGCTGTCATCCCAGTGTTTCAGGGTTGCCCTGGCGAAGCTGGGGCTCTTCGGGCCGTAGTCCGGGGGGTAGTGGTAGGCGCTCACCTGGCGGGGATTTTCGATCTGGATGCCGGGCTCACGGGCTGCCAGCAGATAGACCAGAAAGCCTGGGGTGTTCGTGCCGATGGCCGTGGCCGCCGGCAGTTGGCCTGGGTCCACGTTCATGGCTTCGAGTGCTTGCTGGCGCCCGGCGCAGAAGGCCTGGTAGCGGTCCAGGGCGGGGGCAGCAGCGGGTTCCAGCAGGCGGTCGAAGTAGTTCCAGATGCGCAGCAGGGCCGGGTAGCCCATGGCGTCGTGGAAGGCCAGCAGGCGGGAATAGGCCTCAAGCGCAGCCTGACGCATGTCGTGGGTGTCGGTGATGAGCAGGCGGGTGAACAGCAGGCTGTCCGTGCGGGCGAAACCGATGCCGTCCTGTTCACCCCGGCTGACCTGTTCCGGGGTGAGAAACAATTCAGTGGCAGTGTCTGCATCCAGGGGCGGCAGGCCCACGGTGATGTGGGTCGGCTCGTCGGGGTGGACGCGGGTTTCGGACCCGTAGTCCACGCGCGCCAGCCATTCGCCGTCGAATGTTGCAGCGTCGCGGGAAGAGACCAGTTGGACCTTTAACGGTGGTTTGGGCATGGGAACGGGATACACGAACAGGACTGTCCATGATACCAGAGCGGGCCGGGACGCCGTGGCGCGAAAACGGGTAACCGCTTTGTCTCTCGCCAAGACGCAAAGGCGCGAAGCAAGCATATTGAATGGCATGCCCTGTGGTTCATGTCTCTGCGAGAGAACAGGGTTATGGCGCAGTCCGGTGATACAGTCATTATCCCCTGACAGGGGCACACAGCCACAGAGGCAAACGTTTCAAGCTGTGGCTTCTCCGCGCCTTTGCGTCTTGGCGAGAGAAACATAAGGTTTTCAAAAGCCCTGCTCCGTCGGCAGGGTTAGACTACAGCCCATGAAAAGACTCGGCGTGGACACCGGCGGGACCTTTACGGACTTCGTGCTCTGGGACGAGGGGCGCCTGCGGGTGCATAAGGTGCTCTCTACCCCCGATGCCCCGGAGCAGGCCATCCTCCAGGGCATCCGCGAACTGGGGCTGGGGGGGCAGGCGGGGCTCCTGGTGACCCATGGCTCCACTGTGGCCACCAACGCCGTGCTGGAAGGCCGCGGGGTGCGCACGGTGTACGTGACCAACCGGGGGCTGGGTGATGTGCTCACCATCGGCCGCCAGGCCCGGCGCGAACTCTACAACCTGCAGCCCGCCCCCGTGCCGGCCCCGGTGCCGCCGGAGGATTGCCTGGAAACCGGCGGACGCCTGGGGGCGGACGGGTCCGTGGTGGAGGCGCTGACCGAGGCGGATCTGCAGGCGCTGGTGGCACAGGTGCGTGACCTGGCCCCGGCGGCGGTGGCCGTGAACCTGTTGTTCTCCTGGCGGGATGACCGCTTCGAGCGGGCGGTGGAATCGGCGCTATCGGGAATCGCTTTCGTCACCCGCTCCTCGCAGGTGCTGGCGGAGATCCGGGAATATGAGCGTGGTATTGCCACCTGGCTCAATGCCTACGTGGGTCCACTCATGCAGGGTTATCTGGACAGACTGGCCACTGCCCTGGGGGATGCACGGCTCACGGTGATGCAAAGCCACGGTGGCACCATCGACGCGACCCAGGCCGGCCGCCATGGCGTGCGGCTGCTGCTCTCCGGTCCCGCCGGTGGTCTGCGCGGCGCCCAGCACCTGGCCCGGGCCTCGGGGGTTTCACGGCTGCTCAGTTTCGATATGGGGGGCACGTCCACGGACGTGGCCCTGCTGGAGGGTGATATCCGCCTGACCGGGGAGGGCCGGATTGCCGGTTACCCGGTGGCAGTACCGATGGTGGACATGCACACCATCGGCGCCGGTGGCGGCTCCCTGGCCTGGGTGGATGGGGGTGGGCTGCTGCAGGTGGGGCCCCGCTCCGCCGGCGCCCATCCCGGGCCCGCCTGCTATGGACGGGGCGGTCGGGAACCCACGGTCACCGACGCCAACCTGGTCCTGGGGCGCATGCCGCCGGATACCCGTCTGGCCGGTGGCATGCCTGTGGATCGTGGGGCGGCATTGCAGGCTTTCGAACCCCTGTGCCGGTCGCTGGGCCTGGGCGTGGAGCAGGTCGCCCAAGGGGTGCTGCGTCTGGCCAACGAACACATGGCCGGCGCCCTGCGGGAGATCTCCCTGGCCCGGGGGCACGATCCCCGACGGTTTACCCTCATGCCCTTTGGCGGTGCCGGTGGACTGCATGTCTGCGAGCTGGCCGAATCCCTGGGCATGACCCGGGCGCTGGTCCCCATGCATGGGGGCGTGCTCTCCGCCCTGGGGATGCTGGTGGCGCCCCGGGCGCGTGAGCTGTCCCGTACCCTGGGGCTGGCCCTGAATGAAATCATGGATGCCGATGTGCAGGCGCCGCTGGATGAGCTGGTCGAGGCAGGGCGCAGGGCCCTGGCCGCGGAAGGTGTCGAGGATGCGGATATCCGGCTGTCCGTGGATCTGCGCTACGCCGGCCAGTCCGCCACCCTGAACCTGCCCTGGTCCGGTGTGTCGAGGGTAAAAACAGCATTTCATCAGGCCCACGCGGCCCGCTTCGGCCATGAACTGGAGTTGCCCGTGGAGTTGGTGAACGTGCGCTCCAGCCTGAGCGCGCCGGTCCCGGACTTGAGCCTCCTGCCGCCGTCTGCCGATGTCCCTGCTTCGGCGCGTGGTCAGGTGTCTGTACAGGGTATCGAGGCGCCGGTGCCGGTCTATGTGCGCGAGCAACTGGCCGTCGGTCAGGCCCTGACCGGACCCGCCCTGGTGACCGAAGCGGTCTCCACCACCTGGATCGCCCCGGGCTGGTCCTGTGAGGTGGATAAGGTTGGGAATCTGGTTTTAGATCGTGAGGGGTGAGGGGGTAGGGGACAGGCGTAAACCACCCCCACCCTAGCCCTCCCCCTGAGGAGGAGGGGATTTAGACTTTGGACGCCTCACGCCTCACGCCTCACGCCTCACGCCTCACCTCATATTCCCATCTGCTCCCGCAGGTCATTGGCCCAGGCAATGGCTGAGAGGTAAAGCGGGCCGGTCCGCAGGTGGTTCATGTCCCGGAAGCGCCGCGCGCTGTCGGGGCTTTCCTGCTCGAAGGCCAGGGCGCAGCTCAGGGCCTCGCCCATCACCCCCTCATGGCGCAGCAGGGCTGCGTTGATCTCCGGACTCATGGGCAGTTCGCTCAACACCTCTTTCATGGGAGTGTGCAGTACCTGTTCCAGGGTGGAGAACAGCCCCACGGTGAAGAAGCTGTCCTGCAGGGCCAGGTAATGACCCTCTTCGGCCAGCGACTGGCACATGCGTGCCCGTATCAGGGCGTTGATGAGCACCTCGCCGGGCTGGTCCTTGAGGCTGCGCAGGGCCAGCAGGGTCACCCAGTGGCGCACCGCGTCCCGGCCGAGATAGACCACGGCCCGGTGGATGGACTCGATGGGTTTGACCAGGCCGTAGTAGGCGGAGTTGATGAAGCGCAGCAGGTGGTAGCTCAGGGAGACATCATTGGCGATGGTCTGCTCCAGATCCCGCAGGTCCATGTCGGGCTTGTGCAGCTTGTTGAGGAGCTGGATCACCGTGAGCCGGTTGGTGGTGACCCGCTGGCCACGAACGATGTTGGGCCGGCACAGGTAGTAGCCCTGGAAATACTCAAAGCCCAGGTCCCGGCACAGGCTGTACTGCGCCTTGTCCTCGACCTTTTCCGCCAGCAGCTGCACCCTGTGACTGCGTAGCTGGCGCACCTGATCCTCCAGCTCTCCATTATGCAACTGACCAAGATCCACCTTGACGATGCTGGCCATGGACAGCAGGGGTTGGGGACCTTCCCGGTAGATGAAGTCGTCCAGGGCGATGCGATAACCCTTGTGGGACAGCAGGCGCAGGGCGGCGAGCAGATCGTCGTCGATCTCCACATCTTCCAGCACTTCAAGGACCACTCGAGCGGGCGGGAAGGCTAGGATCCCCTCGCTCATGAGCAGGTTGCGGGTGAGGTTGATGAAGACGGTCTTGTCGCCGGCGATGCGATCCAGGCCCAGGTCCATGAAGGTGCTCTGGATCACCTCGCTACTGGCGTCGTCCCCGTCCAGGAAGGCGGCGCGATTCTCGGTGCTGGAGCGAAACAGCAGCTCATAGGCACGTACCCGCATCTCACGGTCGTAGATGGGTTGTCTGCCGACGAACACCTCCGGCATGAGAGACTGTCCTTGATGATGAATGGAAGAGCCGATCCCAGTTCACTGTGTCGGCAGCTACAGGCAAAGATTAACAGTTGTGTTTATGCAAAGGTATGATGACGGCCCGGGCAATGGCCGGGCGTTTCAATTCACGTGATGGGAGGTTCCATGGAGCAGTTCGATGCCCCCTTTGGCGAGCAGATCGAGCTCAGGCAGATCATCCACGAGAGCGGTGTACCCTTGCTGCGGGTGATCATCCGAGACGGCGGCAAGTACACCAAGCTGGAGCTGGATCCGGCCACCGCCCATCAGTGGGGCCAGGCCATGAGCCGCTGGGCGCAGATGGCGGGCCAGAAGGGTGATTGAACACCGTTGTTTCTCTCGCTAAGACGCCAAGACGCAAAGAGATCAATTATTGAATGATCTTCCCCGTGATTCCGTAACGGGACATGGTTTAGGCGAGACTCGACGGAACAGGCAGTTTTCAGCCGAAGCCGCTGGAACGCCCCAGATAGTGAGTTTTCTTTCTTCGCGCCTTGGCGTCTTTGCGAGAGGAATATGTCTTTTCCGGACCGAGATCCGCAGGCACAAAAAAGCCCGGCATCGCCGGGCTTTTTCACAAGGACACCAGGATCAGTTACTTGATCTTGGCTTCCTTGTACATCACGTGCTGACGCACGACGGGATCGTACTTCTTGATCTCC
>SR_TP_S13solDRAFT_1000512_pt1 | contig 15557 bp, 14 predicted proteins | sample SodReaTP_S13sol_FD_11159 | JGI IMG/M metagenome (IMG submission 11159)
CCGCACCATCGGCGGGTCGTCCCGCGGCCTGCCGATTTGGCTGGTGGCAGTTCAAGCCTTGGACGTCAGGATTGCACCGCCAGCATAAAGTGAACTTCACCGGTGCCGGATCGGCAGACCCCGGCCCGCCGATAGCGCGGGCTTGGTCCAAGTTCCAATATCCCTTTCAGGCTTTTCCAATCCGCAAACCGCACAAGCCCGACGGATCGACACACCCCGCTTCAGCGCAGCCGCTTGAACAGCCGCATCTGTTCATAAAGCGATTCCATACGTTCCAACCGCGCGCTGGTTTGGGCCCAGTTGCGTTCCTGAATGCGCGCCAGCATCGCCTCGACAATGGCGACAAGCGGCACGACGGTATCCCATGCCGATGGCACTTCGATATGACTGGCAAGGATATGGCGCGCGACGCTGGCCGCTGGCGACACCCATCTGTCGGTCAGCAAGACAACCTCGACGCCCTGCTCGTTGGCCAGTTCGGCAAGTTGCATCACCGACGGTTCATAGCGGCGTATGTCAAACACCACCAAAACGTCACGCTCTGTCATGTCCAGAAGCGCGGGCGGCCATGTGTTGGGCAGGCTGGACAGAAGCGACACATCCGCGCGCATGACCTTCAGCGCGGTTGCGAAATATTCCGCGATGGACCGCGTCAACCGCCCGCCCACCATATGCACAGGGCGCGTCTTGTCCGACAGAATGCGCGCCACCTCATCAAAGCTGGCCAGATCCTGCTGGCGCAGTGTCATATTCACATTGTCGATCACACTTTGCCCGAAACGGTTCAGAATATGATCCTGTGCGCCTGCCCCTGCCCATTTTTCATGCTTTGATATCGGCGAGGCCAATCTTTCACCCAAATCCTCGTGCAGTTGCGCGCGAAATTCGGGGTAGCCCGAAAACCCCAGCTTGCGCACCAGCCGCACCACGGTCGGCCCCGAAACTTCGGCAGCGCGCGCCACATCCGACACGCTGCCAAGGACCGAAACCGGAAAATTCCCAAGCATATAAGCCGCAAGCTGGCGTTCGGCGCGGGTCATGTCCGGCATTGCCGCGCGCAACCGTGCTTCCAATGTATCGACGGGTTTCATCCCTGCCCCCTTGGTTTGAAAGAACCGCAAACAAGTTTGTAATTTTTGTTACAAAAATGCAATGCAAGAAAAAGTCTTGACGAAATCAAGCTGAATGCGGCAGGTTCAAACATGCCACCGCAATGGATTTTGTCTAATGCCACATGCCGACCCCGCAACATTGACCGCTGCGCCGCCTGTGACAGGCGACTGGTCGGGCACATGTGAAGCATGGGACAGCACGGGCGCGGCTTGCGCAGATGGCCCGCCCCCGCAAGTGTTGCTGATCTGCGAACATGCCTCGAACGCCGCAGCGCCGCCATGGGCGGATTTCGACAATGATCCTGCGCAAATGACCGCACATGTGGCCAGCGACCCCGGTGCGCTGGGGCTGGCACGCGCTCTGGGGCTATTGCTGGGCCAGATGACCGGTGCCACAGAACTGGTGCATGCCCCCCTGTCGCGGCTGATCTATGACCTGAACCGAAGCCCCGACCGCATGGACGCCATGCCCGCACAGTCCGAGGCATTCCACATCACGCAGAATCAGGGGCTGGATACCTGCCAGCGCATGGCGCGCATGCAGGCGCTGTATCTGCCGTTTCACAACCATGTCCGCGCGCGCATCGCCCGCGCATTGCTGCTGGGCGTGCGCCCCTGTCTTGTGACCATCCATTCCTTCACGCCCATCTGGCACGGCCGCCCGCGCGATGTGGAATTCGGCATCATCCATGATGATGCACCGGAATTCGCGCGTGCCATTCTGGAGCACTCTGCAAGCACGGGTCTGACAACGCGTCTGAACGAACCCTATAGCGCGGCAGACCATGTCACCCATACGCTGCGCCTGCACGCCCTGCCCTATTTCCTGCCCAATGCCATGCTGGAACTGCGCAATGACCTGATTGCCAGCCCTGCACAGCAGACTGACATTGCGGACCGGCTTGCCCCTGCTATCCTGCGCGCCATGCAATCATTGAAGGACCGGCCATGCCCGCAATCCTGATCACATATGTCCGCTGGGTCGAGGCGCTGAACTACCGTGTGGGCCGTCTGGCCATGTGGGGGTTGTTCGCGCTGATGGCGGTGCTGATGTGGGGCGCGGTTGCGCGCGCGGGCTTCACCCCGCAAATCTGGACGGACGAGATGGCGCAGTTTCTGCTGCTGGGATACTTCATGCTGGGCGGGGCCTATTCCCTGCAAATGGGGTCTGCGGTGCGGATGGACCTGTTATATTCGCGCTGGTCCGACCGCACCAAGGCCATGGTCGATGCGATCACCATTTTCACGCTGCTGATCTATCTGGGCGTGCTGTTATGGGGCGGGATTGAAAGCACGCAATACGCGCTGGAATATGGAGAACGCCGCCGCGGGCTGTGGCGGCCCTATATGGCGCCCATCAAGATTGTCATGTGCGCAGGCATTGTGCTGATGATCCTGCAATGCACGGCGTTTCTGATCCGTGATATCGCAAAACTCAGGGGCAAGGACATCTGATGTCATATGAAATGATTGCAGCCCTGATGTTCGGGTCCATGCTGGTGGTCATGCTGACCGGCCAGCGCATGTTTGGCGTGATTGGCTTTGTTGCAGTTGTGGCCGCTGTCTGGCTTTGGGGTGACCGGGGCGGGCATGATCTGGCCTTTGCGCAGACCATCAAACTGATGAACTGGTTTCCGCTGATGACGCTGCCGATGTTCATTTTCATGGGCTATGTGCTGTCGGAAAGCAAACTGGCCGATGATCTGTACCGCATGTTTCATGTGTGGTTCGGCCCTGTGCCGGGCGGGCCGGCCATTGGCACGATTGTGCTGATGGTGCTGATTTCGGCCATGAACGGGCTAAGCGTGGCGGGCATGGCAATCGGGGCCACAATCGCGCTGCCGGAATTGCTGAAGCGCAATTACGACAAGCGCATGGTCACAGGCGTGATTCAAGCAGGCTCCAGCCTTGGGATTCTGGTGCCGCCGTCGGTGGTGCTGGTGCTGTATGCGATGATCGCGCGCCAGCCGGTGGGGCAGTTATGGATGGCGGGGCTGTTGCCGGGGCTGATGCTGGCGGGGTTGTTCATCCTGTATATCTGGGTTCGCTGCAAGATTAACCCCGCCCTTGGCCCGACCATTGACCCCGACGAACTGGCGCGCGTGACGCGTTCGGAAAAATACCGCCTGCTGCTGGCGGGGCTGATGCCGCTGGGTATTTTCGCGGTGATGATGGTGCCGTTTGTGCTGGGCTATACGCGGCTGGTGGAAAGTTCGGTCGTGGGGGCGGTGGCGGCGCTGGCGGTGTCACTGGCCAAGGGCCGTATGAGCTGGGACGTGCTGGAACGCTGCACGCGCAAGACACTGGCCATTTCTTGCATGTTCTTGTGGATCATCCTTGCCGCACTGGCCTTCGGGGCCGTATTCGACGGGCTGCGCGCCGTGGATTTCGTGCGCGCGCTGTTTATGGAAAACCTGGGGCTGGGGCGGTGGGAAATCCTGATCCTGATGCAGATTTCCTTTATCCTGATGGGCATGTTTCTGGATGACACAGCGATGCTGGTCATTGTCGCGCCGCTATATGTGCCCATTGTGCGGATGCTGGAATTCGATCTGATCTGGTATGGCGTGCTTTATACGATCACGTGCCAGATCGCCTATATGACGCCGCCTTTCGGGTATAACCTGTTCCTGATGCGGGCCATGGCCCCGAAAGAAGTGTCATTGATAGATATCTACCGCTCCATCGTGCCCTTTGTGGGGGTGATGATCATAGGCCTTGCGCTAGTGATGATCTTTCCGCAAATCGCGCTGTGGCTGCCCGGTGTGGTATTTCCCTGACGCCATACAGAAGGCGCGGCTAACGCGCCCGATTAACTGAAACCCAAGACAGGCCACAAACAGGCCCAACAGGAAGGAAGACCCATGACAACGACAAGACGGAAGTTTCTGACCACCAGCGCATTGGGCGGTGCGGCCACATTGGCAGCCCCCGCCGTGCGCGCGCAATCCACCATCCGCTGGCGGCTGCAAACCTATGCGGGCGCGGCCCTTGGCGCACAGGTGGCAAAACCCGCCATCGATATGTTCAACGCCATCGCAGGCGATGAAATGCAGATCGACCTGTTCTATGCCGACCAGCTGGTGCCCACGGAAGAACTGTTCCAAGCCATGCAGCGCGGCACAATCGACGCGGTACAATCGGATGATGATAGCATGGCGTCGCCCACCGAAGTGACTGTGTTCGGCGGGTATTTCCCCTTCGCCAGCCGCTACAGCCTGGATGTGCCAGCATTGTTCAATGACTGGGGCCTGAATGAAATCTGGGCCGAGGAATATGAGAAGGTGGGCGTCAAGCACATCTCGGCCGGGTCATGGGACCCGTGCCATTTCATCACCTCCTCGCCCATCACCTCTCTGGCCGATCTGGAGGGGAAGCGGGTCTTTACCTTCCCCACTGCCGGACGCTTCCTGTCGCAATTCGGTGTCGTGCCGGTCAGCGTGCCATGGGAAGACGTGGAAATCGCGCTGCAAACCCGCGAGATTGACGGCGTGGCATGGTGCGGGATCACCGAAGCCTATGAAGTGGGCTGGGCCGATATTTGCAGCCACTTCCTGACCAACAACATCTCTGGGGCGTGGATCGGGCATTTCTTTGCCAATATGGACCGCTGGAACGAATTGCCAGAGCATTTGCGCAACCTGATGGCGACGTGTTTCGAGCAATCGCATTACTACCGCCAGCACTGGTATTGGGCAGGCGAGGCGCGGCTGCGCACGGAAGGCGACAAGCTGGAACTGACATCGATTCCCGATGCGGAATGGGGCACAGTTGAAGGGGCCGCGCGCGATTTCTGGGAAGAGATTGCCGCCGAATCCGACACCAAGCGCCGCGTGGTCGATATCTTCCGCGCCTATAACGCGGCAATGGACAAGGCAGGCCGCCCCTATCGCTACAGCTAGGGCTGGCTTGACCCGCAAAGGGCGGGGGGCTGTCTGCCCCCCGCACCCCCCGAGGATATTTTTGCCAGAATGAAAGCGGGTAAACCCGTATGCTGGAAGTGGTAGGAGGACAGGCTTATGGGCGCTGAGATGACATTACAGGACCTGCAAAAAGCGTTTGATGCGGGCGAGATTGATACAGTGCTGGTGGCAGCCCCCGACATGCAAGGCCGCCTGATGGGCAAGCGGTTTCATGCCGCGCATTTTCTGGCATCAGGGTATGAGGAGACACATTGCTGCAATTACCTGCTGGCCACGGATATGGAGATGCTGACCGTCGAGGGGTATGAGTCAACAAGCTGGGCCAAGGGATATGGCGATTATACCATGAAGCCCGATCTGGCCACCCTGCGCCCCCTGCCCTGGCTGGAGGGGACGGCGCTGGTGCTGTGCGATCTGGTGGACCACCATACCCATAAGGAAATCAGCATTTCGCCGCGCGCCATATTGAAGCGGCAGATCGCGCGGGCGCAGGAGATGGGTTATGTGGCAATGGCCGCGACCGAGCTGGAATTCTATATTTTCGAGCAAAGTTATGAGGCGTTGCGCGATGCGGGCACGGAGGGGCTGACGCCGATTTCGGCCTATAATGAAGATTACCATCTGTTCCAGACCACCAAGGAAGAGCCGCTGATGCGCGCGCTACGCAATGGTCTGTATGGGGCGGGTATTCCGGTGGAGAATTCCAAGGGCGAGGCGGAGGCCGGTCAGGCGGAGATCAACATCCGCTATGCCGATATGCTGACCACGGCCGATTATCATGTGATGACCAAGCAGGCGACCAAGGAAATCGCGCATTCTTTGGGCAAGTCCGTCACGTTTATGGCCAAGTATGACGACCGGCGTGCGGGCTCATCGAGCCATGTGCACCAGTCGCTGTGGACACCGGAGGGGGGCGCGGCCTTCATGGACCGCGATGCCGAATATGGCATGTCGGCGCTGATGCGCCAGTATATGGCCGGACAACTGGCCCATGCCCGCGAGATCACGGCCTTTCTGGCCCCCAATGTGAACAGCTACAAACGGTTCTGCGCGGGCATGTTTGCCCCCACCAAGGCGGTATGGTCGCTGGACAACCGCACGGCCGGTTTCCGTGTGTGCGGGGATGGCACGAAGGCAGTGCGCGTGGAATGCCGCATCGGGGGCGCGGATCTGAACCCCTATCTGGCCTGTGCGGCGCTGCTGGCGGCGGGGCTTGCGGGGATTGAGCAGGGCATGGCGTTGGAGCAGGAATTGCGCGGCGATATGTATGGCGCGCGCGAGGCCCGCGAGATCCCCAAGACCCTGCGCGAGGCAGCGGACCTGCTGGAGGGATCGGAGATGTTGCGCGCGGCCTTGGGCGATGATGTCGTGACGCATTATGCCCATGCCGCCCGCTGGGAGATTTCGGAACATGACCGCGTTGTGACCGATTGGGAACGCAAGCGGTTGCTGGAGCGCGGCTGAGTACGCGGCTGCGGTCTGTTTGAGTATTTTTGGCAAGATGACGCCTGAAGCACGAGGGTGCGGGGCAGAAAACAGGAGCAAGGATGTCTACGATCAAGCTGATCTCGCCCGTGGATGGGTCGGTTCATGCCGAACGCGCGGTTTTGTCGCTGGAGGACGCGCGGGCCGCTGTTGCGCGCGCGCGCGCGGCGCAGAAGGACTGGGCCGCGCGCCCGCTGCGCGAGCGTGTCGATCTGGTCATGGCAGGTATTGATGCGCTGGAGGGGATGAATGCCGAGATAGTGCAGGAGTTGGCCTGGCAGATGGGCCGGCCCGTGCGCTATGGCGGCGAAATGGGCGGGGTGCGCGAACGCGCAGCCTATATGGCGCAGATTGCCGCGGACGCGCTGGCAGATGAGGTGATTGAAGACAGCGCCACCGTCAGCCGCGTTCTGGCGCGCGAACCGCAAGGCGTGGTGTTTGTGATCGCGCCGTGGAATTACCCGTTCCTGACGGCAGTGAATACGGTCGTTCCCGCGCTGATTGCGGGCAATGTGGTTGTGCTGAAACATGCCAGCCAGACATTGCTGGCGGGCGAGCGGCTGGCGCAGGCGATGCATGCGGGCGGCGTGCCGGAAGATGTGTTCCAGAATGTGGTTTTGGACCATGCGACGACCGAGGCGCTGATCGGCGAGCGCGCCTTCGGGTTTGTGAATTTCACCGGATCCGTGGGGGGTGGTCAGGCGATTGAGCGCGCGGCGGCGGGCACGTTCACGGGCGTCGGTCTGGAGCTGGGCGGCAAGGACCCGGGCTATGTGCGCGAAGATGCCGATCTGGAGGCCGCTGTAGAGGGGCTGATGGACGGCGCGATATTCAATTCCGGCCAGTGCTGTTGCGGGATTGAGCGGATTTATGTGCATGAAAGCCTGTATGAGGCGTTCATCGAGAAGGCAGTGGCCTGGGTGAAGGGCCAGAAGCTGGGCAACCCGCTGGAGCCCGACACCACGATGGGGCCAATGGCGCATGCGCGTTTTGCAGCCACTGTGCGCAGCCAGATTGATGAGGCATTGACGGCGGGTGCGCGGGCGCTGATCGACCCTGCCCTGTTCCCTGCGGATGATGGCGGGGCCTATCTGGCGCCGCAAATTCTGGTCGATGTGGACCATTCCATGCGCGCCATGACGGAAGAAAGCTTTGGTCCCGTGGTGGGCATCATGCCGGTGAAGGATGACGCGCAGGCGGTGGCGTTGATGAACGATTCCCCCTATGGGCTGACCGCATCAATCTGGACCCGCGATGCAGACGCCGCGCGCGCCATCGGCGCACAGATTGAGACCGGCACCATATTGATGAACCGCTGCGATTATCTGGACCCCGCGCTGTGCTGGTCGGGCTGCAAGGACACAGGGCGCGGTGCGGCCTTGTCGAAACTGGGCTATCTGGCGCTGACGCGGTCCAAATCCTACCATCTGAAGAAGGTCTGAGACATGTCATTTTCGGCAAACTGGAGTTATCCGACAGCTATCAAATTCGGCGTGGGCCGGATTTCGGAACTGGCGCAGCATTGCAAGGATGCGGGCATGAAACGCCCGCTGCTGGTCACTGACAAGGCGCTGGCGGCGCTGCCCATTACCGCGCAGGCACTGGATGTGCTGGAAGGCGCGGGTCTGGGGCGTGCGGTGTTTTCCGAGGTGGACCCCAACCCGACCGAGGCCAATATGGATGCGGGCCTTCAGGTGTACCGCGCAGGCGGGCATGACGGGGTTGTGGCCTTCGGGGGCGGATCTGCACTGGATCTGGGCAAGATGATCGCGCTGATGGTGGATCAGCCTGTGGGCGTGTGGGATCTGGAAGATATCGGCGATTGGTGGACGCGGGCCAACCCCGACACCATTGCGCCCATTATCGCGGTGCCCACCACGGCGGGCACCGGGTCCGAAGTGGGGCGCGCGGGCGTTCTGACCGACAGTGCCACGCACCGCAAGAAGATCATTTTCCACCCCAAACTGATGCCGATTGTCACCATTTGCGACCCTGCGCTGACTGTGGGCATGCCTGCGTTCATCACGGCGGGCACCGGCATGGACGCGCTGGCCCATTGTCTGGAAGCCTATTGCAGCCCGCATTATCACCCCATGTCACAGGGCATCGCCTTGGAAGGCATGCGGCTGGTGTTTGAAAACCTGCCCCGCGTCTATGCCACACCGGATGATCTGGAGGGGCGCGCGAATATGATGTCTGCCGCCGCCATGGGGGCTGTGGCATTCCAGAAGGGTTTGGGGGCGATCCACGCGCTAAGCCACCCGATCGGGGCCGTGTATAACACCCATCACGGCACCACCAACGCCGTGGTCATGCCCATGGTGCTGGATTTCAACCGCCCTGTGATCGAGGACCGGATTGCCCGCGCAAGCGCCTATATCGGCATAGATGGCGGGTTTGACGGGTTCCGCGCGCGCATTATGGACTTGCGCGCGGCGCTGTCCATTCCCGAAAACCTGTCTGCGCTGGGTGTGGAACGCGCGCGGCTGGACGCGTTGACAGATATGGCATTGCTGGACCCGTCCTGCGGGGGCAACCCGATCGAGTTGACACAGGCGAATACGCGGGCCTTGTTTGACGATTGCATGTGAACGGCACGGGGGCGGGCACCCTGCGATAGGATAACCGCCCCTTTGGCACGACCCGCTTAAGTTGCGTCCAGCAGAAACGGGCGCAGACTTTCGATAAAGCATTCCATGAATTCCAGCGTGATCATGGAGGGCTGTTTATGGATCGGGCGCACCAACGACAGGCGGTGTGGAATGACCGGCCGGAACGGTCGGTACTCCACCCCCTGCCCCCGATATTTCACAGCGTCCAGTTCGCTGATCACGGACACGCCCACGCCTTGCGCGACGAATTCGCACGCGGTGGTGAACTGGCGCGCCTCGACAAAGGTTGTGATGCTTTGGCCATCGGCGGCGAACGCCTCGGTCAGCAAGCGGAAAAACGGGCTGTCGCGGCGTGTGTGGATCAGTTTATGTGCCACCAGATCGCGCGGCCTGATGACGTCCAGCTGCGCAAGCGGGCTGCCTTCGGGGAAAATACACACAGTCCTGACACGCACTTCCTCGTGCTCGACTGCGGGGTGCCCTTCGAACCCGTCGGTGATGCCGAAATCGAACTGCTCGCCGACCATCCATTCCAGAATGCGTTCGGGGCGGTCGGGTTCCAGAGTCACGGTGACGCCGGGGCGGTCTTTCAAAAACTCGGCCACAACGCGCGGTAAATGGCTGATGGCGAATCCCGGCAGAGAGGCGATTCGCAAATCACCCGCCTTGCGCTGGGTAATATCGCGGCTGGTCTCGGAGATGCGGTTCAAGAGTTCCAGCAAACGCCGGATATCGGGCAGCAAAAACCGCGCTTCCTGCGTAGGCACAAGGCGACCATCACGGCGGTCAAACAGATTGAAGCCCAGATCATTCGCCAGATCGGACAAAAGCCTGCTGACAGCGGGCTGCGACACGTTCAACTGCTGAGAGGCGCGCGTCATCGTGCCATGCTCGACCACGGCATGAAACGCTTCCAACTGGCGTGGGCTGATTTGTCCGGACATGCTGGCCTTTCCTTGGTTTTGCTGAACACGCTATAACAGGATATTATATATAAAAATAAAAAAATTGTCTTGTCTTATGATTGTTACAATGCCACGCTAGTCACCGTAGCGATCGGGGGCAAAACCTGCCCCCGGTGAAAAACCGAACAGTTCCATCGCTACCTTCGAAAGGGAGGAAATCATGAAGAAACATGTGTTTGGCGCCTGTATCGCCGCGAGCACCGCACTAACCCCTGTCTGGGCCAGTGCGCAAACGACCATCAACTGGTGGCACGCCATGGGCGGCGAGCTGGGCGAACTGCTTGAAGGTGTCGCCGAAAGCTTCAATGAGACTCAGGACGAGTTTCGCGTCGTGCCCAGCTACCGTGGCACCTATACCGAAGCGATGACCGGCGCGATCGCCGCATTCCGCGCAAACCAGCAACCGCATATCCTGCAGGTCTTCGAGGTTGGCACGGGCACGATGATGGCCGCCGAAGGTGCGATCTATCCGATCTACCAGCTGATGGACGATTTTGACGTCCCGTTCGACCCCAGCGCCTATCTGGACACAGTGGTCAGCTACTATACCGATCCGAACGGCAATTTGCTGTCCTTCCCGTTCAATTCATCCACGCCGATCATGTATTATAACAAGGACGTGTTTGAAGCTGCGGGCCTTGATCCGGAAACACCGCCTGCAACCTGGGCCGAGGCCGAGGCCGCTGCACGCGCCATCGTCGAATCAGGCGCGGCACCTTGCGGGTTCACCACATCATGGCCAAGCTGGGTGATGCTGGAAAACTTCAGCGCATGGCACAACATCCCGCTGGGCACACAGGCCAACGGGTTCGAAGGGTTTGATACGGAATTCGTTTTCAACAACGACCATGTAGCGCGCCACTGGGATAACCTTGGTGCATGGCAGGACGGCAATGTGTTCCGCTGGGGTGGCCCCGGACCAGGCCCTGACGCCTTCCCGGCATTCTATGCAGGTGAATGTGGTTTCGTATTCGGGTCGTCCGCCAGCCGCGCAGGCGTGCTTGCCAATTCCGATTTCAACGTAGGTTTCGGCTTCCAGCCCTACTATGACGACATCGAAGGCGCGCCGCAAAACACCATCATCGGTGGCGCAACCCTTTGGGTGCTGACCGGCCACACGGACGAAGAATATGAAGGCACAGCGCGCTTCTTCGAATTCCTGTCCCAGCCTGAAGTCCAAGCCCAGTGGCATCAGGACACCGGCTACCTGCCGATCACGCAGGCATCCTTCGACCTGACAACCGAACAAGGGTATTACGACGAAAACCCCGGTGCAGACACATCGATCCGGCAAATGACGCTGAACCCGCCGACCGAAAATTCCAGCGGTCTGCGTTTCGGCAACTTCGTGCAGATCCGCGATGTCATCTCCGAGGAGATGGAAGCGGTGATGTCGGGCAGCAAATCCGGTCAGGAAGCTGCGGATGACGCGGTACGTCGTGGCAATGCGCTGCTGCGCGAATTCGAAGCCTCGATGAACTGAAACTGATTTGTCGGCCCGTCCCTGTTCCGGGGGCGGGCCGCATTTCTTTTTGCCGGACCGGATACGATGCAAACCAAACGCATGACCTTCTCCAGCAAGTGGTTGCCCTATGCGCTTCTGGCGCCGCAGGTGATCATCACGCTGATCTTCTTCATCTGGCCATCATATAATGCGCTGATACAGTCGGTCTACCGGCAGGGGGACGCGTTCGGAATCCGGCCGCCGACCTTTGTGTGGTTCCAGAATTTTCAGGCATTGTTCCGCGATGACCTGTATCTGAACTCGCTCAAGACCACATTCATCTTCTCGGTGGGGACAACCATCCTGTCGATGGGCGTTGCACTGCTGTTCGCGGTGATGGTCAACCGCATGATACGCTCGCGCGACAGCTACACGACATTCCTTGTCTGGCCCTATGCGATTGCACCGGCGATTGCAGGTGTTCTGTGGTGGTTCATCTTCAACCCCACGCTGGGGATCATGCCCTATATTCTGGATATGGTGGGCTATGACTGGAACCACCGCCGCAATGGCAATGATGCCATGATCATGGTTATCATCGCATCTGCATGGCGCCAGATCAGCTATAACTTCCTGTTCTTCCTTGCCGGGCTGCAATCAATCCCGCAATCCCTGATCGAGGCCGCGGCCATCGATGGGGCCAGCCGCATGAAACGCTTCTGGACGATTGTTTTCCCGCTGCTGTCGCCGATCACCTTCTTTCTGATGGTGGTCAATATCGTCTACGCCATGTTCGACACATTCGGCGTCATCCACGCCACCACCGAAGGCGGGCCAAGCCAAGCGACCACGATTCTTGTCTACAAGGTCTATCGCGACGGTTTCGTGAACCTGAATTTCGGCTCGTCCGCAGCGCAATCCGTCATCCTGATGGGGATTGTCATCGTTCTGACTGTGATCCAGTTCCGCTATATCGAGCGGCGCGTAAACTACTAAAGGGGTTGAACCATGGTCGATAACAATCGCTGGGGTAACTTCTTTGCCCATGTCATTCTGATCGTCGGCGTCGCCATCGTCGTCTTTCCGGTCTATGTGGCGATCATCGCCTCGACCCATCCGCCGGGAACCTTCGTGCGCGGTGTCATGCCGCTGCTGCCCGGCCCCAACGCATGGGAAAACTACCGCACGGTCATCACCGAGGGGCGCTCGCGTGCGGGCACCCCCCCTATTGGCGGGATGATGTGGAACAGCTTCATTATGGCGATGGCGATCACCATCGGCAAACTGTCCATCTCGATCATCTCGGCCTTTGCGATCGTATATTTCCGTTTCCCCGGACGCATCTTCTTCTTCTGGATCATCTTCATGACACTGATGCTGCCGGTCGAAGTGCGGATCGTGCCCACTTTTCAAGTGGTCGCAGATTTCGGGATGCTGAATTCCTTTGCAGGGCTGTCGATCCCGCTGATTGCCAGCGCAACGGCCACATTCCTGTTCCGGCAGTTTTTCATGACCGTCCCAGAGGAATTGATGGAAGCCGCCCGCGTTGACGGGGCGGGGCCGATGAAGTTCTTCAAGGACATTCTGCTGCCCTTGTCGATCACCAATATCGCCGCGCTGTTCGTGATCATGTTCATCTATGGGTGGAACCAATACCTGTGGCCGCTTCTGATCACGACAGACCCTGAGTACTACACAATCGTCATGGGCATTCAGCGCATGGTCACAGGTGGCGACAGCGAACCGCTGTGGCATCTGGTCATGGCAACTGTCGTGCTGGCCGCGCTGCCGCCCGTTCTTGTAATCCTGTTCATGCAGCGCCTGTTTGTCAAAGGCCTGACCGAGACGGAGAAATAACACATGGCTTCAATTACCATGGCTAATCTGGGCAAGGTGTATACGGGCGATGTGCGCGCCGTCACCGATGTCAATATCGACATCAAGGATGGCGAGATGATCGTCCTTGTCGGCCCCTCCGGCTGCGGCAAGTCCACGCTTTTGCGGATGGTCGCCGGGCTGGAGACGATCACCGAAGGCACGCTGAAGATCGGAGACCGTGTCGTCAATCAACTGGAACCGGCAGAACGTGACATTGCGATGGTGTTCCAGAATTATGCGCTTTATCCGCATATGACGGTGTTCAACAATCTGGCTTACGGGCTGAAAAACCGCGGCTTCAAAAAGGCCGAGATTGAACAGCGCGTAAAGCAAGCCGCCGAAATGCTGGAAATCGGCAAGTTCCTTGACCGCAAGCCGCGCCAACTGTCCGGCGGGCAGCGCCAGCGTGTCGCCATGGGGCGCGCGCTTGTGCGCGAACCGGCCGCGTTCCTGTTTGACGAGCCGCTGTCGAACCTTGACGCAAAACTGCGGGTCCAGATGCGTGTCGAAATCCGGCAGTTGCAAAAACGCCTTGCAACCACATCCTTGTATGTGACCCATGACCAGCTGGAAGCGCTGACCATGGCCGACCGGCTGGTGGTGCTGAATGGCGGGCAGATCGAACAGATCGGCACGCCAATGCAGGTCTATTCGCACCCCGAAACCACCTTTGTGGCAGGCTTCATCGGATCACCGGCAATGAACATGCTGCCCGCCGATTATCTGCGCAGCACACAATCGGCAGAAAGTCTGGCGCATATCCCGCAAGCCGCCGATCTTGTGGGCATTCGTCCCGAAGATTTCGCATTGGACGCGCCCGCCGATGGCGACCTGATCCTGACGGGCACATTGCTGTTGCTGGAACCTGCGGGCGCGGAAAGCCATCTACACTTGCGCTTTGACGGGGTGAAGGAAAATATGATCGTGCGCCTGCCGAATGTCCCTTCGGTTGAAGAAGGGCAGTCCCTGTCATTCACTGTGCGGCGCGAAAGCCTGCATCCGTTCGACGCGGCCACCGGCAAGCGCGTTTCATAAGCAGGGCAGGCAATTATGAACAATTTCCTGCGCCGTCAGGCAGGGCAACCGCAAATCTATGGCCATCGCGGCGCGCGTGGTGTTCTGCCTGAAAACACGATGGCGGGCTTCGCCTATCTGCACGAGATCGGCGTGACAGCCGTGGAACTGGACGTCCAGAATGCCAAGGGGCGGGTGCCGGTCATTTTGCATGACCCGCTTTTGCCCATGGCCCACACGCGCGATGCGCAGGGAAACTGGCTGCCCGCGCCCGGACCAAAAGTCATTGATCTGAGTGTGGACGCGCTGCGCCAATACGACATCGGCCGGCTGAACGGCACGACAGAATATGCCAGCCGTTACCCGCAGCAACGCCCCCTTGACGGGGCGCGCATTCCCACGCTTGCCGAATTTCTGGACTGGGCGCAGGCAGATGCGGATCTGCTGATCAATATCGAGATCAAGTCACATGCCCATCAGCCTGATCTGGGCGATCCGCCCGATATTCTGGCCGAAGATGTCGCACAGCTGGTGCAGAAGTTCGGGCTGTCGGGGCGGGTTGTCATTTCCTCTTTTGACTGGCGTGTCCTGTCTGCGCTGCGCAGGCAGGCCCCTGACATCGCGCGCGCCTATCTTAGTTTTGAGCAACAGGGACAGGGCACGAATATCGTTGATGGCGGTGCGCTGATGGACGGGCTGGACCGCGCGGATTTTAACGGCAGCCTGCCCGCATTGATTGCCGCGCAAGGCGCAAAGGCGTGGTGCCCGTATTTCCGTGATCTGACACCGGCACGGCTGGCGGAAGCACACGCACTTGACCTTGCGGTCAATGCATGGACCGTCAATAACGACGACGATATATGCAGCATGATTGCGATGGGCGTGGACGGGATCATCACCGACTACCCTGCCCGCGTGCAACAGCTGCTCGGTGCTGCCGTCGTCTGATACGACTGGAACGACAGGTTCGGCCAAGGCTGCATGTTACAGTTGCAGGTTGTTTTGGCCTGAAGCGGACGTTGGCACTGGGATAAAGCCCGCGCCAGCGGTGGGCCGGGGGCTGCCGATCCGACGTTTGAGGCGCGCACTTTATGCAAGCGGCATACTCCTGACTTTTATGGCTT
>SR_TP_S13solDRAFT_1000513_pt1 | contig 15533 bp, 16 predicted proteins | sample SodReaTP_S13sol_FD_11159 | JGI IMG/M metagenome (IMG submission 11159)
CCGGCAGTTCCTGATGCGCTGAATCGAACACCCAACGCAGAGACGCAAAGACGCAAAGGGCGCGAAGGTTCTTTATTCCAAAACATCCCAAAGGCCAGCTGACAGCAGTCCATTACAAGATGCCTCCCGTCTAAAATCAGCCTTTTTGCGTCCTTTGCGTCCTTTGCGTCTTCGCGCCTCTGCGTTGAAAGCCCTTGATCGAACGTCGATACACGCCGAACTACACCGAGGACTGATATAATCGGCGCTTTTGCGGGACCGGCATGGAACTCATACGGGGCGCTCACAATCTGCGGCCAGGACACCGGGGCACAGTGGCCACCATCGGCAACTTCGATGGGCTGCACCTGGGCCATCAGGCGGTCTTGGGCCAGCTGGCGGAAAAAGGGGCGCAATTGCGCCTGCCCACTACGGCGATCAGCTTCGAACCCCTGCCTCGGGAATACTTCCAGGGCGACAAGGCCCCGCCCCGCCTGCAGCGTTTCCGGGACAAACTGCTGGCCATGCGCCGTTTCTCTGTGGACCGGCTGCTGTGCCTGCGCTTCGACGCGGCACTGGCCAGCCAGGAGGCCCAGGCATTTGTCCGTGAACTGCTGGTGGAACGCCTCGGCGTACGCTACCTGGTGGTCGGCGATGACTTTCGTTTCGGCCGGGACCGGGTCGGGGATTTCAAGCTGCTCACGGAAATGGGTGCGCGCCACGACTTCCAGGTGGCCCACATGCACAGCTTCCAGGTGGACGGCGCCCGGGTGAGCAGCACCCGCATCCGCGACGCCCTGGGCAACGGCGACATGGACACGGCCCAGAAGCTGCTGGGCCGGCCCTATCGCCTCAGCGGCCGGGTGGCCCACGGTGACAAGCGGGGACGCCAGATCGGTTTCCCCACTGCCAACCTCAGGCTCGGCCCCCGGCCCCTGGCGGTGCGCGGTGTCTATGCCGTGGAGGTGTTCGGTCTGGACCACGAGCCGGTGTATGGCGTAGCCAACGTGGGCAAGCGGCCCACGGTGAACGGCGCCCAGAACAGGCTGGAGGTCCACCTGTTCGATGTCGATGCCGACCTCTACGGCCGGCACCTGCATGTGGATCTGCTGGCTCGCATCCGCGATGAGCAGCGCTTCGAATCCCTGGACGCGCTCAAGGCCCAGATCGCCCTGGACGCGCAGCAGGCCCGGGATTATTTCAGGACATGACATCGAGCCATGGCTCATCCCATGGCCCAATACACAGCATGCGCACTTTTTGGTGAATCAATCACGTGACTGACTACAAAGACACACTCAACCTCCCCCAGACCAACTTCCCCATGCGTGGCAACCTGGCCAAGCGGGAACCGGAGATGCTCAAAGAATGGGAGGACGCCGGGCGCTACGCCCGGCTGCGCGAGATCTGCGCCGGCCGGCCCCGTTTCGTTCTGGCCGACGGCCCGCCCTACGCCAACGGCAGCATCCATATCGGTCACTCGGTGAACAAGATCCTCAAGGACATCATCGTCAAGAGCCGCACCCTGGCCGGTTTCGATGCCGCCTACATCCCCGGCTGGGACTGCCACGGCCTGCCCATCGAACTGCAGGTGGAAAAAAAGATCGGCAAGGTGGGCCACGAGGTGGACGCCCCCGCCTTCCGCAAGGCCTGCCGGGACTATGCCTTCGAGCAGGTGGACAACCAGCGCAAGGACTTCAAGCGCCTGGGCGTGCTGGGCGACTGGGAACGGCCCTACCTCACCATGGACTACCAGGTGGAGGCGGACACGGTCCGCGCGCTTGCGGCCATCATCGAGCGCGGTCACCTGATGAAGGGCGAAAAGCCCGTGCACTGGTGCGTGGATTGCGGCTCGGCCCTGGCCGAGGCGGAAGTGGAGTACGAGGACAAGACCTCACATGCCATCGACGTGCGCTTCAGGCTGGAGGATGAACTGGACTTCCTGCGCCGCTGTGCCATGGATGAGGATGGCGACGGTCCCGTGTCCGTGGTCATCTGGACCACCACCCCCTGGACCCTGCCCGCCAACCAGGCGGTCTGCCTGCACCCGGAACTGGGCTACGCCCTGGTCCGGGTGGGCGATGAGCGCCTGCTGTTGGCCGAGGAGCTGGTGGAGGCTGCCATGAAGCGCTACGGCTTCGAGGATGCGCAGATCGTCGGCCGCTGTCAGGGCGCGGCCCTGGAAGGCGCCCTCCTGCACCACCCCTTCCTGGATCGTCAGGTGCCCATCATCCTCGGTGAACACGTCACCCTGGAAGCGGGCACCGGCTGCGTGCACACCGCCCCCGGCCATGGCCAGGACGACTACATCGTCGGCCTGCACTACGGCCTGGCCGTGGACAACCCAGTAGGCCCCGACGGCAAGTTCCTGCCCGGCACCGAGTTCTTTGCGGGCGAATCGGTACACCAGGCCAACGGCCACGTGATCGAGGTGCTGCGCGAGCGCGGCGCCCTGGTGCTGGCCGAGAAGCTGCGCCACAGTTATCCCCACTGCTGGCGCCACAAGACCCCCATCATCTTTCGCGCCACCCCCCAGTGGTTCATCAGCATGGATCAGGCGGAGCTGCGCGAGACCGCGCTCAGCGCCATCAAGCAGGTGCAGTGGCTGCCCCAGTGGGGGCAGGCGCGCATCGAGGGCATGGTCTCCGGTCGTCCCGACTGGTGCATCTCCCGGCAGCGCAACTGGGGCGTCCCCATCCCGCTGTTCGTGCACCTGGAGACCGGCCGTCTGCATCCCGAGACCCAGGCACTGATGGAGACCGTGGCGCAACGCATTGAAACCCAGGGCATCGAGGCCTGGTTCTCCCTGGACCCCAGGGAGCTGCTGGGCGATGAGGCCGACGCATACCAGAAGGTCAGCGACACCCTGGACGTCTGGTTCGACTCTGGCGTCACCCACGCCACGGTCACCGACAAGCGCGAGGGCCTGGGCCTGCCCGCCGATCTTTACCTGGAAGGCTCTGACCAGCATCGCGGCTGGTTCCAGTCCTCCCTGCTCACCGCCGTGGCCATGCGTGGCGAGGCCCCCTACAAGGCGGTGCTGACCCACGGATTCACCGTGGACGCACAGGGCCAGAAGATGTCCAAGTCCAAGGGCAACGTGGTCGCACCCCAGAAGGTGGTGGACAGCCTCGGGGCCGACATCCTGCGCCTGTGGGTGGCGGCCACGGACTACAGCGCCGAGATGGCCGTCTCCGACGAGATCCTCAAGCGCACCGCGGACGCCTACCGGCGCATGCGCAACACCGCCCGCTTCCTGCTTTCCAACCTCAGCGGCTTTGATCCGACCCGGGACATGCTCGCACCCGAGCAGATGCTGCCCCTGGACCGCTGGGCCGTGGACCAGGCACTGAAGGTGCAGCAGCGGGTCACTGCCGCCTACGAGCAATACCAGTTCCATCAGATCTACCAGCGGGTGCACAACTTCTGCTCCGTGGAGCTGGGCAGCTTCTACCTGGATGTCATCAAGGACCGCCAGTACACCACTCGGGCCGACAGCGTCGCCCGGCGCTCCGCCCAGACCGCCATGTACCACATCAGCGAGGCCATGGTGCGCTGGCTGGCCCCCATCTTGAGCTTCACCGCCGAGGAAATCTGGAAGGAGATCCCCGGCGAGCGCAACGAGTCCGTGCTGTTCAACACCTGGTACGAAGGGCTGTTCCCCCTGGATGCCGGCGAGGCCATGAACGACGCCTTCTGGACGACCCTCCTGCAGGTGCGTGAGGCCGTCAACCGGGAGATGGAAAAGCTGCGGGCTGCCAAGGCCAGCTCCCTGGATGCCGAGGTGGACCTGTACTGCGAAGCCCCCCTGGCCGAGACCCTCGCACGCCTTGATGAAGAGCTTCGCTTCGTGCTCATCACCTCCTACGCCCGGGTGCATGATGCCGGCAGCCGTCCCGATGACGCGGTGGAAACCCCGCTGGAAGACGGCACCAGGCTCTGGACCCGCATCACCCGCAGCGAGCATGCCAAGTGCCCCCGCTGCTGGCACCACCGGGACGACATTGGCAGCAACGCCGAACACCCGGAACTGTGCGGGCGCTGCGTGGAGAACGTGGCGGGAGCGGGCGAGCAGCGGTGCTTTGCCTGATTTGCTTTAACATCTGCCGCAGAGACGCGGAGGCGCAGAGAGCTCAAAGCATTAGACAGGATTTACATGATTAACAGGATTAGACCAGGGGTCTGCTGGCTCATGTTTTTGAAATATTGTGAATCCTGTTAATCCTGTCAAATGGCTTTGTCTCTGCGCCTCCGCGTCTCTGCGGCAAAGCCTTTTCACGATGAGACCAACCCCATGCTCAAATGGCTCTGGCTGTCAGCCACGGTGATCGTCCTGGATCAGATCACCAAATACGTGGCTGAACGCAGCCTGGTGCTCTACTCACCGGTAGAGATCACCTCGTTCTTCAACTTCACTCTGGTGTATAACCCGGGCGCCGCGTTCAGCTTTCTGGGGGATGCCTCCGGCTGGCAGCGCTGGTTCTTCGTGGTCGTGGCCTTCGGTGCCAGCGTGTTCATCGTCTGGTGGCTCAGGAATCTGTCCCAGGGCGAACGCTGGACCGCCGCCAGCCTGGCCCTGATCCTGGGCGGCGCCATCGGCAACGTGATCGACCGGCTGTGGCATGGCCACGTGATTGATTTTGTTGATCTGCACTATGCCGGTTATCACTGGCCCGCCTTCAACATCGCCGACTCCGCCATCACCGTTGGCGCCGTGACCCTGGTGGGGTACAGTCTATTCTTCGCCCGGGACACCCAGAGCTCAGGCGAGGGAGACAGATCGTGATCGCATATGGCAGCAAGGTGCGCATGCACTACACCATCGCACTGGAAGACGGGATGGTCGCAGACACCACCGAAGGCGAGGCGCCGTTTGAATTCGTCATGGGCGCCGGCGACCTGGAAGAAGGCCTGGAACTGGCGCTGATCGGTCTCAAGCCCGGCGACAAGCAGACCATCATCCTCACGCCCAAACAGGCCTTCGGCTTTCCCAGTCCCGCCGCCATCCAGGACATGCCCCGCACCGACTTCCCCGACGGCATGAAGCTCAAGCCCGGACTCATCCTCAGCTTCTCCACCCCGACGGGCGAAGAACTGCCCGGCTCGATCAAGGAAGTGGGGAAGGACACCGTCAAGGTGGACTTCAACCACCCCCTGGCCGGGCATGAGATCACCTACACCGTGGAGATCCTGGACGTGGGGACGGGGATCGCGCCTTGAGGGCGCAGTGGCAAGTGGCAAGTGGCAAGTGGCAAGTGGCAAGGGCCCCCTCCCCAACCCTCCCCCGCTATGCGGGAGAGGGGGCTTTATTCTCCCTCTCCCTCAGGGACAAATCCGCCGGGAGCGGATTTGAACAGCCGACAGGCTGGCCCGAAGGGTGGAGGGCAGGACGCCCGGAATAGAGGGCCGGGGTGAGGGTGGTGTTGTCCCTTGCCACTTGAGACTAACCACTAGCCACTGCCTTCAATCCCTAGCCCGTTAATGGGACAATACCCCCTCGCCTCATCGCTACCGGTCATTCCCATGCAAGTCATACTCGCCAACCCCCGCGGCTTCTGCGCTGGTGTGGACCGCGCCATCGACATCGTCGAACGCGCCCTGACGCTCTTCGGCCAACCCATCTACGTGCGCCACGAGGTGGTCCACAACAAGTTCGTGGTCGAAGATCTGCGCAACAAGGGGGCGGTGTTTGTGGAGGAGCTGGACGAGGTGCCTGATGGCGCCACGGTGATCTTCAGCGCCCACGGCGTCGCGCGAAGCGTGGTCCAGGAGGCAGAGCGGCGCGGACTCAAGGTCTTCGACGCCACCTGCCCCCTGGTGACCAAGGTACACATGGAAGTCACCCGTCACGCCAGACGCGGCGATGAGGTCATCCTCATCGGCCACGCCGGACACCCCGAGGTAGACGGCACCCTGGGCCAGTACGACCGAAGCAAGGGTGGCGAGATGTACCTGGTGGAGACCATCGAGGATGCCGAACGCATCCAGATCAGGAACCCGGACGCCCTGGCCTACGTCACCCAGACCACCCTGTCCGTGGACGACACCCTGGGCATCATCGAGACCCTTAAACGCCGCTTCCCCAACATCCAGGGCCAGAAGCGTGACGACATCTGCTACGCCACCCAGAACCGCCAGGATGCCGTGAAGGCACTGGCATCCCAGTGCGACCTGTTCCTGGTCGTGGGCTCACCCAACAGCTCCAACTCCAACCGACTGCGGGAGATTGCCGAGAAACTGGGCGTGGAGGCCTACCTGGTCGACAACGCCGGGCAGATCGAGGATCAGTGGCTGCAAGGCAAGACCCGGGTCGGCGTCACCGCCGGCGCCTCGGCCCCGGAACTGCTGGTGCATGAGGTGATCACGCACCTCAAGGAGGCCGGTGTAAATACCGTGCGCGAGCATGGAGGCAAGGAGGAAGGGATTACCTTTTCACTGCCAAAGGCACTGCGCTGAAACCCCGACCCCAGAACCAGAGGCGGCCACATGATGGGGCCGCCTCTGGTTCTGGGGTCGAAAGCCCTGGCTAGCGCCAGCAGCGGGGGTTAGTCGCCGGATCAGGTGTCCTTACACCTGCATGATTAAGCGTCAAAGTGCCACATGTATGCCCCACCTGGGGCCCTGTCGGCGTGGCCGTGAGCGTAAAGCTATTGGCGGCGGTGACGATAGTCACGTTGTATGCGGTCGTTCCACCATCCTTCGGGGACTCATCGAACGGCAGATCGCCGGCATCCGCCACCCCCGCATAGGAGTTGCTCAGTGAATACTGCCGCTCCATGAACTGCGCCAGCTCCATGAGATCACCCTGGGCCGTGGCCATCCGGCTGTCCTGGATGTAACGGGTGTAAGCTGGATAAGCAATCGTGGCCAAGATACCGATGATGACAACCACGATCATCACCTCGATCAGGGTGAATCCATACATCGCGTTTCGTGGTGATTTCATCGAATCGTCTCTCTAGAAAGTAATTTCAACTATCCGACGCTCTGCGACAGAGCCACCGAACCCAGTCTTGATGCGAACCTGCATACCCGGCCTGAGACGACTCACTGCATGCTCAGCAGACATAGGAATTCCATTAACTAAAACTCGTTCAGCTACTGAGAACTCCATATCTCCCAAGACTGCAGAACGCCTGTCCGCGTAAACCTGGTCGACGGTTTCCTCAAAAATGAAATGTTCATCGTTCATTCCTGAGACGCCATGAGCCGGGATTGAAAGCCACATGATCGTGCTTAGCAGACTCGTTACAAGCAATGACCTATTGATTTGCATACTCATATCTCCACTAAGACACTATCTTAGTTGCTCCCAGGACTGACGCCCGATTCCCAGGGGATCGCGATTCATCACACTCTCCAGGTTTTCACCGTCATCACCCGGCGCTGTACCACTGAGTATCTTGACTGCGCCCCCCGAACCAAAGAACGGTGTTGGCGTGCGCGTTATACCCACGTTGCTTCGCACGCCGGAGACTGGCACGGGATCACCAGTAATCGGATCTATTACATATTCACCAGAATCGAAGAGTCCGTCCCGGTTGAGATCGAAAACGGAATAGTTCAGACGTCCTCCCGTGAAGGGATCAATTTCCATGAGCCAGCTTGTTCCGCCTGCGCCGCAGGGGTCAGGATCCGGGATCAGAGTCGTAAAGATGATCCGGTCATTCCATATGACCGCCTCGCTCACAATTCTTTCACCCTCACGACCAAGGACGGGCGAGACCAAATCCATATAAAAACCAAGCTGACCGGTAGAAAGTGCATTCTGACTAACCAAGCGGATATCAGATGTGTAGGCACCAAATGTCTCCGTAGACTCGTGGTAAATCACCTGTTCGACTAGGTCAGAACGTGTGACTCGCTCACAAGTGCTGCCGATAGCAGATCCACACACATCATGAATACCATAGAAGGTCTGAACAGGCGGATTAGTACCGACTTCTTCATCCCCGCTCTCAAAGAATTTTCCCGTACCGACGTAGACAGCAAGACCGCCATCTTTGTGCAGCCCGACCTGCGGTTTTGCAGTGATCGGCTGTCTCTGGCTATCCGGGGTCGGCCCAATCGCCTCAAACAGAGGCTTGGGAGTACTGCCCTGTTTAAACGCCACATCCCAGCCGGAGACGTTGTTTTTCGTGAAATCGAATTTCCAGAGATTGCCATGCAGATCGCCAGCGTAAACGAGATCAATGGAACCATTACCAGTGCTGTCGATAGCCACCGGTGGGCCCATGCCGTTAGGATCAGCAGACGACCCTACTTGTGTGTCGATACGCTTCAGGAGTTCTCCTGTCCAAAGGTCCACAACAAACAGCTGTGCTTTGCGGCTGTTTGACTCATAGCCATTACCGAAAATAGCAACCCAATTACCGCTCTCTGTGCGCCCAATGGCTGCCTGACCAATGGCATAGCCCAACTCACGCCAGTCTGGATGAGTCGGGACATGTGCAACTTCCCAGCGGACATTGACCTGGCCGAATGTTTGCGGGCTAGTCACGTCGAGCCCGAAGTATGACTTGCCACCTGCACCGGTGGAGCCGACCAGCATGGTCCTCCACTGGCTCCCGACATAGGCATCAGAGACGCGAGGCGGGCCGTCCACATAGTAACGATGGCTATAATCCGGGTCAGCCAACTCCGGCAGGTCTGGGATCACCGCATTCGGTACATAGGCAAACAACTCCTGACCATTTGCCGTACCATCGACACGAAACGCATGCAGCATCCCATCATTAGCGCCCGCGTATACCACCTCCGGGCGGCTCAGATAGGCAGATGATCCTCTGAAGGCAGTATAGGCACTTCTCTCAGCCGCTGATAATGAAGTGGCGCGTCCGTAACCATAGTTTTGCCTACCCGCATAAACTGGCTGGGAGTTGATGATATCGCCCAACAGCGAATCCCTTTCACGAAATGCTGTATTGCTCGTATCACCACGAATATAGTCAAGGATCGCCTGGCTCCCGATCTCGGCCTGCTGTGTAGCACTCAAACCATTCGCGCCCCCCCACTGGAATGCGCGCCCCCTGCTTCCTACCGGCTCGTCCGGGACAATGGTGAATATATTTCGTGAATCATGACTCGGTATTGCGTCAGCCGCATCCCAGGCGGGCGCTGTAGCAATTGATCCGTCGAGATTTATTTTAAAAGCCAGCAGACTTCCCGACCAATCCGAGCTGTCGAACCGCGCCTGATAAACGAAAGTATCCGTACTCAGGCGTGTTGAGTTTGCAGCCACAGAAGCGGCGGATGGCCTGGCCTCAGCCACGATGCCCTTAAGGGTATCCGCCAACTCCGAGGCGAACACATCAGGCTCCGTCGCGCTGAAAAAACCACCGCGGGAATTTACTGCCGCATGCAGCATGTCATCGATCTTTGCCGCATCGCTACTTGTAGGATTCGGCCAAGCTGGATCAGGCCAACTTTCCAGGTCCTCCCATTCTTCAGGCGTAGGTGGCGTGACTGTACCCTCCACACCAAGGCCCACGGTGTAAGTCACCATGTGTTGCCAAAAGGCTGGATTCCGCTTTGTTGTTGGAACACGGTTACCCAAGCCTGTATTCAGATCCCGCTTCCAATAGTGCATAGCGATGTCTGCGAGCGTGTTGCTATAAGCGTCGCTAAACGGCGGCTGTGCCTCATATTTATCACTCAAGGCATTCCCTTGTTGATCCTGCCCCGTGATCGTTGAGCCATCCGTATCGTCTGAATTACCTATCCCTGAAAAACTATCGGCGTAGTAACCGTCAGTCATAAGAATGGTGTAGCCACGGCGACACTCGTAATTCTCGCCACCGGCGTCCCCAGGCGTCGAACTCCAAGGGCCACGTGGTGTAGCGTTCTCGTAATACCTACCTGCGCCATCAAGCGCGAACCTCAAAGGTGTGCCACCAGTGGGATTGACAGAATACAGCCAATCATAAAAACCCTGTCTATGCGGAACAGACAACTGACGCACACCCTGAGTTACGGCTCGCACGCTCTCGCCATCAATGCTTGACGAGCCCTTGTTGATCCTTCCCCATCCAAGCCGGAAATTGTCAGGTATATCGGTGAAGGCCGCACCGATGCCGGCTCTTGCTGTATACATTCTCGTGCGGTAGTAAGAGTACCAATTGGCGAAATTTTGACGCTCATCGGCACCGCCTGGGCCTGAATCAACACCGACTACAACCTTGTCGTAACAGGCATCACTGTTCACATTCCCGCATGCTTCATCGTAGCTGTAGTAATAAGCTGGCTCCGCACTGCCTGCATAGGCGGTCGTAGTTCCAGCGTAGTACCACGTAGGCCTGAACGATGTGGAAAGATCAACCGTGCTGCTATCGCGGGTACTGGCATAACCATCGAACCATGCGCTCGTGAAATTGGCATCGCCCAGACTATTGCCATCCCCATCAATAGGTGCCGCATAGCTTATGTTTGGATTGTAATAAACTCGGTTAATCGTACTGGACTTGGCCCTGTCCTCGTTGCGCAAACCGTAGATACCATCCGGCATAAACGACCAGTACATTGATCCAGAATCGTCAACGATGAACATCAGGTTAGGGTCAACGGATTGCGTCAGGAACAGTGGTACTTGCGCCACATTAGATGCCTGCGCCGTACCGGCCAGACCAGTCAACGCCATGAATACCGCACATAGCAGCGTTATTACAGATTTCCTTACGCCTTTCATATCGGCAAACCTCCTGTGCACAGCGACAGCATTCTGCAATGCCCCTGTGGAACTCATCTCTCTCACACCCAGCGAATTCTTCATGGCCTCACCAAGGATTCCAGTATCACCACGGCGTCATCAGACCCGCCTGACCCTCTCGCTGTGACGCGAATAAAACCTGGCTCGAGCTCAGGCGGGACTTCTAGCGAACCAGATGATATTGGCGCCAACCTCTCCAGACGGAAACGCGGTACGTTCCCAGCACCGACCCAGACGCCAGGGTAGGGGACGCTCGCACCATCCGCCCAACTGGCATCGTCCTGCCAGGATGGCGCAGGAGCGAATTCATCGTCGTAGAGCCCACCTGTACCATTGTATGGCCCAGTCGTAGCGTCCATGGCCATGGCCTCTCCCACCCTCAAAGCCCCTTCGGCTGCCTCAAAGGCGATGTTCCTGTCTCGTATATTACCCGCCATGCGCTCCTGCATGACCGTGGTCTGCATTGCAGTAATGCCGATCAAGGTCATCAACAACAACATGACAAGGGCGATGATCAGCGCACTACCGTTCTCGCAACGAAGGCGCGCTGACTTCACAACGATCGAGCTTTCTCGCAGCTGCATGATTTTTCTCATTAATCCAGGCGGTTGCGTACGCCCACCGTTGTGGTACTGATCTGTCGAATACGACGATCATCGACCGGGTCTATCACTGTGCCAAGGAGAGTGTAGGTTCGGGTGTCCGTCTCGACATTCACCTGGGCCGTGCTTCTCAGCAGTAGCGATAGTCGAACACCCAGGACATCCTCCCAGTCGGTGACTACCCGCGCCGTTACATATTGATCGATTCTTCTATCGCCATCGTCATCGACACCATAGAGGATCTGCATATTTTCTACGGATTCCACAAGCTCCGAGACGTCGCTCAAGCTCCCATCCGGGTTAAGGCGCGCCTGGTACAATGCCGGCAGCGTTGTGCCATCAGGTCGAACTGCCTCACGGATGTAGTAGGCCGTACTTCTGTAGCCCAGCGCCGAACCACCATTGTTATACGCGTTGCCAAAAGGAACGCTCGCGGGCACTGTGTTTCCTGGGCTGCCACCAACCCCTCGACTGAGCGTGGACGAGCTGGTTCCTGCGGTTTGTGGCTGGAACATATCCCCGCCAGAACAGTTATCGGTCACGGTGACGATTATGTCGCCGCTGCTCAGGTCGCAGGGGATATCCGTGTCGAGGTTGGCGGCCGAGAGACTTGGCTGTCCTGTGACCACACACGCCAGGCGAACAGAGCGATTCACCACGAAGATATCGGAGCCGCTCACAGCTTGAGCAGCTATAGCGGCAGGTAACGCATCACCGGCGCCGTTCGACCAGCTACCCGTAGCACCTATGGCGTAGGTCTCACCAACACCCGTACCTGCGAACTCCCAGCCGGTTATCGGCGCGCCTCCCAAGACGGTACGCTCATAGCCACCTGCATCTTGCTTGAGCCAGTTATTGATGTTTTTTGTGCACCCGGCGAAACCTGCCATGCGGATATCCCGCTGCAGTGTCTCCATTCCGAAGCGAATATTCTCCTGGACCCTAGAGGCGCCTTCATTGAATCGGTAGGTCTGATTCGAGCCGATGAAGATTTGAATCACGCCCCCTATGAGAATAAGCGCAATAACCAATGCCACCATAAGCTCGACCAAGGACAGTCCAGCCTGCGTGCTGATTTGCTTTACGGATTTCGACATCGCGGCGGCCCCCATCTAGCGCAACCTCATCTGGAAGCTGAAGACACGCAGGTTGTCCGGATCGCCATCTTCCCGCTCGTTCCAGCGCACATTGATGGTAAAAACATCGTCTACCAAATCCCTGATCACTTCACCTTCACCTCGGGGTAAGTAGCATGCGAGCTGATTTCGCCATTCTTCCAAATCTTGAAGCGCTATCGTGGCCCCTGTCGGCACAAAGCCCTGGACGCAGCCCGCCGCGACATATGCGGTGTCATACGGGTTGGCAGCAGACAAGGCCAACTCCCTATTGGTTCGCATGCGATCCGCCATATCATAGGCCAGCAGCGTGGCCTGGGACCTCAGCTGGGCATCATGGTTGACCCGAAGCGCCGAAGCCTGAAGACCGGCAAGCCCGAGCAGGCCGATGGCCAGGACGAGAACGGCGATCAGCACCTCGATCAGCGTGAAGCCCTGTTCTCGGACACCTCTCACCATCGATGTTTCAGCTTGTTCAATTATCGGGTTCTTCATGTTGGGCAATTGACTCGATCAACACTGACACGGCCAGTGTTATTAATCTCAATCCGCCTTGCGCGGCCTTCCGCACCCCCCGGGCAATCATCCGGACTGACTGTAAAACTCAAGGGGTTATCCGCCGGAACTGACTTGGCACCTCTACCATCGAACTCGACCCTGTCAGGATTGACTGGCGTTACTCCGACCGTCATTCGAGTCATCGCCGGGTACTCACGGACGAGCAGGCCGGCAGCGCAGGAGGTTCCAACCCTCACCTCCCACCCGTTAGCGAAGCTGCCCCCTGCACGACACACACTGACCTGTGCCCCGCGCTTTACCGCCTCGCTCCTCGCCACATTGAAGGCTGAGACCAGCTCGTTTGTCTGGGTCGCCGTGCGATTGTTCTGGATAAGGTTCCAGAACCCCGGCACCGCAATGGTGGCCAGGATGGCCAGCACCGCCAGGGTGATCATCAGTTCGATCAGGGTGAAACCGCTGTTCCTTTTCATGGCACTTAGTGTAGACACCACACTTTAGGGGTGTCTCCGTGCTTTCGATGAACGGACGGGTTTCGACCGACGACCGGGCGGCCGGCGGTCAAACGTAAAAACTTCCGACACGGATCAGCAGACGGATGGCTCTACCCTCGGGCGCCCGGTGCGGCTGATCACCACCCGGCGGGCGCGACCTGCGTCACAGATTGTTACCGTTCCCATCTGAAGGGCTCCGCTGAGGCGACGGGTTTCGCCGGTCGCCACATAGGAGATGTACGTCGTCATGGTGTCGTTACCCTCCACGGTGGCGGCACCGCTGGGCGCAAAGACCCTGAGGATTTCGTCCGCGGGTTCGAGGGGGGCCCCGGGTTCCGGGCCCTCGAAGACGATCCACCCGGCGCTGTAACCGCTGGCCGATCCGCAGCTGGTCCCGTCCGCGCTGGCACACAGACTCACCCGGGTGCCCCGTTTGACCGCCTCGGAGCGGGTCAGGTGCAGGGCGGTGACGAAGTGGTTGGTGGTGGTGACCAGGCGTTGCTCGGCAAGCAGATTGCCGAAGCCGGGCACGGCGATGGTGACGATGATGGCGGCCACGGCGAGCGTGACCATGAGCTCAATGAGGGTGTATCCCTGTTCCCTGGGCATGGCAGTTTCCTCTTCCGTGAGGGGGGGCGATATAAGGCTAAAGGAAGAAGGGTGAAGGTGGAAGGGGGGGATGCGTACTGCGCGGCCCCATGGATAAAGGGGCTGCCTGAAGGGTCAGCGGTAGACTTCTCTTCTATGGCCGACCTTGACGACCAGCACGATCAGGGCTTCGTCGCGTAGCTCGCAGATTACCCGGTAATCGCCCACCCGATAGCGCCAGAGTTCGGGGTCTTCCCCTTTCAGGGGCCTCCCGACCAGTCGCGGATTGGTTTGGCCGTTCACACGCTCGCGCAGGTAACCCAGGATTCTGTGCGCATCCTGACGATCGATCTTCCTCAGCGTCTTTTCGACGTGCGGGGCGAATTCAATCTTCCAGGCCAAGTTTTCGACTCATCTCTTCCATGGCGATGGTCTTCTCACGCCCGGATCGCAGATCCGCGAGTACCTGCTCCGCCAGGTAGATGTCTTCAAGGTCTTCCAGCTGCGCCTCGATGGCCTCGCGGATGTAGTAGGTTGCGGTCCGCCCGGTACGTGCGGCCAGTACCTGAAGCCTTGCGTAGGTTTCGTCGGGCAATCTGACGTTGGTTTGTTTGCTCATCTGGGACGGCCCTCCAATTCTGGCGCGCTGATTTACATGTATAGCACGATTCGCCCGAAGAGTCTGACGGGCAAGGGGCAGAAGGAAGAAATGGTGCCGTTGAGAGGAGTCGAACCTCCGACCTACTGATTACGAATCAGTTGCTCTACCAACTGAGCTACAACGGCTTTGCGGCGGGACGGCAAAGCATACGCCATGGATGGCGCGGGCTCAATCGTGAGGTTTGTTTAACGAGAGAGGTGAAGCGTGAGGGGATAGGCGTCAGGCGACCGAACGAAGGTGCCGGAATTGGCGGATGCGGCTTTGCCTTATCCGGCCTACGTCAATCAGGCAGGTGGCGTCAGGGATACACGGTAGGAGCCCCGCTGCGGCGCACGCGGATGATCACGTCCACCCCTTCCACGGCCATGCCGGCGGGCAGGTCGGGCAGGCGGTCGACGTTGACCTGGGAGACGGGGATGTCTTCCAGGGTGCCGCTGTCCATGTGGAACAGGTGGTGGTGGGGGTCGAGGTTGCTGTCGTAGAAGACCTTGGCGGGGTCCACGATGACTTCCCGCAACAGACCCTTCTCGGCGAACAGACCCAGGGTGTTGTACACCGTGGCCTTGGACACGCTGGCGTCACGGGCGTTGACCTGGGTCAGCACCTGATCGGCCGACAGGTGCTGATGACGGGCGAATAGCACCTGGGCAATCTCCACCCGCTGTTGGGTGGGCGTGATGCCGTGGCTGCGCAGTCGTTCGATCACCTGTGTGCGGTCTGCGGACATTTTGTGTAATTCCAATGACATGATTGGAAATTATACGGACGTTTTAGACAAAGTCTAGATCTCATTCCCAAGCACGGGGACCGGCGGGGGACCGGAGGCCGCATCAAGCCGATAAGCCGCAGGGTCCAGGGCGGGCTGTTCGCCCC
>SR_TP_S13solDRAFT_1000514_pt1 | contig 15509 bp, 19 predicted proteins | sample SodReaTP_S13sol_FD_11159 | JGI IMG/M metagenome (IMG submission 11159)
TTGTGTTATCAAGTTTTTGCAGTACGCTTTGGGCAGCAGATCTTCTTGGCACTGCCAAGGTGGTATCTGATGGCTTACTATTAGAGGTTGGATTGGCCAACGATGGGGAAGATAGCGTTAGCGGTTTGCAATTCGATATTAATGTAAATCCCCTTATTGGTGGACTAAATGATGTAGATCTGTCCTCCTGCCTATCTGGATTGCCCCGAACTTTCTCGGCGAGCACGTGCACTGTCATTGATGATTCAACACTTAGAGTTGTCATTCTTTCTATGACCGGCGAAATTGTCCCCTCTACAATGGTTGGGACGGTAAGAATTCCAATAGCGCACACTCGCGGTCAACTCATGCGGCCATCGGGTGATCAATCAGTTCAGTTCTCTAACGTTGTGATGGGTGATTCTGCCGGAAACAGGATAGAGCCCAGCCTAATAGATTTTTCACTTGAGTCACCTCGAAACAATGATCAATTCGGAGGCTCAAAGCGCAAATTGATCCGCCCTTGAAAATCGTACTTATGAACGGAGCAAGTTTCATGAAAGCAATAAGAATGTTGAGCCTGCCAACTGTGGCATTTTTTGCATTTGCCTCTGTTGCCAACGCGCAAATTGTTGTTGGTGCAGGCGACGGAGTCGGAGATCCAAACACTAACCCTGTAGTAACAATTCCACTGACATTTGACTGTCAGGGTGGTGAGTCGCCTCAAGCCGCGCAATGGGATGTGATCTACAACGCAGAGGTTTTTTCTAACGTAGACCAGGCGAATTGTTTGGCTGATGTCAACCCGCCAGGTGGAGAAACTAATTTCAGTACCTGCACGGTAGTGGGGTTGGGGGACGGCGTGGGAACAGGCAATGACGCGGTTCGAGTAGTTTTATTGTTTAATCCGGCCGCAAATGTTTGCGCTGCCACTGGGGTTGCGGGATCGGTAGGCACGATTGACTTCACTATCGATAGTAATGCGCTTCCGCAAAACGTGCCTCTGATCATCGACGTAGAAGCAATCGACGGAAACCCGGCATTCAGCACTTCTAACGGTTCAGTCACTGTTACCGCCCCTGCTGGCGCTGGTTTCTACACATCAACGCCCAACCCTGGGGGAACCCTTGCACTCGGGAGTGCGGTTGTCGGGCAAACGACAACGCCTGATGTGAATCTCAACGTCCAGAACCTCAGCCCAGATACAAATTTTGATGTAACGGCTGTCACGCAGACTGCCGGGCCAGGCGGGGTACTGAACACGCCGGTCGGGGCAACCGTGCCGTTTGGGAGTAACATTGACTTCCCATTTTCATGTACACCTTCTCAGCGCGGAACCGGGAATGGTGGTTCTTTCACTGTGACGCATGACTCGGCAAATGGTGCGGCTTCGCCAGTAGCCTACAACTTTTCCTGCGCCGGCCTTGCACCCAACGTACAACTGCCGGCCAACATCACGATCAACGGTACTGTCGGGGGCGCCGATCCGACGGGTAATCTGAACGTGACCAACCCGCAGGATGGCTTCACCAGCATCGCCAACAATGTGACGGCAACAGCCGGTACCGGCGACGCGGAAGTTACCGTCACTACCGTCGGATCTGCGAATATTGCAGCGGGTGGAAATTTCGATTTTGTGGTTTCCTGTGACAGCGGCGCCGAGGGCAATTTTGTACGGGCCATCGATTTCGCCTGGACCAACCCGGATCCTGCCGGGCCGAATTCAGGCTCGGTTCAGGTCACCTGCAACATTTCCGACACCGCCCCGGAATACAGCTCCGACCCGGCCCCGGGCGACATGCTTTCCATGAGCGCTGACTTCGGCCAGACCTCGGCCGCGCAGGGCATCGATGTCAGCAACAGCAACACCAATACCGAGGCCGACGACCTGACGATTTCGTCTGCGACCGCGGACAACGCGATCTTCGACGTCAGCTTCTTCGCCGGCCCGTTCGCGCCTGGCGCGGCCGCGGTTACCGATGCCATCGAAGTGGCCTGCACGCCGGAAGGTGTGGGTACGGTGACTGGCACCTTGTCCGTCCAAACCAACGATCCCAGCGAGCCAACGGGTGGCTTCGCCTACGATCTGGAATGTGTCGGCACCGGCGATGTGCTGACTACCGTTCCGGCCAGCGGCACGCTGGGTCTTCCGCAGGTTCCGCCGCAGAATGAAACCAGCGGACAGTTCGACCTGAACAACAACAGCCTGGACGATACGCTGAACATCAGCTGCACGATCGATGATCCGGATGGAGTCTTCACCTTCGATCCTGATCCGGTGGAGCTGACCATCGCGGCCGGCGATTCAGGCCAGATCGACGTCACCGCTGTTCCGCCGGCCGTCGGTAATTTCAACGCCACGCTGGAGTGCACGGAAGCAGAAGGTCTGGTCGAGCCGTTCACGCTGACCGCCATTGCAAGCGGCCGTCCGCTGATCATCCCGACCCTGAGCCAATGGGGTCTGCTGGTCCTGATGCTCAGCCTGCTGATGGTCGGTGGCTTTGCCGCCCGCCGCACCATGGCCTGATCATCTGACAGCCATTCAGCAAAACGCTTGAAGCAAAAAGGCCGCCCTCGGGCGGCCTTTTTGTTTTCAGGGTGCTGCCCCTGCGATGCACGCTTCCCACTGTGGGAGCGAACTCCGTTTCGCGATCTTCCCCACCATCGCATCGCGGTCGGATACCGCTCCTACAGTGCCGGCAACCCAATGTAGGAACGAACTCCGCTTCGCGATCTTCGCGGACGTCGCAGTCCAGCGGAATGCCGAACCTCCAGTGCAATCTGCCCGCTGCCCCCATCCCAACCTTCCCCCGCAAGCAGGGGAAGGAGCTTTTTTGCTCCCCGGCATTCCGGCAAGTGGGCTTTTCTTCCTCCCCGCTTGGCAGGGGGATACTAAAACTCCCTCCCCTGCTTGCGGGGGAGGGTCGGGGAGGGGGCGCTTTTCGGCGAGGCGAAGTTGCGCGTAGCCCGGCGTAAGCGAGCCTGCGAGCGCACCCGGGAGGTGGCATGGATAGATCAGTGCTTCGACAATAACCGGGAACTGAAGCGGTCCAGAGTCCTGAGCAGCTCAAGCATTTCTTCGGCAAGCTCGAAGGCCTTGTCGAACAGGCTGGCTTGCAACTCCGGGTCGTTCGGCATGTGTTTCACAAACTTCCCTTGCTTGCTCGTAACTGACAGATGTCATAGCTCAATACCGGTTTTACGGGCATGCCGGTGAATCGGAAGGTCTGCAGCACCCGCGCGACAGATGACGATGTCGATTTTCCGGTCGCCCAGATTTCGGTGGAGTTCCGCCAGTGCGCTCAATTTCGCGTCCACCAGTTGATCGGGGTCCTGGATTTCCGGCTCGATGAACAAGTCGATATCTCCGCCGCGGGTAGCGTCGTCCACACGTGAGCCAAACAGTCGAATGAGGCTGGACTGGCCGAAATGGCTCTTGAGCGTCGTACGGATGATTTGGCGCTGGCGCGGAGTGAGTCGCATAAGGTAATAATAGCGCGTAGCCCGGCGTAAGCGAGCCTGCGAGCGCACCCGGGGAATGGGTTGGCTCGCTGGCGGTTCAGCGCGGATTAAGCCGGCAGGGTTAGAATCGCTGGCGTGAACAGGAATTCCCCTTCAACCGGATGCCGCCTTGCCGCAGCCCTGCGCGCCGCGGCGCTGGCCCTTTCGCTGGGTCTGCTGCTGCCGGCACCGGCAGCTTTTGCCGACAACCTGCGCGAGGTCGCCGAGCGGGTCGCGCGGCAACACGATGCCAAGGTGATCTCGGCGCGCGTGGTCGAGCGGCGCGGACGAAAGTTCTACGAAATCCGCATCCTGACCCGCGACGGCGTGGTCAAGACCATCCGCGTGCCGGCCGATGATCGAAGGCTTGCAACGAAACCGGCTTCGCCGGACGCTTTTTTTGACTGGATCCTGAATCGAGTTCAGGATGACAAGGACGTCGCAGACTTGCAGGCGATGCCCCCTGTAGGAGCGGTTTCCAACCGCGACAGCTTCGCCCGTCATCCCGGACCTGATCCGGGATCCAGTTCACCGGCGAGTCTCGCGCATCGGAATTTGCTCCCACACAATCCGGGCCAAGCTGTAGGAGCGGTATCTGACCGCGAAGGAATGTCGAAGGCGCTCGCGAATCGGAGTTCGCTCCCACAGCCGATTGCCGGCCACCGGACCTGACCACCATGCGCATCCTGCTGCTCGAAGACGAAACCACCCTGCGCGAGACGCTGACCGACCGGCTGCGCGCGGAGGGATTCGTGGTCGATGCGGTCGGGGAGGGTGTCGAGGGCGCGTATTTCGCTATCGAATACCCGATCGACCTGGCCATCATCGATCTCGGCCTGCCGGGCAAGTCCGGGCTGGAAGTGCTGCGCGAGCTGCGCCGGGCCGGCAAGCGTTACCCGGTGCTGATCCTGACGGCGCGCGACCACTGGCAGGACAAGGTCGAGGCGCTGGAACTGGGCGCCGACGACTACCTGACAAAACCATTCCGCACCGAGGAACTGCTGGCCCGCGTTCAGGCGCTGCTGCGGCGCGCGGCCGGGCATGCCACCTCCGAAATCGAATTCGGCCCGTTGCGCGTCAACCTGTCGGCGCAAAAGGCCAGTCTCGACGACGCGCCGCTGGATCTGACCGGCTTCGAGTACAAGCTGCTGGAATACTTCGTGCTGCACCCGGACAAGGTGTTGTCGAAGATGGAACTCAACGAGCACCTCTACGAGGAAGAAGCCGACCCGGAAAGCAACGTCATCGAAGTCATCCTCGGCCGCCTGCGCCGCAAGATCGACCCGGCCGGCACCTGGAAGCCCGTCCAGACCCTGCGCGGCCGGGGCTACCGGTTCAGTCCGGAGGGCGCGGATTGATTCTGCACGCGATACTGGCAGTCGTCCAATCAACCGAGCCAGGGGTTCACGAGCTCGACGCCGGTTGTTCGAAAGCCGTCAGTGTTGCGCGTAACCAACTGCAACCCGTGAGTCAGAGCGGTAGCAGCAATCAGCGCATCTCGTTCGGCGCACGGGTTGGGAACGTGCAAATGGGCGCATCGCACGGCGATTTCCTCATCGATTGCCAGGATTCGTTCGGAGAATGCGGGCCGCACGTGTCGTTGCATCCAGTCACGCAGCAAGGCACCCTGGACGGCGTCGCGCCTTTCGAGCCGCATGATGCCGATTTCCAGCTCCATCAACGTCACTACGGACATCAGGAAAACCTCCCCGGCATGGTGGTTGAACCATGCGGTGACGTGCGCATCCGCCCTGTTGTCGCCGATTTTCCTGAGCTCCGAGACAACGTTGGTGTCGAGAAGAAACATCAGGAAAAGTCTGGGCGTTTGCCATGAATCTCTGCGCGTGGAGGGTCGAACTCGATCTCGCTCAAGCCCGGCATCTTCAGTTCTTCCAGAAGGCTTCGTTTTTGACCGGAGATTCGCCGGAACTCCTCGATGCTCAACAGGACATGAGCCGGCTTGCCGCGATCCGTAATGATTACAGGCCCTCGGGCGGCAGCCTTCTTGGCCTTGCCGATGTCCTGATTGAGTTCCCGGCTGGTAAGCGTGGTGATGGTCATGACGGGCACCGCATGAAAAGTAGTAACGTTACTATATCAAAAGTGGTGCGGAAGCAGGATTTTCTCCCTCCCCTGCTTGCGGGGGAGGGCCGGGGAGGGGCGTGCCGTGCGGTTGTACGCTTTGAATGATGAACCCGCCTGACCACGCCCCCTCCCTGCTGCTTCGCCTGACGGCCTCGGCGTTGGTCGTGGTGGTTCTGGCGCTGGGCTTGATCGGTCTGGTCGTGGACCGCGCCTTCCTCGCTGCCGAGCGTGCCGCACTGGACGAGCGGCTGGAAAACACCGTCTTCACCGTGCTGGCCGGACTGGAAGTGGAAGGCGATGGCCGTCTGGAGTGGGCCGGCGCGCCGGCGGAATCATTGCTGATGCAGCCGCAGTCAGGTCTTTTCGCCGGGGTTTACGGCGAAGTCGACGACTGGCTTTCACCCTCCACCCTGGGTGTGGAAGTACCCCTGGAGCAAACGCCCGTTGCTCGTGGTGGCGAGATTCGTCAGCAGGCCGGTGTGCAATCTCCTTGGCACGTCTACCGCCGCGGCCTGGGCTGGGAATTGCCCGACGGCGAAATCATCGACCTGGTCGTCTGGGCGGCCGAATCGCCCGAACGCATGGAGCAGGCGGTGCGCGGCTTTCGCACCAACCTGTGGCGCTGGCTGGGCCTGGCCGCGGCAGTGCTGCTGGCCGCCCAGCTGATCTTGCTGGCCCAGCCGCTTCTGGTGCTGCGCCGCGTGGCCGCCGAAGTCAGCGATATCGAAGGCGGCCGGCGCGAGCAGCTCTCCGGCCGCTATCCGCGTGAACTCGCGCCGTTGACCGAGAACCTCAACGCGCTGCTGGCTACCGAGCGCGCCAATGTCGAGCAATACAGCCAGGCGCTGGGTGATCTGGCCCACTCGCTCAAGACCCCGCTTGCCGTACTCAATGCGCGTGCCGAATCCAGCGAAACCATTCCCGCGCAGGAACTGCGTGAAACCGTCGGCCAGATGCAGGTGCGAATCCGCGACGAACTCGAACGCGCCGCCCGCACCGCTCGCAGAACGCTGCTGCCCCCGCTGCCGCTGCACCCGCAGGCGGAAAAGATGGTGCGTTCGCTGGGCAAGTTGTATACGGGAGTCGACTTCACGCTGGCCTGCGACCCGACGCTCAAGGCCAACATCGCCGAGCGCGACCTGGTCGAGATCCTCGGCAACCTGCTGGAGAACGCGGCCAAGTACGGCGGCGGAAAGGTCCGGCTGGCCATGTCCACGCCGAACCGCTCCGGCCGTCGCCGCGGCGTCGTCATCGAGGTTGCCGACAACGGCCCGGGCTTGTCAGCGGAAGAGTTCGAGAAACTGCTGCAACGCGGCATGCGCGGCGACCAGCGCGCAGAAGGCCAGGGCCTGGGCCTGGCCATCGTCCAGCGCATCGTCGACAGCTACCACGGCACCATTCGCGCCAGCAAATCCGAATGGGGTGGCCTGCAGGTCATGGTGGAGCTGAGGCCGGGCTGAACGGCCGAAACTCCTCGCCCCGGAAGGTGGACAATAGCCAATTCACAGCGATAAGAAATCGAACACTGTGCCTGAACCCGACAACAATGCAATAGCCCGCCTGCTCGAAGTCATGGACCGCCTGCGCGATCCGGACAACGGCTGCCCGTGGGACCTGGAGCAGGATTTCCGCTCCATCGCGCCGTACACCGTTGAGGAAGCGCACGAAGTCGCCGACGCGATCGAACGCGGCGACATGGCGCATCTCAAGGACGAGCTGGGCGACCTGCTTTTTCAGGTCGTGTTCCACGCCCGCATGGCGCGCGAGATCGACGCCTTCGACTTCGACCAGGTAGCCGAAGCCGTCGCCGACAAGCTGATCCGCCGCCACCCGCACGTGTTTGGCCCGGGCGCGGACAGCGTTACGCGCGCAAGATCGGACAATCCCCAGAAGATGGACGCCGAGGAGCAGACCGCCAACTGGGAGCAGATCAAGGCCGCCGAGCGCGCTCAAGCCGGCATGAACAGCCACATAGACGGCGTCTCGGCCGGCCTGCCGCCGCTGCGCCGCGCCGTCAAGCTGCAAAAGCGCGCCGGCCGTGCCGGCTTCGACTGGCCCGACATCACGCCGGTGCTGGCCAAGATCCGCGAGGAACTGGCCGAGCTGGAAGCCGAATTCGAACACGCCGACCGCGACCGGCTCGAAGACGAACTCGGCGACGTACTGTTCGCCGTCGCCAACCTCGCGCGCAAGCTCGACCTGGACGCCGACGCCGCACTACGGCGCACCAACCTCAAATTCGAAACCCGCTTCCGCGCCATGGAACAACTCGCAAGCGCCCGGGGACAGCGCTTCGAGGACCTGACGCTGGAAGAGCAGGAAGCCCTCTGGCAGCAGGTCAAGGCCTAGCCCGACCCCGACCCCGACCAGTCATCCCGGAAGGCCGCCCGTCACCCCGGACTGCTCTTAACGTCATCCCGGTCTGTCATGTTCGTCATCCCGGGCTTGCCCCGGGATCCAGGGTCTTGCGTCCGGCTGCGCCGGAGGGTTGTTCACTGGATTCCTGCGTTCGCAGGAATGACGAGGAAGGGGCGTCATCCCGGACTCCTTTACCGTCATCCCGGCCTCCATTTCCGTCATCCCGGGCTTGCCCCGGGATCCAGGGGTTTTGCCTCCGCCTTCGCCAGGCGCTTCTTTCACTGGATGCCCGATCAAGCCGGGCATGACGACCGTGCCGTCACCCCGGCGCCCTTTGTCGTCATCCCGGGTACCCGATCGGGGTCGGGCACAGGCTTTATTGCCCCGGGATCCAGGCGTTTTGCGCCCGGCTTCGCCGGACGGTTGTTTACTGGATGCCCGATCAAGCCGGGCATGACGACAACACCCCCATCCGCCTTTGATCTGTAGGAGCGGTATCCGACCGCGACAATGCGCCAAGAAAATCGCGAATCGGAGTTCGCTCCTACTGCAACCCCAGGCATCAATCTCCCCGCCCGCGGGGGAAGGAGCATTGATTTCTCCCTTCCCGCGCTACAATCCCCGGATTCAAGCGCCCGCATTCGGGCGCACCTGTCGACCAAACAAGAATCCGTCATGCAAACAAGAAAAGGCATCATCCTCGCTGGCGGTTCGGGCACACGCCTGTACCCGCTGACCCAGGTCATCAGCAAGCAACTGCTGCCGATCTACGACAAGCCGATGATCTACTACCCGTTGAGCACGCTGATGCTGGCCGGCATCCGAGAGATCCTGATCATCACCACGCCGCACGACCAGCCGCTGTTTCGCGAGCAGCTCGGCGACGGCAGCCAGTGGGGCATCGATCTGGAATACGCCGTACAGCCCGACCCCGGCGGCCTGGCCCAGGCCTACCTGATCGCCGCCGATTGGCTTTCCGGCGCGCCGTCGTGCCTGGTGCTGGGCGACAACATCTTCTACGGCCACGGCCTGACCGAAAGCCTCAAGGCCGCCACCGCGCGCGAAACGGGCGCAACCGTATTCGGCTACTGGGTCGGCGACCCGGAACGCTACGGCGTGGCCGAATTCGACGGCCAGGGCAGGGTGGTCGGCCTGGAGGAAAAACCCGCAAAGCCCAAATCCAACTACGCCGTCACCGGCCTGTACTTCTACGACGGCCGGGCCCCGGAATTCGCCGCCGCGCTGGAACCCTCGGCCCGCGGCGAGCTGGAAATCACCGATCTGAACAAGCGCTACCTGGCCGAAGGCGACCTGCATCTGGAGCGCCTCGGCCGCGGCATCGCCTGGCTGGACACCGGCACCCACGAATCCCTGATGCAGGCCGCCGCCTTCATCGAAACCATCGAATCCCGCCAGGGCCTCAAGATCGCCTGCCCGGAGGAAATCGCATACCACGCCGGCTGGATCGACGCCGGTCAGGTCCGCGAACAGGCCCGCGTGCTGGCCAAAAGCGGCTACGGCGAATACCTGCTGAAAATGCTCCAGCACGGGTGAGCCACCCCCCGGCGCCCTTTGCCGGCATCCCGGCCACCTTTACCGTCATCCCGGCCACCTTTACCGTCATCCCGGCCACCTCTTCACGTCATCCCGGGCTTGCCCCGGGATCCAGTCCAACAACCCTCCGGCGAAGCCGGACATCAAACCCTGGATTCCTGCGTTCGCAGGAATGACGAGGAGGGAGCACCGTCATTCCGGCCCTTCTACCGTCATCCCGGGTTGCTCCCCCCGTCATCCTGAACTAGCTTCAGGATCCAGCAAACAACCTCCGGCGCAGCCGAACACCAAACCCCTGGATTCCGGGGCAAGCCCGGAATGACGGAAGAGAGCGTCATCCTGAAGCCCCCAACGTCATCCTGAACTAGCTTCAGGATCCAGTAAACAACCTCCGGCGCAGCCGGACACAAAACCCCTGGATTCCGGGGCGAGCCCGGAATGACGGAAGAGAGCGTCATCCTGAAGCCCCCAACGTCATCCTGAACTTGCTTCAGGATCCAGTAAACAACCTCCGGCGCAGCCGGACACAAACCTCTGGATTCCGGGGCAAGCCCGGAATGACGGCAAGGCAGGACCACTGGATTCCGGGCCTGAACCGGAATCGAGGGTCTTGCGCCCAGCCACGCGGCGGTATCATATACAATACCAAAATGATCAGGGCTGTACTTGATACAAATGTCGTTTACGCGGGTCTGCGTTCTCGCAACGGGGCTTCATTCAGGCTGCTCAAAAGCCTTGGCAGCGCGAAATTTCAGCCGTGCGTTTCCGTGCCGTTGGTTCTCGAATATCAGCAGACCCTGATCGGGAAACAGTCTGAACTCGCACTGTCAGCACCCGCAATCGAGAGCGTGCTTGATTATCTTTGCTTGATCGGGCACAAACAGCGCGTCTTTTACCTGTGGCGGCCGTTTCTGCGTGACCCGAAGGACGATATGGTGCTTGAACTGGCTGTCGCCGCAGAGTGTGAGTACATTGTCACGTACAACAAGAAGGACTTCAGCGGTGCGGAACGCTTCGGCATTTCGATCGTCTCATCACTGGAATTCCTGCAAGCCATCGGAGAGATGCCATGAGCACCATCAGCCTGAGAATTCCGGAATCCCTCCACCAGCACCTCAGGGAACTGGCGAAGAAGGAAGGCACGTCCATCAATCAGTTGATCACGACTGCCGTTGCGGAGAAAATCTCGGCACTGTCTACCGAAGACTACCTGGCCAATCGCGCCGACCGGGCCAGCCGTGCAAGGTTTGAAGAGGCTCTTTCGCACGTGGCCGATGCAGAACCCGAGCCACACGACAAGCTCTGATACAGGTCGACTCCGCGAACCTGCCTACCTCGTCATCCCGGCCAGCTCTTCACGTCATCCCGGGCTTGCCCCGGGATCCAGGGGTTTTGCCTTTCCGTCATTCCGGATACCCGATCACAGCCGCGGAATCCAGGGTTTTTGCTTTTCCGCCGTCCCGGGCAAGCCTGTGCTGAACCCTCGATCGGAGTCAAGGGCAGGCCCGATTCAGTAACCCGGAATCCGGCAATCAACGCTCCGGCTCGGCCGGACACAAACCCACTGATGGCAATATTTGCCATCAATGCCAGCATCTGCTAGCATTCACGGAAATCCAGGCAACCCGGAGGCCCCGATCATGGCCAATCTAAGCGTACGAAAGCTCGATGACGAAACTTATGCCCGTCTGCGGGTGAGCGCGGCGCGACATGGTGTTTCCATGGAAGAAGAGGTCCGCCGGATTCTCAGCCAGGCCTTCTCCGGTCCGGAACGGCTGGGTGATCTGGCGTTGCGATGGTTCGGACCTGATCACGGTCTGGACCTGACACTTCCCGAGCACGAGCCGCACGAGCCTCCGGACCTTTCCCGGTGATTCTGCTCGACACCAACGTCATTTCGGAGATCATGAAGCCCGCGCCGGATGACCGGGTCGTGGCTTGGCTCAACAACCTGGACTCCGGCGTCTTGTACGTGTCGTCCGTCACCATTGGCGAAATCGAATATGGCCTCAGGATCATGCCGGATGGAAAAAAGCGGGATCGCCTCCGGGACAGGTTCGCAGGTTTCATGGCGCAGGCCTTTGCCACCCGGATTCTCTCCTACGATGAAACCGTGGCCAGGGCATATGGCGACATCATGGGGCTACGAAGGGAAACAGGACGCCCGATGACCGCCCCGGACGGCCAGATCGCCGCCATCGCCCGCACAGGCGGGTACACGCTTGCGACCCGGAACATCAAGGACTTCCATGGCTGCGGAATCGAACTGATCAACCCGTTCGAAATCCTGTAATTCCGCCCCTCCGTCATCCCGGATCCTCGTCTCGTCATCCCGGCCACCTCTTCACGTCATCCCGGGCTTGCCCCGGGATCCAGGGTCTTGAGTCCGGCTGCGCCGGAGGATCTTTTTCACTGGATACCCGGGCAAGCCGGGCATGACAATAGCACCGTCATCCCGGGCTTGCCCCGGGATCCAGGGTTTTGAGTCCGGCTTCGCCGGAGACTTTTTCACTGGATACAACCCACCCGTCGAGGCGGGATTCGAGGACAGGCTGGCGGGCGTGTGTGACAGGAAACCCCTGCTGGACACCCTCTGGTATCATCGCTACCAGGAAAAACGTCGGAGAAACCCATGCCGGGCACCGAATCGTCCAGCGAAAAGTTCCGCCGCTATCGTGCGCGCCTGAAGGCGCGTGGTCTTCGGCAGATCCAGCTGTGGGTGCCTGACATCAACCGACCGGAATTCCACGAGCAGATCAGCAGGCAACTTGGGCGGGTGGAGCAGACTCCGGACGATCGCGAGGCGCTTGAATGGATCGAACGCACTGCCGATTGGGATGACTGATGCGAAGGGGGGATATTGTCACTGTCGCCCCACCCGGTGAGTTTGGCAAACCAAGGCCTGCGGTCATCATTCAGAGCGATGCGCTTAACCGGGCCTCCCCTGACAGCACGATTCTGGCGCTGATGACAAGTCATCTGGTGGATGCACCACTGCTTCGATTGACCATCGAACCGAATGAAAGCAATGGCCTGAAAACGACCTCGCAGGTTCGGTCGCATCGCCTGATCACGGTCAGGAAGAAACGAATTGGCGAAACAATCGGCCGCCTGGCCGAGCGTGAACTGGTCGAGCTCAACCGCCTGCTGGCCCTTGCCATCGGACTGGCCTGACCCGTCATCCCGGGCCTTCGATCGTCATCCCAGCCCCTCAACCGTCATCCTGGCCCTCAACCGTCATCCTGGCCCTCAACCGTCATCCCGGGCTTGCCCCGGGATCCAGGGGTTTTGCCTCCGCCTTCGCCGGGCGCTTCTTTCACTGGATACCCGATCAAGCCGGGCATGACAATAGCACCGTCATCCCGGGCTTGCCCCGGGATCCAGGGGTTTTGCGTCCGGCTGCGCCGGAGGGTTGTTTACTGGATCCTGGATCGAGTCCAGGATGACGGTGAGGCGTCCGGCTGCGCCGGAGGGTTGTTTACTGGATTCCTGGTTACTGAATCGAGTTCAGCACAGGCTTGCCAGGAATGACGACCGTACCGTCATCCCGACGCCCTATGCCGACATTCCAGCGTGAGTGCTAAAATAAGTACTGAACAAGGTACTTCAGGAATTCAAAATGGAAAACACCGTCACCGCCCAGGAAATCAAGCGTCGAGGCATCTCGGCTGTAGATGAGGCGCTACAGCGCGGCCCGGTGCATGTCATCCAGCGCAACAGGCCGCGCTACGTCATCCTCAGCGAGGAGGGCTACCGACGCCTGGCGGACCTGCCACGGGCACGAACCGCGCTGTGGGACCAGCTTCTGGGCGCATCCAGTCAGGCCGGACGCTCAAGGCAGGAGATTGACAGGCAAGTTCGGGAAGAACGAGAGGCCTGGGGACGTTGAACCCGGTTTTTCTCGATGCCAGCGCCATCATCTACCTGCTTGAGGGAGAGCCGGAAATCCAGCGCGCGGCGCGAGGTGTACTGGCAGGCTTGCGCAGCGGCGGCGCCCAACCCGCACTCGTGGTCTCGGCCCTGAGTCTCCTTGAGTGCCGAGTGCACCCCATGCGAAGCGGTGACGAAGCAAGACTCCGGAAATTCGACCAATTCTTCGCAGACCCGGGCCTGTCGATTATCGAGCTGGACAGCAGCGTCATCGAACAAGCCACCCGGCTTCGTGCAAGATACGGCATAAGAACACCCGACGCCCTGCAGGCAGCGAGCGCCCTGGAGCTGGCCCAGAACCCGGCCTTCGTCACCGGTGACAGCGATTTCAGCAAGATCAAGGGCCTGGACGTCCATCTGATTCCCCAGGTTGTCTGAACGCAGCGCGAGGCTTCTCTCCCCGTCATCCCGGCCCCTCTACCGTCATCCCGGCCTCTTTTCTTTCGTCATTCCGGGCTTGCCCCGGAATCCAGGGTTTTGCCTTTCCGCCATTCCCGGCCCCCTCAACCGTCATCCCGCCACCTCTTCACGTCATCCCGGGCTTGCCCCGGGATCCAGGGTCTTGCGTCCGGCTGCACCGGAGGGTCGATTACTGGATCCTGGATCGAGTCCAGGATGACGGTGAGGCGTCCGGCTGCGCCGGAGGGTTGTTCACTGGATTCCTGCGTTCGCAGGAATGACGGTGGTGGTCGGGGTTTCGTCATCCCGGATACCCGATCACAGCCTGTGCCTGACGCCGATCGGGTATCGGGCACAGGCTTTAATGCCCCGGGATCCAGGGTTTTGCCTCCGCCTTCGCCGGGCGCTTCTTTCACTGGATGCCCGGGCACGGCCGGGCATGATACAAATCTACCGCAACAGCCATACCCCCAGCGTCATTGCCGCAAGCCTGCCCTCGAATGCCTGAATCGGAGGCTCGGCAATCCAGCCCAAACCTGTTAACTGTAGTTGACATTCCACGGTCTATCGACTATAGTCCACAAGTGATCGAGTTGATCAAAACCAACGTCTTCGATCAGTGGCTCCGCCGACTTGGCGACCGAAGAGCACGCGCCAGGATTGAAGTGCGGCTAAGGCGCCTGAGCTTGGGCAACCCCGGCGATGTCAAACCGGTAGGAAGCGGGATTTCAGAGATGCGCATCCCCCACGGGCCAGGCTATCGAGTGTATTACATGACCAAAGGGCCCATCGTCGTGGTGCTGCTATGCGGCGGCGACAAGAGTACACAGCCTCGCGACATTGAGTTGGCCAAATCAATTGCAGCAAAATGGACGGAGTAAAGACATTGGCTACGCCTAAAGTGACCTTCAGCCCCTACGATACTGCGGACTACCTTGAGACCGAAGAAGATATCGCGGCTTACCTTAATGCGGTACTGGAAGATGGCGACCCTTCACTTCTGGCCGCGGCACTTGGCGATATTGCCCGCGCGCGCAATATGAGCCAACTTGCCAGAACCGTTGGCATGAGCCGCGAAGGCCTGTACAAGGCGCTTTCCGGAACGGGAAACCCGGCTTTTTCCACGATCAGCAAGGTTGCCAACGCGTTGGGGTTGCGGATCAGCATCGAAACCGCGACACATTCCCACAGTGAACAATGATTTCCCGATAAGGCACTGGTAGCGCCTGCCACTTCATACCCTTTGCGCGTGCTACCACGCCCAGGCATGAGCAATAATCGTCTCCAGATCGGCATAATTTGGTGCCCATCCCAGCCTCGACCAGGCCAGCGAACTGTCAGCCACCAGCACCGGCGGATCGCCCGTGCGACCGCTCTGCACGTCATCCCGCCCTCCATTTCCGTCATCCCGGCCACCTCTTCACGTCATCCCGGGCTTGCCCCGGGATCCAGGGTTTTGTGCCCGGCTGCGCCGGAGGGTCGATTACTGGATCCTGGATCGAGTCCAGGATGACGGTGAGGCGTCCGGCTGCGCCGGAGGGTTGTCTACTGGATTCCTGGTCAAGCCAGGAATGACGGGGAAGGGGGTTCGTCATCCCGGGTTTGCCCCGGGATCCAGGGTCTTGCGTCCGGCTGCGCCGGAGGATCTTTTTCACTGGATACCCGGGCAAGCCGGGCATGACAATAGCACCGTCATCCCGGGC
>SR_TP_S13solDRAFT_1000515_pt1 | contig 15497 bp, 12 predicted proteins | sample SodReaTP_S13sol_FD_11159 | JGI IMG/M metagenome (IMG submission 11159)
TTGCTGTTGCCGCTCGAGCCGATGCCGAGGGTCGAACCGTAGCGGGCCGGGTTGCCGACGGTATTGGGACCGGGCGGCGAGCTGTAGCCGCAGTTGCTGGCATTGCCGTTGGAGACGACGGGCACGACGCCGGCGGCAATCCAGCCGTCGACCACGCCCTGGTACCAGCCGTCGTAACTCTGGCCGCAATCGCCCCAGGAGTTGTTGACCACGTGAACGCGCTGGTTCGGGTCGGGGTTGTTGCCGGCCAGGTCGGTCGGCGCGGCCATGAATTCGCCGCAGGCGAGCAGGTTGCTGCCAGGACAGCTGGTGCTGGTGCAGCCCAGGCAGGACACCCACTCGGCACCGGGGGCGGCACCGATCTGGTTGTCGGCACCGTCATCACCGACGGCGGTGCCGGTCACGTGCGTGCCGTGCGGGTTCGGCCACTGCGGCGAGGTGGAACCGCCGACATCGAACCAGTTGTAATTGTGATCGAAGCTGCCGCCGCCGAGGTTGCCGCGGTAGTTGTTGACCAGCGCCTCGTGGGTATAGCGCGTGCCCGAGTCGATGATGCCGACCGAGACACCCTGGCCGGTGTAGCCCAGCGCCCATACGTCCGGAACGTTGATGTGCTGCAGGCTGGCGACGACCTCGTTGATCTGGTTGTCGTCATTGGTCGCATTGGCCGGCGGTTCCGGGATGAAACCGACCGGCTCCTGGATGATCGCCCGCACATCCTGGTGCGAAGCAAGCATGTTGAGAATTTCCATGTCGGTGTTCGGGATCGCAATCACGTTGTCGATCCAGAACGCGCGGTAGCCGGCGCCCATGGCGTCGAGCTCGGCCTTCAGCGCTGCCTGCGAGCGGTCGGCGACCGCCTGGAGGGTGTTGTATACGAACCAGCCGCGCTCCTCCCAGCTCATGTCGAAGGCCGGCGACAGGTCGGCCTGCTCCTTGAGGTAGACGAGCGTGTTGGCCGTGCCCCGGGCACCGAGGTTGGCCTTCAGTTCCGGGTCGACGTAGGGCCCGTCATGGGTCTCGGGCCAAGGTCCGGATGCGCCGGCGGCCTGCTGGGCAACGGCCGGAACGGCCGCCGCCAGGGCAAACCCCAGCACGATGGTGGCAAGTAGGTATCTGATTCTCATGAAAACTCCCTGAGCTGATTGTCATTCCAACCGAAACCGATCCTGACCCGCCCCACCCCGGGTCCCTTTCCGTTTCGCTTNCTTATCTTCGAGAGTGCAGCCGTGGCGCGGTCGATCGACCGGCGACGCGAAATCGCAACTCATCTTTCAAAATAAGCCAATCAATAAGCCAATCTTCCAGTCAGAGTCAAATTTTCAATCCGGCAGGCATGCAACGCGCCTTCCCGGCGACGGTGCTCCGGGGTGCCGCCGCACGCTGCAAGCACTCTCAGGTGCGCAGTCCGGTGCCGCGCCGGAGCAGCCACAGACTGATGCCGCCCAGCAGGACGGCAAAGCCGATCACCATGGCGTAGGCCAGCACCATCGGCACGTCGGAGATGCCGAGCATGCCGTAGCGCAGGGCGTTGACCATGTAGAGGATCGGATTGCCCAGCGCCAGGGTCGCCCAGATTCCGGGCAGCAGGCCGACCGAGAAGAACACTCCGCCGAGGTAGGTCATGGGCTGGAGCACGAAGGTGGGAATGATCGCGATATCGTCGAACTTCTGCGCGAACATTGCATTGATGAATCCGCCGAGCGCGAACACGATGGCGGTCAGCAGCAGGATCGAAAGGGTGATCGCCAGGTTGTGCATGTGAAACCCGGAAAAGTACCCGGCCACCAGCCACACCAGAGCACCCACGCCCAGGGCTCGGAACAGCGCACCGGAGACGTAGCCGGCGAGGATGATCCACGGCGGCAGCGGGCTGATCAGCAACTCCTCGATATGCCTGCCGAACTTGGCACCGAAGAACGAACTGGTGATGTTGCCGTAGCTGTTGGTGATCACCGACAGCATGATCAGGCCCGGCACGATGAACTCCATGTAGTCGATGCCGTTCATTTCACCCACCCGGCGGCCGATGATCGAGCCGAAGATGACGAAATAGAGCGTCATCGTGATGACCGGAGGAATCAGCGTCTGCGGCCAGATGCGCAGGATGCGCGTGATCTCCTTGATCAGGATGGTCTGGTAGCCGATCCAGTAGCTGCGTGCGGACACTTCGGTGGTCATGCCGCCTCCTCGTCGATGCCGACCAGGCGCATGAACAGTTCCTCGAGCCGGTTGGCCTTGTTACGCATGGAAATCACCTCGACGCCCTGCTCTTCCAGCACCCGGAACAGGCGGTTGAGGCTGCGCGACTTGGGAATGCTGGCTTCCAGCGTGGTGGCATCCCGCCGCACGATGTCGATCCCCTCGACCTGCGGCAGCGCCTCGACCGGCTCGCGCAGGTCGAGCACGAGGGTCTCGACCTGGAGCTTGCCGAGCAGGGTCTTGACCGAGGTATTCTCGATGATGCTGCCCTGATCGATGATGGCAATGTTGCGGCAGAGGTTTTCGGCCTCTTCCAGGTAGTGCGTGGTGAGAATGACGGTGGTGCCGGCCTGGTTGATCTCGGAGATGAACTTCCACATCGAACGCCGGATCTCGATATCCACGCCCGCGGTCGGCTCGTCCAGGATCAGCAGCCTCGGCTCGTGCACCATGGCGCGGGCGATCATCAGGCGACGCTTCATGCCGCCGGAGAGCTGGCGGGACGGCCCGAAAGCCTTGTCCCACAGCGCCAGTTGCTTGAGGTAGCGCTCGGCGCGCTCGCGCGCCAGGCGCCGCGGCACTCCGTAGTAGCCGCCCTGGTTGACGACGATGTCGAAGGGCTTCTCGAACTGGTTGAAATTGACTTCCTGCGGCACCAGGCCGATCTGCGCCATCGCCCGCGAGCGTTCCTTCTGCACACTGATTCCAAACACCTTCGTTTCGCCTGAACTGGCGTTGACCAGTGAGCTGACGATGCCGATCAGGGTCGACTTGCCGGCGCCGTTGGGCCCGAGCAGGGCAAAGAAATCGCCCTCGACCACATCGAGATCGACCCCGCGCAGGGCAACGACTTCGTTTCGGTAGACTTTCTTCAGATCGCGGACTTCCAGCGCGTTCATGACAAACGACCTATTGGTTTCGGTATCGAGGCAGGGCAGAATAGCAGGCTGCTCCCGGCCCGGTTGCCGGGCCTTTCACATCTTGGGTTCATGAGCGTGGGAATCAAATCCGCACTGCTGTCGGCCATCCTGTGCGCCGCCACCACACATGCCGCCACCGCAGCCGCGCAGGCTTCTGCGCCGGAGGATCGCTGGCAGGATCTGAACAAATGCGAGCTGTCGGCCGGTGGCGGGCGGCTCACCGCCTCGGCCCTTTGCGGCCACCTTTCGGTGCCGGAAGATCCCGGCGAGCCCGAGGGGCGGCAGATCGAACTGGCCTTCGCGGTGCTGCCGGCACGTGCCGGCACGCCCCAACCCGACCCGGTCGCGTTTCTCGCCGGCGGCCCGGGACAGTCGGCCCGCGATGTGCTGCCGATCATGCAGGGGCCGCTGCGCGAGTTGAACCGCCATCGCGACCTGATCTTTCTCGATCAGCGCGGCACCGGCGGCTCCAACGCGCTCGAGTGCGCCTTCGAAGAAGACGAAGCCCTTTGGCTCGAGCCCGACTGGGAACGTTTCGACCGACTCCTGCGCGACTGCCTCGAGGGCTGGGACGCCGATGTGCGCCACTACACGACCACCCGGGCGGCCGCCGACCTCGACCACTTCCGTGACGCCTACGGTATCGAGCAATTCAATCTGATCGGCGGCTCCTACGGCACACGCATGGCCCAGGTCTATCTGCGCAACCATCCCGATCGCGTGCGCAGCGTGGTGCTCGATGCCGTCGTGCCGACCCGGCTGGCGCTGGGCTCGGAACACGCCATCATGCTCGATCGCGCACTCTACCGGCTGTTTGCCGCCTGCGAAAGCGACGGTCGCTGTGCCGAGGCCTTTCCCGAACTCGATCAGGCCTTCGAGCAGCTCAAGGCCCGCTACCGCGAAGGCAGCGCGTCGATCGTCGTCACCCATCCGCGCACCGGACAGGCGATCGACCTGACCTTCTCGCGCGAGGTGCTCGGCAGCGCGCTGCGTTTTCTTGCCTACGGCGCGGAGTCGCAGATGATGATCCCCTACCTGGTGCACGAGGCGGCCGCCACGGGCTCGCCCGAGCGCCTGGCCAGCCAGGCCATGATCGTGAACGACCAGATGCAGGATGCCATCGCCATCGGGCTGAACTTTGCCGTCGGCTGCAGCGAGGACTGGCCGGCCTGGTTGCGCGGCCGTGACCACTCAGACACGCTGCTGGGCAACAGCATGGAGGAGCTCTACGATCGCATCTGCCAGTGGTGGCCGACCGGCGAGGTGCCGCCCGACTTCCACCAGCCCTTCGACAGCGAGGTGCCGATTCTGGTGCTGTCCGGAGAGCTCGACCCGGTCACGCCGCCGGAGTACGGCGAAGAGGTGGCCGCGCAGTTCTCCAACAGCCGCCACCTGGTGGCTCCCGGTCGCGGACACACGGTCAGCAGCAACCCGTGCATGAGCGGCATCATGACCGAATTCGTCACCCGCGCCGACATCACCGGGCTCGACACCGAATGCATGGCGCGCATCGGCCCGGAGCCCTTTTTCCTCGACCTGCTGGGGCCGGCCCCATGATCGAAGCACAGCAACTGAGAAAGACCTTCAACAAGGGCCGCGTGGTGGCCGTCGACGATGTCAGTTTCACCGCCCGCGACGGCGAGATCACCGGCCTGCTCGGACCCAACGGGGCGGGCAAGACGACCACGCTGCGGATGCTCTACACCCTGCTCGAGCCCGATGCCGGGCGCATGCGGGTCGACGGTGTGGACCCGCAGTCCGAGCCGCTGGCGGTCAAGCGCGCCCTGGGCGTGGTGCCGGATTCGCGCGGACTCTACGATCGCCTCAGCGCACGCGAGAACATCCGCTACTACGGCCGCCTGCACGGCATGAGCCGGGCCGACATCGAAACCCGTCTGGAACGAATGGTCGAGATCCTGGACATGGGCGAATTCATCGACCGTCGCACGACCGGCTTCTCGCAGGGGCAACGCGTCAAGGTCGCCATCGCCCGCGCCCTGATCCACGACCCCGGAACGATCCTGCTCGACGAACCTTCCAACGGACTCGACGTGATGACCACCCGGGCGCTGCGCACGTTCCTGCGCCAGCTCAGGGCCGATGGTCGCTGCGTGGTGCTTTCGACCCACATCATGCAGGAAGTCGCCGCCCTGTGTGACCGGATCGTCATCATCTCCGAAGGCCGGGTGGCCGCCGAAGGCAGCGCCGACGAACTGCTGGCACGCTCCGGCGAGGCCAACCTGGAGGACGCCTTTGTCAAACTGATCGGCTCGGACGAGGGGCTGCTGGCATGATCGCCGTATTTCTCAAGGAACTGCTCGACAACTTCCGCGATCGCCGGGTCATTCTCAACACCCTGGTCATCGGGCCGCTGATGGGGCCGGTGATCTTCGCCGTGATGATTTCCTTCATGACCCGCCAGGCCACCGAGCGCATGGAAGCCGAGCTCGAACTGCCGGTGGTCGGGGCCGAGCACGCACCCAACCTGATCGGTTTCCTGGAGCGCCAGGGCGTGATCATCAAGGCCGCCCCCGACGACCCGGAAGCGGCGGTACGCTCCGAGCAGGAGGAAGTCATCCTGCGCATCGGACCGGAATTCGGCGAGGCCTGGCGGGCAGGCCGCCCGGCACCGGTCGAGATCATCGCCGACCAGTCCCGGCGCTACACGGGCGCCTCGATCAGTCGCGTGCGCTCCTACCTGAGCGGCTACGGCCAGCAGATCAGCCAGCTGCGGCTGCACCTCAGGGGCGTGCACCCGGAGATCACCCGCCCGATCAACGCCACCGTCACCGACCTTTCGACACCCGAATCGCGCGGCGGCATGGTGCTCGCCTTCCTGCCCTACTTCATCCTGATCACGGTGTTCATGGGCTCGATGCACATGGCCATCGACACCACCGCCGGCGAGCGCGAGCGCAAGTCGCTCGAGCCCCTGTTGATCAACCCGCTCCCACGCTGGCAGATCATGGCCGGCAAGCTGGGCGCGACCACCTTCTTCGCCCTGGCCACCCTCGGACTGGGACTGGTCGCGTTCGTCTATGCCATGGGCTTTCTGCCCACGGCCGACATGGATGTCGCCCTCAACCTCGATTTCCGCGTGGCCGCCTGGGCCTTCGTGCTGGTCGCGCCCGCAGCCCTGCTGGCGGCCGCCCTGCTGACCATCCTGGCCTCGTTCGCCAAGAGCTTCCGCGAGGCCCAGAGCTACATGGGCCTGGTCATCCTCATCCCCATGATCCCCAGCTTCTGGATCCTGATCGATCCGAGCCGGGCCGAGACCTGGATGACCCTCGTGCCGCTGCTGAGCCAGAACGTGCTGATCCTGGAACTGGTCCGCGGCGAGGCGATCAACCTGGCCTGGTTCGGCTATTCGATCGGCACCACCGGCGCGCTGGCCCTGCTGCTGGCGATCGTCGCCGGCTCGCTCTACAACCGGCCGCGATTGATCTTCACCTCCGCCTGAGGCGGGCCGGGAGGCAACGGCGGGCCCGACGCAGGTCGGGGCCGCGTCCCCGACGGACGAGATCTCCGCGCTCGTCACCGGGCTGCTACGCGTGTCGCCATCTCGATTGGCATCTTTTCTGTCGGGGCGCTTCACGCGTTGCGTCGTGGGTGAGGTCGGCGCCACCGGTGGGTGTGGGGGTCTCGACACGTCAAAGGCGATCCGGCCGGCCTGCTTCGCAGGCGCTTGCGCCGGGTACCTTTTTTCCAGAGCGAAAATGGGCACGAAAAGTCGCTCTGTAACGTCAAGGTCCCACACCGTCCGGTGGTGCCGGCCTCGCCCACGACTCCCAAGCGCGAAGCCCCCGAGAACAGAGCCCCAGTCAAGATGGCAACACGCGTAGTCAGCCGGTGACGAGATCGGACGGGTCGTCCGTCGGGGATGTCACCCCGACCTACGCCCCGCGGCCAGAACACCAACCCAGGCAGTGAGCTGCCGTGAAAGCACGTCGCCGCGTCTCCACGCTAGAATGACTCTCTCGTCAACCGATCGAGGTGCACCATGCGCAAGATCATGACCGCAGCGGCGAGCGTCCTCGCCGTCCTCCCCGCCCTGGCACAGGAAAAAGAGTCCGCCACGACCGAAATCGAGATTCGCGAGTGGCAGGTGCCGTGGGAGAACTCCCGTCCCCGCGATCCGGACGTGGCCGCCGACGGCCGGATCTGGTTCGTCGGCCAGGCCGGCGACTACGCGGCGGTCTTCGACCCGCACGACGACAGCTTCCAGCGCTTCGACCTGCCCGAGGGCGCCGGTCCGCACAATGTCATCGTCACCGGCGACCAGCAGATCTGGTATGCAGGCAATCGGGCGGCTCATCTCGGCCGGCTCGACCCGGACAGCGGGGAAATCGACCAGGTCGCCACGCCAGAGGAGCAGGCCGCCGACCCGCACACCCTGATCGAGGACTCGCAAGGCAGGATCTGGTTCACTTCGCAGTGGAGCAATCACATCGGCCGCTACGACCGCGACACCGGGGCCATCGATCTGGTCGGTGTTTCGCGCGAGCGTGCGCGGCCCTACGGCATTGTCGTCGACGATGCGGACAATGCCTGGGCCGTACTTTTCGGCACCAATCAGCTCGCGCGCGTCGACGCCGACAGCTTCGAGCTGACCGAGATCGACCTGCCGCGCGAGGAGGCTCGTCCGCGCCGGCTGGCCTGGACCGACCGCGGGATCTATTATGGGGATTACGCCGAGGGCTATCTCGGCCACTTCGATCCCGACAGCGGCCAGATCCGGGAGTGGCGCATGCCGGGCGGGGATCGTTCGGGCGCCTATGCCCTGATCGCCGACGACCGGGGTCGCATCTGGTTCGTCGAAACCTGGCAGCAGCCCAACCGCTTCGTCGGCTTCGACCCGGAATCCGAGGCCTTCTTCGCCATCACCGACGTCCCCAGCGGCGGCGGTGCCGTCCGGCACATGGTGTTCGACGCGCGGACGAACTCGATCTGGTTCGGTACGGACACCAACTACATCGGCCAGGCCATGCTCCCGTAAGGCGCGAGTCAGCGTTACCCGATTGACCGCATGGCTCACTAGTGGGCCATGCGGCTAATTAGGTAGCNNTCAGCCGTCGCACAAGCGTTGTGGGCAAGGCGCGCGAGCGCAGGACTGGCCGTCGCCAATTCAAGCGAGCGGAACACGGGCAACGGCTGCGCTCGCAAGTCTTCATTCGCTTCGCGAAAGTCGCCGTGCGGCTACGCCTGCCCTGCCACAGCGCTTGTGCGACGCTGAATGTTACCTGATTAGCCGCATGACCCACTAGCTCATGCGAGCACAGACGCTCGAATCTCGCCCTTCGGCGATGTAACACCGACCTGCGCGGGATCGGTTCGCGCCATTGTGCTGCCGGTCGAACGCGGTAGAATCGCCAGATGATCGAGGGAATCCTGATCGCTGTCGTGATCGTCCTGCTGGCGTGGGGCGTGGTGATCTTCAATCGCCTGGTGCGTGCGCGGAATCTGGTGCGCAACGGATTCGCCGATATCGACGTACAACTGCAGCGCCGACATGACCTGGTGCCGCAGCTGGTCGAGGCGGTGCGGGCCTACAGCGGGCACGAGCAGCGGGTGCTCGAAGAGGTGACCGCGCTGCGCAGCCGCGCAATGGAGGCCGAGGGCGGGCAGAAGGCGCAGGCCATGGCGGGGGCCGAGGTGGCACTGGCGGCCGGGCTGGGGCGATTGCTGCTGCTGGCCGAGGACTACCCGGACCTGAAGGCGACCGGGAATTTCCAGCAGCTCACGCGCGAGCTGGTGGAAACCGAGGACCTGCTTTCGCATGCGCGGCGCTTCTACAACGGCGCCGTGCGCGATCTCAATACGCGCATCCAGCAGTTTCCCGACCTGCTCGTCGCGCGACTGCTGGGTTTCGAGGAAGCATCCTTTTTCAGCGCCGGTATCGAGGCGCGCTCGGCCCCCAGGGTGGCGAGTCTGCTTGGGGTTTCAACCCGATAGGCGAGGGTCAGTCCGATGAATCGAGTCCTGTTCGTGCTCCTGCTGCTGCCGCTTTCGGTAGCCGCGCAGGAGCGGATCGTCGAGTTTGCCAGCGAGATCGAGTTGCAGCACTCGGGCGAACTGGTGGTGACCGAGACGATCACCGTCGTCGCCGAAGGCCGCGAGATCCGGCGCGGAATCTACCGCGATTTTCCTACCCGGTACGAGGATCGCAGCGGCCGGCGCGTGACCGTGCCCTTCGAGGTCGAAGGCGTTCTCCGCAACGGCGAGCGTGAGGACTGGCACACCGAGTCGATCAGCAACGGCGTGCGCGTGTATTTCGGCAGCGCCGACCGGATGCTCGACCACGGTCGGCATACCTATGAACTGAGCTACCGCACCAGCCGCCAGGTCGGCTTCTTCGAGGATTTCGACGAGCTCTACTGGAACGTGACCGGCAATGCCTGGGGCTTCCGGATCGAGCGGGCCAGCGCGGTGGTGAACCTGCCGAACGGCGCTGCTTCCGGAGACCTGCGGCTGGACGCGTATACCGGGCACCAGGGCGAGCAGGGCGACGACGCTTCCGGCGACGCGGTCAGCGACCGTCGCGTCCGCTTCGAGACGACCAGGCCACTCGCACCGGGCGAGGGGCTGACCATTGCCGTGGGCTTTCCCAAGGGACTCGTGCGCGAACCCACCGACGCCGAGAAGCGGGCGATGTTCCTCGAAGACCATCGGGTGTCGATGATCGGTATCGCCGGCACGGTCGCGGTGTTGCTGTGGTACCTGTTTGCCTGGATTCGGGTCGGGCGTGATCCCGAAGGCGGTCCGGTCTACCCCCGCTACGATCCGCCGGAAGGCTATTCACCGGGCATGCTGCGCTATGTCTGGAAGATGGGCTACGACAAGACCTGTCTGGCCGCTGCCCTGGTCAGCCTGGCGGTCAAGGGCGCGCTCAAGCTCGACAAGGACAGCAGCGACGACTATGTGGCCGAGCGGCTCGACGGTGCGACCGAGTCGGCCACCGAGCGCAAGCTGCTCACCAGCCTGCTCCAGGCCCCGGGTGACCGAATCGTGTTCAAGCAGAGCAACCATTCCGAGATCAGAACGGCCCTGAAGGCGCACGAGAAGGCGCTGTCGGGGCGAATGGAAGGGCGCTACTTCCAGCTCAATCGCTGGTGGGTGGTGCCGGGCATCCTCATCTCGGTGGCGACCCTGCTGGCCATGGTGCTCAGCCTGCCCGGCGAGCAGAAATTCATCGCCGGATTCCTGGCCGTGCATCAGTCGATCTGGAACATCGGAACCGCCGTGCTGATGATGCGCGTCTACCGGACCTGGCGCGATCTCAAGGGTGTCACCGGCCTGCTCGGTGCCATCCTGCTGACTGCCTTCAGCCTGCCGTTTGCCATTGCCAGCGTGGTCGTGCTGGGTATCTTCGGGCACATGATCGGCTGGGTTCCCGGCCTGATCGTGATTGTCATTGCCATCATCAATGGACTGTTCTGGAGCTGGATGCGCGCGCCGACCCTGCACGGCCGCAAGCTGCTCGACCAGATCGAAGGGTTGCGCATGTACCTGACCGTGGCCGAGCGCGAGGAGATCGAGCAGCGCCACGGCGATGCGCCGCCGCAGACCTTCGAGGAGTTCGAGCGCCTGCTGCCCTATGCCGTGGCCCTGGATGCCGCCGACACCTGGGCAAAGCGTTTTGCCGCCGAGATCGAAGCCGCGGCCCAGGCGGGAACCGCGCAGTCGACCCACTGGTACCCGGCAACCATCAGCAACGGACGCTTCACCGCAGCCGCACTGGGCACGGCCCTGGGGTCGAGCCTGGCCAGTGCCACGGCCTCGGCCTCGACCGCACCGGGCTCGAGTTCCGGCGGCGGTGGCGGCGGGTTCTCCGGCGGCGGTGGAGGCGGCGGCGGTGGGGGTGGCTGGTAAGTTCGTCGGGGACGCGGTGCCGGCCTACGGCGCCTTTGCCTTTTGCGGTTGCATGCCTCAAAGTATCGGGTTGGAAATATCCCGGATCGAGGCAAAGGCATGACATCCAATCCGACCCGCAATCTGGCCGTGTTCTGCGATTTCGAGAATATCGCGCTGGGCGTGCGCGACATGCGCTACGAGGCTTTTGATATCGGCAAGGTGCTCGAGCGTCTGCTGCTCAAGGGCAATATCGTGGTCAAGAAAGCCTACTGCGACTGGGGGCGCTACCGCGAGTTCAAGCCGGCCATGCACGAGGCGGCGTTCGAGCTAATCGATATCCCGCATGTTCGCATGTCGGGCAAGAACTCGGCCGATATCCGCATGGTGGTCGATGCGCTCGATCTGTGCTACACCAAAGGGCACGTCGACACCTTCGTGCTGCTCAGCGGCGACTCCGATTTCTCGCCGCTGGTCTCCAAGCTCAGGGAGAACAACAAGACGGTGATCGGCGTGGGTGTGAAAAGCTCGACCTCCGACCTGCTGTTGGCCAACTGCGACGAGTTCATCTTCTACGACGACCTGATCCGGAAGAAGCCGCAGAAGCAGGGCAAGAAGAAGTCGTCGAAAAAGAAGAAGGCCACAACCGCCAAGCCGGTCGACGACAAGAAGCAGGAAGCCTTCGACCTGGTGCTGGAAACGGCCGAAGCGCTGTTTGCCGACCGCGACGCGGAGGAAAAGGTCTGGGGCTCGATGGTCAAGCAGGCACTCAAGCGCCGCAAGCCGGGCTTCAGCGAGTCCTACCACGGATTCAAGAGCTTCAACAACCTGCTCGAGGAAGCCCGGACGGCCGGACTGCTGGATCTCAAGCCGGACGAGAAGTCCGGCGGTTACATCATCCAGTCGATCAAGGCCGAGGAATGAGGCGCGGTGCGCGCGCGCCGCGAACCCCGTAGGTCGGGGCTACGTCCCCGACGGCCAACGCGCACGATCTGGTCACTGGTCACTACGCGCGTACAAACCATTGCAGGTCATCCTGGGGGGCACGCGGGCACGGACCCTCGACGTCGTCCGTCGGGGATGTAACCCCGACCTGCGCGGGTATCGATCGAGATCGGCGGCGTTGCGCCGCCACGATCTCAATCGCCTCCGGCGCCCGTCTCGTTGACGTGGTGCACCGTTCGTTGGGGGAACGGGATGGAGCAGCCGGCGGCTTCGAGTTCGGTCTTGATCCGTTCGAGCAACTCGCTTCTGACCACCCAGTAGTCGGAAGCCTTCACCCAGGGACGCACGGCGAAATTGACGCTCGAGTCGGCCAGGTCCATCAGCAGGATGACCGGAGCAGGATCGTCCAGCACCTTTTCGTGTCCCGTGATGACTTTCCAGATCGTGTCGCGCGCGACCTTGAGGTCGTCGCCGTAGTCGACGCCGATCAGCAGGTCGCAGCGACGCGTTTCAAAGGCCGAGTAGTTGGTGATCGGGCTGGACGTGATCTGACCGTTGGGTACGATCACGTGGCGGTTGTCGGGCGTGATCAGCTCGGTGTTGAACAGGCCCACGCGCTCGACCGTGCCCGAAACCCCGCCGGCTTCGACGAAATGGCCCTTGGTAAAGGGCCGGTAGCCGACCAGCATGACGCCCGAGGCGAAGTTCGACAGGCTGCTCTGCAGCGCCAGGCCGATGGCCAAGGCGGCGCCACCAAGGATGGCAATCAGCGGCGTGATGGCAATACCGATATAGCTGATCGAGGCCAGGATCACGCACAGCAGTAGTGCCGAGTACAGGATGGTGCCGAGGAAGGCGACCAGCATGGCGTCGAGCTGGCGCCGGCTCATGGTCTTTCGGGCCAGCCCGGCTACGGCCTTGGCGACCCAGCGGCCGATGATGAAGATCAGCAGCGCGCCAATCACCTTCCAGGCGATGGCGAGAATCTGCGCCGTTTCGAGGTCGGCGAACCATTGCTGGAGGCTTTCCATGGTGGTCTCCCTGTGCTCTGTTCGGGTTATTCGAGAGTTGGCTGTTGCACCCGATGGTACGTCAAGATGGTCCCCGGGGTGTCAATGGGTGGTCCGGGGTTGACCGAAACCCGCGTAGGTCGCGGTTACATCCGCGACGGACGAGTGCGGAGGATCTGTTCACGCATGAGCTACGCGTGATCAAGTCCGAAAGCTCGTCCGTGGGCGATGTAACGCCGACCTGCGCGGGTTTCGATCGTGGTTGCTATTTCGGTTCCAGCCGCACGGCGCCGTCGAGGCGCAGCGTGGTGCCATTGAAATAGGCGTTCTCCACGATGTGACCGGCCAGGCGGGCGAATTCTTCGGGCTTGCCCAGTCGCTTGGGAAAGGGAATCGACTCGCCCAGGGCCTGCTGCACCTTCTCGGGCATGACGTCGACCATCGGCGTGTGAAACACGCCCGGGGCGATGGTCATCACGCGCACGCCGATGCGGGTGAACTCGCGTGCCATCGGCAGGGTCATGCCGACCACGCCGCCCTTCGAGGCAGAGTAGGCCGCCTGGCCGATCTGGCCCTCGTAGGCGGCGACCGAGGCGGTATTGATGATCACGCCGCGTTCGCCGTCCGCATTGGGTTCGTTGTGCTGCATGACATTGGCGGCGGCCTTGGCGACGTTGAAGCTGCCGACCAGGTTGACCATCACCGTCTGTGAAAAGGTCTCGAGCGGCATCGGCGCCTCGCGTCCCAGCACGCGCCCGGCGCCGAGGATGCCGGCGCAGCTGACCGCGACGTTGAGACCGCCGAGCCAGTCCTTCGCTTCGGCCACCACCTGTTCGACCTGCGCTTCGCTGGTGACGTCGGTCCTGAAGAACTTCGCCTTGTCGTCGCCGAGCTGTGAGACGGCGTCGGCCGCCTTGTCCTCGTTGACATCGAGCAGGGCGACCTGGCCGCCGAGCGAAACGAAGTGCTTGGCCACGGCAAAGCCGAGCCCCGAAACACCGCCGGTAATGACGGCCTTGATGTTGCTGGTATCCATGTCGGTTCTCCTTGGGTTTCAATTCGCGTCACGCGTGAGCGGTGCGTGCGGGTCAGTTGAAGGTCGTCTTCGTTCGTGTTCGATCACGCGTGAGCGCCGTGTGGTGGCGGCAGACGCGTTGTCCGTCGCGGATGTAACCGCGACCTACGCGGGCAATGAGCGAACGATTGGCGGTGTAGGTCGGGGTTACATCCCCGACGGACAACCGAACGGACGCCCCCACACCGTCAACTCCGTTTGAGAATCGCCTGCCCCGTGCGTGACCTCGGCCGGTCCAGCTCACCGGCGATCCAGTCACCGACTCTCGCCAGGGCCATCAGGTCGATGCCGGTTTCCATTCCCAGGCCGTTGAGCATGTAGACGACGTCTTCGGTGGCGACGTTGCCGGTAGCACCCCGGGCATAGGGACAGCCACCGAGGCCGGCGACCGAGGAGTCGACCACGCGCACGCCGGCATCGAGGCAGGCGTGGATATTGGCCAGGGCCTGGCCGTAGGTGTCGTGGAAGTGCACGGCCAGCTGTTCCATGGGTACCGACTGAGCGACCGCCTCCAGCATGGTCCGGGCCTTGCCCGGGGTGCCCACGCCGATGGTGTCGCCCAGCGAGATTTCCGCGCAGCCGGCCTTGTGCAGGGCCTCGGCGACGCGCACGACTTCGGCGACCGGGACCTCGCCCTGGTAGGGGCAGCCGAGCACGGTCGAGACGTAGCCGCGAACGCGCACGCCGTCGGTGCGCGCACGCTCGAGTACGGGCGCGAAGCGCTCCAGCGACTCGGCGATGCTGCAGTTGATGTTCTTCCGGTTGAAGGCCTCGGAGGCGGCCGTGAATACGGCGATCTCTTCGGCACCGACCTTGCGGGCGCGTTCGTAGCCCTTCTCGTTGGGCACCAGCACCGGGTAGCGCACGCCGGCCTTGCGCTGGATGCGGCCGAAGACTTCTTCGGCGTCGGCCAGCTGGGGAATGGCCGGGGCGGCGACGAAGCTGGTCGCTTCGACGACGGGCAAGCCGGTGTCGGCGAGGCGCTCGATCAGCTCGATCTTGACCTGGGTCGGGATGGNGTAGGGCTCGTTCTGCAGCCCGTCGCGCGGCCCGACCTCGACGATGGTGACGTGGTCGGCCATCGCCTCAGACGAGCTCGACGGCGATCGCGGTGGCTTCGCCGCCGCCGATGCACAGGCTGGCCACACCCCGCTTGCCGCCACGGCTCTTCAAGGCGTGAATCAGGGTGACCAGGATGCGCGCACCGCTGGCGCCGATCGGGTGTCCCAGCGCGCATGCGCCGCCGTGGACATTGACCTTTTCGTGCGGCAGGTCGAGTTCGGTCATCGCCGCCATGGTGACCGCGGCGAAGGCCTCGTTGATCTCGAACAAGTCGACCTGGTCGGCCTGCCAGCCGGCGCGCTCGAGCACCTTCGAGATGGCGCCCACCGGGGCGGTGGTGAACCACTCGGGTTCCTGCGAGTGCGTGGCGTGGGCGACGATGCGGGCCAGCGGGCTGAGCCCGCGCGACTCGGCCTCGGACTCGCGCATCAGCAC
>SR_TP_S13solDRAFT_1000516_pt1 | contig 15490 bp, 12 predicted proteins | sample SodReaTP_S13sol_FD_11159 | JGI IMG/M metagenome (IMG submission 11159)
GAATGAATCGCTCCCGGCGATTCATTCAGCACGACGCCGCCAAAGACAAGTGACTGCGCTGGCGGGGCACATGCCCTGATAGCCCCCAGGACAACGACCCCATCACATTGCCTGCCTGAGGGCATTTCGCGCCAATCTGTGCCGGACTATGCTATGGATCTTCATCACACGATTGATCCATGAGCGCTTCCTCCTTTCCGCCCCGGGAATCCGATCGGCCGATCACCCCAATCCTGACGCCGCCACCCTCACATGCGCCTCCCGTCGAAGACCTTGCAACGTCTCCTGATCCTAGCCGTTCTGCTGCCCTGGTTCGCGTTCGCCACGGCACAGGACATGAACGGGGCCGTTGGCCCTGCCATGCCGGCGGTTTCGCCCCAGCAGCTGCTGGAGCTGCGCGCCACGCTCCAGGACAACCGCCCGCGCCTGGTGCAGATGGCGGAGATGATCGACACCACCCAGGCAGAGGGCTGGCTGGAGGCCAGTCCGGCGTCGCGCTTTGCCGAGCGCATGGCGGCCACGGCCGAGGACTCCGCGGAGCGTGGCATGTGGCAGGCAGCCATCGACCTGGAGACGGAAGGGGCCGAGCGTCTGCGCGGCGCCCTGGAACGGGCGGCACTGGCCCGCTCAGCGGGAGAGCGCATCGACGAGGCCGTGCAGCGCATCACCCTGATGCTCGGCACCCAGCCGCGCACCGGTGACGACACCAGCCTGTCCGCCATCGAGGCGGATATCGCGACCCTGGAGCGGCGTCGCGCCCAGGTGTTGCTGGAGCAGGAACAGAAGCGCCAGACCCTGGAGCGCCTGGACACCCAGGCGCGTACCCAGGCGGAACTGCTGGAGCGCCTGCGCCAGGGGCTCGCGGACGGCCCTGTGGCCATGCCTTGGGGGCCGCTGGAGGAAACGGCACTCTCAGATGCCCTGGCCGCCTGGGAGCAGGCCCAGGCGAGGCGGGCAGAGGCGCGCCTGCTCGCGGCGCAACTGGACGGGCAGACGGTCGCGCCACGCACGGAGATCCTGCGCCTTGAGCTGCGCGTCCTGGAGACCGAGGTGCAGTGGCTGGCCCAGCGCGTCGCCCAGATGTCCACCGAGTATGCGGAGCGTTCCGGTGAGGAACTGCGCGCCCTGCGTGACGATATCCGGCGCCTGACGGAGCGCGAACCCGAGGCCGCGCAACGCTTCAGCACCGAGATCGAGGCCCTGCTCAAGCGCATCGACCGTATCGCCCAGGTCCAGTCCCGTGTGCGTGCGCTGCAGGTCGAGCGGGAGCGCTACACTCAGCTGGAGGCCGACCTCACCCAGACCCTGTCCGGCGTCCGTGAGCGCCTGGAGATCGGCGGCCTGACCGATGTGCTCGGTGGCCTGCTCATGGAAGAGGAGCGGCGGGTTCGCAAGCTCGCGGATCTGCGTTTCACGCTGCACGATCTGGAGCGGGAGCTGGCCCAGTCTCGGCTGCGCGATATCACCGTGCGCGACGAGTTGCGCGCACTGCCGGCGCCGGCGCCGGTGTTCATCGATGACCGTGCCCGCTTCGAGATCCTGCGCCTGCAGCGCCAGGTGATCGAGATCGAGCTGCAATCCGATGAACAGCTGACCGAACAGCTGCGCAATGCCGAGCTGCGGCTGCGCACCGTGGTGGAGCGCGTGGACGAGTTGACCGAGGTCCTGCGCGAGTCGCTGCTCTGGTGGCCCAGCCATCAACCCGTCGGGCTGGAGTGGGCCAAGCGCATTCTTCCGGCCACGCTGATCCTGCTGGACCCCGGTGCCTGGCGCGAGATCCACAGCGCCCTGTTCTCGGTGATCTTCGGCGCACCGGTGGGTACCCTGCTGACCCTGCTCCTGGCGGCGCTGCTGTTCCTGGGCGGGCGCGGCACCCACCAGCAACTGGCGCAGATCGCGGAGAAGACCGCGCATCCCTTCAGTGATCGCATGGGGTTGACCTTCCAGGCGGTGGGCTGGAGTCTGCTGCGCGTCCTGCCCGTGCCGGTGTTGCTGGCCTCCACCGGTTATCGCCTGCAGCAGCTGCCGGATATCGGTCCGGGCGTGGAGGTGTTGGCCGTGGTGCTGTTCGGTGCCGCGCTCTGGTGGCTGGTGGGTCACCTGTTCCTGCTGTTCTCCAGTAGCAAGGGCGTCGGCATGGCCCACTTCCAGTGGGACCCGCTGGTGGTGCGCCGCCTGCGCCGGCACCTGACCTGGTACATGCCGCTGTTGCTGCTCATGGCGGTGTTCCTGGCCCTGACCTTCGGTCACCCGAACGAGCTGCTGCCCGATGTGTTCGGCCGCATCGGTCTGCTGGCGACGACCTTCCTGTCCGGCCTGTTCGCCTGGCAGATGCTGGCACCGAGGACGGAGTCCGAGGCGACCGAGCAGCAGGAGCGCCGGCGTCGCCTGGTGCGTTTCGCGCTGGCGGCGTTCACCCTGGTGCTGATGGGCCTCACCCTGGCCGGCTACCTGCTCACCGTGGCGGTGCTGCTGGACCGCACCATCAACACGGTGATCGTGGTGGCCGCCGTATGGCTGGGCTACAGCTTCGCGACGCGGGCGCTTCTGCTCAGCGAATCCCGACTGGTCCTGCGCCGCATGCGCGAACAGCGGGAAAAGGCCGCGGCCCTGGAGGGCAGCGCGGCCGTGGGCGAGGGCGCGGTGCTCGACATGCCCGAGCCCCATCTGAGCCTGGAAAACATCAATCAGCAGACCCGCTCGCTGCTGCGGGTCACCGCGGGCGCGGCCCTGGTGCTCGGACTGTTGTGGGTCTGGGCGGAGATCCTGCCCGCGCTCACCTGGCTGGAGCGCGTGACCCTGTGGTCACGCACCATCGCCGTGGGTGATGCCGAGATCCTGAGTCGCGTGAGCCTGCAGGACTTCCTGCTGGCGATCTTCCTGGGCGTGATCTTCACCCTGGCGGCGCGCAACCTGCCGGGCCTGGTGGAGATCCTGCTTTCGCGCAGCACCCAGATGGACGCCTCGGACCGCTACACCGTGACCACCCTGCTGCGCTACGTGCTGGCGGTGATCGCGGTGATCAGCGTGTTCTCCCTGCTGGGCCTGCGCTGGAGCGAGCTGCAGTGGATGGTCGCGGCCCTGACCCTGGGCCTGGGCTTCGGCCTGCAGGAGGTGGTGGCCAACTTCGTCTCGGGCATCATCATGCTGTTCGAACGCCCGGTGCGCGTCGGCGACACCATCACCATCGGTGAATACAGCGGCACCGTGGCGCGCATCCGCACCCGCGCCACCACCATCGTCGACTGGGACAACCGGGAGATCGTGGTGCCCAACAAGAACTTCATCACCGAGCGCCTGATCAACTGGACCCTCTCAGACACCATGACCCGCATCGTGATCCCGGTGGGCGTGAGCTACGATGCCGACGTGGACGAGGTGATGGGCACCCTGAAGACCATCGCCGAAGAGAGCCCGCTGGTACTCAAGGAGCCGGCGCCGACCGTGTTTTTCCTGAAGTTCGGTGACAGCGCCCTGAGCTTCGAGCTGCGGGTCTACGTCAATGCGATGAAGGACCGGCTGATCACCATCAGTGAGCTGCACCGGAGCATCATCAAGTCGTTCCGCGACAAGGGCATCGAGATCGCCTACCCGCAGATGGACATCCACGTGCGCGACCTGCCCCCGGCCAAGCGCGCGGGTCAGGGGCACCCGGAACCGCCCAGGCCGGATCCGCAGGCGACCTGAGCATCGTTTATCAGGACGGTTTGGTGATGTGAACGCGGAGGTCGCAGAGACGCAGAGAACGCAAAGAGAAGGGAATCAAAAACTCATTGCGCTCTTTGCGCCTCTGCGATCTCCGCGTGCCACCTCGAACCCCGGCCGGTTCACCGCGCTTCGCTGAGCAGGCGCCTGGCAAGCCGCTCCGACTGACCCGCGTAGCCACCGCCGAACAGGTTGTAGTGGTTGAGCAGGTGGTAGAGGTTGTAGAGGTCCTTGCGCACCCGGTAGCCCGGGTCGATGGGCCAGACGGCGTGGTAGGCGTCGTAGAAGCGTTGCCCCGGGCCGCCGAACAGCTCGGTCATGGCCAGGTCCGTCTCCCGGTCGCCGAAGTACACCGCCGGATCATAGATCACCGGGTTGCCTTCCCGGTCCGCGTCCCAGTTGCCGCTCCACAGATCGCCGTGCAGCACCGAGGGCACCGGGCTGTAGCCGTCAAAGAAGCCGGGCAGGGCCTCCATGAGCCTGCGCACCGCATCCTGGAGACCGCTGCCGCCGCCCCGTTGCATGGCCAGGTCGATCTGAAATCCCAGGCGCTGCTCGCGCCAGAAGCCGATCCAGTCCTCCCGCCAGGTGTTCACCTGGGGCGTGGCGCCGATGGTGTTGTCACGGTGCCAGCCGAAGCGCCCGGCGGTGTGCCGGTGCATCAGTGCCAACTGCTCGCCGAAGACAGAAGGGTCGAGGCGTCCACCCAGTTCCAGCAGTTCCATGACCAGGAAGCTCTGGGCGCCCTCCACCCCGTGGCACACGGGCAGCGGCACGCGGATGGCCTGCGACTCGGCGAGCGCAAGCAGCCCCTCAGCCTCCGCGGCAAACATATCCGAGAGCCGGGCGCTGTTGCGCTTGACGAAAAAGCGGCGCCCGTCGGTGCCGGTGAGGACGGCGGCCTGGTTGATGCAGCCGCCGCCGGTCGCGCGTTCATCCGCAAGACGAAAGGCTTTGCCGGTGGACTGTGTGATCAGGGATTCGAGAGACATGGGTCAGAAAGGATGAAGCCCGAGGACGGAAGTTTGAAGAACAATCGTGCCTGAAGATTTCCCGGTATCGCCAGTGTTCAAAGGCAGATATCGCGGACTGCGCAAAGAAAGGCGATGGCATAGCTGTAGGTGGCGACCAGCCCGATGACCAGGTAAAGCAGTGAAATGAAGATCGGATGATGTACCGCCCTGCCGATCGCAAGGGCAAAAGGAAACCCGGTCAGCAGGCAGATGAGATACGGGGTCAGTTCGACGAAAAAGGAAGTGCTGCGTGGGGATGGCCAGATCCAGAGCAGATACAGGGTCAGCGTCAGGATCGGCAGGCCGATCATGGCGATCAATTCTTTCCGCTGAGATTGGCCCATGCCGTATGCTGATTTTTTACATAGTACCAGTCCATGTCCTCACTATTTATTGGCTAATCGCTGCTTTCGGCGAAGGCGCCCCTCGCAATAGTCCCTCGGTGCTGAGGTCTTCGTCCAGATCAGGCCAATGGATACCGTAGCCTCCGCCACAGATCTTCCAGTTGTTGCGCTGACGCGCTGTCGCGTGGGCAAGGCGCGGATACCATTCGACGGGTACAGAAATCCTGCGCCCGTCCTTTAGGCTGACCGTCAGGTAGTCTTCAGAGAATTCCACCGATGCGACGCGTTCGTCAGCGTTAAGCGCCAAAGTACCCATGCCAAGCCTCCAGAAGTGCCGAATGGTTTGATTCTACAATACCCCTGATGATACGGAGTTCGTTGGCTGGTGTGCTTGATGCAATCAGTTTCTCACATCGACTTTAGTCGTCCGGAAGCCCTGGAGCAAACCCGTCCAGGTTGGCGGTGTCGGTTCGCAGAGAGACCCGGGCTGCTACGGGGTAGAATTAGGGGTTCATCCTTCATTCTTGGCCTCTCAACTTTTATGAAACGAACCCTGCAGCCCCTGTGCGACAAGATCGGCCATGAGCGCATCAAGGCCGTGATCCATGCCTTCTACGGCAAGCTGCGCAGCGACGCGCAGCTGGGCCATTTCTTCGCCCATATCGAGGACTTCAGCAGCCACGAGGCCCGGATCTCGGATTTCTGGTACACGGCCATGGGCGGGCGGCTGGAGCATCCGCCCCAGGTGGACATGGTGGGCAAGCACTTTCCGCTGGGGATTCAGGACGCGGACATCGACCGCTGGCTGGAGCATTTCCGCGCCACCACCGCCGAGCACCTGGAACCGGGGCTGGCGGAGCAGTGGGTGTTCATGGCGGAGGGCATTGCCGGGCGGCTGCGGCAGATCGTGGTGCATCATCAGCTGCGCTGATGAAGTGGCTAGTGGCAAGTCTCAAGTGGCAAGGAAAGGCAACTGCGGGTTTTCCTTGCGACTAGCCACTAGCCACTAGCCACTTGAGACTTGCCACTGTTCTCAGGAGCAAGGAATCTCTTCGTAACCCGGCGCATCGCAGACCTGCGTGAAGGCCGCCAGCCCCCCATTGTCCCAGCGCTCGTTGTGGGCCAGGCGCGAGGCCTCCAGGTCCGACTGGGCGGTGATGGGGGGCAGCAGGCTGCTGATGCGGGTGGGTGGCAGGCCCAGGCGCATCTCGTAGATTACCTGGTAGGCCAGCACCCGGCGCACGTAGCCGCGGGTCTCGGGGAAGGGGATCAGCTCGGCCCAGATGTCCGCGTCCATGGAACCCTCTTTCGGCAGCCAGCCGCTCACCCGGTGGGCGCCGGCGTTGTAGGCGGCGGTGGAGAGGATGGGGTGTCCGCCGAAGCGGTCCAGGTTGCGGCGCAGGTAGTAGGTGCCGATGGGCACGTTCACCCGGGGATCCAGCAGGTCGTTCGGATTGCGCAGGGTCATGTTCACGTGGCGGGCCATGGCACGGCCGGTGTCGGGCATCACCTGCATCAGGCCCAGGGCGCCGGCGTGGGAGCGGGCGTCCACCATGAAGGCGCTTTCCTGGCGGGCCACGGCCATGGCCCAGGCGGGGTTGATGCCCTGGCGGGCGGACTGTTCCAGCATCAGGCGGGCATGGGCCAGGGGGAAGCGCAGGTCCATGTCGTCGAATTCATTGGCCCGGGCCGCGGCGAAGATGGCCCGGTCGTGCCAGTCCCAGCGGTGGGCCAGCAGGGCTGCGGCCTTCAGGTCCTCCCGGTCCAGACCGGCCAGCACCCGTTCCCATTCCCTGCGTGCCTCGAGGCCCCTTTCCAGGGCCACCCATTCCCGGACCCGCTGCAGTTCGGGCCGGGATGCCAGCCCGTCGAGCCGCTCGGCGGGGACCTCCAGGGGACGGTGGCTGATGCGGTAGGGCAGGCCGGCCCGGTCCGCGGCCATGAAGCCGTAGAAGTTGCGTTCCTCGGCCAGGGCGCCGTACAGGGCGCGGGCCTGGCCACTCTGGCCCGTGGCCTCCAGGGCCCGGGCGCGCCAGTAGCGCCAGGCGTGATCATCGCGCTGTTCGGGGGTCATGGCCGCGATGGCCTGCTGCACGGTCTGCCAGTCACCGGCGCTGGCGCGGCGCGTACCTGCCATTCCCGCAGCTGGGCATCGAAGACCTCGGCGGGCAGGCCGGCCAGGTGCGGGAGGCTTTCGGCGCCGGTTCGCAGCACCAGGCGCAGGGCGAGGGTGCGTTCCACGGCCAGGCGCTCGGCCTCGGGCAGCTCCTGGGCCTGGCCGTAACGCTGCCACATCTCCAGGGCCTGCTCCGGCTCCTGGCGGGCCAGACGGGTCCAGGTGTGGACGAGCATGGCGGCGGCGCGGGGGTGGTCGCCGGCCTTCCACTCCATCCGGCCTGCCTGGGCGGGCCGGCGGTAGAGGTCCAGCCAGCGCTGGGCCCAGGCGCGCTCGGCCTCGGGCAGGTAGCGGGAGATGTAGCGGGCCAGACCCGGCTGTCCGGCCTCCATGGCCAGGCTGAAGCGGCCCCAGGCCAGTTCGGTGCTGAGTTGGCCTGCCTTGCGCCAGGCGTCCAGCACCGGGTCGCAGGCATCGGGCAGGGAGCGGCCGCTGAGCCAGATCTGTTCCACGCCGCGCAGTGCTTCGTCGTCGTGGCCCAGGTTGAGCAGGGCCTGCCTGTGCAGGCAGCTGAGGGTCGGGGTGGCGCTGGCGGCGTGGAAGTCGCGGGTCAGTTCCGCCCAGCGTTCTTCCCGGGCCAGGCGGTTGAGCCAGGCATGGCGCAGGCGTTCGGCGTAGGGGGTATCGGCGTGGGCCTTCAGGAACTCGCGCACTTCCTTGCCGCTGGCGCGGGAAAGGCGTGATTCGAGATCTGCGAACAGGAGATAGGGCTGCAGGGGGTAGTCGGCGAGCCCTTCGAGGCCCTTGCTGAAGGCGTCCCGATCCCGTCGGTTGAGGGCCTCTTCGGTGGTCTTGAACAGGGCCCGTTGTGCTTCGAGCCGGGATTCGGGGGTGGTGGCGGCGTTGGCGGAGCCGGCCAGGAGAACCGCCAGCAGGGGGGCCAGCAGCCAGGACAGTGAACGGCGCGTGTACACGGGTTACCTCCGCGGCGGGCCGGGTCGGCCACGCCTGGAATCGACTTTAAATATACCGCCTAAGTAATGCAAATAAGGGCGGGTTGATATTCGAGGGGCGTCGCGGAATGGCCGATGGAGGGGCTTTGCCTGGTCGCGACTGAAGATCAAAAGACGTTCTCTCGCGGAGGCGCAGGGACGCGGGGAAAACCATATTTGATCAAACAGCTTTCCCCGTGGCTCTGTGCCCCCGTGAGAGGACATGGGTTTTGCCGGGCATCGCAGAAAACACGATCCTCTCACGGAGCCACTGAGGCACGGGGAAACCTGATCAGCAATTCTTTCTCCGCGTCTCTGCGCCTCCGCGAGAGCACAAGGTTTTCGCTTTCAGATCTCCAGCACCAGCCGCTCCCCGGGCCCGAGGCCGTCCAGGGTCCAGGAGCCGACCCGGTAGCGGATCAGGCGCAGGGTGGGGTGGCCGACGGCGGCGGTCATGCGCCGGACCTGGCGGTTGCGGCCCTCGGAGATCGTCAGCTCCAGCCAGCTGGTGGGGATCGACTGGCGCACCCGGATGGGCGGGTCTCTCGGCCAGAGACCAGGTGGCTCGTCGATGATCTTCACCCGGGCCGGCAGGGTGAGACCGTCCTTGAGTTCCACCCCCTCGGCCAGGGCCTTGAGGGCTTGGGCATCGGGCACCCCTTCCACCTGCACCCAGTAGGTCTTGCTCATCTTGTGCTTCGGATCGCTGATGCGCGCCTGGAGTCGGCCGTCGTCGGTGAGCACCACCAGGCCCTCGCTGTCCCGGTCCAGGCGGCCGGCAGCGTAGACGCCGGGTTCGGGCACGTAGACCGCCAGGGTGCGCCGGCCTTCCCGGTCGGTGAACTGGCAGAGCACGTCGAAGGGCTTGTTGAGCAGGATGATGCGGGGCACCGGGGCCTCGTTGGATGGTTGTTAGTAGGAGCGACGACCTCGTCGCGAACAGCGGAGTTTACCGGGCCGCGCAGTTCGGCCCGAAGTCGGTCCTCCTACAGTGAAGCAACCCGGCCGGCGTCACAGCCCCAGCGGGTGGGCGGGGGCGTCGAAGCCGGCACCCAGCAGGCTTACGCCCAGGGCGAAGATCAGCAGCCCACCGGCCAGTGCCACCCCCTGTCCGGCCCGGGCCCAGGCCAGGCTGCCGCCCTGGCTGCCGGCGATGCGCCCGGCCCAGTGGCGGGCCTGCACGGCGAGGATCGCCAGCACCGACACGGTGATGGCGGTGCCCACGGACATGGCCAGCACGGCGGCGATGCCCGCCATCCACAGACCCAGCATGTTGGCCACGGCCAGCACCAGGATCGCGCCGGTGCAGGGGCGGATGCCCACGGCCACCACGGTGCCGATCATGGCACCCAGGCTGTCGCTCCTGGCCGCCTGCTCGGGGGTGACGTGGTGGGCGTGGCCGCAGCCGCAGCCGTGTTCATGATCGTGATGATGGTCGTGTCCGTGCGCGTGATCATGATCATGGGCATGCTGCGCCACCGGGCGCAGGCGCCACAGGCCGCGCAGGGCGCGAAACACCAGCCAGGCACCCACCGCCGCCACCAGCGCGAAACTGACCATCTCCAGGGTGCGTACATGGCCCAGGGCCTCACGGGTCAGACGTTCGGCGATCACCACCACGCCCACCACCAGGGCGATGGCGGTCAGTCCCTGCAGCAGGGATGAGGCCCAGGAGAGCACCAGGCCGCGCGTCATGTGCTGACGATGGGTGAGCAGGTAGGTGGTGATCACCGCCTTGCCGTGGCCGGGGCCGGCGGCGTGGAAGATGCCGTACAGGAAGCCCACCAGCACCAGGGCGAAGGTATTGGCGGCGGTGGGGGCGTTCTGGATCCGCTCCATGCCCCGCGCCAGTTGCCGGTGCAGGTCCCGCTGGGTGTTGAGCACCCACAGAGTGGCTCGCTCCCAGGCGTTCAGGGCCTCCGGCTCGCTGGCCGTGGCATGGGTCGTCGTGCTGCCGCCGGACAGGGGCGAGGCCCCGAGCAGCGGTGCCCACAGCAGCAGCGCGATCAGTACGGCCGGTATCAGGGCGCCGGGTCGCATCGCACCTCCCCGTGTTCGGTGAAGTGGCGCCCCAGGTCCGGGTCGCCGGTCTGGTTGGCGTCCAGGGCCGCGGCCCGGGCGACGATCACGGGATCGGGCCGGGGCTGTCTGATCTGCAGGCCGCAACGCTCAGAGGCGCCCTCCAGGGCCACGGTGGCGTCCGGGTCGTGGAGGATCTCGATGTAGTAGCTGGGATCGAACACCGCGTAGCTGAGCGGCCCGGTCTCCGGGTTCACCGGCTCGGGCAGCACCAGGGTAAAGCCCAGTTCCAGGCGCCCGGCGGCGTTGACCAGGCCATGATCCCGGACGGTGAAACCCTGCAGGCGCTGCCCGCCGTGGCTCACCTCGGTGAAGTACTGGTAGGGGGTGAGGTTCTCGATCATGCGGTTGCCGATGTCCGCGAGCTTTTCCTCCGGTGTGTTGCCCCGGGCATCGGTGGCCATCTCCTCCAGCAGCACCAGGCTGTAGAAGGGGTCGATGCGCCAGACCTGGCGCAGGGCGGTGATGCGCCCTGTCTCGTCGAACACCACCGCCACCCGCAGGTCGATCCAGGCGTGGGGATGGGCGTGGGCCTGAGCGCTCAGCAGGACGGTGAGGAACAGGACGAGGCCTGTGAGCAGGCGGCGCAGGGGCTGTAGGGCGAATGGCTGCATTCGGGTAGAAACGGGTCGCTGATCGTGGGCTGCCTTGTTATCACATAACCTGACTGCTTGGTAAGTGCAGGCTGGGCAAAGTTCATCGTGGGGCGGTTCAGACCCGCAGGGAACGGAGCCTGGCATCGAGCCGTTCAGTATCCAGCGGCGCGTGGTGAATGATCTCCAGGCGGGTCTCCTGCCCGGGTGGGCGGGCTTCCAGGCCGCCCTCGCCGGAGACCCGGTTGATGGCGAACCAGCCCCGGTCGGTGTGCAGCACGCCCTTGGTCCGGTCCCATGCATCCCCGTACAGCAGTTCGATCAGGTCTTCGTGCGCCAGCCGAACGGCGGGGTCGAGCAGCCAGCTGATGCCGTGGTAGCCGTCGCCGTGCTGGGTCGCCAGGAACCAGTCGGACTGCGTGCCCGCAGGTGAATCATGGCTGTCCTCATGCGCATGGTGCCCAGGATGATGGGTGTCCCCAAGAGGATGATGGGTGTCCCCAAGTGAACTGTCAGGATGATGGATGTCCCCAAGTGGATCATGGGTGTCCTCAACGGATCGCGTCCTCATGCGCATGGTGCCCAGGATGATGGGGATGATGGGTGTCCCCAAGTGAACTGTCAGGATGATGGATGTCCCCAAGTAGATCATGGGTGTCCTCAACGGATCGCGGTGGATCGGCTGGCAGGTCCAGCCAGGCGGGGTCCAGGGTGCCCTGGCTGACCAGGGCGGTGCGGGTCTTGGGTGGATCCAGGGTACGGGCGAAGTCCAGGAAGACCTCCCGCTCTGCATCGCTGTACAGATCCGCCTTGTTGGCCACCAGCACGTCCGCCAGGCGGATCTGGTCCTGCCAGGTGGGGTGCTCCCGGTGCCGGGGCGAGGCCAGGTGGCGGGCGTCCATGAGGGTGATCACGGCGCCCAGGTCCAGCACCTGCCGGTAGAACTCGCCGGTGAGGGTCTCGATCACCCGAGCCGGGTGGCCCAGGCCGGTGGGTTCGATGAGGATGCGTTCGGGGCGCTCCTCCCGGATGAGCCGGTTGAGCCCCACGGTGAAGGCCTGGCTGCTGACGCAGCAGAGACACCCGCCCGGCACCTGGCGGATGGCCACGTCCTCGCCTTCCATCAGTTGTTCGTCCACGCCCACCTGGCCGAACTCGTTGACCAGCACCGCCCAGCGTTCGCCCGCCGGACGATGGGCCAGCAGATGGCGGATGGCGGTGGTCTTGCCGACGCCGAGGAAGCCGGTGATCAGGTGGGTGGGGATGGGCATTGGATTCAAAATTCAAGATTCAAAATTCAAAATTCAAGATTCAAGATTCAAAGGGGTGGAGTCGTGGTTCTTTGAATTTTGAATTTTGAATTTTGAATCTTGAATCTTGAATCTTGAATTGTCTTCCAGCCTGTCGATCAGCGCTTCCCAGCGCACACGGCGCGGGCCGTCGATGCCGAGCTGATCCAGGAGCGCGGTCAACGCCGCGCGGTCCGGGGCGGCGGGGCTGAGGTCCAGGGCTTGCGGCAGGTCTTCGATGTCGCAGTGGATGCCGGTGAGCCGACGCGAGAGGCGCACGCTGTGCTCGTGCTCGCGGACCAGGTCCGCCAGGCGCCTGGCGCCGCGGATGTGCAGTTTCGCCACCTCATCGGTGTCGGCAAACAGCGTGTCCAGGTCGCCGAACCGGCGCAGGATGCGCGCGGCGGTGGCCATGCCGATGCCGGGCACGCCGGGGATGTTGTCCACCTTGTCGCCGGCCAGGGCCAGCTGATCGGCCACCTGCTCCGGGCGCACGCCCAGCTTCTTCTCCACGCCCCGGGCGTCCAGGCGCCGGTCCTGCTGGAATTCCCACCACAGGTCGCCGGGGCCCACCAGCTGGGTCAGGTCCTTGTCGGCGGTGATCAGGTGCACGCTGCCGCCCGCGGCCTGCTGGCGGGCGGTCAGGGTGCCGATGATGTCGTCGGCCTCGTAGCGGGGGCTGGAGAAGGCCGGAAAGCCCAGGGCAGTGACCAGGGCGCGGCACTGGCGGAACTGGCGCTTGAGGGATTCCGGGGCCGGCGGGCGATTGGCCTTGTACTCGGGGTAGATCTCGTGACGGTAGGACTGGCCCAGGCTTTCGTCGAAGGCGAACACCACCGGCGCGGGCGCGGCCCGGGTGAGCAGGCGCACCAGGAACTCGCCGAAACCGGTCACCGCATTGGCCGGGTGGCCCTCACGGTCGGTGATGGCCTCGGGCAGGGTGAACCAGGCGCGGAACACGTAGATGCTGGAGTCCACCAGCCACAGGGGGCTGGCGCGGTCGGGATCTGTCACGGGGTGTCCGGGCAGGCAGAAAGCAAGGCCCGTAGCTTATCAGCTGCGCGCTCAGCTCACGATGCGCAGCCGCTGGGACTCGATCCAGCCGGGGATCTCAGCGGCGGGCAGGGGCCGGGACAGCAGGTAGCCCTGCACCTGGTCGCAGCCCATCTCCCGCAGCAGCTCCAGCTGGGATTTCTCCTCCACGCCCTCGGCCACCACCTCCAGGCGCAGGGCGTGGGCCATGAGCACGATGGCGCGCACCAGGGCACGGGTGTCCTCGGCGTGCAGCATGTCCTCCACGAAGCTCCTGTCCACCTTGAGCTGCCGGATGGGGAAGTGACGCAGGTAGTTGAGCGCCGAATAGCCGGTGCCGAAGTCGTCGATGCACAGGCCGATGCCCATGGCATCCAGGGTCTGCAGGGTCTCCGCCACGTGGCGGTTCTGCTCCATGAGCAGGGACTCGGTGATCTCCAGGTGCAGGCGCTCGCTGGCGATGCTGTGCTGGCGCAGGCGGCGGGCGATGCGGCTCACCAGGCCGTCGCGGCGGAACTGCACGGGGGAGAGGTTGATGGCCAGGGTCAGGTGTGAAAGCCCCCGTGCGTCCCACTGGGCCAGCTGCGCGCAGGCGGCATCGATCACCCAGTCGCCGATCTCGTGGATCAGCCCGGAATCCTCGGCCACGGGGATGAATTCGTCCGGCGGCACCAGGCCGCGCACCGGGTGCTGCCAGCGCACCAGGGCCTCGAGCCCCTGCACGCCCGCGCCGTTGAGGGAGACGATGGGCTGGTAGTGGAGCAGGAACTGGTTCGTGTCCAGGGCGGCGCGCAGATCTCCCTCCATGGTCAACCGGGCGCGCACGCTCTGGGTCAGTTCCGGCGCGTAGAAGTCGAAGGTGTTCTTGCCCCGGGACTTGGCCTGGTACATGGCGGTGTCGGCGTCCTTGAGCAGGTCCGCCTCCGCGGTGTCGTCGCTGGGATAGAGGGTGATGCCGATGCTGGCGCTCATGGTGATGCTCTGTTCGCCCAGCATGAAGGGCGCGCGCAGGGTGTCCAGCAGCTTGCGCACGAAGGTGACCGCATCCTCGGGGCGCTGGATGTCGGTGAGGATCACGGTGAACTCGTCGCCCCCCAGGCGCGCCAGGGTGTCGGTCTCGCGCAGCACCCGGCCGAAGCGCCGGGCGATCTCCTGCAGCAGCCGGTCGCCGGCCGCATGCCCCAGGCTGTCGTTGACCCGCTTGAAGTCGTCCAGGTCGATGAACAGCAGGGCGATCAGCCGCTCGTGGCGCTTGGCGTATTCCATGGCCTGGTGCAGGCGGTCCTGGAACAGCGTGCGGTTGGGCAGATGGGTCAGGCTGTCGGAGTAGGCCAGTTCGTTGAGCCGTTCCTGGGCCTGCTCGCGCTCCCGGACCTCCTGGGCCAGGGCCTCGGACTGGGCGCGCAGGGCCCGGGTGTGGTGGCGGATCTGCTGGCGCAGGAACAGGGCCAGGCCGATGACCAGTAGCGTGAGCAGCACGATGCCGGCAAGAATCACCGGGTGCCAGCCGGGAAGCTGTCTGGGCATCTCTCCGGTATCGCCCAGCCAGCGGTTCATGCTCAAGTGATACATAGAGCCGGGCTGGGTCTTGAGCTCTCTGAGGTGCCGGTCGATGGCCTGCAGGACCGGCGCCATCTCCGGGCGGGCGCTGGCGAAGTGCAGTTCCACCGGGTTGAAGATGATGTGGGTGGGGATGCCCTCCGGCACCCGGAACTGGCGTCCCACCAGGCGGTTCACGGCGGCGGCGTCCACCTCGCCATGGGCAAGCAGCTGCATCACCTCCCGGTAGTCGGCCACGGGATGGAGCTCCGCCTGCACGTTGAACTCGCGCAGCAGGGACTCCAGGGCCCGGGCGTGGGTGTCGCCGGCCTTCACGGCAATGCGCGCGCCGGCCAGGTCCAGGACGGAATCCACGACTACGTCCCGGTGCCTGTAGATCACGCCCCAGTTGGTGAGCATGGCCTCGCGGTTGAACTGCAGCACCTGGGCCCGCTCCGGGGTGTAGGCGATGGCGGCGATCAGGTCGATCTCCCGGTTTTGGCCCATCTCCAGCAGCTCCGCGAAGGAGGCGGCCACGTAATGGATCTTCCAGCCCTCCTGGCGCGCGGCATCTTCCAGCAGGTCGATAACCAGGCCCCGGGGGCCCTCGGCATCGATGCCGATCAGGGGCGGGTTCACGTAGATGCCCACCCGCAGGGTCTCACCGCTGACCTGTCCGCTGTTCAGTGTCTGGAATTGGGCCTGGGCCTGGGCGGGCGCCCAGGCCAGGGACAGGAGCAGCAGCCAGAAGACGGCAGCAAGGGTGGGGTGCAGTCGCATGGGGCCTA